>ENA-OZHZ01001131-OZHZ01001131.1-human-gut-metagenome-genome-assembly--contig:-NODE-1131-length-10965-cov-5.169111_pt1 | contig 10965 bp, 9 predicted proteins | sample MGYA00244053_ERZ653699 | MGnify/ENA primary metagenome ERZ653699 (study PRJEB26926, sample SAMN06165200) | human gut metagenome | biome: ENVO:00009003; feature: ENVO:2100002; material: ENVO:00002003...
GTCGTCGGCAGCGTCAGATGTGTATAAGAGACAGCATTAACGTTTCTCCGTCGATGGTCAGCAATCGGTTTTCTTTTTTCAATTTCGAATCCTCCTTAAAAAATATTGCTCCCATCGGAACGATGAGAGCAGAAAAAAGCAGAGGGGCGTTACCACGGGACGGCGCGTGGTTTCTTCCCTCTGCTTGTATTGTGGAGGAATTTATGCTATGCTGAGAAAAAGCATGGACAGATTAAAATTCATGTAGGACAGATTTTACCAGGAGGGGCACACATGGAGGGCAGCATCGTTTTCTACACCTATGGCAGTACGCTGGAGCTATACGGTCAGCAGCTCACTGCCGGTATGCTGACAGCCGATCTGTTGAATCTGTCACCGGACGAATATCGACCCATGAGCAAACGCATGAAGCAGATCACCGACCTCGCGAAAGAATATGAGCGGAAGCGGGACATAGCACTTTGGTGGAAGCTGAATGAGAAGATGGATGCGCTCTGTCAGAAGCTGCGCCGGTATCAGGTGTTCCGCCTGCTGCTGGACGAAGACGAGGACGCTTTCTTCTCTGCCATACGGGAGATCACGGAGCAGTTCAGCGTATTTCCCGCGGAGGATCAAGCGCCGACAGCGGAAGCGCAAAAGAGACAGTTTGAGCGCGTGGCAAACCAATTCTCCCAGCGCGGTGAGTATGCTCCGCTCGACCTGTTCCATCCGAGTGAGGCAGATCTGGAAGATGGGATGGCTTTTTATTATGAGATGCTCCGCGCCTTCGGTCCCACCAGGGACGCATGGCGTGATTACAAAAAGTACATCCGCCGTTATGAAACATATCTTCACGACATTCGCGCTTTCAACGGTACTATTCGGAATTTCATCAGCTTTAGTCTGTCCAAGCTGAAGCATAACAGCCCAGAGGACTATGCCGCAGCACTCTACGGCTTCTACAATGATGAACGCATTGCGGAAAAGCTCATCGTCAATCCCATCCGCAACAACGGCGACTGCTATACGACCCACGATGCCTACGAGCTTTCCTATGTGCCGCGGCCGCTGCCGGACGGCTCTGTCGCTATCTGTCAGGAGCATGTGACAGATAACTTACAGGCACTGATGAAAGCGGATTATATGCTGGCGCTGAACAGTGGGCACAACATCCGCCGCTGCATCATCTGCGGACGGTATTTTCTGCTCAAGAGCGGTGTCCACGCGCTATACTGCGAAGGGGCGTGTCCCCATGCGCCCGGCTACACCTGCCGGCAGTTCGGCACGGTGGAGGTGCAGAAGGAGCTGGCGAAGGACATTCCCAAGGTCAAAGTCAAGGTGACCGCCTTTGCCCGCATCACAAAGGATATGCAGCGGGGCGCGATCTCACAGGAGGACACAAGAAAAGCCAAGGACTATGTGCGGGATCTGCTCTATGACGCTCTGCGTGACGCGAATATCTCCGTAGAGGCTTTCGAGCAGCGTATTTCCTCTGAGCGCGTTTACCAGCACTGCGGGATCACCAGAACGGCCAATCCGAGGGGCCGTCCGCCGAAGGAAAAGGCGGGTGAGCAAGTATGACCAACGAGCAACTAATTCGCCAATATTATGACGGTGATGAAGCCGCGCTGGAAAAGCTGTACCATAAAAACATCGGTCTGATCCGCGGCATCGCCAAGGAAGCTGCGGCGGAGTTCAACTGTCTGACGGCGGACCCACATCATCCGAATCAGCTTTCCGCGTATACGAAAACGATTCTGGACGATCTCTGCGGTGAGGGCGCCGTGGAGCTTCTGACACGGATTCAGAGCAGAGAATATGACGAGAGCCGCGCCGCGCTCACCACCTACCTCTACCCGTATTTGAGGGGGCGCATGACCCGCTGGCTGGAGCAGAATATTGGCTGTATGGCGTTGAGCAAGGACGAGATGGCTGCCGTCCGGCAGGCACAGAGGCTGTATCATGTTGCATGGAAGGATACCGGTGAAATCGCGGAGGAGTTAGGCATCTCCGAGGCTCGTGTCAGCCGATATGTTCGCTACAACACCCATTTCCTCGGTGCGCATGATCTTGTCCCGGAGAGTTATGACGGTGATCCCTATGAGCGGCTGATGCCGGGGATGCTCACCGCTTCGGCGGAGCAGGCCGTGTACCGCAAGGTCTGCATTGAGCTTCTCCGGGAGCTGTTCGACGCCCTGCCGAAGAAGGACAGGGACATCCTCGGCAAGACCTGCGGCGTGTTCGGATACTCGGAGGCGGCCTTGAAAGAGATCGGGATGTATCACATGATGAAGGAGTCCGCCGTGGAGAAGGCGAAGAGCCGTGCTGTCGAGAAGCTGAGAGAAACCTATCCTGGCAGCGGGCTTCAACTTTGGAAAGTCGTTCATCGTATGATGCAGAGACCGATTCTGCCACCGGAGGATGATGCTGCGCGGTAGAGATAGTCTTTCTGCGTAGCAAAAGACAGCAATACAGACTTTTGTACACCCCCTTATGGTAGCATCTATGCAAGCATCGAAACCGATGCTATACTATGAGAGGAGATGTCTTTATGCATTATTCCAAAACAAACAAGGTCTGCGCCACTTGCGCCTATTGGACCGGAAGCCGAAATCTGGTGAATTCCGGAAACTCTTCGGAGCCGACCAGCAATAGCGCCAAGTGCCAAATTCCAAACGGTTCCAATCGGGGCAGTACAAAGTTTTGCAGTTCTTCCTGCTCTAATTGGGCTAAGTGGCCGGTACTGAAGTAAAACGACACGGAGGGACTGCATTATGCTGACGGAAAAAGCCAATGCCATCTGCCTTTTGGAGGTTCTAAAGGAGTATTCCGACGCAGAACATATTCTGCCCATGCGGGAGATCATTGCAAAGATGCAGTCCCTCTACGGTATCAAAATCGACCGCCGCACTGTATACGGGGCTGCTGCTCTTTTGATCGAGCTCGGTTACGACATCTCCCTTTACGAGGATAACGGCGTGGGCTATTACTTACGGGAACGGGAATTGGAGCAGTCGGAAGTCCTGCTGCTGACCGATGCGGTATATTCTTTCCCGTTCATCCCGGCAAGGCAGACTGAGCAGCTTGTCCAAAAACTGCAAAAGCAGCTCAGTGTCCACCAGCGGAAAAAGTATCGCCATCTGACCGTCGCCCGGCAGGGACATAAGACCGGTAACCGGCAGGTTTTTTGGAATATTGAGCAGTTGGACGAGGCCATTACACGCAAGAAGAAAGTGACCTTGGATTACTTGCACTACGGATATGACAAACGGCAGTACCCTACGGCAACCTACACCCTCAGTCCCTATGAGATGGTGTACACCAACGAACACTATTACCTTATCTGCGTCCCCGACCACGATCCGCACACGCGATTGTACCGCATAGACCGCATGGCGGATATTCGGATACTGGACGAGCCCCGCAGCGAAACGCCGGCGCAGAAGCAGGAGGCGCAAGATGCCGTTTACGCCTTTGTAGGTGCGCCGGAGCGGGTGGTGCTGCACTGCGACCGCGCCGTGCTGGACGATGTGCTGGACCGCTTTGGTACGGACATACAGGTTTTTGGGCGGGACGAGCAGACCTTTACCGCCGTACTGACCACCCCGCCGCGCGGTGTGCGCTTTTGGGCACTGCAATACCTCTCCTTTGTAGAGGTGGCAGAGCCCGCTTGGCTGCGGCAGGAGATCATTGAGAGCATTGGGCAAAACTGGTATAGCACGGGAGAACGCTAATATGGGAAATCTCATTTCCGAAGAAACCCTTCATAAATTGGAAGCTGATACATCGTTCCAACAGCTGTCTCAGAAGATGCAAACGCTGAACATTTTTGAGGTCTTGGGTATTACAAATGCCGAGATCCGCCACAGTAATTTCTTGGCATGGCTTCTTGATCCCAACGGCAATCACGGAATGGGAGATAAGTTTTTGCGGGAGTTTGTCTCAAAGTTAGGGCAAAGAGAAGTGGTCCCCGAAAATGTGACAGTCTGTATTGTGAGGCGTGAGTGGCAGCACATTGACTTGTTGGTTTTATGCCAGAAAGAAAAATACTTGCTGTGTGTCGAAAATAAAGTGTTCTCTGGAGAACACGATAATCAGCTTCGCCGTTATCGGGACATGCTATTAGAAGAATACCCCGGTTACACCATGTCGTTTGCATTTCTATCTCCGGATGGAATTGCTCCGTTATCGGCAGATGACCAGCAATACTGGCAGCCAGTCAGCTATGCAGATATTTTAGACGCAATCGAAAGTGCGAAAGGCGGTAGTGCTCTTTTGCCGGAAGTAAATATGCTGTTGGATCATTATACAGCAGCTGTCAGGAGGCACATCGTGGGGGACGATAACATTAAAAAGCTGTGTCAGGACTTTTATGACAGACACAAAGAAGTGCTCGATACCATTTATGAAAACTGTAAAACCTCGCTCAACCCAATCTGTGAAGTAGCGGAAGATTGGTGTAGAGAAAAAAGCGAACAAGGCGAGTTGATTTTCAGTCCACAGTGGTCCAATAATACATATACCCGATTTACAACCGAGACCATCCGAAAGTTGTTTCCCCAGCACACTAAACCCATCAGTGGCTGGAAAACAACAGATATGGCATTTTATGAAATCATCAAACGCGAAAACTATTTCAAAATCACGCTCTCATTGTGCAGCGACAATCTAACAGATGAGCAACGTGCGGCTTGTGACCGCGTCAGTCAGGCACTGAATCGTCCCGACAGAAAGGAAGATTGGCGATGGAAACGCATCCGGAATTGGCCGCGTCATACAATCGAGTCCGAGCCAAACAGCGAAAACTATAAAGAAGAAATCTATAGATACTTGAATACAAATTGGCGAGAAATACAAAAATTCGAAAATGATTTGCTCAATAAAACAGAGTAATCGCGCGGAACCCTGTACAGACATTTGTACAGGGTGCTGTGCTATTCTATCAGCAGAACAGGAATCGTACGAATGGTGCCGGGACGCGGCGCAAAGAAAGGATGAGCAACTATGAAATACACTTCTGCACAGGCAAATAAGCTGCTGAAAAAGCTGAATGACGAATATTCCGCCCTACTGGATAAAGAACAGCGCAGCCGGGATTTCCGCGCGGCGATGGGCGAGGACATTGAATCTGTGCGTCCCGCCTATGATTACGCAAAAACACAGGCGCGTCTTGAAGAACTGGAGGGAACGATCCGCAGACTTAAGCACGCCATCAACCGCTTCAACACGACGCAGGTCGTGGATGGCTTCGGGATTACGATCGACGAGATGCTGGTCTATATTCCGCAGCTGACCAAGCGGAAGAGCAAGCTGCTTGAAATGAAAAGCAGGCTGCCCAAAGAGCGCGTTGAAGAGCAGTACGGCCGGCAGTCGAACATTATCGACTACACCTACACGAACTACGATCTGGCGGCTGTGGAGGCGGACTATGAAAAGACCTCTGATGAACTGTCTCGTGCGCAGCTTGCGCTGGATACTGTAAATCAGCAGGATTCCTTTGAATTCTGTGAATAAACTCTTTCCGTCGTATCGAGCGACCTGCCAAAAAGACCGACAGTTCCGTTCCCCACCTGCGTTTAAGGTCATAGACGGGAAACCGTTATTCTTTTTGTTATCTGTTATGCCCACTTGAGTTTAAGGATGGGCCACCAACATTGATCTGGCATGGTTCTCGACGTGAAAAAACTTTTCAGGGAACTGAAGTACGGTTATAGGTTCCCACACAGAATATATTCTGCACAAAGTCACGAGTTACTTTCTAAAATCGCAGAGCACCTTGACAGTTTCTACTTTATGGACTTATCATATTAATAAAATCAGCCCTTTGCAGTAGCGTACAGCCTAAAGCCAATTTCTTTAGGAGGGACAGCGAGTCGCTGTTCTGGATTTCAAGGTTATCCGCATCGCATAGCGATGCCCAAATCTGATACGCTCCGGCGAATAGCCAATCACTTCATGATTTTCGATTCGCCTCCGCTTAATCAGACCATTTTGTACTGCAAAGGGCTGATTTTTGGGAGGACGCTACACATGAAAATAGAAGGAAGCTGTGTGACCTTTGAGCCGTGCGATGCGGCTTTTGTGAAGAAGTTCGGACCGTTAGAAGCAGCAAATATGGTTTTGGATTACCATTCTGTCCACCCCAATATGCCATTTCTTTATGATGCCGAGCAGCTGGCCGGTTTCTTAGGCATAAGCTGTGGTGAATTAAACCATATTGTCAATCACATTCAAAAAGAGTATAAAAAGGCATTTCTCCCCAAAAAAGATGGTACTTATCGCAGCCTATACATACCAAGTATCAGACTTCAATTTTGTTTGGGCCCAATCAAGGATAGAATTCTTTCACAGCTCCCTGTTTCAAAATTTGCAACTGCTTATCAAAAAGGAAGCTCTACTCGCAAAAATGCAGAGCCACACATTGGAAAAAAGAACCTTCTAAAACTGGATATTACCGATTTTTTCGGAAGCATCTCTTTTGAGCAAGTCCTCTGCGCAGCTTTCAACACCCGCTATGTATCGAAGCAGGTCGGCTTTCTGCTGACTTCCCTGTGTTGCAAAAATGATGCTCTTCCACAAGGCTCTCCAACATCTCCTGCGCTCTCCAATATCGTCATGCGTCGTTTTGATGACCAGATCGGTCGCTGGTGTAACCAACGCCAAATCACCTATACTCGCTATTGCGATGATATGACCTTTTCCTCCGACCGTCCGCTTTACGGAGTCTATCAAAAAGTCAAAAAAATGTTGTTTGAGATGGGCTTTGAATTGAATGAAGCGAAAACACATTTTATCAGCAATGCTGACCGGCAGACAGTAACAGGCTTGGTCGTCAATGAAAAGCTCTCCATCCCCAGCAGCTATAAACGAAACCTGCGGCAGGAAATTTACTATACTTTGAAGTTTGGCATAGAGGACAGCATCGTACACGGTAATCGGTTGAATTTTCTCGAAGATGGTCAACCGATTCGCTGCCCTACATATATGACACACCTAATAGGAAGTGTGCAGTATGTCTTGCAAATCGAACCGGAGAATCGTTGGTTTCTAAATGCCAAGCAAAAGCTGCTGGACTATGCTCGTGCATATTTTAGAGACGAAGGATTAGGGGAGGAATACTATTTGCATCGCAGTCGGTTACGCAAAAAAAGATGAATAAAATGCAGGGCGGTGACCTCGGACTTCAGGATCGCATTCAGATTTACAATGCATCATACTCACATTACCAACCGTGTCATGCAGCAGCAGAAATTTCCTCCCGTAAAGCTATAATCATGCTATACTTTTCCGGCAGAGTGTGCTATGATTTAGCAGGTATTCGGCCGGTCACGACCGAAATATCTTTTGAAGCGTTGGAAAAGATGTCCTTCCCTTACGATATGGATGGCTCTGAAAATCTTTCACTAAGGTGACATACCCCTTAGGTTCTCGTGCCGCAAGGCGTTGGGGTTCAAGTCCCCATGCCCGCACCATATCGAGTGGTCATAAGAAGCGTCACTTATGGCCACTCGATTTTTTATCTTGGCACAGTTTCACACGAGGAGCAGGCAGGTATCTGTTTCTTTTTCTATTCGCTTATCCTCTGCCTGCAAAATAATTTCACAGGTAAGGGCATGGACAAGGTTTACACTTGTAAAGAAAACCGATATACTTGTATCTAAGCCAAAATAGTTTTTGATAAAAAACTCTGTGAAAGCGCATTGGAGGACGATGCCATGCCAAAACCGAAGTGGAATCTGAACACCATTTATATCTCCGAGCGACTTCAGGAAAGTCTGCGGCCCATCTCCCGATGCGCCATGACCACCGTGGTCGCGCCCATGGGCTACGGAAAGACCACGGCGGTGAACTGGTATCTCGCTGAGCGCGCCAAGGCGGAGACATTGCGCATCATCCGCGTCAGCGTATATTCCGATAACCTTGCGATCTTCTGGAAAAGCGTACAGGAGGCGTTCGCCCGCGCAGGCTTCCCCTTCCTGCGGGACTATCCCTGCCCCACGGACGCCGCGGGCGGTGGGCTGCTGGTGGACGATCTCTGCCACGCGCTGGCAGATGATACGCCCTGCTATCTCTTCATCGACGATTTCCACCTGCTCACGGACAAGCGCGCCTCGCTGTTTCTCTGTATGCTCGCAAACAGGCTTCCTTCAAACGTGCATCTGATCGTTGCAAGCCGCGACCGCTTTCTGCCCGCGGCGGAGGTGGTGCGGCTGGGGGCAAGAGTCTATCAGATCGGCACGGAGCAGCTGCGCCTCAACCACACGGAGCTTGCCGTCTATGCCCACCGCTGCGGCACGGAGCTTTCCGACGCGCAGGTGGAGAGCCTTCTCTATTCGAGCGAGGGCTGGTTTTCCGCCGTGTATCTGAGTCTGCGTACGCTCTCCGAGCGCGGCGTGCTGCCCAGCCGCGATTCTGACATCTACGCCACCTTTACCGCCGCCATGATCGATCCACTGCCGCAAAAACAGCGGGAGTTTCTGGCGGTCATGGGGCTTGCCGATGAATTTAGCGCCGAAATGGCGCAGCATATCACGGGTGATGCGGACGCGGGGCAGATTCTCTCCCTGCTGACCGAGCAGAACGCCTTTGTTGCGCGTCTGCCGGACGGCGTGACCTATCGCTTCCACCACATGATGAAAGAGTGCGCCGAGCGCAGCTTTCTTGCGATGTCGGCGGAAACGCAGCAGCTCTATTGGGAGCGCTTCGGCCTGTGGTATGAGCAGCACCGGCAGTATCTCCATGCCATCGCCGCCTACCGGAAGAGTGAAAATTACGACGCGCTGCTGCGCGTCATCCGCAGCGATGCGGGCATTTTGCTTGCGTCGCTGAAGCCCGAGGACGTACTCGACGCGCTGGAAAAATGCCCCGCCGAAACGCTAAAAACTTACCCCTTTGCCATTCTGGTACTGATGCGCCGCATGTTCACATGGCGGCAGATTCCGAAAATGATGGAGCTGAAGACCCTGCTGCTGACGGCCATCGAGGAGCATCCGGAGCTGTCCGAAGAAGAGCGCGGCAACCTGCTGGGAGAGTGCGACCTCATTCTGAGCTTTCTCTGCTATAACGACATCAGTGCCATGAGCCGTCTGCACCGCAGCGCCAGCGCGCAGATGTCCCGCCCCGCCATCAGCATTCAGTCGAGCGGCGGCTGGACCTTCGGCTCGCCATCTGTCCTGATGATGTTCCACCGCGCACCGGGATCGCTCAAAAGCGAACTTTTTGAGATGGACGAGTGCATGCCCCACTACTACAAGGTCACCAACCATCACGGGCAGGGCGCGGAGACCATCATGCGCGCCGAGGCGTTGTTCTGTCAGGGGCGCTTCACCGATGCACATATTGAGTTGGAACGTGCCTACACGCAGGTGAAGGACAATGGACAGATCAACATGGCGCTCTGCTGCGATTTTCTGTCGCGGCGGCTCTCGCTTTATACCGATGTGGAGCAGCGCTATACCTTTGCGGAGCGATACGCGGAGCTTCTGCGCTATCACGACGCCTCGTGGATCAACCTCTGGAGTGCTACCAGCGCCTACTACCATGCCCTGCGCGGCGAAACGGACAAAATCCCGGAGATTTTCTCGCAGCACCGCCTCTCCGATATCAATATGCTCGCGCCGGGCAAGCCCATGATGGAAATGATCGAAAATCAGGTCTATCTTGCTGAGGGCGCCTATGCCAAAGTGGCAGGTCGCAGCGCAGAACTGCTGTCTGTGTGCGAGGCAATGCACTACGCATTAGTAGCAATACATAGCCGCATCCAGACAGTGGCGGCCTATGCGCAATTGGGAAAAATTGAGGAAGCCCATGCGTGGCTGAAAAACGCGCTTTCCGACGCCGCACCGGACGGTTTCGTGATGCCGTTCGTGGAAAACTATGCGCATTTGAAGCCCCTGCTGGCGCGAGAGATCAAAACAGAACTGGTCGAAAAAATCACCAAACTTGGTGAGGCGGCAGGGGCGCGAAACGCGGCAAGCGTCCGCCCGGCTGCCTTCGATGTGCTGACACCGCGGGAGTTTGAGATCGTAGAGCTGATAGCGCAGCGGCTGAGCAACCGCGAGATCGCGGAAAAGCTCTATCTCTCCGAGGGCAGCGTCAAGCAGTATGTGAACCGGATCTACTCCAAACTTCATATTGAGGGCGACACCCGCACCAAGCGAAAGGCGCTTGCCGGGCTGTTCGGGCAAAAGACCTAACCTTTGGTTAATGGTTCTCCCACAAGATCCACCGTACAATGTCTGTACGGTGGATCTTTATTTTCACAGAAAGGAGGGCGCGCACTTGAATCGAAAGTATCTCACAGCCGTCACACCGCTGCCCGATCATGTGCTGCAAGTTGATTTTGTGTCCGGAAGCCGGCTCCTGCTGGATATGAAGCCCTATCTCGATAAGATCCGGTTTCGCCCGCTTGCAGATGCACGGGTGTGGAACAGCGCCGTGACCAACGGCATCTTTGTCCGCTTCGGTGATGTGGAGCTGAGCCACGATGAAATCTTGTCCATGGCGGAACAGGAGCATTGAAGCAGTTCATTTGAAAAAGGAGAAGCAAACGATGAAACATTTGAAAATCTTTCTGTCTTTTGCATTGACGCTGGCGCTGTGCCTGAGCCTTGCCGCCTGCGGCGAGAGCAACGAGGACTATGGCGACGACGGCAGCGACTATAATTTTTATGGCCTGCCGGATTCCTTCGAGGGTCTGGTCAAGGACGCTGAACAGATGTCGAACCTCTACGTCTTCGGCGGCGCATGGCGTGGCGAGGACGGCGGCACGCTGATCTCCGCCACCAACGACAGCGGCGACGAGGTTCGCTTTGCGCTGTACGACTCGGACGAAGAGGTGACCGCCAGCGGCTTCATCCAGTTCGTGCCGGAGTATGACTGCGACTATTTCTACAATGAGCACGACGGCATGGCCTACCGCAGCTGGTTCGACGAGGTCGGCTCGCTGCATGTGGCCGAGCTTGGCACCTTTACGCAGATGACCGG
>ENA-OZHZ01001137-OZHZ01001137.1-human-gut-metagenome-genome-assembly--contig:-NODE-1137-length-10936-cov-5.203842_pt1 | contig 10936 bp, 9 predicted proteins | sample MGYA00244053_ERZ653699 | MGnify/ENA primary metagenome ERZ653699 (study PRJEB26926, sample SAMN06165200) | human gut metagenome | biome: ENVO:00009003; feature: ENVO:2100002; material: ENVO:00002003...
AAGGCATCGCCGACCGGTTCATGCAGGAGGTTGGGCGGACTGCCCGGAATGGAGTACAAGCGGTCATCAGCCGTCTCCAAATCCGGCATGGCGGACAAAAGACCCCATGTGTAGGGATGGCATGGCTCGTAGAAGATTTCCTCCACATTGCCCACTTCGACGATTTTCCCGGCGTACATCACATTCACATAATCCGCCACCTTCGCGACGACGCCAAGGTCATGCGTGATGTAAATGACGGACAGGTGCATTTTCTGTTGAATCTGTTTGATGAGGTCGAGAATTTTGCTCTGGATTGTCATCACGTCCAGTGCGGTGGTGGGTTCGTCGCAGATAAGAATGTCTGGTTCGGCGGAGAGCGCAATGGCGATAACGACGCGCTGCCGCATACCGCCGGAAAGCTGGTGCGGATAGTTGCGGAAGCGCTTTTCAGCATCGGTGATACCCACCAGTTCCAGCAGCTGCAGGGCTTTCGTGCGCGCCTCGTCCTTCGGCATGTGCTTGTGCAGCAGCATGCCCTCCATAATCTGCTTGCCGATGGTCATCGTGGGGTCAAGGCTCGTCATCGGGTCTTGGAATACCATCGCGAGGCGCTGACCGTTGTATTCCGTGCGCAGCTGCTTTTTGCTCAATTTCAGCAAATCAACGGTTTTGTCCTGCCCGTGCCCGTCATCGTATGTATACAGGATTTCGCCGCTGTGGATGGTGGCGTTGCTGTCCAGCAAGCCGACGGCGGCTTTCATCGTTACGGATTTTCCCGAGCCGGATTCGCCCACGATGGCGACGGTTTCGCCCTTTTGCAAATTCAGATTGATGCCGCGGATGGCATGTACTACGCCGGCGTTCGTGCGGAAGGAAAACGTTTTATCGGCATAAATGTCGTCGTAAGCTTCGCCCGTCACCATCTCGTGGATGGCAGGTACACGCGGACTGATGCCGACGGCGGCCTTCTTGCGTCCCTTGGCATTGAGCGCCGTGACGATTTCGTCATACGCATATCCGCTGAAAAGCGGCGCGACGAACGCCAGAAAAATCATCAGCAGTACCAGAATCAGCCCAATCATGGCGCGCTTGTTGCGGACGAAGTGCGTTGCGACACCCTTCCAGTAGCCTTGGGAAGCATAGTTGGTGTCGGTCGCAATGTCTGCCTGCTCCAACTGCGCAAAGTCCTCGGCGACCGGGACGTATTCCGCTGCCTGCACCGGCGGGCAGGTTTCTAACTGTTTCATTCGTTTGCACCTCCCTTGGCCGATACGCGAATCCGGGGATCCAGCGCGCCGTAGAGAATGTCTACCACCAGCATGATGCCAATGTAGAGCGACGAATACAGAATCCCCAGCGCAAGCACATAGTTGTAGTCAACGCCCTCGCCGGCAATGGCATCCACCATCAGCTTGCCGATGCCGTTGATGCCGTAGATTTTCTCTACTAATCAGCAGCGTCAGCAGCGCCATGCCGATTCGCTTGAGCGCGTATTTTGTCATAACAATCCGTCATCCATTTTCAAATGTTTCCAGATGCAAGAGGCAGAGCGGTCTGCCTGAAGAGAACCGCTCTGCCTGAAGATTTCGATACGATTTTAGATTGGCTCAGCCTCTTCTAAAAGCGCACACGACTGATTACTTGATGACGGCACTCTTATACACGCGGTTCAGCGCGACAGGATGGAAATCAATCCCCTCAACGCCCTCAGTAATCAGGTTTGCATTTGCCTTGGTGAACAGCGGCGCAATGACAGCTTCCTGCATGACGAGGGTTTCCGCCTTGAACAGCGCCTCCCAGCCACTTTTTCATCCGGGTTTCACCCTTTCTATATTTTGAAATGCAGGAACGATACACGAAACTTGCATTTCATGGACGAATCATACCATCAAGAAAAAGTAAAGGGGCGATGAACGAAAAAACATGAAATGTGCAAAGTGGAGTGCACAGAGGGAAAATAAGAACAAGAGAAAAACAAAGGAATGTCCCAAATGGTGCGGAGAAAAGCAAACGCCGAAAAGTTCGAGAAGCCGTTTGAATACCATATACCTGAATCGGCAGTGAAAACATCTGGTATCGCATGGTTCCTAAATGCTTGACTTTTCTTGCTGCCTATGTTATCTTCCTATTGTAGCGTTTGCTTTTTCTGCAGCCCCTTGCATCTCCGCAAAGGGAAGGTTATGCCACACTCCCCACCACCGTTAGGAGGTATCACAATGGATGACATTCTGTTTACCTGTGCAGGAACGAGCGACCCCGTTCGCGGCAATCGCGACGGCGGCATTCTGCATATCATGCGCTATTATCACCCGAAGCGAGTATATCTCTTCCTCAGCCAGCAAATTGCCGACTTGGAAGCACAAGATCACCGCTTTGAAAAGACTTTCCAGCACATGCAGGAATACTGTGCGGCGCATGGTGTGGTTTATCAGCCTGAACTTATCATCCACAACAGCGGTTTGGATGACGTTTCAAAGATTGACCTCGTCGAAGAGCCGCTGCTGGAATATTTCACCTCTGCTGCCGTAGAGAATCCGAATTGCCGCATTCTGCTGAACCTGAGTTCTGGCACGCCCCAAATGAAAACGCTGATGCAGTTCCTTGCGGTTGATTCTCCTTACCATGTGTTAGGGGTTCAGGTTGATGGCCCGCAGAAAAAGAAAGGCGAAAAAGACCCGCCGCGCACGGACGATAGAATGTATAACGTCGACTATGAGTTGGAAACAAATTATGATGATGAGCCGGATTGTCTGCCGGAAGGCGAACGGCGCAACAGAACGTCTGAGCCGGAAATGTTTGCCATCAAGCATCAACGCCATCGCCATCAGCTGCTGAAGCTGCTGGAGCGGCAGGACTATGACGCCATGCTGGATATGTCGCAGAATTTACCCAGACAGCTGCGAACGCTGCTCCAGCATTTGAACGCAAGAAACAACTTGCAAAGCGAGGAAGCCTACAAGCTGTCAAAGGAGCTGACGGATTTAGGCTTTCCGCTGTATCCAGCGATGAAAAGTGATTCGCATTACCGCGATTTAAGCGAGTACTACCTGCTGCTGCGCAATCTGCAAAAACTGGGGCGATATTCGGAATTTGTGCTGCGGCTGAATCCGTTTTTGACGGAGCTGCTATATACCCTGCTTATGCAGACGGAATTTGCTGGCTATCTGAAAAAGAATAACGGTCGAATTGATGTCGCGACGGATGTGCTGAACAGCAAGCAACCGGAACTGATGAAAAGGCTTCAAGCCGAAGCGCAGAGAACGCTGCTTGATTACAAAAATTTTAGCATCTTTCTTGGCATTTCTATGCTGCTTGTCACAGATACACTCTCCGACGCGCATCAGAATTTCCTTCGTGCCTGCAATGCGCTCAACACAGCGCAGCGCAACACAGCCGCGCATCAGCTTCATGCCGTGCTGGAAGAGGACATCAAGCACGATTGCTTCTTCGGCATCAAGCACTATGGTTCTGCTGAAATTGTGCAGAAATTAGGCGAACTGCTGGCACAGGCATACCCGGATGTGTGCGACAAGTCGCTTTTCAGGATTTACGACCGCTGCAACGACTACATCAAGGCGCATTTGCAGCTGGGCGCTGCGAACCTCTAATTTTTGTGCGCCAAATCGGCAGCTTTTTCAGAGGTGCGCACCGCTTTGGGGATTGTTTTGACCAGTTTTGGATGTTATTTTGTCGAACTTTCGCTTGACTTTTTATGCTGTTTGTGCTATTCTTCCATTATCAGCACAGCTTCTTTTGTGGGGTTTTGCTGATGCAGCTTATCCCCGCGAGGGGACGGTTACGACTGATTGTCGAGAGGAGAACAACAATGGCTACGATGCAGCTTATCCCCGCGAGGGGACGGTTACGAGCTTGTCCGGCACGTCGGCGGCGGCACGATTTGATGCAGCTTATCCCCGCGAGGGGACGGTTACAGTCGGGGGAATCCAGCATTTCGTCCCAGCTATCGCGATGCAGCTTATCCCCGCGAGGGGACGGTTACCTGCTTCCTGTGCGAGGTTCGAGAGTCGTTCTGCTGATGCAGCTTATCCCCGCGAGGGGACGGTTACGCGCGCACGCCATGCTTTGCGACGTACTTGGCAGATGCAGCTTATCCCCGCGAGGGGACGGTTACGACGACCTGCCTGCCGGAAATAAAAATCTGGAAGATGCAGCTTAGCCCCGCGAGGGGACGGTTACGTTCTTTCTGGGAAAAATTGAATTTCTGAGTCCGGATGCAGCTTATCCCCGCGAGGGGACGGTTACCGCATGGTAGAGACTGTTTATGCGAGAGCCCTTGAAGATGCAGCTTATCCCCGCGAGGGGACGGTTACCTGTTGCAAATGCTTTAACGACTTCATTCATGGTAGATGCAGCTTAGCCCCGCGAGGGGACTCCGTCCATATGTTTTCTCCGGCAAATTTCCGTCATTTTATTGACAATTCGCACATTCTCTGCTATACTTCATGGTGAACTTTTCCTTCTTGTTAACGGAGGTGGTTTTTTGAACGAATTAACTTTACAGGCAACCTTCGCCGGTCTGCTGCATGACATCGGCAAACTTGTCTGGCGCGCTGGACTGGGGAAACGCACGCACGCGTTCGCGGGCGCGGAATACTTGAAAGCACATTTGGCTAATCCCAAAGCGCAGAATTTCCTCGCCTGTGTGCAGTATCATCACGAGAAGGAGCTGCGTGCGGCTTCCTTGCCCGCGAATCATCCCGCCTATATCACCTGTGCAGCCGACTCGATTGCTGCTTCCATCGACCGCCGCGGCATCGAATCGGGCAATCAGGATTATGATGCTTCACAGCCGCTGCTGTCCATTTTCTCGCATCTTAATGGCGAACATCCCAAACAGTTTGTCGCTCCTATTCAGCCAAGCGGCAGCGTTCCGTTTCCCGTTTCCAGCGCGTCCGCTGCGAAAAGCGACTATGAGCAGCTCCTCCACCATTTTGAGCAGGGTTTATCGCACATCGGCTATGGCGCGGAATGGCTGAATGCGCTGCTTGCCTTGCTGGAAGAATGCACGTCCACCGTGCCTGCCAGCACCTATCGCGCGCAAAGCGAGGATGTTTCGCTGTATGACCATCTGAAAGTTACCGCTGCCGTCAGCGCCTGCATCAGCGAATATCTGCTGGCACAGAAAATTGATAATTATCGGGACTATTTGCAGTCTCCCAACGCTGATTTCCACAAAACCAATGTTTTTCTTTTGTACACCGCTGATATTTCCGGCATTCAGAAATTCATTTACACCGTCGCCACCCGCGGCGCACAGCGCGCACTCCGCAGCCGTTCCTTCTTTCTGGAGCTGTTCATGGAGAATTACATCGACCTTGTGCTGGATGCGTGCGGTCTCAGCCGTGCGAATCTGCTTTACAGCGGCGGCGGGCATTGTTATCTGCTGCTGCCCAACACAGAGGTCGTTAGAGCCACAGTGCGTGAAGTCAACCGAAAGACAAATGACTGGCTGATTGCGCAGTTCGGTATCCAGCTTTTCCTTGCCAACGGATGGTGTCCGTGCAGTGCTGATGCGCTGTGCAATCGCCCCGCGGAAGAATCCCCCTACAAGGAGATTTTCACCAAGGCTTCCGCTGTCCTCAGTCAGCATAAGCTGCAGCGTTATTCCGTTGCGCAAATCAAGCGCTTGAATCAGTTTGCCGATGCGCTTTCCGGGCGCGAATGCACCGTCTGCGGGCGCGTGGACAATTTGCAGGAGAATCGCTGCCCGTGGTGCCGCGCATTCGAGAACATTTCGCGGAAATTGCAGAATCCGCAGTATACCGCTTTCTGCATCACCCGCGATTCATCCGCATACGACTTGACCCTGCCTGACCGCGATGGTCAGGATGTTTCCCTGCTTTTGCTGACGGAGGACGAAGCCGCCAAGCAAATTGCGCAAGACCGACAGCTGATTCGCTTGTATGGCAAAAATCGCACCATTCTCGGCGCGCAGATCTGCACACGGCTCGACTTGTGCGATTATTATGCCAGCAATCTGAACACATCGTTAGCGGCGCAGTCCGAGGGGATTCGCCGCCTTGCCATCTGCCGCATGGATGTGGACAATCTGGGCGAAGCGTTCGTTTCCGGCTTTGAGCAGAAGGACAAGCCGCTGCCGAAGAAACGGTATCATTTCGTCACACTCTCCCGAACGACCGCGTTTTCTCGGCAAATGTCGCTCTTCTTCAAGCGCTATATGAACCTTGTGCTAACGCAGAATGAACAAAAGCCGCTGCAAATTGCCGTCATTTATTCCGGCGGTGACGATGTGTTTCTGCTGGGCGCGTGGAATGACGTCATCACCGCGGCAACGCGGATTGCGGATGCTTTCCATGCTTATACATCCGGCGCATTGACCATCAGCGCAGGCATTGGGATGTACGATGCGAAATATCCCATCCGCATGGCTGCTGAAGAAACGGCCGCCTTGGAGCAGCACGCCAAAAACGAGCCCGGCAAAAATGCGATTGCCTTGTTTGATCCGCAGGAACATCACACCTATTCGTGGCCTGTCTTTACCAGCGCCGTCTTGGGCGAAAAATATCAGACGCTGAAAACCTTTTTCGATGGGCAGGATGAGCGCAGGATGGCTTTCCTGTACAACATCACGCAGCTGCTTCGTCTCGCATCCACAGACAAGCTGAATCTGGCACGGTTAGCCTATCTGCTGGCACGCCTGAAGCCAAGCAGCTTTGATAAGGAAAAAAGCGCACAGTACGACGCATTCTCCAAGGCGGTGTACCGCTGGGCAGCCATTCCGCAAGAGCGCGACCAGCTCATCACTGCCATCTACCTATATGTCTACTTGAACAGAAAGGTGGAAGATTCAAATGGCTTACAACAATAACTACAATAGCTATAACAATCAGTGGCAGCCATCCAGAGGCGGCTTCACACCTGCGCTTGCCGCTCCGGTTGAACCCAAGGCAATCCCGGCAAACTATGTTGATCTTGCAGAAACGCTGATGAGCGCAAATTCAAAAAGCATCACAACATCCAAGCTGCGCAACTGGTTCAGCATTGCCAACGATATCTATAATGTAGAAAGCCGCAGCAGCGAAATCGGCCTGAAGCCGGAAAGCTGCACAAAACTGCTGAATTTGCGCGTGCGCATTGTCTACGATGCCGGCAAGGATTCCAAGATTAAGGATTTTGTCACCAGCGCGAATTTGCTTTCGTATATCAAAGGCATCGGCAGCAGCCGCGAGCAGATGATTCGTTTTGCGCAGTACATGGAAGCCTTGGTTGCTTATCATAAATACTTCGGCGGGAGGGAAGCATAACAATGTACGGAAAAATTATCATCCACTGCGTTTTGACCGTCAAAACAGGATTGCATATTGGGGATTCCTCTGCCTTTTCTGCCATTGGCGCAGTGGACAGCCCGGTTGTTCGCGACCCTTACACCAATCGGCCCATTATTCCCGGCAGCAGTTTGAAGGGAAAAATCCGCACGCTGCTTGTTCGCAGCAAATGCAAGGATATTGAGCATATGCCCGACCACAAGGATGACGACTCCGCCATTCTGCGGCTTTTCGGTTCCGCTGCGCCTGTCAAACGTTCCCGGCTTCAGTTCGCTGACTGCTTTGTATCCAATGCCAGCGATTTTGCAAGCATTGGTTTGACGGAAGTAAAGGCGGAAAACACCATTAACCGTCAAACCAGCCAAGCTAATCCGCGGCAAATTGAACGCGTTACAGCAGGCGTTCAGTTTGACTGCACCATTGTGTACGATATTGAAAATTCCAGTGAGCTGACCCCCGATTTGCAGCTGCTGGCGCTTGGCATGAAGCTGCTTCAGATGGACTATCTGGGCGGTCATGGTTCGCGCGGCAGCGGGCGGGTCGGCTTTTCCGATTTTTCTTTCCAGCATTTTCAGGATGAAACCTCCGACCAAACGTTGATGGACATTTTCAAGGAGGCCGAGAACTATGAATTATTCCCTAATTCGTCTGCGATTTGATGGCCTTGCTCACTTCGGCACTTCCGATTCTGCGCTTTCCTTATTCACATCAGAAGATCATTTCTATGCCGATACGCTCTTTTCCGCACTTTGCCACACTGCATTGTCTCTCCACGGCATTGATGGACTCCATTCGCTCCTTCAGCAGGCTGCGGATGGTTCATTGCTGCTCAGTGACAGTATGCCGTGGCATCGTACCGCGCACGGTGTTGATTACTACCTGCCCAAGCCTTGCAGGACTTTTTCTCGTCTCCCGCAGAAACAGGACATACCGCAGGGCAGCCGCAAAGCAATGAAAAAACTTGCATGGATTCCCGTTCGCAGCTTTTCTGATTTCTGGCGGTCTATTGCCGGAGAAGCCTCTTATCAGCCGCAGCCGGATGCTTTCGGGACACTTGCAGGCAGAACGCAGGCCGCCGTGTCCGACGAAACGGATGCCGTTCCCTATCAGGTGGGCGCATATCGCTTCTTTCCCGATTGCGGTTTGTATGTGCTGATTGGCTGCAAGGAGCAGCGTCAGCTGGATTATTGCGCCGAATTGTTTACGGTACTTGGTTTGTCCGGCATTGGCGGAAAAACCAGCGTCGGCTACGGGCGTTTTACCGTCGAAGAGCAGATTCGTTTGGACGATTCTGATGATTCCCAGCTGGTATTCCTCCAACATGCGCTGGCGGACGCATCTGCGCCCTATCAATTGCTGCTGACAAGCAGTTTGCCGCGCGATGATGAGCTGGAACAAACCATGCAGCACGCGCAGTATCGGCTGATTCGCCGGAGTGGTTTCATCCAATCAAACACATTTAATGCAGAGCCATTCAAAAAGCAAACGCAGTATTACCTTGCCGCCGGCGCAACTTGTACGCAGCGTTATCACGGGGATTTGTACACCGTTGCCGAATCGGGCAATCACCCCGTTTACCGCTATTCCAAGCCGATGTTTCTGGGGGTGAAGGCATGATTGAATCAGGAACGCTCCAATGCTTTGACTTGACGCTGACAACGCAAGGGCTGCTCCACGTTGGGGACGGTAAAGTCATCCCGAAAAAATTTTACATGCTGAACGGCAATACCATCTCCTATATTGATGAAGAACGTCTGTTTGCCATCCTCCTCCGTCGAAATCAGCTGGAGCGTTTTGAAGCCTATTGCCTTGGTGCGGACACAGATTTAGGACGCTTCTTCAAGAGCATTGCACTTTCTCCCGCTGAGCAGCATGCGCTTGTGCGCTGCACCTTCCGCAGTGCCGATGCACTTGATGAAAACCATTCGTGCAAGGAAATTCGTCCGTTTATCCGCAACACGGCCAATCAGGTTTACGTTCCCGGCAGCAGTATCAAAGGCGCGCTGCGCACAGCCCTGCTTTTTTCCATGATTCAGCAGGATGGCAGCAAAAAAGCCCCTCTTGATTGGCAGAAGCCAAGGGGCGCTTTTGAAGCACGTTATCTCCATCAATTGTATCCGCAGATTGAGCGCGATACACCGCAGAAAGACATTCTACGCGGACTTTCTGTTTCCGACAGTCAAGTCATCGCAGACAGTGCCATGTGTTTAAGCTGCAAGTGCGATGCCAGCGTCAGCGGCGCTGTCCGCAAACTGCCCCTCTGCCGTGAGTGCATTGCGCCGGGGCAGCTGATTCATACTACGCTGACGTTGGACCAGTCCATCCTGCGCGGCAGAATTACCAAGGAATCCTTGCTGCGTGCCATCCAAACCTTTGCCGCATACCATCAAAAAACGTACGCTGAACATTTTACCGTGCCTGACCATGCGCATTATCAGCTTGCAGCGTCAACGCTCTTTCTTGGCGGCGGCGCCGGCTTTTTCAGCAAAACGCTGTCGTACCCCTATGAGGGAAAGCAGCTTGCTTTGCAGCATGTTTCTGCGTTCATGAGCAAGTCTTTCCGTGCGCATCATCATGAAAACGACCCTGCACTGGGCATCTCCCCGCATACTATGAAATATGGACTGTATCATCAGGAGTTATTCCCGTTCGGTCCATGCAAGGTGGATATTCTATGATAAAACAATACCGAATCAGCTTGGAAAGCAAGCAAGCTGGGCTCAATGCGTCGATTGCCTATCCGCTTTACGCATGGCTGTTGTCACAAGTGCCGACTGAAGTTGGTACGGCGCTTCACGAGCAAGCCACCCGTCCAATCAATCAGCATATTCTTTGGAATGCTGCTGCCAATCGCGGCGAATGGGTGGTTAACCTCATGACCGACGAGATGGTCGAAATATTTTCGCCTGTCTTGAATGCGCTCTCCGTCATTGCTCTGCGAAGCGGCACATTGCTTGCCACCGCAGGAAGCACCGTGGAAGTCCCACATTTCCAGCATCTGTTGAAGTGCGGCGAATCGCTGTCAAACGTTCAGCTTTTTCCAATCCACTTTCTAACGCCCACAACGTTCAAGCAGGATAAGCGTTATGTGATTTTCCCGCAGGAATCGTTGATTTTACAGTCCCTGATCTCCCGCTGGAATGTCAGTTTTCCTGAAGCTCCGATGGATGACGAAGATGCTTTTCAGGCACTTCTGCGCGGCATTCACATTGTGGATTACAATTTGCACACCACCCGCTACCCAATGAAGCAAGTGCGGCTTCCTGCATTTCAGGGGCGGATTAGCATCGAAACGCGCCTGCCTGCGCCCATGATGGCGCTGTGGACAACGCTGTACAGCTTTGCCCCTTATGCCGGGATTGGTGTCAAGACGACGCTGGGGATGGGCGGCGTGTCAAGGATGAAGGCATCCAATCTGCCTGTGTGACCCCTCTATTTAATGATATATTTCGGATGCCCACACATGAACGACGGGTGTTCCCCGATGGAAAGCCCCTGTGATTAACCCAGCCACCTCCTATGCGAGTAGAAGAATCGCATGGGAGGATTTTTGGTGTGCCCCCGCATAATACTATTTCCAGATTCACCTGCGCCATCTGCTCGCGCCTTTTCCGCTCTGTCGTTCGGTCGTTCCACTTAGCGCTGTC
>ENA-OZHZ01001145-OZHZ01001145.1-human-gut-metagenome-genome-assembly--contig:-NODE-1145-length-10868-cov-4.569500_pt1 | contig 10868 bp, 3 predicted proteins | sample MGYA00244053_ERZ653699 | MGnify/ENA primary metagenome ERZ653699 (study PRJEB26926, sample SAMN06165200) | human gut metagenome | biome: ENVO:00009003; feature: ENVO:2100002; material: ENVO:00002003...
ACACCTATTAAGTCGTCGGCAGCGTCAGATGTGTATAAGAGACAGCTGCTGCACTACCTTTCTTCACAAAAAATCCGCTCTAAGCTACAATACTACCCTCCTGCTTTTAAAATTAGTTATATTATATCAACAATTTTTATTAAAGAAAAGTAAAAACTCTGCCCCTGCAGTTTAAAATTTTGTAAAAAATTTAACTAAACAGCCCCTTTAACAAGGATTTTGCGCTTTTGTGCCGAATATTTAAAAGATTGCAGAGTGAATTAAATTTACAGCCCTGCGCTGCGGCTTTAATTCACATTGCAAACGGAAGGAGGGACCGCCAATGTACAGAATTATGAAAAGCACCAATAACGGCATGGACGAACTGGAACTGGACAGCCTGGAAAAAGGCTGCTGGATAGACATCGTCAGTCCCTCACCCGAAGAACTGCACGAAGTGGCGGACGCCACCGGCATTCAGATGGACTTTTTAAGCGCCGCGCTTGACGATGAAGAAAAATCCCGTATCGAAACCGAAGATGACCAGATACTCACCCTTATCGACATTCCTGTGCTGCGCAGCAACAAGGATTACGACACGCTGCCGCTCGGCATTATCGTATCGGCAGATTACATTGTAACCGTCTGTCTGGAACCTAACGCCGTTATCGCCGATTTTTCTTCCTACAACTATAAAATGTTCAGTACCTTTAAAAAGACGCGTTTTCTCTTTCAGATACTCTATAAATCGGCAACATTATATCTGAAATACATCCGCATTATTATCAAACGCACTGACGAACTGGAACAGCACCTGCGCCAATCCATGGAAAACAGCGAACTTTTTAACATGCTGGACCTGCAGAAATCCTTAACATATTTTACAACCTCCCTGCGCAGCAACTACATTGTAACCGAAAAACTGCTGCGCCTGCGCTCCACCAACCAGAGCGCGCACCTCATCAAGCTGTATGAAGAAGACGAGGATTTGCTGGAGGACGTTATCATCGAATACAAGCAGGCTATCGAAATGGTTGAAATGTACAGCCACATTTTAAACAGCATGATGGAAGTGTTCGCTTCCATCATCAGCAACAACCTGAACCTTGTAATGAAATTTTTGGCCTCCGTAACGATTATACTGGCCATACCAACCACCATCGGCGGCTTATGGGGCATGAACGTGCCCGTGCCGCTTTCTGACAGCCCGTACGGATTTCTTGTAATAGGCGGCACATCGCTTCTGGTTGCCGGGGTTACCGGCTACTGGCTGTGGAAACGCCGCATGTTTTAAGGAGCAGCAATGAGCAAAATTTTAGCGGAACAGTTACTTGCAGGCATTATACTTGCCGACAACGACAACAGAGAATACATTTACATGCCCGGCGGCGAAGTTGGCAGCGAAGACCCGCACTGCGTATTTGAAAAAAACGGTGAGCGCGCCGGCGACCTTCCGCTTGAAGAAGCAGTAGAACTTGCCAAACGCCTGCACCTATCTCCGGGGCGCCATCCGGAGCTTGGCTCACGGGCGTGGTGAAGGAATGCTGCCTGCATAAAAACAGCCGCGCAGATACCATTCTTTACATTCTATTAAAAACTTTTGAACACTACAAAAAAACACCTGTGGAAATATCCACAGGTGTTTTTATTTAATGAGCTACTTTTAAATCTCCATGCCGCCGTCTACAAAATTTACTTCTGCTTTGCGTTCACGGAAGTCTTTATTGCGGTCAAACGGAGCATCGTTAAAGAGGTAGTTCCAATGCGAAGACGGGTCATTATCCAGTTCAAACGGCGAATATACAAGGCTTATATCATAACCAAGGTTATTGGGGTTAAATAAGCCATTAATATTACTGCCAAGAATCTGCTGGGAATACAGCCAGTTGCCGGAATTTGCCATGGCGTCATCAGCCACGCCCTGGATTAAGCCGTTATTGTTATTAAATGCGCCAAAACCATCCGGTGCAGAAATTGCGCCAATAGCAATAAGCGCTTTAATGTCATCCGCAGTAATCTGATGTAACTCGCCATAATGTTTAGCACTGAAATACTGGTTTACAAGGTGCTGGTCTACAACCGTTACTTTGGTTAAGAATACGCTTAACATCGGCAAAGTTGAACCGTCATAAATCTTCCAACCGTTTGCGCCAAAAGTAAAGTCCTCATAAGTACCTTCTTGCAGCCACTTGTCAGAACCATCAATTACATAATCATATTCAGCTGCATTTCCGTTACCAATTAAATTAGATGCAACACCGTAAACATATTGTACAGTACCGCTGTTTGTGCCAACAAGATTGCCAGTAGAAGCTGCGTTGCCTTTAACTTCTCTTGTTGTGTTATAGGCATTGCTTAATGTACCGCTGTTATTGCCGACCAAGCCGCCAACATACTGCTGCCCGGTAATAGTTTGATTTTGACCATTTTCCGTCATTACAGTGTTAAATACCTGCTTGATTGTACCACTGTTGCTGCCTGCAATGCCACCGACATTTGTGCTGCCGCTTGCATTGATTGCACCGGTATTGTAACCTGCGGTTAAGCTGCCCTTCTGGTTATCACCAATAAGGCCGCCGATGTTAGAGCCTGTACCTGCTGTAAATTCATAGTCACCGTCATTATCAGTATCACCATAAGTACCGACATTAATAACACCGTTGTTGTAAATTTTATTAATATACATTCCGGCATCTTCACCAGCAACAGTATATCTTCCGCCAGTAATATCGGCTTTATTAACACCAATTAAACCGCCTACGTTATTCGTACCTGTTACGGTGCCAGTTACTTCATTAATAAGGCTGGAATATGTAATATCTCCACCTTTATTATTAGTACCAATTAAGCCACCTGTACCACTGCCATCATTGGTATTATTGCCATGAACTTCGCCTCTGTTTGTCATAACAGTATTAGTAATAGCTGCATTATTTTCGCCAATTAAACCGCCGGCACCACCTTTAGTTGCAATAACCGTACCTTCATTGGTAATACCAACTTGAGCACTGCCTTTACTGCCTATTGCAGCATCATTTTTGCCAATTACACCACCAACGTAAGACCCGCCAATAACAGTACCTTCGTTACTATTGCCCATACCAACAAGTTTGCCTTGTGATGTGTTCCAGCCAACAATGCCGCCTACATACTGCGCATTTTCAGCAACAACATCGCCTTCGTTAGTTGCACTGGTAATAGTGCCAGTTGCCGTTTCATCTTCTGTAGTTGATGTAGCATCAACCCTGCCGTTAATGCCTGCAACACCGCCAAAATATTGAGCAGTTTTAGTATCGTCTTTTACATAAAGGTTAACATCGTTTTTAACATATTCAATAGTACCAATATTTTCACCGGCTACGCCGCCAACATAATTTTGACCGGTAATACTTCCGCGATTGATCAAATTAGATTGATTTTGTGCCGTAATAGTACCTGCGTTAGTACCTGCTATACCGCCTACATAATTTTCACCTTCGATAGCAGCTGAACTATCGTTAACAAGGTTTTTCAAAGTTGCACCAGCTTCATTGCTGCCAACCATACCGCCGACATTATTAGTACCGGTAATAGTACCGTTGTTGCGTCCGTTGGTTACGCTGCCGCTGTTTACACCTACCAAGCCGCCGACATTATCCTTGCCGCTGACGATACTTTCGTTATAACCACTGTACATATTGCCGTTGTTTGTACCGATGATGCCGCCAATATTACTGCTGCCTGTTGCACCGCCGTTAGTAACACCAAGGCTATCCACATATTGCACGTTGCCCTTTTCGGTATTAACGCCAACTACACCGCCAAGACCGCCAGTAGTAGTAACAGGATTTTGATTATCAACTTTAACTGTTACCGCGCTGTCGCTGAAACTGTTGGAAAGGCCGCCATCATTTGTGCCAACCAAACCACCTGCAACGGCGCTGGAACTGCCTGCAATAACACTGCCTGTGCTTTCAACATCGTCAACAGTGCTGTCGTTGTTATTAACACCAACAATGCCGCCTGCATTGCCGTTAGATGTTACAGTGTTGCCAAAGGTTACAATGCCTTCAATGCGTCCGTTGTTCTCGCCTGCAACAGCACCAGCAGTTGTTTTACCGGTAAATGTGCCGCTGTAAATGTTAACGTCTTTAACAGTACCGGTATATGTAGTAGTTGTACCGTCATTATTATTTACAGTATTCGTTCCAACGGTGCTGAAAATGCCTGCATCATCGCCGCTAACATTCAAACCGATAATGCGGTTGCCGCGTCCGTCAAAAGTGCCGGTAAAGCCAATCTCATTACCAGTACCGATAGCAACATAATCTTCTACGTCACTGGCGTTAATGTCGCCCATAAGCGCATAATTATATCCAAGTGCTTTACTGCCTGCATTTTGAATTGCTTTTAACTGTTCACCGGTACTTACTTCTACATAAACAGACTCAGAAGCATTACCCATATCACCATTAATGGCAAAATTCAAATTGTTAAGTTCTTCTTTAAATGTATGTTTATCTTTTGTACCAGGGAAAGTTGTATCATATTTTTCAAAATTAAATTGACCGCTTCCGTTTGTATTTTCTACCCACATATCAACAGTTAGTTTAGCATCACCGGATGCAGCATTAAGTGCAATTTTATTTTGAGTTTCTTTAGCAAAACTATGCATAAAATCATGCATGTACGCAACCGCAATATCATTATTTAACTTTTCGACAGCATCCACTTTATTATTGCCCTGTTTTAATGCAGTAATTATATACCCAGCTTGTTCTTTATCAAACGCAAGATCAGGATATGCTTTTTTTACTGCATCTACAATCTCTTCAGCAGTTAAAGAATTTAAATCTTTTCCGTTAATTGCACTCTCGATAACATTAGTAAATCTATCTGCCTGCACTTTGCCGATATTAGTAAGTGTAAGTAATACTTCACTATCTGCGCCGGTACTTCTAAGAGTCATATCGCCGCCGATGTCAAGGTCGCTGTCAACATAAACATCGCCCGTGCCGGTTACAGTTAAATTGCCTCCGGTTGTAATAAGCCCCTGTTCTTTGTTGCCAAAATACAGGTTAACATTGCCATCGCCGATATTAACATATTGCTTATTACCGTCTGCATCAAAAATTGGATTGCCGTCATCATCAACAACAAGTTTAGTACCTGCATTAATGGTAATATTGCCATCAACAGCAGAAGCGCCGGTAGTATGTGCAAAGCGGTCGGCAATATCAGCCATAGAGGCATATGGATCATCAATATCGCCAGGTTTCCAATTTACAGCAGAATCGTTAATGCCGGGTATAGAAACATTCTTACGTGCTTCGGAAGATGTTAAAGTTCCGTACACATCAACATCACCAGCATTAATATTAATGTTGCCTGCGCCATCAACATTAATCTTATCTAATGTATCGCTGGTTGCCCCATTAGCAGTATTGCCTGTTGCTGTTACATCACCATAAATGGTTACTTTGCCATCTGTTGTAATATTAACGGCAGAACCGTAAATATCGGCTGCGCTGCCAAGCCCAATATCATTAGTACCGCCATTAAGGTTAAGCGCGCCATCTGCATAAATAGTGCCGCCAAAATAGCCGCTGCCGCCACTGGTATTAACATTATCAAGAGTTAAACCAGCACCATAAACAACAAGACCTGCCGCATTGCTGATGCCCAAAGCAGACCAATCATAAGTTAAATCAGCCTTATTACCATTGGCTTTAATAATTGTCAGTAACGGGTCATAAGCCGTTCCGTACTGAATGGAAGTAATGCCTTCCGTAGAAAGTTTTTTATCATCAAAATAATCTTCTGAATTAGGCAAGAAAGCATTTAAAATAGGAGTATTGCCACCATAGATACGCCAAGCACTGTCCTCGTTTACATCGCCAGATGTTTTACTGGGCTCTGTAATACCACCCTCAAAAGCATCAGAAGCCCATTGATCCTTTTCTACAAACAATTTTGAACCGGTTGCATTATTTTGCGCAGTTCCGTACAAATCTGTAAATCCAAGCCCCACCTGCGGCCTGATATAATAAGCATTAGTAACTGTTACTCTGCCTCCACCAGCGTCATTAACACCAATAATACTGCCTAATCCATTATTATTTTTACTTTCATTTAATCGGCCTGCATATAGGTTGCCTGTTGTATATACATTTTCTACCGTTAGATTATGTCCTTTATTTGCCATAATGAAACCAATTATGCCGCCTATTTGGTTTGTTGTATATTGATTCTTACCATCTTTAGTATATTCAACAGCAAAACTTCTGAGAGTTCCTAAATTGTAAGCATTCGAAATTTTTGAATCTGTTGAACCTTCAGTATCCGAATACAAACCTACACCGCCTACAATACCGCCAACCTGGCTGCCTGCAGTTGTATCATGATTAATTACAGTAATATTGCCGGTATTAAAGCTATTATTTATGCTGCCTGTATAAAACCATCCCGCAATACCGCCAACAACATTATAACCATTATAAATAGCGCCGGTATTATAAGCTTTTTCAACATCACCGCTCAAACGGCCAACAACACCGCCAACATGACGGGCATAATAATTATAGGTTTCATCACCAATCTGCCCTTTATTATAAACATCATAAATCAAAGCCTTGGCGGTAGTTTGTTCTGTTGTATCGCCAACTACGCCGCCCATGTTTACAGAAGGATAAGCATTGCTAGCAGCATCGGCCGCTCTTCTTGTAGTATTAATACTTCCCAAATTATATGAACCTGCAACTTCGCCGTTGTACATCATGCCTACAACGCCGCCTACGCCCATATAACCGCGTACATCACCGGTATTATAACTATTGGAAACAGCAGCATTTTTAATGTTATTTTCTATCTCACTAAGAGTTTTAGTATCGCTGCGGTCAATTTTACCAACTACGCCGCCGGTATTACTTGCCTGGCTGGCTTGACTTACGGTATCACCAGTAATATCAAGTGAATGTACTGTACCACGGTTAGCACTGCCGGTTACATAAACATTATCTCCATCAAGGTAACCGACTACACCGCCCATATTGCCAATAATTGTTTCTTCTGCCCCTGTATCAGTAGAACGCACCTGTTCTGTTACAAAACCACTGGCATTGCGTGCGCCGGTAGCCATAATATCGCCGCCATCGTTAATGCCGTTAGTAACAGTATAATGCGGAGTATCTTTATCAGTGCTATCACCTTTAGTACTACCAAAATACCCTGCTACACCGCCGACATTATGCGCTCCACGCACTTCGTTTTCGCGGTTAGTTGCATTAGTAATATTTGTATCAACAGCACTGCCAACAATACCGCCAACATTACCGGCGTCATAGTAGTCATTATTAGTACCCTTACTGCTGCTTACATCGCCGGTATTTAAAACATCTGTTATTGTACTGTCAGCAGAAGAAGTACCGGCAATGCCGCCTACATTAGCAACATTAACTACTTTTTTACCTAGTTTATCATTCGTTCCGTCTTCTCCGTCAAAAGCTGCATTGTCCGTATGGAATATATATTCACCATTTTCATTATATCCACTCGCCAATACAGTACCGCTGTTTTCGGCATTTTGCACGGTGCTGCCCACCATATTGCCGACAATGCCGCCGACATTGTAAGCGCCGGTAACGTCCATGCGGTTGTAAACAGTTTCAACATTTTCAACCGGTTTGTCATTAACTACAGACGGATTACCAATAGTAGAGTTTAAAGCACTGCCAACCAACCCGCCAACGTTATAGCCATCGCCGGATACATCGCCAAGGTTGTAGCTATTGCCGATAAGACCTTTTTCTACTTCTTTAGTAGTATCTGTTGCTTCAATAAACTTACTATTCTGCAAGTTACCAATAAGTCCGCCTACATTATCACCTGAACCATTAATAGTACCGGTATTTATAGCATCTTTAATCGCAGAATTAGTAGCACTGCCCACAATACCGCCAACGTTGATGTTGCCGCTAACAGCAGCACTGTTTACAACATTATTAAGAATTGTATTATTAGCATTGCCTACAACAGCCCCGACATTGTTGCCGCCTGTAATGCTGCCGCCTGTAATGCTGCCGCCTACCAATGTTACATTATTGATAGTTGCGCCGTTAGTTTTACCAAATAAGCCAACATTATCTGTACCACTAATATTAAGATTGAAAATATTATAATCAATTCCGTCAAATTTACCGCTAAAAGCTGTATTACTACCTATTGATTTAAAATTGTTAGCCTGTGTGCCATCAATACTGTTACGCAGTGCATAATTGCCACCAAGGTTTGTATCAATAGCTTGCAGCTGCTTAACATCTTCTACCCACATGTAGCCTTTAACAGTAGTATCTAACTTACCGTTTACATAGACGTTGTTGGAAAAAGTTTTTTGTTTACCTTCATAGGTACCTTTACCATGAACTGTACCACTATCTTCAGAAACTATTTCATTATAAGCATCATAGCCAATAAGCACATTACCGGCATCGTTAGTATTTACTCTAAATGTTGCATTATTGGCATCATTTGTAATACGCTCGCTGTCGATAACAATGCGCCCATCGCCTTCAAAGGTTACTTTGTTAGCGTTGATATTACCAAGGCTCATTAAGGCAGCATTTGTCATCTGAGCATTTTGTAAAAATTCATTAACTGTAGTGTCTTTATTAACCGTTTTTAAATATTCATCTGTGACTTTAGCATTCGATACATGCAAACTACCAACATTAATTTGCGCGCTATTGCCAATCTGCACGCCTGCCGGATTAACAATAAAGATATTACCGTTATTATTTGCGTTAATAGTACCATAAATTTGCGACATATTTGCGCCATTTACATAGTTGAGAGTATTATAACCCTTTTGAGGTCCTTTAAAATTAACCGTTGCACTGCCGCCAACATTAAAGCTATCCCATTTTATAACACCATTCTGGCTGTTTTGAATAATATTCATTTCAAGATTTCCAGTAGGATTAGTTCCTCCAGGACGCGCCCAATCGGGTATATCTATCTGCCCAGCCATAACCTCGCCACCACTCGGCAGCGTGCCGTTACCAATTACGCTTGTTGCTGCATGCAGCGGCAGGGTATACATTACGGCAGAACCGGCCAGCAGGCATATTAAAAGGTTTCGTTTAAGATTCTTTTTACTGTTCATTATATTTCCCTCCGTAAGTTTTTAAAGGAATTTTTAATGAGTCTATTGCATATTTATTAATATTAATCAGAACATTTTATAAAGCTGGAACCACAGCCTGCCGTCATGGTCGTCGCGCTCAATGCGGTCAGGGCGCGCGTCAATCTTGCGGGCGTAATCAAGCTGGGCATACCAGTCGCCGGGTTTGGCGTAACGTAAGCCAACGCCCCAGCCTGCCAGGTGGTCCATGGTGCCGTCGTATTTATTTTTAACGGCGCCGCTGTCGATAAACACTGCTGCTTCCAAACCTTCAATGCCGGTTGCGCGGCGGATTTCAGCCGTTGCAAGGTAGCCAAGGTCGCCGTAGCCGTCGCTTGCGCCATAGGCACGCACGCCGTTAATGCCGCCAAGGTAAAACTGTTCGCTGCCGTCCAGTGCGCGGCTTGCCATTTGCCCGCTGGCTTTAATGCGGTAATTCCAATCGCCGTCATACCAAACGTTCAGCAAGTCGCCGGTCAGTTTATGGTAGCCGCCGTCATAATAAGCGTCCATTTTTTTGGTGTTAATATCTCCGTACCAGTAAATTAAGCTGTACTGCGTAAACTGGTTTACGTTGTACTGGCTGCCGCTGATGCCGATATGCACAACGTCGGCGTCTTTTTCGGTTTTCATGCGTCCAAGCTCGTTAACGCTAAAGCGCAGTTCGTCTTCAATGTCGCGGTGGTCGTAACCGTAAATAGCGGTAATGCGGTTAGAGCGGTCGCGGTAAACGGGCGTCATGCCGTAAAGGCTGATGCCTTTGGATTTGCCGAGCGTATCGTAAAAGCTGTTGGTGCTGAGTTCGTAACTGCTCTGGCTGTAAGCCACGCCCATACGTGTGCCGCGGCTGCCGATTGGCAGTTCGTAACGGATGCCGTAATTTTTAACGTCGTGGCTCGAAAGCATTCCGTTTAAAATAAATTTGTCGCCAATTTTGCCGGGGTTGTTGATTTCGGTATTAAAGCCATAGCGGTAACGCCCGCTCCAATAACCGCCGCCGTTATCTGTAAAAACATAATTGTTCCATACGGGTCTGCGGGTTGCCTGTACGTCGAGGCTGGTTGTGCCCGGCTCGCCGCCCGGTTTTAAAACAGCGCGAGCCTGTACGCCCGGAAGGTCGTTAATATTGTTAATGGCGTCTTCCAGTTTGCTGTCAGTAATAGTGCTGCCCGGCTTTAAGCCGCTAAGATAGTTATTCAGCACGCTTGTAGCAATATCGCTGTCATTCTGCGTAATATTTATTTTATCGTAATTGGCTACATACACTTTTATTTCAAGGCTGCCGCCTGCAACTTCCTGCGGCGGAACAACAGCCTGTGCAACCGTATAGCCGCATTCTTTAGCGTATGCCGTAATCTCTGCCGTTAAATTATTCAGTTCCGCAACTTTAACGCTGCGTTTTTGGTATTTGTTTAAAATTTCCTGAAGCCGTCCCACTTTATCCGGCAGTTCAAAGCCGGTAAGCTTAATGCTTTTAACATAAAAAGCAGGGGCATCTTTTGTGCCGGTATTACCGGGACGGAATTCTCCGGATGTAGTTTCATCCCCACTGATAACATCCTGCTGACCGGTACGGTTGTACGGGTGCGGCGTAACAGCTTCCTTGTCAAAAGTAGGTATCGGCGACTGTGCTAATGCGCTGCTTGCCACTAACAGGCACACTGCCGCCATCCCAACGGTTTTCTTCATAACTATCACTCCCCAAAAAATTATAAATACAAAAGCTGTCTCT
>ENA-OZHZ01001147-OZHZ01001147.1-human-gut-metagenome-genome-assembly--contig:-NODE-1147-length-10865-cov-17.041258_pt1 | contig 10865 bp, 7 predicted proteins | sample MGYA00244053_ERZ653699 | MGnify/ENA primary metagenome ERZ653699 (study PRJEB26926, sample SAMN06165200) | human gut metagenome | biome: ENVO:00009003; feature: ENVO:2100002; material: ENVO:00002003...
GGCTCCGGTCTCGTGGGCTCGGAGATGTGTATAAGAGACAGGGCTTTGATTGCGGAAAGCTCAGGCTTCCGTTAACGGAGATATCCCCGGAGCATATGCATCGGCTGGCCGAAACCATGCGCGGCTGCGGCATTGGGATCAGAAGCGCAGATTAGAAAAGAACAAGGCATTGGTCAAATCCAATGCCTTGAAAATTTTATTCGGGATAATGCGCCCTTACTCCGCCTATGAGCTTCGGCCGCGTGTAAGCCGCCGTTACAAGTGCATCGCCTATCTTCTTAACCGACAGACGCAGAGGAACGGCAACATCTTTAAGGTGCATGCCGATAAGCGTGCAGCCGATGTCCATGCCGGCATGAGCTTTGACATGCTCAACCATAACCGGGTCGCTCATTCTGTCATACACGGCGGTTGCAAATGATCCGCCGGCCTTGGGCATGGGTCTTACGCAGACCTCATCAAGCATATATTTCTCGGCAGCGGCGCGCTCAACGACGAGCGCTCTGTTAAGATGCTCGCAGCACTGCGCTGCAAGATATATGCCGTTTTCGTTCAGCACCTTGAGTATAGCCTCGGCTACGACTACGCCGGTCTCGGGTGACGAGCCCTTGCCGATATGCTCGCCGAGTATCTCGCTGGACGAGCAGCCAACTACAACAAGTGAGCCCTTCTTGAGCTTTGACTTTTCAACAAGCTCTCTTACTGCGTTTTCAGTTTCTATTTTTATCTGAAATATCTTTTCAGAATCAACTTATTTGATAGCCCACCAAAGTGGCGTCATCATTGTATTGTCTTCTGCACCTAATAATTGCAATGCATTTTGGTATTGTTCTTTATCTGCGTTTTCTAATGCTGTCGGATACCGCATACGTTGTGTATAATGATACCATTTCTGACCATTTTTCCATTCTGAAGCCTGAATATATTTCTCCATGTCAGAACCGGTCAGTGTACCTTCATTAGCTGGAATTTCAAAGAAAGGCAATCCTAAACGACGACGGTCATTCCACATTTCAACTACTCCATAAGGCACATTAGCAATATACTTTTGTGTAATGATCTTGGTTAGTTGGTCATTCAAAGCACCACCTTTGTATAAAATCTTACTGGCGTCTGGATAATTATAAGTCATTTTTCCAGCTTGCTTGGTATAACCATTCACATAATCAGCTTCAAAAGAAACCGGTTCTACGGTATGATCAAAATTTACTGAAGTACCTACACGGTTATAGCTGGTAGATGCCAGATATTGATTTACATATTGACTTAGGCCAAGGTATTCGAAATTGGCACGTACACCGTTTTCATACGCTTCTTTAGCGCTGATGGAGTTGGTCCATCCTCTTAAAGCACCTTCGGCCAACAAAAAATAGGTTTCCCATGGTGACATCCAGATACGTCTGGCGGTGTTATCACGATATTGTTTACCCAGCATTGGAGTAGTATCATACATACTGCCTAAAACATCATTGAATTTGAATGTCTCAGTACTCCATGCGGAACGAGTACCTGCCGGATAACCATTCCATGTGAACTGAGCGTCAATCTTTACTAGTTTTTTTTCAGGATCAGTCGGATCCAGCATGGCATGTTCTGCATGATTCTTAACGCCTTGCGAACCTTGATCTGGAAAATTTTCAGCTTTTTCATCATTCGTTAAACACCATACTTTCAAAGCACGCGGATCAAGATGTTCAGGAATACCATCCATCCACAATTGTTTGGTTGGATTATCAGTAGTTACCGGATAATGATTTACGTATTGTTCACCAATATAATTCATAGGCTTGATGTAAGGCGCCAAGTCCGGACGATAACTGGTTACAGGAATATCTCCTAAACCAGTTAACAGATTACACATAGTAGAAGAAATACATTGGTCATTCCAAGGACGATTCATTACACCTTCATAACAAGACCATCCGCCTGCCTCTGGAAACGAAAAGAAATCATCTGCAGAAGTCAACAAACTTTTGGATGCAGCATCCGCAAATTCAGCCTTGACATCGATTTTTGAAGTAGATACTTCGGACAGGCGCATGGCATAACGTAAGCGGAGGCTGTGAGCCAATTTGACCCATTTTGCAGCATTGTATCCAAAAGCAGGATCTCCTTTAGCTTCTGTTTCTGTAGGTTCTACAGACGTGTTAATTCCAGCGGCTGCTTCTTTTAATTCGGTCAACATGAATACATAAACATCTTCTACGCTGTTGAATGTCGGATTGACACCTTGAGCAGCGTCCAAAGCATATGGACCAAAAGAATCAGCAAAATCTGCAATCAGCATAACACGCCAAATACGAGCAAATTGTTTTACATTAGGAAAGAAAGCCTGTTCATGTTCGGAAGTTCCCGGATTTACATCTGCCATATTGATGGCATTGGTGGCATATTTTACCCAATTGGAGGTATAACTATACAATCTGTCGTTATACTCATTGCTATAACGGGCGGTTACTCCCATAGTGTTATCACCAATAATTCGTGTAATGGAAGCCCAGTTATACACAAATACACGTTCTGCAATATCCGGGTCCATTTGCGCCTCATAAAAAGATTTATTCAGTGCATAGTCCGGATGAATATATGATTCGCCTGCTGCAGAGGGACTAAAATTGATTTCCTCAAAGTCATCACATGATGTGGCACCTCCCATCAAAGCAGCACCCATTACCAGACTGAATAATAATTTATTTACTTTTTTCATTGTTGTCGAGTATTAAAAATTAGAAACCAAGTGTTACATTAAACAAGAAGGTACGTGATGTTGGTGATGACGCATTCTCAAATCCGGTTGCATTGGTACTGGTAGCAAACACGGATTCGGGGTCTATGCCATGCAGATTACTATGAATCATCCAAACATTGTTGCAAGACATACCTAACTTAACTTGCTGGAACGGACCTTTTGCAAGCATCTTCCGGGGGAAAGTATAGTTTAAGGAAACATTACGTAAACGAACATTCGTTGCATCATACAAATTAGCTTCACCAATACCCATATTACCAGTTGATCCAGTTACGGCCGTCCAATAAGATTGTGGTTCTACTTCGATGGTGCTAGGTGAATAGCCCCCGTTTCCGTCTGCAATAACCCCATCTACTACAAATTTATCGCGTTTACCGTTTACCACAGTACATGCTGCCACACCATTGGCTTGCAACATTCGGTTTGAACCAGAAAAAATTTCACCACCGATACGTGCGTCTACCAAGAAACTCAATGTAAAATTCTTGTAAGAGAATGTATTGGTCCATCCTACCAAACAAGTAGCTTGTTGATCACCAATCTTTTGTATTTTTGAGTCACCTTGTGGCAAACCGGCATCATTCAACAACATTTTTCCATAATAAGGACTATTCTCATCAGTCACCCGCAGATAAGTAGTACCCCAAATTTCACCATAATTACCTCCAGCAACAGCCAAAATCTTTAAATTATCATAGGTACCTAAAGTATATTCGTTAATACCATCAGCTAGTTCTATAATCTTGTTTTTGTTGGTAGAGAAATTCACTTGAGTGTCCCAAGTAAATTCTTTAGTTTGTACCGGAGTAGCATTCAACATGATTTCTACACCTGAATTCTGAATATTACCAGCATTAATTTTCATTGAACTAAATCCAGACAATGAGTTCATAGGCAAATTTAGCAACTGACGTTTAGCGTTTGATTTATACCAAGCCACATCTAACCCTAGACGATTATTGAAGAAACGGACTTCGGCACCGGCTTCCCAAGATGAAATCAATTCGCTACGTACATCTTCATTAAATAAGGTACTACCAGACACAGACGCACTCGTACCTCCTGTTTCATAGATAGATCCAATACCATATACGTTATATAATTGATAAGGATCGAGGTCATTACCTACCTGTGCAAAAGATACACGAGCCTTGGCATATGTAAACCACTCGGGCATTCCCTTTCCCCGGTTATTAATCATATCACTGATTACCCATGAAGCACTGATAGAAGGATAAAAGAACGAACGGTTGCTCTTACTCAAAGTAGAGGACCAATCATTACGTCCTGTCAAATCCAAAAATGCCCAACCGTCATAGTTAACTCCCAGTGTACCATACAATGAATTGGTCTTACGATGAGTATAAGTCTGACTGATACTTCTGTTTGAGTCGGTTGAATTTGTCAACCAGAATAAATCAGGCACTGTTAAAGCACTAACAGAATTGCTAACACCTGTTGATTTACGTTCCATTAAATTCCCACCGAATGTAAACACACCTCCGAAATCGCCTAATACACGGTCTTTTTGTGCGGTAACCAAAAAACTGAAATTATTTTCATAGAATTTTTGTTCACCAAAAGAATAACGACCGTTTTCTGATGAAGGACTGCCAGCATACAGTTTGGTTTCTGTTTCTGTGAAATACATATCACTACCTGCTTTAATTTCTGCGTTCAACCAATCTGTAATCTGATATTTCAACGAACCATTCAGCAAAAAGCGATTACGTTTGTCTTGATTGGTATTGTAATCTTTTGCCCAATATGGATTCTGACCACTGCCTTTCTCCCACCAATACATTTTTCCATCTTCTGGATTTTTGGCCTGTTTAAACTCTCTTATATCCAAAGAAATAGGCATCATGTACATGGAATAGAAATAGTTGTCCGAGCGCGCACCGGATATAGGACGATTGGTAGCATCAGACAAAATATATTGTACTTTGGCATCCACACTCCAACGATTATCTTTACCAAATGACGAAGTGATACGTGACATTAAGTTAGTACGGCTATACTCTGCCCCTGGAATCTTGCTGAAATCGTCCATACGGGTAGCTGATAAATAAACGGATGTCCTATCAAACTGTTGCGAAAAAGCGATATTTTCAGTTAAATTCACACCTGTCTTAAAGAAATTAGCTACATTGTCAAAATATTGCATATTTTGAGTACGTCCGTTCCAGTCTGTATAGCTTTGACCTGTAATAGCTGGTCCCCAGTTAGAACTAGAGGTTGCATTGAAAATGCCATTAGAACCTTGACCGAAAATAGTTTGCCGTTCGGGTTTCATAAATACATTTTCCACCGAAACGGAGCCGGAAAATGTAACACCAAGCCCCTCGCTCTTAGTACCCTTCTTTGTTGTAATCAGGATAACACCATTACCTGCACGCGAACCATAAAGCGCAGCAGCAGATGCACCTTTCAAAACAGACATTGATTCAATATCTTCGGAGTTGATATCCGATAAACCGTTACCCATATCAGTAGATGGATTCCACATATCATTGTTGTCGGCTCCAGTAAAATTATCCAAGGGTACTCCGTCTACAACAATTAACGGCTGGTTCAAACCCGTTACAGAATTACTACCACGAAGCTGAATCTTAGAAGAACCGGCAGGACCATTACTTGAACGGATGATTTGAACACCGGATACTTTACCGGAAAGAGCATTGGCTAAGTTTGTTTCACGAGCTGCTACCAATGCATCACCTTTTACCTCCTGCATGGCATAACCTAATGCTTTCTTTTCGCGTTTGATGCCGAGAGCGGTTACTACCACTTCCTGTAGCGTTTGTGTGTCATCTTGTAATGTTACATTCAAAGGTTGACCATTCCAGGGAACTTCAACAGTCTGATATCCCACGAATGAAATTTGGATAATATCCCCTTTCTTCACTCCAGATAATGAAAAGTCGCCATCAATACCGGTAATAGTACCATTAGTCGTACCTTTCACTACTACAGATGCACCAATGACAGTTTCACCCGTAGCATCCTTGACAACTCCTGTACATGTACCACTTTGTTGTGTGATTTTCACATCGGTAACGCCGGGATTGGCGACCGCGTATGCTGCTCCGGTAGAGGCACCCATTAGGAACAGCAACATACTGACTGATTTTAGTCGTTTTAACATAGCTGTGATTTTTTTAAGTTTATTGAAAATCAAGTAATTCCGTTTCATTAGTTCCTTCAGAACTACTCTTACAGCTATGTGTCTGATAATCAGAACATATTTACTTTAGTGGTTTTAAGATGATCTTTGTCCTTGAATTTACAAACAGGAAATAAATTTGTGATTTCTACCTGTTTTCTACTAGCTATTATCCCGTTATCATAGTCAAATTTAAATCAGGATAGGGTTAATGAATACTGCATTGCAATACTTTTTGTTCTATCACCACATATCGCTGGGCTTCAATATTATACGGTGACAGAACTTTCAGCATTCCCTCGAAATGGTTTATCAGTTAGAGCCGGTTCAGCAGATACTGGTCGCCATAGTGGGTACGTAATTTTTTCACTCCCATCAGGGCTAAATGTTTTCCGAAGACTCTCATCTTGACATCACGCATGGTTTCGGGACTGGCCCTTTTCATCACTTCATAAATCTGTCCGATAGTCCATCTTTGAAACTTCTCCCCATCCTGGGGCAGACTGAAGCAGCTATAAAAAAGGCTTTCCTCTATGGGGCGGCGCAAAAATGCGTCATTACGTAAACTGACAGCCTGTTCTTCTGTGGGTGAGAGCCAATAGCGGCGGTTATGTTTTAGTTCATCTCTTAACTGAGCATAAAGTTGTTTATAATTGATGCGAGGCAAACGGATACTCCCTTTGGTCATCACCGGATAAAAACGGCGGTTACCGGAGGAATCGGTCAGCAGATCGCAAAAATTGGAAGTGCCAATAAATGAACTAAGGCGCGGTTGCTGGCTATAGCTGCTTTGAAACGGACGGCGCATACTAAGACCGCTCATTTGGACTAGATTCTTCAGCCGTGCCAGTTTACCTTCTTCCATCCGATTGAATTCGTCTATATTGATAAGAGCCAAAGAGCGCATTTTGCGCAGGGCATCCCCCTCGCGAGTTACATCGAAGTCATCGGTATAATATCCACGTAACGCTGGTGGAAGGAGCGACCGGCAAAAGGTAGACTTCTTCAGTCCCTGAAGGGGATTAACCAAAATGGGAATCAAGCAGTTGCCATGCATCCGGTTTTTACCGCTCCATTGCATCACCATGCCCAGCATCCAGATATGAAACACCTCCACCCATTGCGTTTCATCGCTTACCGAGCGTGCCAGCTCGCTTACTCTGTCGTGTCCGTCCCAGTGTGGCAGATGTTCCAAATAGGCTGTCACGGGGTGAAAAGAAGGAATGCGTGACGAACCCAAATAACGGCGCATATCACGGTCCATACAGTTCACACCTTCTTCTATTGCATTAATAACCAATGTATTGAATTCTCGCTCATCCACCACACGGTATTTATCGAACTTGTGCTTGTCATGAAATTCGCATTGTTCTGTTATTTGGTTGTAACGAAAGGAATAATGAGTGGTGAGGAACGAATCAAGCCCTTTCATGGCTTGTTTCAGTTTTGAGTCTTTTTCTTTTTCCATTAAATCTGTTTTTTATTGATTTGAGGTGTGAAGATAGTTCTGCAAAACAGAGTTTTGCAAGAACTTTGCCCGACAATTTAAAATAAATCCAACGTGTGAAACATTTACGGCAGAATCTTTGCAAGAGGACGAAAGAATCCGTATCTTCGTCCGGAAGAATCTGGGTTCTCACTGACGTGAATATGCCTTCTCACTTTAGTGAAGAGCCGTTGCCACACAGGTGAAACTGCCGCTTCACTAAGGTGAAGCAACGGAATGTTTTGTAAGTTTTGTAAGTTTGCACGATAACATCCTATAAATAAAACAAATACATAGTACATTATGTCAGACATTAAATTTGATATCTATGAATCTCCGGCAAATGACGGGGAAAAGAAAAAATACCATGTGAGAAATACCAACAAGCAGACGATTCACTCGAAGGACTTGATACACGAAACTACACTTTATACTTCAGTAAGCCGCTCGGACTGGGCGGCAGTGGTAGAGGGACTGATAGATATTCTGTCCGAGAAATTAGGTGACGGCAAGCGAATCCATATCAACGGATTAGGGTATTTCTCTGTCAGCATCGGCTCCACAGAGAGTGAAAATCCTAAGAAAATGACCCGTGGCACAGTACAGATAACAGGAATCAACTTTCAGCCCGAAAAAAGTTTCAAGAAGAGTATTATAAACCGGGCACATTTTGTAAGAGAACGATACAAGGTGCACACGGTGGACTTGTCGCCTATCGAAGTAGACGGGTTGCTGAGTGAATATTTTAAAGATCATCGCAGCATCACCTGCGCCCGGATGCAGCAGGTCTGCGGAATGACTCGTTCTACCGCTTACCGTCGCCTGCAAACATTGACTCAAGGAGAGCATCCGTCATTACAACGCGAGGGCTACAAAAATGCCACTGCCTACATACCGGTTAAAGGGCATTACGGACGTTCCTACACCGCAGATCGCTGGTAACGAGTCGGATAGGGTGAAGGGAGGATTTTGTGTTTCATGTAAAACGAATTGTTATATCATACTTTAAAATAAGAAAAAATGAAAAGAACCATCTTGAAAGACGTAGGAATCGGCTTGTGCTTCCTGCTTAGCACCGGAACGATCTACGCGCAGAACTACCCTAGAAAAGTGAAGAATGCGCAAGGTATCGAGGTGACCTACCAATCGAATTACAAAGGGAGAGTCCGGCCGGGACATTTGTTGATGACCGTGTCCGGTGACCGCGTATCATTGACCAACGTATGGCCGGAGCAAAATGACCGTCCCGATCCCCGACCGGAAGACAAGACACCTGTAACCGGCAGTTACATCGACTACACCACCCGGCAGGCATACCGCAGGGCTGAACTCCCCAACGGACAAGTGATATCTGCGGTCACTCCCTTCGAATTCGGCAAAGGCTTCACGCAAACGGGCGAAGGAAAACACTTAGGGATGAACTGCAAAATTTTGCGAACATCTATCAATTCCAACACTATCGAGGTATGGTATACCAACGACATCCCTTTTCGTGGTACTCCGCAAGCCAATGTGGGTGTACCTGACGGATTGGTACTGAGGGTCGTGCGAAACGGTGACATGATTCAAGAGGCTACCCATATTACCCCACTGAAGAAAGGAAAGGATGTATTGCCACAGTCGTGGGGGAAAAGCATGGATGCGGCCGACTACCAATATACCATCAACCAAAGTGGAGTTATCACAATTCCGGTCTTCGACCAACAGAGCATCTGCTTCAACAACACTAAATTGCCCGAAGTACTGAAAGAAGGTGTACAATACAGTGCTGGAGGCGGCACCATTCTGTTAAAGAAAGTGAAGTTACCCGACTATGTGAAGAATCGCACCGTTTTTGCGGAAGTTGTTCAATACTCGGACGGCGATGCTTACGACCGCACCGGTTCTGTCTTTCTGATACCGGAAGGCAAGCGGCTGTCTTTTCTTGATGCCATGCGTGATTTGAAAAAAGTTCCCTCTTTTCACTCGGAAAATACGGCTTACCACGGGCTGATTTCTACAGCGGAGTATGATGTGCCTTTAGAATTGATGCGTTTCTTCACCGGTTTCGGTGTGCGCAAGTTCAATTATAATAAGGTGAAGGGGCAGGACTGGGTGGACTCCGTACTTTACAAAATGGAGGTAACCCCACTGGCCGAAAAGTTGGAAGGAGAAGCTTGGATTGGCGCTTACATCGGCAACTGGGATGCCAAAGGGCATCGTTTGTCGTTGAAACTGAAGTATTATCCTGATGAAGAACATCGGGTTTATAACACTCTTCCGCTGTTCAATACAGTGAATTATCTAGAGCAGGCAGGACAGCCTTATCCGATTTTCATGCGTCAGGATTCTCTGATCGTAAAATTCACCTTGAAGGAGCCTGCCAAGAATGCCCGTCTGTACTACCTCACCACGGGACATGGCGGTTGGGGAGGCGGTGATGAGTTCAACCAGAAACCTAACACCCTCTATTTGGACGGTGAAAAAGTGATCTCTTTCGTACCTTGGCGAGATGACTGTGGAACTTATCGTAACTGGAATCCTTGTTCGGGCAATTTCTCCAATGGACTGAGTTCTTCCGACCTGAGCCGTTCCAACTGGTGCCCGGGTACGGTGACCAATCCCGAATACATTTATTTAGGTGATCTGGAGGCGGGTGAACACAGCATCACCGTAAAAATACCACAGGGTGCTCCTGAAGGGGAAAGTAATAGTTATTGGTGTATCTCGGGTACACTTATTTATTAATGTAAATTCTTTTGTCCTGCGGTAACAGAAATGTTTCTGTTACCGCAGGACAAGGAGTGTTCCAACTTTTCTATCTCCTCAAGGGACAACTTTGTGCCCTATGCAATTTGCCCCATAGCAAGTTCAAGGACTTAAGATTACGACTACGGCTTATTGGGACTTCTTTCTCTCTTCCGCTATTCCTTTCTATGTTCTTCTATTCCTTCTTCCAACTTGGCAGAATCCAACATATCATTCTGAACCATCAAGACGTTCATATACTCGTCGTATGTATGGCATTCCTAAGGAAAGCATATAGCACAGCAGCCAAACACAGGTTCAATCAAAGCGAATATACCCTTCCTGCAATTCTTTCACATTTTATAGATAAAAGGTATATTTTCTCTAGCAATAGACAAACAGCATGAACTGACATCACCTGTTTTCTTTTGGTTCTTATCTCAATAAACGTTACCTGTTTTCTACCAACTACCAAACAAACGGTAAATATTCAATGAAAAAACAATATAAATCATTTCAAGAAAGTTCCGTAAAAGTTACCAGTTCTCTCTTTAAATAAGATGCTTTGAACATCTCAAACGTTAAAAATCAGGGCATATTAAAAATATTTTTCAAGAGACCCTTTATATATATTAAAATTGTTATATATTTGCATCGTTAATCTAAATTAAATTGAAAAACATAGTTCTGAAGGAACTAATGAAACGGAATTACTTGATTTTCAATAAACTTAAAAA
>ENA-OZHZ01001152-OZHZ01001152.1-human-gut-metagenome-genome-assembly--contig:-NODE-1152-length-10847-cov-14.668180_pt1 | contig 10847 bp, 10 predicted proteins | sample MGYA00244053_ERZ653699 | MGnify/ENA primary metagenome ERZ653699 (study PRJEB26926, sample SAMN06165200) | human gut metagenome | biome: ENVO:00009003; feature: ENVO:2100002; material: ENVO:00002003...
CCGGGATTATTTGATTAATTAATAACTCGTCCCGATTTTAACGGGACACTAGTGATAATAATTAATAAATGAATCAGCATAGCCTTAGAGTTTTTGATTTAACGAATCGACAATCGGAGTATGGGCAACACGCCAGGCAGGAATGTATGCCGAAAGCAAATTAAGCACCAGACAAAAACAAAGCGCCACAAAAAATACAACAGGACTGACCATAGAAACATTCATGGTAGCTGTTGCTCCCCAAGCAGTCTGAAGCAACCAATCACTCATCAGCCACAGACACAGATAAGAAAGTCCAAGTCCCAGCATCCCACCGATTAATGTCAATACAAAGTTCTCGTTCAAAACCTGCCACACCAACTCTCCCTGTGTAGCGCCAAAAGATTTACGAATACCTAATTCTTCCAGCCGACGACGCATACGGGTATGTGTCAATCCGCTTAGGTTAATGGCGGGAACCAATAAAATAACAATAATCATAATGCCATATTTCCAATATGCCGCATCCAGATTTTCATACGAGTTGGCAAATTTACGATTCAACTGAGTACGGAAGTTATCCGGTTGCCCCATCAGTTGCAATTCTCTCTCACCCAGTGTCGTATTAATCTGTGCCACTCCACGGGCCACCTCATTACGGATTTTCTCAAAATCATCTGAACTATGCGCCAAGATAGTAATGATATGATTTCCCTGAGTTTCTCCTGCTTCCACCTTATTGGCTATCGCATTCGAAGAATAAGGTGCATAAACCTCACTCCATGCAAACTCACAAAAACGATTTACATTCTCTACTACACCACAAACAGTATAATCAGTAAAATTAATCTGTACAGGTTTCCCAATAGCAGCGTCCACATCTCCATAAAGACGCCTCGCCACACTTTCAACAATAACAGCTTTCTTTATTCCCGACTGAAAGTCAGCCTGGGTAAAAGGTTTTCCCGACAAGTAATGAAATTGGTATATCTTCCAAAAATCAGCATCTGTCAGTAACAACGGTGTATTGACCTCTTCATCAGCTCCTGGAGTACTGACTAATACTTCACCGGCTTCATAAGTAACGCATACAGCTTCGGGAGTTTTCAACGGATAAAAGACTTCTTTAGCCATCCACAATGAAGGTCGGGAATGACCTGCGCTGTTAGGTTCTTTTTTGTCATATACCGTACGCTCCCATTTGACGTAAAGCGAGCGTGAACGATTTACTTCAGGAGCATAGTCCGCCGTTTTCGCTTGATAGACAATTAGAATAACCATTATCAAAGCAATAGCGAGGGCAGTTCCCAATATAGTAATTGCACTTAGTAACGGTTGGTTACGCAATTGATAAATTACTTGTCCTATTGTTTTTTTTATCATTATAGTACCTTTTCATTAATGGTCCGTAGAAAAAATGAAGTAGCCTCCAGTTATTGCACCTGACGGCCATCAAAGAAACGGATAGTTCTTGAAGTCTGTTTGGCTTGTTCTTCATTATGGGTTACCATCACAATGGTACGTCCATCTTCTTTATTCAATTTATGCAACAACTCCATTACTTCAGCACCCATTTTTGAGTCCAAATTTCCGGTAGGCTCATCGGCAAGGATAATTTCGGGATTGCCCACAATAGCACGGGCTATCGCCACACGCTGACACTGACCACCGGAAAGCTGTGTGGGCATGTGGCGCATACGATGACTTAAACCGACACGCTCCAACACTTCTTTTGCCAAACGGGTACGCTCCTTGGCAGCCATCTTTCTATAGAGCAAAGGCAATTCTACATTGTCAATCACATTCAGCGAATTAATCAGGTGGAATGACTGGAACACAAATCCCAAAGTCTTATTACGAAAAGCAGCCAGTTCTTTATCTTTCATACTTTCTACAGAAGTACCGTTTATTTCAATCTTTCCACTGCTGGGAGCATCCAATAACCCCATAATATTCAACAAGGTAGACTTACCGCAACCGGAAGGCCCCATAATACTAACAAATTCGCCTTTAATCACATCCAAATTTACATTTTCCAGTGCTAATGTTTCAATCTCATTGGTACGGTAGATTTTATTGATACCGGTTAATTTAATCATTGCCATAATTTTTCTTATTTAAATTGTTAATCTTATACACTTTTTATTTTTATGAATCAAAAGATATACCAAAGCAATAAACATTTAATTTTCAACAGATTATTATTTAATATATTGTCCGATAACGGACAGTATGATCGTTTTTGTCAGTCGTATTCATCCCACAACACATCTACCGGACTAATACAACTGATGCTGTATACCGGAATAAGAATGCCAACAAGCATTATGAATAATATAAAAAAGTAAACAATCAAAAAAACGACATAGCCTAAGAACAAATTAAATTATGTTCGGGAAATGAGTGAAAAGGAAGAAAAGACACTTCATTTCCCGTAACAATCAATGTATTAATTAAGAGAGAGTTTTATCTTGTTGTTTATGTCATAGCTGCTTCTTATTTCAACTTCAACTTATTCTTGTTTTTGTAACTGCTCATATCGCTGACAACCACCTTGTCACCCGGTTTCAATCCCGATATGACTTCCACATATTCAAAATTACTGTCACCCAATTGAACTTTACGCTTCACTACTTCATCCTTACTATCCTGAACAAATAATTCATATTCACCGCGACCGACATAATAAGAAGCATTCGCCAATCTTAAAACCCCTTCTTTCACGGCATTCATTACATATACATCCGTCTTCAAGCCGGAACGCAATCGCTTGTTATTATCTTCATTCAGTTGTACAATGAACGAAATCACCCCATTCTTACTCAACGGTGTCACACTACTTACCGTTCCTTCCAGTTTCTCATTGCCAATCTTGACTATGGCACGTCCACCTGCTGCCACACGGTCACCGTATGTATCAGCTATTTCACCTTCCACTTTAAAGTGGCTCAAATCAGAAATGATAGCTACTTGACTACCTTCCGCCACCTGCGCACCTACCTGATTATTAATATAGGTAAGAATCGCTTTACGCGGTGAACGAATTTGAGCGTCATCCAATGTACGTTTCATTTCAGCAAGACTCTTTGAGAAAATATTGAATTCCAATTCCTTCACTTTCAAATCAGCCTCTTTTACTTTCGATTCATTTGCGTATTGCTGACGGAGCTGTTCCAATTCCAGTTTTCCTGTATTGAAGTTCAATTCAGCCTGACGAACCTTGTCCGTTGTTCCAGAACCCAAGCTATCCAAATAACGTTCGTTGCGAAGTTCTACCTCCATACGGTTCAATTTCATGGCAGAAATTTTCACTTGCATTGATAAATCGCTCAGATACGTATTATTATTCACTTTCAACTGCTCTAACTGATAACGTTTCATCTGTTCTTCATCCAGCAATTTCTTGTATTCGGTTTCCGTACTCTGCAAATCAAGTTTCAAAATCGGCGTACCTACATCCACGCTGTCTCCTCCCTTACGGTAAACTTCCACGATACGAGTATTAATAGGTGAATTGATAATCTCTTCAAAAGCCGGGACAACCTTACCGGAAGCACTGACACTTACTTCAATAGTTCCATTGTCTACTTCTGAAAACACCAAATCTTTCTTATTGACGCTACTTCGCATAAACGAAATCAATACAGCTATACATACCACTGCCGCCACACCTATTGCACCATATTTAATGAACTTCTTTTTGCGTTCCTTATCACGCACTTCTTTAGGGATTTCTCTGTCCATAACTTATTGTAATTTTATTATTGTCATTTTTGTACTAAAGAATAAACAACATCCGTGCCAAGAAAGCAACTTATTGATAATCAATAACAAATAAAACGTACAGGGTGTCCGAAATCGGACACCCTGTACGTTTTTAAACATCAGTTACCGTACTATAATGACTAACGCAAACGCAATATATCACCTACTTTAGGAGAAGAATCTTCCGGTTTCATCTTATTCATCTTATATAAATTCTTCAGACGAATACCATACTTTTGGGAAATGGAATACATAGATTCTCCCTCACGGACAACATGAACTATGTGTTCCTTATCCGCACGACGATGCTTTTTATCCAAATAAATAATATCACCTGGTTTCAATACATATCCTTTATAAAGATCATTGTATTTCCTCAACTTACGTTGACTGATATCAAATTCTTTAGAAAGTTTTTTAAATGTATCCCCCGGGCGTACCACAATATAAAGTAAATCATTAGCTAAATAAGGCTGATGCGGGTTTGGGAATTCCTTCATCCACTTTATACCATCCTTGGTATCATACTTATGTAATTCATATAATTCAATGATATCAATTAAACGATACGCATAGCGAGGATCAGTAGCATATCCCGCCTTCTTCAGCCCATGTGCCCATCCTTCATAATCGGTGATTTTTAATTTAAAAAGAGATGCATAACGTGAACGTCCTTTTAAAAATTTAGAATGATCTTCATATGACTCACGAGGGTGCTTATAGGCACGAAAACATTCATTACGGGCATCATCATCATGCCGTACAGTACGACCAGTCCAGTCACCACCACATTTTATACCAAAATGATTATTGGATTTACGAGCCAGCGTACTTTTTCCCGCCCCTGATTCCAATAATCCTTGAGCCAAAGTGATGCTGGCAGGAATACGATACCGTTTCATCTCATCGACAGCAAGATCTTTATACTTATGAATATATTCCTCATACTGCCGGTTACGGGTTTGCGCTTGCACTGTAAAATTACATAGACAACAAAGCAACCCGATTAATATAAATTTCAACGTATGTTTCATCATATAAAACTGTTTCAAAATCGCTACTATACTTTATCCGTTATATATAGTTGCAAACTTACCATTTTTATCCAGCTGTATGCAATCTTTTTAAATTAATTACGAATTTCATTCGAATTCCAAAAGTCCAAAGAAATCCGGACGATGAAAATCCGGCTTCTCTATTTTTATAGGACTCCATGATAAGAAATGAGGCTTTTGCAATTCATCTCCACATTTATAAAAATTAGCTCGTACAACCATTCCATCCAACTTGGTAATGGTATGCTTAAAAAATACCTTATACGGAATCTGCAAAGCAACCTCCCAAGTACATTCTCCTATCTTTTCTTCAAAAGTTTCTCTGCCCAAACTAGCCCAACGCTTCACCTGATCTGTTATTTCAAGAGGAGCCATTTCTCGATTACTACGCTCCGAACCTGCTGCTAAAAGAATCGTAGCGATACAGTTACATTCCAAATTGTAATAAACGCCATCTCTCGCAGGAATAGAGAAAAATTCCACACAGGAATCTGTCCAGACACTACCGTTATCTTCACCGTATTTGGCACGAACACTATCTTCTACTACTTTATAATGAACTAATATAGCATCATTTGTATAGGCTATACGAAAAGAGACTTGAGGTTGATAAGGATATTCTTTCCAGTTCACTATATTAATAGGATAATACATTATGTTCTCATGATCAAATAAGGTCGGTATTTGTTGTGCATCCTGAACTTTGCCACTTAATTTCTTTACTTTCATCATATTATTTTTATTAATTAAATAGCTACTGTTAGCTTCACAAAAATATATACTTCCAATGAGAAAACAAAATAGTGGCTACCATAAACAGCAGCCACTAAAAGAATAAAGCCATAAAGACAATGAAAGTACTATTTTTTCCCATTTCACCCATATTTACTTCTTCACATCGCCCTGTGACATATGTCTTCTTCCATCATGCTGCTTTTTCATTCCTTGTCTTTTTTTCATCTCTTTACGAAATTTATCACCATTGTGTTTCTCCATATTATACATTTTCTGAATTTGTTTAGGAGAAAGAAATTTCCGAAACTCATTATAATATTCCTCACGAATATCCAGTATCTTTCTACTCTGCGCGAAACGTGCCTTAATAGCCTGCTCCACTTCAGCATCTGTAGGGACCGGTTTGGGGATCTGTTTATCGGCGGCCGTTCTATTTGCAACATTTCGACAAACTCCCATATGACGAGTAGCCTGCATTTCTTCCATGTATTGTTTATACACCGGAATAAATTTAGCAGCCGTTGCGTCATCCAATGCCAATCCTTTTATAATTTGATTGCACTGTATTTCCAGCATCTGTTCTTTATTAAACTGCCTTCTTTCAGATTTAGTTTCTTTCTTTTCTTGGGCAAAAAGTGTTACCTGACTTCCCATAACAATGGCTGCCAACACCATTAAAAAAAATTTTGTTCTCATCATTTTTTTGTTTTTAGTGATTAATCAATTTATAAATATATCATTTTCAGACAATTCCACCCATTCTGCTAATTCCTCATCAGACATAGATTCTATATAACGATCCAAAGTATCTGAATAAGAAGAGTCTAAATCCGTAGAAACAATAAGTGAATGAGAAGGCAACTCCTCTGCCACAGGTTGAGATATCGGAAAGAAAAGAACTCCCAACATGACAGCCGCAATAGCTAAAGTAGCCCCAATAATCAATTTTATTCTATTCTGCCTATTAAACCTCTCAGCCTGGGTACGCTCCAATACTTGTTTTTGCATTTTTCCGAAAAAGCCATCAGGGGTACGATAAGGCATCCGCTTCCCAATATTCTTAAAATCAAACTCCTTTTCCATCCTATCTTTAATTATTTATCATGTACTCTTTTATCTTCTCTTTTGCATAATGATAATTCACTTTCAACGTATCCACCTTCGTGTCCGTAATCCTGCTAATTTCTTCATATTCCAGTTCATCATAATAACGAAGATTGAAAACTACCCGCTGTTTTTCAGGAAGCATCAAAATAGCCTGCTGAAATTTCACCGCCATTTCGTTCTCATAATCCACATAATCTGACGCCATCAACTTATTCATTAACTCTTCCTGAACTTCTTCCGCCGAAACAGCTTGTTCTTTACGCATATTCAGAAAACGGAGACACTCATTGGTCGCTATCCGATAAATCCATGTTCCCAATGAACTTTCCTCCCTAAACTGAGGAAGATGGCGAAAGACGCGAATAAAGACTTCCTGCAAAATATCCTCTGCATCCTCATGTGATACAACCAATCTCCGGATATGCCAATATATGGGCTGTTGAAAAAAATCTATCAACAATTTAAATCCCCGTTCCGGGTCGGAAGCCCATACTTCCCTAATTTTATCTTCGTTTATCATCTATTCGTCAAAAGTTTATAGGTTAGAACCACCCGAGAACAAGAAGTTAAAAGTGAAAATAAAGTTTTTACATTAATTATAGATGAAGTTAAAATAATCAATCACATTTCCAACAAGAGAAAAATACAACCAATCTTCCAGAATATGAATTTAAAGATTTCAAACTCAATCTTCCTAACAATAAATTTCAGTTCTTAGAAGAATTACCATATAAACAGTAGGGAAATCCCTAAAAATAAATAGGGAAAAAGATAGAAGAATATACCTTTTCCCAACTTATCTTTGTTACAAACAAAAAAACAAAAAAATGAGAAGATTGAAACAAACATTATTAGCGTTAACCATTTGTACTTTAGTCATCAGTTGCGGTTTGACTACTAGTAGCACTATTATGAAAGTACAGAGAGGGATGTCCCAAGAAGAAGTCAGCCATTTACTTGGAAAACCCGATTTCCGACGTTTCGATGGTTCTTTGGAACAATGGGAATATCAGAGCGGAGGAATTGCAACGTCTTGCAAATTTCTAATTATCGAATTTAGAAACAGAAAGGTAACAGGCATGGATTCCTACAATGAAATAGCTAAAGAAACTTCAGTAGGAGACCTATATTCCAGCAAAATATCCCTCCATACCGTTGGTTCAATAGACGATAACGAATTTGAAAAGATATACAATGAAACAAAAAATTCCGTGTTCAAAGATTCAACTCTGGAAAAGGCCATTATAAATAAAAAATTAAGTTGCGCACAATGCCTTAAACTTATGTCACTTTATACTTTTGATAATGACAAGTTAAAAATGTTACAAGTATTGAAAGACCATATAGCTGACACAACAAATTACGATAATATTGTCAACTCACTAGATTTCATTTCAAGTAAAAACAAGGCCAAAGAGATATTAGGAATACCCTAATACAGTAAAAGCAAACGTACCTGTTGCAATAAACCTAAAAAATATTGCAACAGGCACATCTGCTTTACCTCAATCTTCTATTCTGACAGCTGTGCCGCTTGCGGTTACCATCAGCATACTACCACTGTCCCCCACAGTTTCATAATCCAAATCCACCCCAACTACAGCATTAGCTCCCAATAAAGCAGCCTGATCCTGCATTTCTCGTAACGCGGTATCTTTAGCCTGTCGAAGTACTTCTTCATAAGAACCGGAACGACCGCCTACAATGTCACGAATACTAGCAAAAAAATCACGAAACAGATTAGCGCCGATAATAGTTTCACCTGTTACAATGCCATAATATTTGGTTATACGTTTTCCTTCGATAGTAGGTGTTGTTGTTGCTAACATAATCTTTCTCTTTTTTAATTATATATTCATTAGACGCACAAATAAAAGAAAAAGTTGCAACTTTCTCCTTTTTTATCGGTAACCATATTATTCTTTTCACATTCAACTCTGACAAGCAATAAGAAAGTAAATAAATTAAAAACCAGATTTTAGAAAAGAAACATTGGGAGATTAAAAACAAAACATTACATTTGCAGGAAAACAAAGAGGAACGTATCATGAAACAAATCAAACTGGAAATAAACATAGAGGCTTGCCATTATAACGAACTAACAGAGAAGGACCGCAAACTGATAGACGCTGCGTGTGAAGCAACGAAAAGAAGCTATGCTCCTTACTCACATTTTGCTGTTGGAGCCGCCGCACTGTTGGAAAATGATATCGTTATTACCGGAACCAATCAAGAAAATGCAGCCTACCCATCTGGTCTTTGTGCAGAACGTACCACTTTGTTTTACGCCAATTCTCAATATCCGGATCAAGCAGTAAAAACACTTGCCATTGCTGCCCGCACAGAAAATGATTTTCTTGACACACCTATTCCTCCTTGCGGTGCCTGTCGGCAAGTATTATTAGAAACTGAAAAACGATATGGAAAACCCATGCGGATACTACTTTATAGTAAGACTGATATTTATATATTAGAAAACGTAAGTGGACTTTTACCTTTATCGTTTGATGGAAATTATCTGAAATGATACCTACCATCCGTCTGCACAGCCAACAGTTAATAAATCCAGTTTTAAATAATCCGAAAGACCTCGTATCATGGATGGGAAGCATTCAAGCGCAAGATTACACTATGTCCAAATGAGCTATTGGTATCCGGCTAGAGGCAGGAAATCTGCAAACAGTCAATGAGGCACTGGCAAAAGGATATATATTGCGCATTCACGTCATGCGTCCTACTCGGCATTATGTAGCTGCTGAAGATATACGCTGGACACTGAAACTTTCATCCCGACGCATCATTACTGCCAATCACTCTTTTGCCAAGTCCAGAGAGCAAGACATTTCAGTTGACATTTACAACAAAGCAAACCGACTATTAGAAAATCAAAAGAGAATTACTTTCCCTAGCGGAGAAAGAATACCTCACTTTTTCCTCCGAACAGTAAGTAATTTGTAAATGGATTATTTCTGCGTCATCACATTTCAAAAATAATTCATTACATTTACATTATTCAGTATTGCAATATAAAACTCTCAGCCACTTTCAAGAAACGTTCATGACCTTTTTCATTCAAATGTGCAGTATCTGTATTATTTTTGCTGTTCTGAAAATATATTTTTCTAAAATGATCATTATTTGCATAAATTCCTCCTTTTCGGGCGCTGTCAAAAATAGGAATACTATAATTTCCACAAACCTCAATCATAGCATCCACCACTTTCTCAGCATCACTTCCCGCAAAATTTTTACAGTTCCATCGGGTAAAGAAAAAAATCTTAGCTGTGGGATACTTTTCAATAAGCCCTTCACACAGCATTGCCAGCCTCTCTTTAAATACATCAATACCGCCAATTGAATCCAATTTAAAACCATCATTGTGCCCACCCACAACAATAACATAATCCAAATCATCCGGCATTTCCTTATATCTTACATACATCGCTTCCCCCCAACGCGGGCTACTATAAGCAATGCTGCTGCCGTTCTTGCCATAATTTAAATATTCCATACCATGCTTCTCGGCAAATTTATAATGCCAGGTATTCTTAACAGGTTCCTTATGATTCTTCACATAACTATCTCCAATAATTCCCAAACGTTTTCCTTTCAATTCATCAGTCCTGACGATAACTCCTTTAATAATTTGTTCCAACTGCTTATATACCTGTTGTCCCAAATACTCTGCCGAATGAGCCGTAAAATGAAGTCTGTCATTTAGCAATTCTGCGCCTGACATATCTATCAGGTGCATGTTCGGATCTTCAGCAGCCAATTGCTTCATCGCATTCTCCACTTCTCTGCTGAAATATTTATTACTTCGGGCAACAGTACCAAAAATAAAAGGCAAACGAGAATAATCCTTTCCGGTTTTTTCTGTCAGATGCATACGCACATAAGCCACCATTGTCTTCAAGTTACGGTAATAATCTTTACTTTTAGCATAATCACTTTCCCCCTGATGCCAAAGAAATGCATCTATCTGATAGCCATCCTTCAGCCGGGAAAGAGTTTTGTCTATACACATGTCTATCTCTTGAATGAAAGAAAGCAACAAAGAATTTCCTCCATCAGAAGTTGGCTTAGCCTGTGCCAGCCATTCAGGAGCCGCAGACCAAAAACGTCCCTTGGAAGCATTATAATCAGGTGCAATGGAAGTTCCGCCAACAGCCCATTTCACCACATAAAATTTCTCCTGCAACAACT
>ENA-OZHZ01001163-OZHZ01001163.1-human-gut-metagenome-genome-assembly--contig:-NODE-1163-length-10797-cov-4.345094_pt1 | contig 10797 bp, 7 predicted proteins | sample MGYA00244053_ERZ653699 | MGnify/ENA primary metagenome ERZ653699 (study PRJEB26926, sample SAMN06165200) | human gut metagenome | biome: ENVO:00009003; feature: ENVO:2100002; material: ENVO:00002003...
CTACACCTATTAAGTCGTCGGCAGCGTCAGATGTGTATAAGAGACAGGGAGTGGATCTTGTGCTTGAGGCCGCCGAACAGACGCTCGATGCAGCCGCAGCGCTCGAGCGCGCCGCCGTAAGCGAGAGCGACAAGGATGAGGTTGATGGTCCACATGGTGCCGTCCATGCCCTTGGCCTTGCCGAGGATGGAGTCAGCGACTTCGTTGCCGGTCTCAACGCCGATACCGTAGTGCAGCGTGTTGAAGATGTCGCCCAGGGCGCGGGAGCCGTAGATGTCGGTGGACTGGAAGATGATCATGAAGATCGTTGCGGTGGCGACGGAGGCGGCAATGCCGACCAGGCCGGGCACACGCAGGACGCACATCACGATAACAACGATGATGGGAATGAGCAGAACCGGGGAGATATTGAAGGAACCGCGGAACGCGTCCTGAATGCTCTGAGCAACAGCGGGATCATAGGCGCTGGTGTCAACGTTCAGGCCGAGGATGGTGTAGAGGATCAGGGCGATGACGAGGGTAGGGCCGGTGCTGGAGACCATCGCGGTGACGTGGTCGAACAGGCCGGTCTCAGCAACAGCAGCAGCGAGGTTGGTGGTATCGGACAGGGGGGAGAACTTATCGCCGACATACGCGCCGGAGATGATCATACCGGCGGTGATGGGGGCAGGGATGCCGAGGCCCGCGCCGATGCCGAGGAACGCAAGACCGATGGTGGCGGTGGTGGTCCAGGAGGAGCCGCACGCCATACCGACGATCGCGCAGAGGATGCAGCCGATGGGCAGGAACAGCTTCGGGGTCAGCAGGTCAAGGCCGTAGACGATCAGGGAAGGGATCGCGCCGGAGGCCATGAAGCTGGCGACGAGGAAACCGACGGTGCAGAGGATCAGAACGGCTTCCATGGAAGCTGCCAGACGATCGATCATACCGGCGAGCATATCCTGGAAGCTGTGGCCGCAGGCGAAGCCGACGATGCAGGCGACGACGATGGACAGGACCAGGGGCATGTGCGCGTCATGATAACCGGATTCGGAATGACCGAGGAAGCAATAAAGCATGAACCCGATCATTGCCACAATGGGGATCAGCGCCAGAATAAAACTGGGCTCCCGTGCGACTTTCTTTTCGTTTGCCATTTGATGAATACCTCTCTCTTCATAAAAATACTTACCCGTCATGCAAGCGGCGAACCGCTCCTCCCCCAGACGGGCCTGTTATCACCGCACGAGGGGACGTGCGTTTTCTGCGGAGGGGTTCCGCAAAAAAAACAGACGCAGGATAGAGTCACAGCACCGTCGGGCAAACGGTTCCTTGCACGCTGCACATCTATCCCTAATCTATTTGTGAACTAATTGTAACATACCACTTTGGCAAAAGCAATAAAATCTGACAAAATTTTAAAAATAATTTAGTCATTTCTCATATATCCGGGTGACACGGTGCCGAACCGATGTGGTGATGCGGTATTATAGTAAAGCATGACACGGGAAAAAGAGCAGACACATCGCGCCTGCTCTGCCCGAATGGAACGGGGAAGTTACTTCTCTTCCTTCGCCCGGTCAAACAGCAGTTTGTAGCCGTCTGCCCCGTAGCAAAGGCACTTGTTTACGCGCGTGATGGTCGTGGACGAAACGCCGATCTTCTGCGAGATCTGCGTGAAGGTTTTGCCATCGGCCAGCAGCGACGCCACCTCAAAACGCTGCGACATCGCCTCGATCTCGCTGAAGGTGCAGAGATCGTCGAAGAAGCGATAGCATTCTTCCTCCGTCCTCAGAGACAGGATCGCCTTGAACAGATGATCGGTCTCCTCACTTTTCATTTTGCTCTGGTACATCCAACGTTCCTCCTCAACGATGCTGAAAGGATTGGCCACTGTCTGCACGGTGCATACCGCAGCGGACGCCGAATGACGGCTGCCCGGAAGCCGTTTTTTGCAGGTGCGATCCCTCCGCAGAGGTACACCTGACTAAAGTTAAATATATGGTAGCAAAAAGCGGCGATTCCGTCAAGCGCAATTCGTGCTTTTTGCGGGAGAACTTTTCTTTTCGCCGGTTCTGTCCGGCAGGGGAGGAAAATTTTTGCACCGGATCCGGGGAAATCTATGGCAATCCGCCGCGGAAAATGCTATACTGAGCCAAAAGTGGAAGAATCGCAGCGGCAGCGCTTGACAATCCACGCGCCGTACCGTAAAATATCTCCCAACCACTCCGATATGCTGCTGTGCCACCACGGTGCAGTAAGCTGCCCGTACATTATATCACGAAAGGACACACTATCATGGCAACGATCAAAGCTCACACCTTATCCGGCTTTATGGAGCTGCTTCCCGCGCCGCAGACGCAGATGGAATGCCTTCTGGAGGTGCTGCGCTCGTCCTACGGCGTGTATGGCTTTACCCCGCTCGACACCCCCATCATCGAAGCGAGCGACGTGCTGCTCGCCAAGGGCGGCGGCGAAACGGAAAAGCAGATCTACCGCTTCTCCAAGGGCGACAGCGACCTCTCCCTGCGCTTCGACCTGACGGTGCCGCTGGCAAAGTACGTTGCCCTGCATTATGCCGACCTCGCCTTCCCGTTCCGCCGTTTCCAGATCGGCAAGGTCTACCGCGGCGAGCGCGCGCAGCGCGGCCGCTTCCGCGAGTTCTATCAGGCGGATATCGACATCATCGGCGATGGCGAGCTTGACATCACGAACGACGCTGAGATCCCCGCCATCATCTATACGGTCTTCTCCCGTCTGGGCCTCAAACGCTTCCAGATCCGCATCAACAACCGCCGCATCTTAAACGGCTTCTACGCGATGCTCGGGCTTTCCGACAAGGCGGGCGACATCATGCGCACGGTCGACAAGATCGAGAAGATCGGCCCCGACCTCGTGCGCGCCATTCTCGTGGACGATTACGCCATCGAGGGCGAAAAGGCGGACGAGATCCTTGCCTTCATCGGCATCAAGGGCACGAACGAAGAGGTGCTCGCCGCGCTCGCGCAGTATCGCGGACGCAACGAGGTCTTCGACCAGGGTCTCGATGAGCTCTCGACCGTTGCAAAATACCTCGGCTCGTTCGGCGTGCCGCAGGAGAACTTCGCCGTCGACCTGACGATCGCGCGCGGCCTCGACTACTACACCGGCACCGTCTATGAAACGACGCTGCTCGACCACCCCGAGATCGGCTCGGTCTGCTCCGGCGGCCGCTACGATAACCTTGCCGAGTACTACACTGACCGCAAGCTCCCCGGCGTCGGCATTTCGATCGGCGTGACGAGACTTTTCTACGTCCTCGGCGAGCAGGGCCTTCTGAATAGCGACATCTGCACCGCGCCGGCGGACGTGCTTATCCTGCCGATGACCGAGGACCTGAGCGAGGCCATCGCGCTGGCGACGGATCTGCGCGCCGCGGGCGTCAGCACGCAGATCTACACGGAAAAGAAGAAGTTCAAGGCCAAGATGAACTATGCCGACAAGCTCAAGGTGCCGTATGTCTACTTCCTCGGCGAGGACGAGATCGCCGCGGGCGTCGTCTCGTGCAAGGATATGCGCACGGGCGAGCAGGTGAAGCTCCCCCGCGCGGAGGCGGTTCAGAAGGCAAAGGATTTTGTCGAAGCCGACCGCTGCAAGCCGGTCATCTGCGAAAAGTAAAAAGAACAACAAAAAAGGGAGCAGCCGCATGGCTGCTCCCCTTTTTATTCTGCTTTAGTCCACGGTGCGCATGAAGCTCGTCGAGCCCTTCTGGAAGCGCACGTCCAGCTTGACGCGGTCGGCGCGCATGTAGCTTGTCGTATATTCGTAGATGTGGCCGTTTTCGGTCGTGGTGCGGCGCTGATGGAAGAACGCGGCCGAGCCGGGCGCACAGTGCAGAAGCTGCGCCTCGTGCGGCGGGAGGACGACGGCCTCGTAGGTGTCCGACGCGGAAAACGGGATCACGCCCACATGGTAGAGGAGACTGTAAAAGCTGTGCGTTTCCAGCAGCTCGCGCGTCAGGTTGGGGTAGATGTACTCGGGATAGTAGGACGTTTCAAGAATGAGAGGCGCGCCGTCCACGTTGCGCACGCGCGTGAAGCGGTAGACCTTCACGCCCGGTTCAAGGCCCATGAGCGCCACGATCCGGGGACTCGGCGTGATGACCGCAAAGTCCACGAGCGTGGACGAGGGCGACTTGCCGAGCTGCGAGATCTCCGTCGTGAACGAATACTGCACGCCCTTGCGGCGGGTGTTCGGGTCGGAGACGAACGTGCCCTTGCCGCGCTTGCGCACGACAAAGCCCTCCTCCTCCAGTGCGCCGATGGCCTGACGCACGGTGTTGCGGCTGATGTCGTAGGCGCGGCAAAGCTCGGCCTCGCTCGGCAGCAGGTCGCCGACCTTGAGCGCGCCGGAGGTGATGCTGCGTTTGATGATGCCCATGAGCTGGGAGTAGAGGGGGATCTCACTGTCGAGCGACAGCGGGAGCTTGAGGATCGGATTCTGTTCCATGACGGGAGCCTCCCGAGAAAAATGTTTTGGAATATTCCTATTGTACCACATCTTTTGGGGATGTTCCAGAACTTTTTCTGTTTTTCGCATGAGAAAACGGAGGGGGATCCCCCTCCGTTTTTCATGATCGCGTCATTTACCAGCCGGTGCCAAGCATCACCCCATGCCAGAGGCCGTCGTCCCTGAGCTGGATGGTGCAGCAGCGGTAGAACTCATAGGCGTCCTTGGGCGCGGCGGGGTTCTCGCATTTGACGGTGTTGCCCGCCATCGCGTAATAGAGCGCCGTCTCGCTTTCGGGCGTGAACTGCACCTCCACTGCAAAACAGTAAGTGTTCTCGTCGATCTCGCCCCACTCGCGCATGGCCTTCGTCGTGTCCTCGGCGGGGGTGATGAGAGCCTTGACCCAGGTGTACTTAAAGGAACTGCCGCTCGCTGCCTTTGTGTGTGCGCCGTAGTAGGCGTCTGCCCAGTGCTGTGCCGCCTCCTGCCAGGAAAGGCTCTTCGGCTGCGGCTTGACGTCGCGCAGCAGCGCGTCGTACTCCGCTTCGTCGTACCACAGGCGCATCATGTTGTAGAGTGTGCGCCCGTCGCCGTCTACAATACTGAGCTCATCGTATGAGTCGGTCTTGAAGCAATACGCCGCCCCGTCCGGCGTTGTCAGCCAGAGATGCATGGGCTGAGATTCGCAGAACGTCAGCACGCCGCCGTCCGCCGTTATGAGGAGGATGCAGTTCTGCGCCGAGGGCGCGGCACTGTCGTTTGCTTCGCGCCAGACAAGGCTTTCACTCAGCTGCCTTGCAAAGTAGGCGCGGTTGGTAACGGTGCTGCCGTCATAGATGCTGCTGTCAGTGCCGTTCACGCTCAGCGACAGTGTGACCTCGCCGCTCGTGTCGCCAAGCTGCTTCAGCGCGGCGTCGAGCGCGCTGTCCGCGTCATTCTTTGTGGGCTGTATTGCAGCGGTGACCGTGAAGCGCTTGACCATCGCCCGGAGCACCTCGGCCTCGCCCTCAACGGCGCGGTCGCGGTTCCAGCCCCACTCGTTTTCCGCGGTGCTGCCGTCAAAGCTCCAGTGGATCTCTACTTCATAGCAGGTGTTGTCCGGTGCGTCGAAGAGTGTGATGACCGTGCTGCTCATGCCCTCATTTGTCACGAAGCGCCAGCCGGTATCGGTCTTCTCCGCCTTCGCGCCGGTGCTCTCCCATTCCGCCTTTGCGGCGGCAAGGCTTTGCGAAAGCTTCTTGACGCTGAAATACGAGCCGGTGTCGTAGCGCGAGTACCAGAACTCCGCGTCGCTGCTGCGCGCCCACGCGGTGATCGGCACATAGTAGTAGTAGCCATCGCCCGCGACGAGCTGTGCCTCGCACTGGTTGGCGCGGCCGTAGCCGTCCGTTGCCGCGTTCAGCAGATTGGGAATGAACATCTTCGGCTCATTGAGCCCCGCGTAGTCAACGTAGAAGTCGTGCAGGTAAGCCTTTTCCTCGCCGCTGTAGCCGCAGCCGTTGTAGAAGAGTCCATCGTTGCTCATCGTGGTGCCGATGATCTGATAGCCGGTCTCGTCGCCGCTCGTGTGGTGCAGCACGGTGAGATAGTGCGTCCAGCTCTCCCTGAGGAAACCGTCATCCGTCACATACTGCCCGCCCACGGGGTCGATTTCCACGCCCGCCTCGTTCGTGGGCTTCTTCTCATAGTTAAAATACCAAAGCTCCAGCGCCGTGCCCTCGGGAGAGAGACCTTCGAGCGAATCGCCCAGCTCAAGCTGCGTCACGCGCACGTCGGCGACCGTGTCTTCGACAACGCCCATACCGTTGACCCTGACATAGTAGGTCATCGTGCCCTGCTTGAGGTCTTCCGCACACGCGGCGGCATAGTCGTCCATCGAGGGGTAGAGCGTGTCGTCTCCCTTTTCGAGCCGGTAGATCCAGCGGATGCGGTCGGTATCCCCGGGAAAGGCGTCGCCGCCCTCGAAATGATAGCCGATGCACAGATACAGCGTGCCGTCCTCCTGCTTCAGCAGAAAGGCGAGGTTCGGCGCGGCCTCGGGGTCTTGATCGTTGAAGTCGTCCGGCAGCTGCGCGCGCCACGCGGTCTTGTTGTCGCTGCGCAGTGCGTCCAGATCCGGCAGCAAAGTGCCGTCAAAGTTTTCCTGCGTCAGCGCGACGGATTCCATCGGCGAGAAGGACATCTCTTCGCCGTCATAAATCATCGTGACGGTGTTGACACCGCCCTCACGGGAAAGGCGGAAGTAGGTGCCGCTTTCATCGGAGACATAGTAGAGGGGACGGAAATTCTTCCCGATTGTAAGCTCTGCGTTTCCCGTGACGAACACGGGATTGTAGCGCGAGCCGTCGAAGAGGTCATCATTCTTCCTGCCGCGCTCGCCCCAGCCGACGGCGCAGCCCGCCGTGAGCGTCAGCGCCAGCACGAGGGCGACAACGCCGAGCCCGCGCTTTTTCTGCGCGCCGAGGACGTTCGTGATGCGCCGCTTGAGGCGCTCGACCGTCCCGCCGAAGCAGGTCGTCGCGGGCAGCGCCCGCACATGGGACTGCACGGCCGCAAGGAGCGTGCGGCTGTAGGCCGCGCGCTCGGCGCGGTCAAGCCCATCGGTCGCCGCGCTGTCGCAGGCGAGCTCAATGTCCTCGTCCGCCTGACGGAGCATCAGATACACCACGGGATTGAACCAGTGCATCGCGTTCGCCGCAAGCAGCACGAGCTTTAAGAGCATGTCGCGCCGCTTCAGGTGGCAGAGCTCATGGCGCAGAATGTAGCGAAGCTCGTTTAAATCATAGCCCTCGTGCGGCAGCAGGAGCGTGGGGCGGAAAAGCCCTGTGACGGCGGGCGTGGAGATGGCCTCGCAGACGAACATCTCCGGCGCGGTCACATTGAGGGAGCGCGCGGTATCTTGCAGCAGCGCGCGGTAGTCGCCGCGCGTCACGCCGCTGCGCCAGCGGCGCACCGTGCGGCGGAAGCGGACGTAAGATACGCCCTGGCAGAGGAGAAACGCCGCCGCGCCGGCAAGGTAGCCGTAAAATAAGATCGTTGTGACGGGAATGTAGCGCGTGGCCTTCTGCGCGGGATCGGTCACGGGGCGGGCGATGATGCTGTCGCGCACCTGCGTGCTCGTCTGTCCGCTTCTCTCGGCCATGTCGCCGAACAAATGGTCGGTCGACTGAATGGTGGTTTTATCCGTGCCGACGAAGAGCGTGTAATCCTGCGGGGGAGCGGCCTGCACGGGCGCGTCCTTCACCGAAAAGTCGACGGGGAAGAGCAGAAACGCCGCGAGCGCCAGCCACAGCCAGCAGCGCGCCTTGGCGCGGTAGCGCTCGCGCCAGAGGGGCTTGCTCACGAGCATGAGCAAAATGGCGAGCGCGCCGAGCAGCGAGGTTTTCAAGAGATTCAGCAAAAACTGTTCCATGGCGATCCTCCTTTTTTCGATCGTCTGTCCGTTAGCGGCTCATATCGTCCAGAAACTGCCGCAGCTCGTCGATCTCGCGCTGCTCGAGCGGCTGCTCGGCGTTGAGCGCGGCGACAAAGCTGCCAAGCGACCCGCCGTAGAGCCGCTTCAGGACGCTGCGGCTCTCAAATTCGAGGTATCTGTCCTTTGAGACGAGCGGCGTGTACAAATTGTTCCGCCCCTCGCGGCGGCTTGTGAGAAAACCCTTTTCGCAAAGGCGCGTGAGGTAGGTGTTGAGCGTGTTGGCGCTCCAGCCGTGGCTTGCGAGCGCGCCCTCGATATCCGCGCGGCCTACTTCACCGCTTTGCGCCCAGACGGCCTGCATTACGGCAAGCTCCGCGTCGGGCAGGCGTTTCTTTTCCTCCATGCGATGACCTCCCTTGAAAATTTACTACAATTGTCGTTGATTTATATATACTACACTTGTCGTAGGTTGTCAAGCGGGAGACGGATTTTTCTGATTTTGCAGACCAGAAATGCAGAATGACCAAAAAGCATGACGGCAGATTGTCAAAATGAAAGATGGGCTTCAAATAATTGAATCAATTCCTGCAAAACTTTTTCAAAATCCCTTGCTTTTGGGAAATGGCAAAGGTATAATGAAAGAACCGTATGAAATCATTGAGTGGATCAATAAATTAAATTTTTGAGAGGAGATCTTTACCATGGCAAAGTTCAAAGTTTACTACACCATCGAGCTGAACGAGATCGCTACCCAGATCTTCGAGTCCAACGACTTCGAAGTCAAGCTGTGCAGCCACAACGACGAGGAGACCTATGTCAAGGAGCTCGCCGAGTTCCAGCCCGACGCCATCATGTGCCGCACCGAGCCCATCACCGCCAAGATGATGGACACCTGCACCAACCTGAAGGTCATCGGCAAGCAGGGCGCCGGCCTCGATAACATCGACATGGACCACGCCCATGCCAAGGACATCACCGTCGTCTACGCTCCCGCCGGCAACGCCAACGCTGTTGCTGAGCACGCCGTCATGCTGATGCTCATGTGCGCCAAGCGCTTCAACTATGTTGACAAGCAGTTCCGCAGCGGCAACTTCCTCGTCCGTATGGGCATGGAGCACACCTACGAGCTCGGCGGCAAGACCCTCGGTATGATCGGCTGCGGCCGTATCTCCCAGCTGGCCATGCAGAAGTGCAAGTACGGCTTCGGCATGAAGGTCATCGGCTACGACCCGTACCTCACCCAGGACAAGATCGGCGATCTGTGCGAGCTGAAGGCCACCGCCAAGGAAGTCTGGGAGCAGGCCGACTTCGTTTCCGTGCATCTGCCCGTCGTTCCCTCCACCGAGCACTCCATCGGCCGTGAGCAGTTCAGCTGGATGAAGCCCACCGCTTCTTTCATCAACTGCGCGCGCGGCGCTCTCATCAAGGAGAACGAGCTTGTTGAGTGCCTGAAGGACGGCACCCTGTTCCAGGCCGGTCTCGACGTTTTCGAGCATGAGCCCATTCAGGAGTCCAGCCGCGAGCTGTTCGACCTCGACAACGTCATCATGACCCCGCACATGGCCGCCACCACCGAGCAGAGCGTTCTGAACTGCTGCACCTCCGTCGCCAACGACATCGTCGCTGTCTGCAACGGTCAGGAGCCCAAGGTCAAGGCCCAGAAGCCCAAGTTCTAATTCGTTTCTGCGAAGAAGAATTCATTACATTGCGATCAAAAGGGACGCCCCGAACGGGGCGTCCCTTTCTTTTATGCGGCGGGGGCGCGAAAAAGACGCCGCCCGCAGGCGGCAAAAAAAGGAGACCTCTTTCGAGGTCTCCTTTTATTTTCAGGGGTTAGCGGTGCTTTAGCACTTCTCGAAGATGGTGGCAACGCCCTGGCCGCCGCCGATGCAGAGGGTGGCAAGACCCTTCTTGGCGTCGTCGCGCTTGAGCATTTCGTGCAGGAGGGTGACGATGATACGAGCGCCGGAAGCGCCGACGGGGTGGCCGATGGAGATCGCGCCGCCGTTGACGTTGACCTTGTTCATGTCGAAGTGCAGCTCACGGGCAACCGCGATGGACTGGGCCGCGAAGGCTTCGTTGGCCTCGACGAGGTCGATATCGTCGATGGTCAGGCCGGCCTTCTGCATGGCCTGACGGGAAGCGGGCACGGGGCCGACACCCATGATCTTCGGGTCGACGCCGCCCTGGCCCCAGCTGACGAGCTTGGCCATGGGCTTGAGGTTGTACTTGGCAACCGCCTCGCCGGAAGCGAGAACGATAGCGGCAGCGCCGTCGTTGATGCCGGAGGCGTTACCGGCGGTCACGCGCTGAACATGCTTGCGGGTATCCGCCTCGTGGATCTCGGTGGGCTTAAAGGTGTGGACGATCTCGTCCTCAACGCCCTCAGGACCGACGGGGAACGCGCCGCGCAGCTTGGCAAGACCCTCGACGGTGGAACCGGCGCGGGGGAACTCGTCCTTCTTGAACTCGACGATCTCCTTCTTGACCTTCACGGGGACGGGGACGATTTCGTCGTCGAAACGGCCGGACTTCTGCGCGGCCTCGGTCTTCTGCTGGGAGGCAACGCCGAAGGCGTCGAGTTCTTCGCGGGTGATGCCCCAAACGTCGCAGATGTTCTCGGCGGTGGTGCCCATGTGGTAGTTATTGAAGGCATCCCACAGGCCGTCCTTGATCATGGTGTCGACGAGCTTCTTGTCGCCCATGCGAGCGCCCCAGCGCTCATCGAAGGAAGCGAAGGGAGCGGCGCTCATGTTCTCGGTGCCGCCGCAGACGACGATGTCAGCGTCGCCGGCGAGAATGGCACGGCCGGCCTCGATGACGGACTTCATGCCGGAACCGCAGACCATGCCGACGGTGTAAGCGGGGACGGAGTAGGGACTGTCTCTTATACACATCTGACGCTGCCGACGACT
>ENA-OZHZ01001166-OZHZ01001166.1-human-gut-metagenome-genome-assembly--contig:-NODE-1166-length-10787-cov-6.021897_pt1 | contig 10787 bp, 10 predicted proteins | sample MGYA00244053_ERZ653699 | MGnify/ENA primary metagenome ERZ653699 (study PRJEB26926, sample SAMN06165200) | human gut metagenome | biome: ENVO:00009003; feature: ENVO:2100002; material: ENVO:00002003...
TTAAGTCGTCGGCAGCGTCAGATGTGTATAAGAGACAGCTGTATATTGTATCATAGCTATTGACAAAACACAAGAACAGTGCGTATAATCATGGTAAAGATTATCTTGCAGCAAATCCCATAAGGGCGCACTTATATGCACACTTACTATGTAAGTATGCATATTTGCGTGCGCTCTCCGAGGGGCAAGGCTCTGCCTTTGCAAACCGTTATGCCGTATATGAGAAAGGAAAAACCGTGGCAATTTATCATTGCTCAATTAAAATTATTAGCAGGGGGAAAGGGCGCAGCGCCGTTGCGTGTGCAGCTTATCGTTCCGGCACAAAACTCACGGATTTAGCAACCGGCAAGATATTTGACTACTCGAATAAATCCGGCGTGGTTTTTTTCGAAGTATTGCTGCCGGAAAACGCTCCGACTATATTCGCTGTTGATCGAAACATTTTGTGGGATGCAGTAGAGCGCAAAGAAACCCATTCGGCAGCGCAGCTTGCGCGTGAAGTGGAAGTTGCGCTGCCGTGTGAATTTACCCGGCAGGAACAAATCGATACCGTGCGCGAATACATCATGAAGAATTTTGTTCGCGAAGGAATGTGTGCCGATTGGGCGCTGCATGACAAAGGGGACGGAAACCCGCATGCTCATATCATGCTGACAATGAGAGCTATTAAACCAAACGGCAGATGGGCTGAAAAATCTCGCACGATCTATAAGCTTGACCCAAACGGGCAGAAAATTCCGGTTATTGACCCAACAACCGGGCAACAAAAGATCGGCGCACGTGGTCGTAAAATGTGGCAGCGGGAAACGGTACCGGCTAATGACTGGAATGACCACAGTAAAGCTGAAAAATGGCGTGCAGCATGGGCAGCAGAGTGTAATCGGCGTTTAGATCGGCAACATCAGATCGACCATAGGAGCTATGCTCGGCAGGCGGTAGAGCAGGAGCCGACCATACACGAGGGCTATGCAGCACGCAAAATGGAACGCGAAGGACGGGTATCAGACCGCTGCGAGATCAACCGAGAAACCAAGGCGCTCAATGAGCAGCATACAAGAAGTTTGGAAGTAGCTAACGGTGAGCTGTATAATGCCACCAGTGAGCGTTTACGCCTGTATAGAGATGTTATTCGAGACCTTGAAAGCGAAAGCAAAGAGCTTTCCGGGGCAATACAGCAAGTAGAAGATGCAGAAATGGCGCTTGCTGCGCCTGTGGAGCGCTGTAAGCCGTGGGAGAAGGCTAAGCGAAAGGAGAACAAGGCCGAACAGCGCGAAAACGCGTTACAGAAGCGTACAGAGGCGTTTGCAGCGCTGTATGAATTTGGCTGCGCTACGATTGAAGCTGCAAAATCCTTGCTGCAGAGCATTTTACAACGCATAAGGCAGCTTCGCCAGGAACAAGCAGAGCTGCGAGCCGATCTGGAACGCCTGGGAGAAGAATTGCCGGCTGTTAAGCACGCGGCGGATCTTCTGCAGCCGGCTGCAGCGGTGGAGCAGATCGGCGTGCGTGAACGGCTTCAAGCTATTCGGCAGCAACGCGAAGCGGAACGGAAAGCACATGCTGAATGGGTCGAACAGCAGCGCCGCGTAAATATGCAGCGCGAGCAGCCAGAGCTGGAGCGTTCACCGCAGGAAACTCTTGACGATGCAGCTGCACAGCAAGAGCAGGAAGTGCGCAGCGTAGCGGATTATGTCGCAAAATACTGCGCACAGAACAAAAACAACGCGCCCAAGCATCACCGTGGACGGTCGCGATGAATTTTGAAATATTAGAATTTTAATTTAAGTAAATCATTAGGTCAATGATGAGTTTGGTGATCAAAAAAGCGGCATGAAATCTATGCTTTTTTGAATGTTTGGTGACGTACTCGTCACTAAACTAATTTTTCGTCACCAAACTTTTTCTCGAAAAAGCCGCACACTGTGCGGGTTTGTAGGTGCATCGCCACCAGTTTGGTGGTGATGCTTTATCCTGCATTCTGAAAAAGCACTTTTTGAGGGACTTTTTGAAAATTTAATAGTAGAAATTAGCTGTAGCTAAATCGGGAGCTGTTTTTAATAAAATCACCGAAAGGTGAGATTTAAGAAAACTGCTGCCAAACAGCTACAATATAAAGCCTCTTTTAATCGGATAAACAGAGAAAAACAGCTTAAAATTTAGAGCAGACGATTCCAAATCTAAATTTGAAGAGATTTCTTGAGGCAACAAATAGGGCAATGTAAAGGTTATGGTTTCTCCAGGGTCAATATTTAAGGAAAAACTTTGAGTATTATTCAGTAAGTAGTAATAGTCGCTGTTGATTGAGTTAGCCCAGTCTTCTCGTTCAATATTAAAAATATATGCAGGAACTTTAATGGGGGCATCAGATTTATTGGTTGCAGTTAAAGTAATACAGTACACATGCAGGCCGTCAACAAGTTCTGGAGAGAAAGCATCGAAAAGTCCAGAAGGAGTTTCGAATTGATATTGGTTGTTTAATTCATCAATACTGTAGATTTTCCCTTGTTTATAAGTTAAATTGAGTGCAGAATCAGAATAAGTTTCTCCAAGGCTATGTATATCTTCTTTTGGAGAGGGATACGCAGTATTTATCGAAACAATTTTTATAATTGCAAAGACTAAAAAGGCGATTGTAATAACACTGCTAAAAAGAATCTTCACTTTTTTCATTACCATTTTCCTCTTTTCCTACAAGTTTACCGTTTTCAATTTTGTAGATAATATCGGTCATGGAGATCAATTCTTCTTTATCATGGCAAGCAATAATGATCGTGGCGCCGTTTTCTTTGAGTTCAGAAATAATCTTATGAACACGCTGTATGCCATCATCATCAAGTGCATTTAAGGGCTCATCTAAAATAACGATTTTAGGCATCTCCATAACTGCGGCGGCAATTCCGAGTTTCTGCTTCATGCCTAAAGAATATTTTCTGTATTTTCTGTTATCGTGAGGGTCGAGACCAACTTTCTCTAAAGCGACTTCAATTTGTTCATCGGTAATTTTTTTTTGAATGGAAGCTAAGAGCTTTAGATTTTTAAAGCCAGTATAACTATCAATAAAAGAGGGGTTTTCAATTAGAATTCCTGTACCATCTGGAAAAGATGAAGAATCATGCCCGAGTTCATGGCCGTCAATTAAAACGCTACCTTCAGAGGGTAAAATTAAACCGGCAATAGCTCGCATGAGCATGGTTTTTCCCGATCCATTGACGCCCATTAAGCCGTAAACTTTGCCAGGTTCAAACGAGCAGTTCACATGATCTAAAATCAGTTTTCCTTTAATTTCTTTTGAAAAATTACGCACTTCAATCATTGCAAAATTCCTTTCTGAATCATATCCTTTTTTGTTACATAAAAAGTGCCTATCAGAAGACAAAGTATAGAAACTAAGCAACTCAAAATAAATTCAGTAGAGAAATGTATGCCGACGGGGTCAAATAGGCTGTTTCTAAAGAACATAGAGATGTTGCCTACTAATATCGGAGTTTGCCAGTATACGGTCATCAACTGAACTGCAAATATAATAATTAGTGACCAAAAAGGCGTTAAAATTAAGGAAATAAGAAGTTCTATACTGGCAAGTAATAGGGTGCTGATTATAGGCGAAAAGAGACAAATACAAATGTTGTAGGCCGAAAAAGTAAGATTGAACGAGTCACCCATCCAATAATGAATGGCAGCTTCACTATACCATGAGCCATGAGTTACTGCTACAACAATTCCGCAAATTGCAGACAATGCCAGGTAATACAATATTATAGTTATGTACGCCCAGGCGTTTTTGCTTAACCACCATAATATCCGGCTTTTTGATCGTACTAAAACATTTATGCCGTTACTGCTTTTTATGTTTTCAACGGGATAGGTGAGAACCAAAAACAAGGGAAGCGTTTGCACCGCTAACCATCCTGGTTCAGGCAAAAGTAATTGATCTGGCGCTTCGGATAGAGGATATTGTCCTCTAAATAGATATATCCATTGGTCAAAAAATCCGATACCGGCTTCTATATGTTGGGCGATGAACGCGCTATTGATACTTTCATAATAAGAAATACAGAGTATTCCAAACACGCAAAGGCATAAAATAATTTTACCCAGATTTATTTCATAGCCGCGCTTGAAATCATACCGCAGCAATACTCTGAAAGTATTGAGCTTGTTACCTCTTTTCATAAAAATTTCACCTGAAGAAGTCTTTTGCGTCGATTTTAATGTGAATAAAAATTGATAGACATACAACGATAACGATTAGAGAGCCATATCCAATGAAAGGGAAGCTTTTTTCACTACAATCGAGGTAACTCATGAAGATGAGGCCTCCCGGCATATACGGGGCAGTAAGGTCGAAAGAAGAGAGTAGCGTGTAAATAAGGACGGCAATCCATGCGCTGCCACGAAATGGAACTGTTAGATCGATAAGTTCAAAAAGACGTATATCTATGACGATAAGCAATAGAGAAAATAAAAAAATACTAAGAGCAACAACGTATTCATTCAACTGTTCCGGCCCAGGAAAGCCTATTTCATACATAAATTCGCTTGTGTATTCGAACCAGTTATAAGTTTTTGAAAAGAAAAGATGAGCGGTAGCGAAGACGCAAAGAAGAAAATACAGACTGGCAACAAGCCCTATTAAGAGATCAAATAAAGATTGCCGAATAAAGATGCTGTGCCGGCTTTTATGTTGAATTAAACATATTGCGTTTGCTCGGTACAGTGGTTTGGAAGTTACGAGAAAAAGTACGGGAAAACCCACAGAAACCAAAAAAACAAAAGAATCTTGAAATAGCATATATGAATCGAAACCGCATAGCTCAACACCCACGTTTTTTGCATCATTGGACCTGAAATAAGAAAACAAAAAAACAGCTGCAGGAATCCAGATTATAAAAAAAAGTATTTTCTTTTTTTGAGCCAGTAGCCTACTTAATGCATACGTCATGTTTTTTCTCCCGTAAGTAAAAGCACAAGATAATGGCAGCCATTACACACCATTCAACTACGATAATCCAAGTTCGGATGCCCCATGTCGGTTGATGCGGAAAAAGAAAATACATCGGAGAAAATTGAGCGATTTTAAGCCACATACACGCAAAATATGAAACGATATAAATAACAAAAGGAAGAAGCAGAACCTCAAAACTGTTGGAGCAGAATTTTCCTATTGCGACGGAGCACACGATGGTAGTAGAAATAAAAACAGTGTCTAATAGGGTATAGAGTGCTACGTAAAGCCACGGATGAAGGTAATATATCTTGCTCCACATTCCCAGGTATGTGACTGGAAAAGTATTTGTAATTGGTTGCGGTGTGATGGCGGGAATCCACATTGCGGTTAAAAATAAATCCAAAACCAGAGGAATAAGCACCAATAGAGCAGAAGAAATACCAACAGCCAGCAGCTTGGCACGTAAGTATTTAGCGCGCGAACAGCGAACTAAAATATTTTCCGCATAACCCTTCTGAACGTCCCAGAAATAGGAATCCGCAAAAGGAAAAGCTGCGATTAACGGAAATAGCCAGTATAAGGCTAACGACATAAAACCGCCAAAATCTAACCCTATCCATTTATTAAATAATGAGTGCGGGCACATCATGGGGTCTCCGCTGAACAAATCCAAATACTGGCTCTGAGGAATAATGAAAAATATCTGATGGATACATACAAGCAAAATTACAAAAATCAAGCTTACAGCAAACCGCCAGCTTTTAATGGCGCGACTTAATTCTTCTTTTAGCATAGACGGGTTCCTTTCTGATTTTTATTATTCCAAAGCCATATATTTGGTGGTAAGTTTTGGCGGATATACGTCAATTAGAGCGTAATATAAATTGCTGAGATTACAATCTTCATCATCAATAACGAACAGCATGGTGGTTTCAATTTCTTCTTCAGGTTGAAACTCATATTGGCTTCCACCATGTCCATCAAACATTTTTTTATCGAAAGCTTGCATTTCGTATAAATTTTCGATTGAAAGGTCATCCGACAAAATAACGACTCGTTTACTATGAAAATTTTCATTGATGGATATTGTACGAACATTTTTAATACGAAAGGTGATATATAAAAAGGATTCATTTCCCAATAATTCTCCATCTTCAAATTCTAAGCTGGGCATTTGCCAAACGTCCTCCGTATCAAATCCTGTTAAAGTTTTCGATATATTAACGTCTAAAATTTGCCATTCTAACTTGACTTCTTTAACAGAGTCACCGAAAGCAACTATTTGTTTCTGATTTGGGCCTACCAGTTCTTCTTCAAACTCGGAGTCATCTGGCACAGAAATATCCGGGGACAGGGAAGGAGGTGCGCTTGGAGCAGAGCTGTCGGAATCCTTTACCGTAAAAGATTCAAAAAAGTTTGAATCTTCGGATGGCTGATCTACACTTGCGTTTGATGAGCAGCCTGTAAGAAAAAGAGAAAAGATCAGAAAGAAAGCCAAAATCTTTTTCATTTGCCCATAATCTCCTTTTAACATCGACTTAATTTGAAAATGCAGAGCAGGTAATGAACCTGCTCCGCATTTTTTTGCATAATGATCAAACAGAATCCGGGCTCCACACACCTTTAGCATAACCACCGCCGTTTAAGCGCCCGCAGCGGATAGCACCATAGGTGTAGCCCCATTCATTTACCCAGTTATTCAGGAAGTACTCTCTGCCCTGAACGTTGATCTGGAAGATATAGCCGTTGTCACAGCGGTTTTGGTTGGAACCAGAACTACTCTTAGCTCCCATTGCATAAGCGCTATATGAAGTGCCGAGATACGTAGCTTTCATATACATGGAGCTATCATCTACTTTTCGTCTGTACGAGGTTTGAGCCGAATTCACGCCGTATTGGAACATAGTAAAAGGTTCATCATCATGGTTATTTGCGGATGCCGGAATTATGGCTGCGGAAATCATCATGATAGCGCAGATGCCGACCGTGGCTAACCGTTTAATTCTTTTCATGTTTGATTCCTCCCGTTTTTTCAGACTCATAGAAAACGTCTTTAATATGAGTCTGCTATTTTGATTATGTAGAATTCTACACAATCAAAATAGCAGACTGCACACAAAAAGTCAACAAAAATATCGTTTTATAGATGATTTCAGCGTTGTGACAAAATTTCACAATGAAGTTTTATTCAAATTATAGCTTAGCTGTGAGGTGAGTCGGAAGTTTTAGAGTAGATATGCTTGCGATATAATCGACATTTTGATATACTTAAAAGGCTACCGCCCCCATAACCGGTGCAGAAAGGGGGTGCTGCCCAAATGGAGTTTTTTCTATCGTTTAGCATTTCCATCGTGGCGAGTGTAGTAGCCTACTATATTTGCAAATGGTTGGATGGAAAGAAGTAACAGGTAGCCAACCTTGGGAGTAGCGGCCCAACACCAATAAGCTAAATGAAAACCCCCGGAGCTTGCACCTCCGGGGGTTTTCGTCTGCCCAAATGGACATTCTATCGTTTTGCCTACCGTTATTATACTACAACAGCAGGTCTTTTTCAAGTATATGGCTAATAAAATAATTTATACCAGTAGATCGCCGTAAAAAAGGTTAGCTCCCATGCAGCTTACTTCAAAATAAATGTGTACCGGCTATTTTGGGTTGTAATGATGACGGTGCGGCCGTCATTTGTGATGCAGCTGATGTAGCTGCGTAGATACCAAATGTTATTCGAAAAGGAGAAAAAAGGAGTGCCAGGAAATTTTCTTTCGCTTTCATATAGGGAAAGTGTGCCTATTTGATCTATATACCGGGAGCGCCAATTTGGTTTGCTGCCATTGGCTGCAGCGGTTTTCGTGCAGACGTCGATGCAGCGGTATACACCTAAATTTTTAATTAGTTTTGGCATTGCTTACTCTCGCCCTCTCTTGATTACGGGTATCAAAAAAGCCAGTGTTTATGCTGAATTTTTGAATTATACGTTACCGTTTTCTTCCTAACTTACCACCCGATATCATTGTTTTCTATGATCGGCAGCAAGTACCGATAGATATTTTTGATTTCGCTGCGTGCATTCGTTTTTGCGTGACGTTTTGCGAATAACAAATAATTGTAGATCTGCTGATCCAGATCGCTTCCGGTAAAATGGCCGCGGGCATCGATGTGCTTACGTGCGAGTTGTACGAGCCCATCAATTTGATCGTCTGTAACCACGTAAGGAGCAAGAGCGTCGCGGTACAGATCGCGGCGTTCGGCTTCGCTCTGCGAAACATCAAAAATAGGCTCAGAATCAGTAAATCCGGGCATTTCAAGCTGTTCGGGAGCTTCATATTGTTTCGGAAGGGTTTCAACTTCAAAACGAATAGCTTTAACAGATCGCCCTCTTTTAATAGGGAAGTAGGAGTATTGGCATTCGGTTTTTTCGTGCATTTCTTTCTGGACTTTTTTCAAAATTTTGACATTAAAAAACCTAAACTCGTTGTAAGTTGCTTCATTTTCACAATGCAGGATTTTTTTTAGTTCTTCAAGAGGAACTTCCCAAGACTTTCGGAAACGGTTTGCTTCAAGGTATATAAACATGATATAGGTGTACCGGCTTGTAAGCGATGTAATGCAACGGAGCTTGTAACGGAGATAGCCCAGGTTCTCGATATTAAAAAAATACTTCATGGCTTTCTGAGTACATTCCAATTTTACGTTCCAAAGTCCGTCATCATCCTGCTCTGCTTCGGCTTCCTCAAAGAGCGTCACAAGCTGAAATCCCTTTTTTTCGTCCTTGTCCGGGACTTCCACCACATTTCCCATGAGATGTTTAAGTCGTAATTTCAAGTCTTGATTGTTGATTTTCTGAATGCCAAGAGCGTTTTCGATTTCACCCTTTTCCAGAATAATGGCTCTTTTTTCAGGTTTATGGCTGTCTATTCGTGAAAGGTAAGTATCTAGAATTTTGAACTCAGAGAGTGTCAAATCCGACCGCCAAAGGGCAAAAAGAGGTAAGCTCTTTTGAACGGTTAGCTTGTTTTCGTATCCTAATCCAACAATGGGGTCGATTTTTTTTCGTGCCATTATTTCACCTCTTATTTTGCTGCAGTTATCTCTTATTGGGTTGATAAAATCATCATAACAAACACGTTACCAATTGTCAATAATAAATGGTAACATATCAGGAAGAAGACGGTAACATATCAGGAAGAAGACGGTAACATATCAGGAAGAAGATGGTAACGTGTCAGGAAGAAGATGGTAACGTATCAGGAAGAAGATGGTAACGTTTAATCAGAAAATACAGCATAAATACTGGATTTTTTAATACCTGTAATCAAGAGAGTAATCAAGAGAGTAATCAAGAGAGTAATCAAGTCTATCTATCAAGAGACCACGCGGCCTACGGCCGCAGATGACAAAAAGGGTGGGGCTTGCGGCCCCACACCCCGCAGCGCACAAATGCGCAATAGTACCTTTTCGCTTACCAAAACGCTTATTTGCATACGTTTTTGCAGAATCTCTGCACGATTTTGCTAAACAGGGGCACAAGCGCCCAGGAATGAGAACGGCAGCTCGTTTTTTTTGGTATTCTGCTCGGGAGATGTTTCACGCAGTGGTGAAAGTGAAACACTATATCTTGTGGTCGTTTCGACCACTTTATCTGCAAAAGATCCTTGAAAATCTCACTTTTGTGCCGTTTTTACCTCTCTCCCCCAGCTTCCGGCGCTCCTGAATTGGACAAAATAATGATTTTGGCTTATTTGGACGCAGGTGAGCAAAAAAGTGACACCTTTTGCACGAAAAGCCGACTCCAAGCTTGGAGTCGGCTCATTTTTCCATGTTATTTTTAGTTTTTCCGCCCGAAAAATCTTTCCCGCAACGTTAGCGGGCGCTGCTTTTCACTCTCCAACTGCTGCCGGAGCTGCTCGATCTCGGCTTGCAGCTGCTGTTTTTCCTCATCAGCAGTTACGAGTTTTTGTGTTTTGACGTCGTTATCGGCTTCCAAGAGCGAAATACGAGCGGTTTCAGCAATAAGTTTTGTATTTTGCTTTTGAAGCTCTATTATGTCAGTCTGCACGTTGTGCAATTCTTTTAAGAGTTGCACGTTTTCTGATTTCAGTTTTTCGGCTTGCCGAGCGAGAGATCCGTCACTCACAACAATGGGCTGCTGCTTCATCTTTGACCGTAAAATATCACAGGCTGCATCGGAGAGCCAAGTACCATTGGGTCCTTTGCGTTCATACAATCCGTTAAGTTCATCTGCATATTTGACCAGGTGTTTTTGAATTGCTCGATCGGTAACACCACATTCCTTAGCAAAATCCTGCAGTTTAATCACAAATAACTCTCCTCTTAACAATATCGAACCGTTCGGAATGATACAGAACATATTCGGCGAACATATTCTGATCTGTTCGGAATGGTTCGACATTTAATTATATTTATTGCTTTGCTGAAAGTCAAGCATATTTCCTCAAAAGGCCCAAATGAGTTTATTCTTTCCAAATTTTTCTTGAAAGCCACTTGGGACTTTTTTCGGCATGTTCGAGCTGCTCGATGGCTTCTTGCAGTGCCGGAAGATCACCATGCTCAATTGGATGACCGAGAACGTGCTCCATCACAGCGCCGATCTCAATCAAGCGTTTGGTACGTGCTTTGCGTTCTTTTTCACGTTCCCTATTTTGTAGACGGCGCTTTTCGGCTCTAATTGCATCGATTTTTACTTTTGCGGCAGCTTCGCGCTGCTCAATTTCCGCAAGACGTTCTGCGTAATCTCTTTTAGTTCTCGGCATGTCTAATATCCTTTCTATATGCGAAATTCAAAATGCTAACTCTGTATATTGTATCTGTCTCTTATACA
>ENA-OZHZ01001218-OZHZ01001218.1-human-gut-metagenome-genome-assembly--contig:-NODE-1218-length-10441-cov-5.927884_pt1 | contig 10441 bp, 8 predicted proteins | sample MGYA00244053_ERZ653699 | MGnify/ENA primary metagenome ERZ653699 (study PRJEB26926, sample SAMN06165200) | human gut metagenome | biome: ENVO:00009003; feature: ENVO:2100002; material: ENVO:00002003...
CCCATGCCTATGGCTGGCTGCCATAAATCAAGGGGCAAATATATAGTAACAGGAGGTGCTGCAGATATGCGGACAAAGGATGTGCTTGAAGCTCTTAATATTTCGAGAGAGCGAATAAAATACTATAAAAAGGAGAAGGTATTTGCTCCAGAAAAAGGGTCAGTGAATGGAAGAGCTGACTATACCAACAATGACTTAGAAAATCTAAAAAGACTTGTGATTCTCTCTAAGGCGGGCTTGTCTTGCGCCGATATAAGGAAAATACAAGAAAAAGCGGGGCGTCCCTTAAAAGAAATCGCAGAAACCCGGAAGGAATCCATTTTTAAAGAAATGGAACGGATGAAGGCTTCGCTGCTGCTGTTAGATGAGTTGCTGTCTGCGAATGTCCAATATGATACTATGCCCATAGAAGAACTTTGGGAATATGTACAGCAGAAAGAGCAGGCTGGCGAAGATTTCATGGATGCTGGAGAGGAAAGCTGCACTATTTCAAAGGTCAGAAATATACGCTGTCCGCATTGCCATAAGAAATTGTGCATTGACCTTGAAGAGTTTCAGCGTGGACAGACCAGCGATGATTATGATTCTGGAATGGGGGAAGATATAGTATATTACTTCGATTCGGAAGATGTATATGAATGCCCTAAATGTGGAACAATAATACAAATTAAAGGATGGATTCGGGAATATCCGCTGGGGGCATATGATTCGGAAGAAATTAACGTAAGCCAATGGAGGACATAAATAATATGACGGACGAAGAACAAAAATTATTAAGGCGATTAGCAGCTGGCGAATTAGAGGGGCTTGTAGGTAATGTATTAACAACGGATGGCGGATCAAGCGTGTGGAGCTGCATAGAAGATGGTATTCCGATTCAATATAAGCAAGGGCCCGGCAGCAAATATTTTAATGGCAAAGAAAATGAACATGTCCCCGGAGCGCTGCGCAAAAGGAAAACATGGAAATCGGATGATGAAAAACTGGAGTTTTTACAAAAATTCGGGTGGCTTATCAAGGACGATGAAGTGCAAGCGTATAGTGCAAAGTATAAGCCTTGAGGCACAATCAAGACAATCAGGGGCAATAATTCAGTCAACAAAATAGCACAAAAATCAGGGGCGTCCCTCTCCTTTTTCCGAGAGAGACGCCCCATTATATTACCCCTTATTTCTCCACCTTCGTCAGCCGAATCCGCACATTCGCTCCATTGCGCTGATCAAAGAGCCATGCGCTGGTGGCGCTGATGCCGGTCAGCTGGTGCGTAGCGGTCAGCGAATCCGCAGATGTGCCGGTGCGGATGGTCAGACCATCCACCGCGAAGTACAGCGATTCGCCCGCAAGTGTGCAGGTGCCATCGAGATTGAACGTGTAGGCGTTTCCTGCCGTATCCTGCCATGTGCCAAGCACCAGATAGCACGCTTCTTTCAGGCGCTCCTTCACGCGGCGCTCGTCGCTGATTTCCTGATAGTACGGGTACGCCTGATACACCTGTCCGGCGGCATAATAGCTTTCGCCCGCCTGATAGCAGCTTTCGCGGAAAATATCGCGCAAATCGGCGTAATCCGCGGGCAAATTCTCCACGTTCAGATTCATCAGCAAATCAGCCACCGCCGTGTACTCCTGCTGATTGTACTGTGCGCGGGCGCTGTCGGCAATCGGGCCGTAGTAGGCGGCATACTGCGCCGCGGCGCGATCGGCAGCATCGGAATAGTCGCCCGCCTGCGTGAAGAACTGCGCTGCCGCCAGGGAAAGCGAATCCGCCACGGCTTTTTCGCCCTGCGCATAGCGCACGATTTTAAGCTGTTCATCCGCGTCGGAATAGCCGGAAATGCTTTCCAGCAGCGTCGCAGCTTCCTCCAGCTGTCCGTCTTCTTTCTTTTGCAGCGCAATGGCGTAGTCGCACGCCTTCAACTGCGTCGCGGCATCCTCATACGTCCCCAGCGCGGCGAAAATCTCCCGCGCATCGGTGTACTGCTGATTTTGCAGCAGCAGCGCCGCCTGCTGATACTGCGTCGCGGCAAGGCTCGTTTCGTCGCCCAATTCGGCGTAGATGACGGCGGCAGACTGCAGGTTGTCCAGCGCGCCGGTCGATGCAAGCGCCTGCGCCTTCATCGTGCGCACTTCGCTGATTTTCTGCGCGCTGTCCTTGTAGTCGCCCAAGGCTTCATACAGCGCGATTGCGCCGTCGTAATCGCCATCCTGCGCCTTCTTCGCCGCCCAATCGTAGTTGCACAGACGAATCATGTCCGCCGCTTCGGAGTAATCCGAAACAGCCGTAAACCCGGCAATCGCAGCTTCATACTCGCCGCGCGAATACGCAATCTGCGCCGGCTGATACACGCAGTCTTTCAGCAGCGTCGCGACATCATTGTAATCTGCCGGCAGCTGATTCAGCAGTGCCGTCGCCGCATCGAAATCCAGCGCTTTCATTTCCACCAGTGCCTGCTGATAGATAGCTTGCTTCCACAGGTCGTCCGCGTCGCTGTAATCGCGGATGTTCTGCAGCAGCCGCGCTGCTTCCTTGAATTTTCCAGCCTCCAGCGCCTTCACTGCCGGAGCGTAATAGCTGACGTTTGCCTGTTCATCGGCATCCTCATAGCCCTTCGCAAGGTAGAACTGCTCGGCGGCGGTTGCGGTTTCTCCTGCCGCTTGCAGCTGCTTGCCATAGGCGTAATGCGCCTGACGCGCCAGTTCCGCCGCGCCCTCGTAATCCGGAATCTCCTCCAGACAGGCAATGGCGGATACCGGGTCAGGATTGTCGCCCTCCAGCAGGCTCTTCGCCTCCAGATACCACGTTTTTTCGACGAGCGCTGCGCTGTCCTGATACCCGTTCAGCGCGGTCAGCCCTTCGCGGATGGCATCGTAGTCGCTCGCCGTCTCCATTTCGGCGGATAGGCGGCGATACGCGATTTCCTGCAGCTGCGTCCGCGAATTTTCGTAATCACCCAGCGCCGTGAACAGCTTTTCGGCATCATCCAGCTTGCCCTCGTTCAGCAGCAGCAGACCCTCCTGATAGTCGGCAGACTTGCGCAGGTCGTCCGTGCGTGTCTGATCCGTCAGCGTGTCCAGCAGCGTGCGCGCCTGTGCAATATCCTCCGCTGTCACATTGTCGCTGTCCAGCAGGGCTTCCGCATGGCGGTAATTGCTTTTCTCCACCATGTCCGCCGCATCTTTGTAGCTGCTGATTTCCGCGAATTTTTCCGCCGCGGCGGTGTATTCACCATTGGTGAGCGCCGTCTGCGCGTCGTTGTACTTCATCTGCGGCAGGAGGTGGAACATGATGCCGTAGCCGCCGCCAAGAATCAGCACAATCAGCGCAACTGCCCCCGCCACAACGCGGCGGTGCCGACGGCGCTTGGTCACTTCCTGCTCACGCTGGACTTGCAGCTTTGATGTTTCCTCCACGGCAACGCGGTTCTGGTCATCCGTCGCCTTTTCGCGCGCGGCAATCACGGTGTCCACCGCTTCTTTGCTGAAGTGGGTGAACACATCGCGCTTATCGCGTCCGCATCGGGCGCACGTCGCGACAGACACGGGGTTCGGACGGCCGCAGACGCACAGCCATAGGTCGCCCTGCATTTCGGGATATCCCGCCGCCATGTTGCCTGCCACCTCGCGCAGCTCACTCAGCGCGGTGCTGCGGTGCAGGTTGTTCGGCGTGTACTCCGTCAGTGGCTCTTTGCCGCGGCGCCAGATGCTGCTGTTATCGTACCAAACCTTCTCGATAATCGCTTCGCAGCCGCCGACGTTCGCGGGCTCTTCCACCGGCACGGTCATGGAGAATGTACGCATGGGTGCGCCGGTCAGCCCGTGCGCACGGTGGGTGATGCGGGTGATTTCCTGTCCGTCTGGATCAAGCAGGGTGAGGGTGACTTCCACGGAGACGACCTGCTGTCCGGAGAGATTGAACAGGGTCAGCTCGCAGGAAGGGAAGCCGGTATTGGGCGCATCAATGCGCCAGACCTCGACGGGGCTATTCAAATCAATCTTCAAGGGCAAATGCCTCCTTTGCAGCGTGCATTTTTGTTACTTGTTTTTTCTTGTTGCAGGGGGAATCGCCTCCGCGGAGGCGAGGAAGGGGCTTTCCATTCGCCACTTCCATGCTTTGGGGTATTGTAGCTTCTATATCCCGTTCCCAGATAAACACGCGGAAGAAATATGCAGAAGTCACCAACTCAATCGCGCGGAAGGGTCAAGGGAGGGGACTTCGTCCCGTTTCATTCTCCCTTGCGGAGTCCAGAGGCAGAGCCTCTGGCGCCTCTCCTCACTCAATATACACCATGATTTCAGAGAGGACGGAGGCGGTGAATTCAAGGCGCAGAACAACGCGCACGCCGTCATCAAGGACAAGACCAAAGCGCATGACCGTGCCGTCCACGGTGTACTCCACCACGCCGTACTGACCGCTTTCTTCGTCGCCGTAAAGATGCTCAGTGTCGTTCTCATCAATCGCGGTGTTGTCATTGCGGAAACGGTTGTATACCTGCGCGAAAGTGTCGCCGATGCGGCTCGCGCGCGGACCTTCCATGCCATCGGCGGCAATCAGCAGCATTTCCACCTGCGGGTTCTGCTTCTGCGCGTCGTAGAGGAACGTGATGTCGCACGCCGCGAATGTCATCGTGCGCACATAGCCATCTGTGCCGTTCTCCACCCACACGTCGTCAATCACGTCTCCCAGCACGTCCGCAGCGGATTCCGGCGTCAGGCTCATGAAGTCAATGCCGGAGAACTGCAAGTCCGTCCCGTCAAACATGGGCAAATCCGCGCCGTTGTAGCTCGACGGAACCTGCACATAGTCGTCAAAGAGCGCATCAAAGCGGAGATTGTCGCGCACAGTGCTGATTTCCGCCTCGGTCGTGCGCGCGGACAGACCGTAAACGCGAATCGCGCTGACGATATTGTCCTCCATCGTAAAGATGACGCCCGTGTCCGTGTAGCCCTCGCCATCGGTTTCCACGCGCTCATGCACGGCGTATTCCACTGTCTGCACGCGCTGACCGTCGCGCTTCACTTCGCCCCATCTCATGCTTTCCGGCAGCAAGTCCAGCACATACAGCACGGCGGATTCGCGGCTGCCGCGCAGAGACGGATTCTCGCTGTAATTCGCTTCCAGCACGATGGACAGTTCGTCGCCTACCTGAATGTCACGCGGGCCCCGCTCTTCGGCGCTCGTCAGGACGATGGAAAGCAGCTGCGTGTCAATGCTCATCGCGGGCGAATCGGCATAAATCGTGCCGAAGGAATACTCGAAGGCATAGCCGTCCTCGGTCTTGGCATCCGCCGGGTCGTTCAGGGGCGTAGAGGCCATTGCCAGCGTCTGCATCCGCGCGGCGAAGGCTTGCAGTTCCGCCAGCGTCAGGGCATCCGCGCTGTTGTCCTGCGCATCTTCCGCCGATGCGAAGATGCAGCTTACCCCCACCATCAAGACCGTCAGCAGCAGACAGAACATCCGTTTCATCATCGTCAAGCGCTCCTTTTTTCGGAAACGATATGATTTACCAATGCTATTGTACCGCAAAAATCCGCCCTTGTACACCCTCGAAATGTGTGGAAAATGTAAACTTTGCGCAGAAAATCGCGGAAAAAAGACGATTTGCAGAAAAATATTCCACCTATTCCGCGGAAAATTCTCGATTTGCGCCACAAGGATAAGGAAGAATCCGACGCTGTTTCCAGCGTATCCGCCAATTTCCCCAAAATGCGCCAGCAACGAACATCCGCCCCCTGTCGTTGGATGGGTGAAGCGGAAAGAAACACCGCTTCAAAAGCACAACCTTTCTTCCATGGAAAGCAAAAGGAGGCAACAATCCATGAACAAGAAGAATCTGACTCGTGTGGCTGGTCTGAGCGCGGCGGCGATGCTCGCGCTGAGCAGCATGGCGATGGCAGAAACGACCGAGAGCGCGCTCGTCAAGGGCGGCGCGCTGAACCTGCGCGAAACCGCGTCGCTGGACGCGAAGGTGCTGGGGCAGTACCCCACCGGGACGCTGGTGGAAATCATCAAGGCGGGCAGCGAATGGCATCGTGTCAGCGTGAACGGCAAAACCGGCTACATGTTGGCAAAGTACCTGAATAGCGCTGACAGCGCTATCTCCGCGACCGTCCGCACCAACACCGGCACGGGGCTGAACCTGCGCGAGCAGCCGAACATGAACGGCACGATTATCATGGCGATCAAGAACGGTCAGTCCGTCAGCGTTCTGCAGAAGAGCAGCCCTTGGAGCCGCGTCAAGGTCGGCAGCCGTGAGGGCTATGTGGCAACGAAGTACCTGAACTTCGGTTCTTCTTCCGGCAGCGTGTCCGGCACGGCGGCTGTCGTTCATAACCCGAAAAGCACGCAGGTGCTGAATCTGCGCCGCGAACCGAACCTCGACGCGCAGGTGCTGGCATACTATCACAACGGCACAAAGGTGACGATTCTGGGCAATGTGGACAGCAAGTGGGTCAAAGTACAGGTGACGGACGGCAAGATCGGCTACATGATGAAGCAGTATTTGAAGGTGAGCGGGGGAGCGGGCGAAGTGAAGCCGTTCACGGCAAAGCTGTGGAACGTCAACGGCGGCAGCTATGTGAATTTCCGGAAGGGCGCATCGCTGAATGCGGAAGTACTTGCGCGCGTGCCGGTGGGTACGGAAGTGAAGGTGCTGGAGCACGGCACGGATTGGTGCAAGGTTGAGGTTGATGGCAAGACCGGGTATATTTCGACTTGGTTCATGAAGTGGTAAGGGATAGGAATACCGCCCAAAAGAGCAACACACGGAAGAAGTAAGGGAAGAGAAAACAACTCAATCGCGCGAAAGGGGCGCGACCGCGAAGCACGAACGCCCATCCTCCAATAACAATTCCATAAAAACAGGCTCATGCCCCCAAATCACCGGGGCATGAGCCTGCTTTCTTATCTCGCCTTTTCAATCAGCATATGCAGCGCGTGCTTCATTGCCAGCGTGCGGATGCGCTCGCGGTTGCCGGAGAGCGCCAATCGAACCGCGCTCGTGCCGCCCGCCGTCGATACGCCGACGCACACCGTCCCCACCGGACAGTCCTCCGTCCCGCCGTCCGGCCCCGCGACGCCCGTCGTACTCACCGCAATGTCCACGCCCAGCCGCTTCCGCGTGCCTTCCGCCATTGCGCACGCCGTCTCCACGCTCACCACGCCGAAACGCTCGATGACCTCCGCAGGCACGTCCGCCAGAATCGTCTTCGTGTCCGTCTGGTACGTCACCAGTCCCGCGCGGACAACCGCCGATGCGCCCGGAATATCCACCAGCGCCGCAACCACCTTACCGCCCGTCAAGCTTTCGCACGTCGCGCACGTCATGTTCCGCGCCCGCAGCATCTCAATCGCCGTTTTCGCCAGTGAACCGCCGTCTGTTTCCTCCATCGCGTACACAACATTGCCCAGACGCGCCTTGACCTCCGCCAAAAGCGGTGTCAGCAGCGCCAGCGCCTTCTCCGCCGTATCAGCGCTTGCCGTTGCGCGCAGCTGCACCTCGCCTAAGGAGCAGTAGGGCGATAACGTCGGATTCTCGCCGTTCTCCAAGTCGCGCAGGCGCGTGTCCACCTCGGATTCACCCATGCCGAAGATGCGCACATACCGGCTCACCAGCGCGCGCCCTGACCGCGCCATCAGGTACGGCTCGACCGATGCGGTGAACATCGGCTCCAGCTCGCAGGGCGGGCCGGGCAGGTGGATAACGACTTTTCCATCACCCATCGGGACAATCGCGCCGGGGGCTGTGCCGTTCGGGTTCATCAGCAGCGTAGAATCCGCCGTGAACATAGCCTGCGAAAGGTTGTTGAGGGTCATGTTGCGGTGATACTGCTGGAAGCGGGTGCGAACCATCTCCTCCGCTTCCGGGAAGAGGACAAGCTCCTTGCCCGCAACCTTTGCCGCCACGCGCTTGGTGATATCATCGACCGTCGGGCCGAGGCCGCCGGAGGTAATGACGATATCCGCACGGCTGAGCGCAAGGCGGTAGGCGTCCTCCAATCGCTGCGCATTATCGCCCACGACGGTTTGGTGCTGCTGCGTGATGCCCAGCGCGGACAGGCGGCGCGAGAGGAACTGCGCGTTGGTGTTGAGGACTTGCCCCATCAGGAGTTCCGTGCCGACACATAGAATTTCTGCAATCATGGTATTCTCTCCGAAAGAAGGTGCTTCTTTCAATCGCAGGGGTTTCGCCGCTGCGGCGGCGACAAGGGGGCAATGGAAACAGACGAATGTCTGCGGTCGCCCCCTTGACCCCTTCGCATCCCATCTAAGCGAGTTGAGTTTAAGCGAAGGGTTTTAAGTTTGTGTACTGATGCACTTTGCCGAAATAGCGCTTATTTCCCCAGCTTGCTGATGCCGGATGCTTTCGCGCAGTCCATGACCGCCTTCGCGACGGCGGGGGCGACGCGCTTGTCGAACGCGCCGGGGATGATGTAGTCCTCTTTCAGCTCATCGTCCGAGACGATAGACGCAATCGCGCGGGCGGCAGAGAGCTTCATTTCCTCCGTAATATCTGTCGCCCGTGCGTCCAGCGCGCCGCGGAAAATGCCGGGGAAAACCAGCACGTTGTTGATTTGGTTCGGATAGTCGCTGCGCCCAGTCGCAATGACGCGCGCGCCGCCCTTCGCGGCTTCTTCCGGCATGATTTCCGGCGTGGGATTCGCCATTGCGAACACAATCGCGTCCTTCGCCATCGTCGAAACCATCTCCGCCGTGACGATTTTCGGGGCGGAGACGCCGATAAACACGTCCTTACCCTTCATCACGTCCGCCAGCGAACCGCGCTCGTTGTGCCGGTTCGTGATTTCCGCCATCTTGCGCTGCGCCGGATTCAGCCATTCCTCGTCCACGCTGACCGCGCCCGCCCGGTCCACCAGCACGATGTTGCCCGCGCCGAATTGCAGCAGGAGCTTGGCGATGGAGATGCCCGCGCTGCCCGCGCCGTTGATGACGATGTTCACATCCTCCATCTTCTTGCCAACCAGCCGCAGAGCGTTCAGCAGACCCGCGGAGACGACAATCGCCGTGCCGTGCTGGTCGTCGTGGAAAACAGGAATATCCAATTCCTTGCGCAGGCGGCTTTCGATTTCAAAGCAGCGCGGCGCGGAAATATCCTCCAGATTGATGCCGCCGAACGTCGGCGCGATTGCCTTCACCGTCCGCACAATTTCGTCCACGTCCTTCGTATCCAGACAAATCGGGAATGCGTCCACGTCCGCAAATTCCTTGAACAGAATCGCCTTGCCCTCCATGACAGGCATCGCCGCCAGCGGGCCGATGTCGCCCAGCCCCAGCACCGCCGTGCCGTCGGACACCACCGCAACCAGATTGCCCTTGGCGGTGTAGCGGTACACATCGCGCGGGTCAGCATGAATGCGGCGGCAGGGTTCTGCCACGCCGGGGGTATACGCGGTGGACAGGTCATCGCGGTTCTCGACCTTCACCTTGCTCTGTACGGCAACTTTGCCGTGGTGTTCCTCGTGCATTTGCAGGGCAGCCTGATTATAATCCATAAAAATCGCTCCTTTTCAGGTCGAATGATAGCACTTAACGGCATTAAGGTAACACCGCGCAAATGAGGTGGTCGGCTGGCGAATGGATTTTTCGTCAGATGCAAATGCAAATTTCGAAGGTTTACTGGATGTAAATCGAGAAATTTGCATGCCGCAGATGGCGGAAAAGGCATCGCCAGACGCGCCGCCGAATTGTGCGGTGTTGCCTCAAGTGTACCACATTTCGAGAGAAAAAGGAAGGGCGAAAAATTCCGCATCGTCAACCAAAGCGCAAAAAGCAGTTGACAAACGTCCGAAACCATGGTAAACTAAAAACCGCATTTTGGTTTACGCAAGGAGGATTCCCGACGATGGAAAAGACGGCTTCTACAAAAAATACGACCTATACCTTGGTTGCAATTGCGCTGATGACGGCGGTTATCTGCGTGCTTGCGCCGCTCTCGCTGCCGATTGGCCCTGTGCCGATTAGCATGGCGACGCTGGTGCTGTTCCTGTCGATTTATGTGCTGGGCTGGAAGAAGGCAACCATCAGCGTCTGCCTGTACATCCTGCTGGGGCTGGTCGGTGTGCCGGTGTTCAGCGGCTTCACGGGCGGCGTGTCGAAGCTGGCGGGCGCGACGGGCGGCTACATCGTCGGCTATATCCCGATGGTGGCGCTGGCGGGTTTCCTGATGAGCAAGAGCGACAAGTGGTGGCTGCACCTGCTGGCAATGGTCGCGGGTGAAGTCGTGCTGTACCTGATTGGCACGGTCTGGTTCTGCGTACAGGCAGGCAAGACAGCGAGCGCGGCGCTGGCCATCTGCGTCTATCCGTTCATTCCGTTGGACATCGTGAAGATGGTGATTGTCGTGCTGATTGGCCCGATGATTTCCAGCCGCTTGAAGAAGGCACACCTGAACGTTTAATACTATTTCCAGATAAGAATGCGCCAAGA
>ENA-OZHZ01001223-OZHZ01001223.1-human-gut-metagenome-genome-assembly--contig:-NODE-1223-length-10408-cov-9.353714_pt1 | contig 10408 bp, 7 predicted proteins | sample MGYA00244053_ERZ653699 | MGnify/ENA primary metagenome ERZ653699 (study PRJEB26926, sample SAMN06165200) | human gut metagenome | biome: ENVO:00009003; feature: ENVO:2100002; material: ENVO:00002003...
GCTGCGGTCAAAGTGGTCCTGGATGATGTCCTGATTGCGGCTCACGATGATAAGGATGTCGGTGATGCCGGAACGGACGGCCTCCTCCACCAGATACTGGATGGCGGGTTTGTCCACGAGGGGGAGCATTCCTTTGGGCATCGCCTTGGTGGCGGGCAGCACGCGGGTGCCAAGACCAGCGGCGGGGATGACCGCCTTGGTGATCTTTTTCATGATTCAGACTCCTTTGGTTTATAGTCTCGGCTGAGGGTGCCTCAGCCGGCAAGAGCAGTAAGCAGAGCCTGCAGATCGGGGCCCAGCAGCAGGGTAAAGGCGCTGCCCCCCACCATCAGCAGCAGCATACACAGCAGCACGGCCCCAAGACTGACGCCGCCCTGGGCGCGGAGCACGGCCTGACGCTGCTGGGCGTCGGGGAACTCGGACTGGATGCGGCGGATGTGGTCGGCGGCGCTCTTGCGGTAGAGCCACTTGCCGTACATACCGCGCACCAGCATCAGCACGAAGCTGAGGACCGAGCAGACCCGGGCAAATACCGTCAGAGCGGAAGCGCTCATGGCGGGGGCGAGGGCGCTGCCGGAGAGCTGCAGCATCTCGATAAAGGTGGGCGCTGCCAGCAGAAGTTCAGCGGCCAGAAAGCCGAAGGCCGGCTTCCACGCCTTGCGGTAGAAGAAGTAGAAGGGGCCGAACAGCAGAGCCGAAAAGCTCATGGATACTTTGCTCTTCTGGAGCTGCATCCGGCTGTAAGCGGCGAGGTAAGCGGGGGCGGCGGGGCCGATATAGTCCAGCCAGTCCTGACGGGCGATGCCGTCCATCTTGGCCTCCTTGCCGAAAGCGTCCTCAAAAAACTCCTTCTCCGGGTCGGCGGAAGTGCCGAACTGACGGTACATCTGGGAGTAGTCAAAAGTCTCTTCGCTGCTCTCGCGGGAAGAAGGAGGCTCCTGCCCCTCGGGGGGAAGCACAGCACCGCAGCAGCGGCAGGTTTCCTCATCCCGCAGGGTGCGCTCGCCGCAGGACGGACAGGTGCGGAGCTGGCTCTCCTCGTAGGGGAACTTCCACTCGTAGCCGGCGGCGTGGGCGGGGCGGTGGATGCACTGGCCCAGCTTCTCGTAGCAGACGCGGTGATAAGGCGCGCCGCAGTCGGGGCAGACCACGATGTCATCCTGAAGTGTGAGGGGCTTGCCGCAGCCCTCACACGGACAGCCATAGTATTTTGGCATAACATCCTCCAATGAATAGGGTAGTTTATCAGTATTATACACTTAAAATGCGGAAAAGAAAAGGCGGAAATCTTCAAATTTCCAGCACAATGGTATTTTTTCCTCTTTACTTTATCATGGATTCTGGGTATACTAATGAAGTATCTGTGTATAAACTGTATCTTTTGGGAGTAAATCTCTCCGTCATTGGCCGAGTCCTCGGGCAGGCTTTCCTTCGTACAACCTCTCCGTCACGCCTACGGCGTGCCACCTCCCCTGGTAGGGGAGGCTTTGGCAGTCCCCGCAAAGTGAACGGTTTCGCCAGAGGCTCCCCTACTAGGGGAGCTGTCGAGCGTCAGCGAGACTGAGAGGTTGTACTAAGACGGGCCTGCCCCTGTGCGTGGCTGATGATGAAGAGGCTGCTCCTGTTCTTTGAGACGAGAGGAATAAAACGATGATCACCACTGATGAACTGAAAGTACAGCTGGCTGAATACCACACCGCTGTAAAGGACTTGGAGGAGGCGCTGGCCATCGACGCTTCCCGCAAGCGCGTGCAGGAGCTGGAGCACACCATGTCCCGCCCCGGCTTCTACGACGACGCTGAGCTGAGCAAAAAGGTCTTCGACGAAGTGGGCGACCTGAAGGGCAAGCTGACCCGCTTCGAGAAGCTGCAGGGCCTGTACGATGACGCAGAGACCATGCTGGTCATGCTGGACGAGGAGTACGACCCCGAGATGGTGCCGGAGGCCGAAGAGGCCGTCAACGCCGTGGGCAAGGCTGTGGACGAGCTGCAGCTGATGACCATGCTGAACGGTGAGTACGACCACAGCAACGCCATCCTGACCTTCCACGCAGGCACCGGCGGCACCGAGGCACAGGACTGGGCCGAGATGCTCTACCGGATGTACAACAAGTGGGCGCAGGCTCACGGCATGACCGTCGAGGTCCTGGACTATCAGGACGGCGACGAGGCCGGCATGAAGAGCGCTTCCATGATGGTCAAGGGTGCCAACGCCTACGGCCTGCTCAAGAGCGAGAACGGCGTCCACCGTCTGGTGCGCGTCTCTCCCTTTGACGCCAACGCCCGCCGTCAGACCAGCTTTGCTTCGCTGGAAGTCATGCCCGAGCTGGACAACACCATCCAGGTGGACATCCGCCCCGAGGACATCGAGATGCAGGTCTACCGCTCCTCCGGTGCCGGCGGCCAGCACATCAACAAGACTTCTTCCGCTGTCCGACTCATCCATAAGCCCACCGGCATCGTGGTCAGCTGCCAGACCCAGCGCAGCCAGTTCCAGAACCGCGACTACGCCATGGAAATGCTGAAGGCAAAGCTCTACCAGATCGCCAAGCAGCAGCACATGGATAAGATCGACGACATCAAGGGCGTCCAGAACGAGATCGCCTGGGGCCACCAGATCCGCTCCTACGTCTTTATGCCCTACACCATGGTCAAGGACCACCGCACCAACTACGAGACCGGCAACGTGGACGCTGTCATGGACGGCGACCTCGACGGCTTCATCTTCGCTTACCTCAAGGCCGCAAGCCGTGGTGAGCTGCAGGATACCTGAGCCGGAGCACGACCCTGAAAAAATCAGCACCCGCTTTTCTGCCCGATGGGGGAGAGAGGCGGGTGTTTTTTTGCCCGGGAAAAAACGGCCCATGGATAAATCGCTCATGCCGCTGCACGGAAGGTGTGACCCAGCGGCCTTTTTGTAGAAAAATGACAAATATTTGCCCAAAAGATTGTTGACAAAAGCCATTGAAAAACCTATAGGGGGGGGGGGTAGAATAAAAAAGGAAAAACCACGAAACAGGAGGTAAAAATTATGCGGTTACGGAAAAACATGAAGCGGACGGCAGCGGCCGTCCTGGCCCTGAGCATGGCGGTGTCGGCAGTTGCTGCCCCGGCCTCGGCTGCTTACATCTGTGATGTGAGCAAGGGCGATGTGGTAGTCTCTAGAGACGAAAGCGGCAAACAGACGACCATCACGGTGGGCGGTGTGGCTGTCGAGGACAATAAGGACGGCACGACCGACATCATCATCACCGGTGACAACACCAAGCCCACCGAGAGCCTGAACGCAGAGGAAGAGAACACTTCCGAGGTTGAAAAGTCCGGCGAAAACGCCTCCGAGGTTGAAAAGTCCGGCGAGACCAAGACCGAGGGCAAGGATAAGACCCAGAACTCTGCCGCCGAGGGCGAGGACGAGGGCGATGAGCCCACCTCTCAGGAGCTGCTGGCCCCGGAGGACGAGCAGAAGAAGACCGAGCAGAAGCCCGCCGAAACCCAGGAGCCGGAGCAGGACAAAAAGACCGAAAAGACCTCCGATCAGGTGATCGAGTACGGCCAGTATGACCCCGAAGCCCAGAAGGAGGCCGCCAAGCCTGCTGCGGAGCAGAAGGCTGAGGAGAAGACCTACGGAGACACCAACGCCCCCACCTCCCTTTCCGAAAGCGTACAGACTGCCGCCAACAATGTGGTGAAGATCATCAATAAGTCGAAAGAGACCCTGAAGGTCATCCTCCGTGACCTGAAGGTGGATGCAGGGAATACAAACAAGAGCGCTGTGACCGTTTCCGGCACCGGCAATGTGACTCTGGAGCTGGACGGCAAGAATGAGCTGACTGGCGGCAGCGGGTACACGGGTGGCCGAAAAGCCGCCGGGGTTGTTGTTGCGTCGGATGACGCCAAGCTGACGATCCAGGGCAAGGAGGGCTCTTCTCTGTCTGCCACCGGCGGCGCAGGCACTGGTGAGAGCGACAACTACGACGGCTACGGCATCCGCGCTGGAAGACTGGATCTGATGGATGCAACGGTTACCGCCACCGGCGGCGTGGAGACCGAAAAGGATAGTAACATCAAAAATTCGAAGCTCATTGCAAATGGCGGCATTGGGACCAATGGAAAGTTCACTGTTGGAGAAGGCGGCGAGGTCATTGCCATTGGCAAGGATGTGAAGACTACGGACGGAAAAGCCCAAGGTGGTAATGCTCTTGGCTTCTGGGGAATAGGCAGCGGCTATGAGGTCCAGAAAGGCGGTAAGCTGACGGCGATCGGCGGCAATGCAGAGTCGGAAAGTGGCGATGCCACGGGAGGCAATGCCCTCTGGGGAGAGTATGGCGGCATCGTGTCCGCCGGCGAGACTACGCTCATCGGCGGCAATGCCAAGTCGGGCTCGGGCAAGGCCACCGGCGGCGATGCCATCAAGGGAAGCTGTGATTACTTTACGCAGGTCACGGTGAAGGAGGGCACCTTCACTGCCGCAGGCGGCAAGTCTGAGAGCGCCACCAGCACAGCCGCCAATGGCAACAGCGTCAACATCACCCCGGTGATTGGCAATGACAGTAAGACCCAGTTGGAGGTTCAGGAGGGCGGCACCTTTGTCACCGCCAAGCCGGGCAACTCGGATGAGAATGGAAACGGCATCACCGGCAAGATCGAGATCAATACCGCTGGCGGCAAGATCGAAGAGGTCAAGAACGCCGAGGTGGTCAAGAAAGACGACGGCACGGTTGAGGTGGTCGGCGATCTGGTCGGCGTGGAGACCGGCAACCTCAAGTATGAGCTGACGGCTACGGTACAGCCCACCTGCACCACCCCGGGCAAGCGGATCTATACCTGCACCACCGAGGGCCATGAGCGCGAGACCTACGAAGAGATCATCGACGCACTGGGCCACGAGTTTGTGAATGGCGTCTGCAACCGCTGCGGCGCACCCGAGCAGGCTGTTGCCGAGAACAGCGGCAGCTCCGCTGTCACCCTCACCGTTACCGGCGCAGGGGCCTACGAGACCACCATTGCCGATGGCCGGTACATCATTGCAGTGCCTGCTGAGACTGCCGTCCTTTCCGGCTGCCTGAGCAACCTGAAGGAGCTGAAGGCTCAGGGCGTGAACACCATCGTGTTCCGCACCCAGCTCCGTGAGACCGCCCTGAACATCGACAGCATGCTGTCTCTGGGCGTGGACGGCACCCTCTTTACCCTCACCCACTCCGGTGAGAACGCAGAGCTGACGGTGGGCGGCGTTGCACACAATGAGCTGCTCCACTAAATAACCAACCTCCCAAGGCGGAGAGCTTCCGCATCTCCCCGCTTTGTACGAAAAGCCCCCCGGCACTTCCGCATGGTGCCGGGGGGCTTTTTGTGCATATCTTATTGTAAGTCGCCGAGTATCCCCGGCCAGAGGGCTTCCTCCTGCCGCATGGCGACGAAGCAGCAGTCGAGGTACATCTTGTTCACGGCGGCGACGATGGTGCCGCGCAGCAGACGCTTTTCGTCGTCGGCATCCGGGTCGAGGCCGCAGATGGTGCTGCTGGCACCGAAGATGTAGGGCAGGCAGTTCTCCACCTCGTCGCAGAAGTAGTCGTAGGCTTCGGCGGCGGTGCAGTGAGCCCTCTGCATCTGAAAGAGAGTGTCGATGTTTTCCAGCGAGAGGACATTTTTAGACAATACGATATAGATGAGAGAAGCCAGCTGTTCGCGGGAATACTTCTTTTTGACGGGGTGGGAGATGACTCCTTTCTTGACGTAGTTGCTCACCATGGAGGGGGTGAGCTCCACCCCGGGGAAGCCCCGGAAGCAGCTGTTGACGAGCTGCACGGTCTGGTCGAGATACAGCCCCACGGAGGGCAGCTCCCGGTAGCGCGGCAGGGAAAACCCGGCGGCGCAGGCCGTGACACGGCGTTTCATTTCCTGATTCATGGTGGTAGTATAGCGCATTTTTGAGTCGGGGTCAACCGTTTATGAAAACAATATTAAGAATTTTGCAAATCGCTTGACAGGTTTTTGAAAAACTGATATAGTGGACTCACCGAACGTAAAAAATGCGGCGGACACCCGCCGGAATGGAGATAGATGGAAATGAAACGAATCGTTGTGGACTCTTCTGCCAGCCTGTATGCGCTGGACGGCATTGATTTTGCTGCTGTGCCTCTGAAGATCGTGACCGACGAGAGGGAATACCTCGACGACGGCACGCTGGACGCCGTGGAAATGGCGACTGCCCTGCGCACCTATAAGGGCAAGACCAGCACCTCCTGCCCCAACATCGGCGACTGGCTGGAGGCTTATGAGGGCGCAGATGAAATTTATGCCATCACCATCACCGGCACCCTGTCGGGCAGCTGCAACGCCGCCCAGCTGGCCGCAGAAGAGTATCAGGCAGAGCACCCGGGTGCTCGGGTCTTTGTGCTGGACAGCCTGTCTGCCGGCCCGGAATTGGTGCTGCTGGCAGAGCATATCCGTGCGCTCATCGAAGAGGGTAAGGATTTTGACGAGGTGTGCGAAGAGATGCTGCGCTACCGTCACCACACCCATCTGCTGTTCTCGCTGGAATCGCTGGCGAATCTGGCCCGGAATGGCCGGGTGAAGCCCGCTGTGGCCGCTGTGGCGCGGATGCTCAACATCCGGGTCATCGGCAAGGCCAGCGATGTGGGCGAACTGGACGTCCTCTGCAAGACCCGCGGCGAGCACGGCGCACTCGAGCGCATCGTGCTGGAGCTCAAAGGCCACGGCTACACGAACGGCAAGGTCATCATTGCCCACTGCGGCAACCCCGCCGCCGCCGAGCGCCTGATGCATATGATAAAGGCTGTCTTCGAGGGCGCACAGGTGCGGGTGACCGAGTGCGGCGGCCTGTGCAGCTACTACGCCGAGCTGGGCGGCCTCATGGTGGGCTTCGAGGACGCGGACGCTTGAGCTTGAAATCTCCGCATCTCTGCGCTATACTATTCCCATAAAATTGCTGCCGAAGGGCAGCGGGGGAGGCGCAGATGTTCTTTCGGCTTCCGGTCGTCCGGTTCTTCAATCATGTCATCAACAGGGCCACGGTCACAGTGGCCCTTGTTTTGCTGCAGATCGGCTGGCTGCTCTGGGCCTTCTTCTCCCTCACCGCCGGAAAGGTATGGGTGAATGCGGGGCTGAACGTCCTCAGCCTCTTCATCACCCTCTACCTCGTGCGGAAGGACGAGAACAGCGACTATAAGATCATCTGGCTCGTCCTCATCGGCATGATGCCGCTGCTGGGCGGTGCGCTCTATCTGGCCTTCGGCAACAAGGCCCCCGCCAAGCGGATGCGCCAGCGGATGCAGGCGGTGGAGCGCCAGCACACCGCCGACCTCGCCCAGCAGCCGGGCCAGACCGACGCCCTCGACCCGGCCAGCAGGGGACTGAGCCGGTATGTTTCGGAGTACGGGCCGTACCCCGCATGGAAAAACTCCACGGCAAAATACTACCCCTGCGGTGAGGCCATGTACCCTGACCTGCTGGCCGACCTCGAAAAGGCAGAGCGGTTCATCTTCCTCGAGTTTTTTATCGTCCGCACCGGCAAGATGTGGGATGGGGTAGAGGACATCCTCCTCCGCAAGGCGGCGCAGGGGGTGGACGTCCGGCTCATCTACGACGATTTCGGCAGTCTGCTGGGTCTGCCGTCCGATTTTGTGGTAAAGATGGAGCGGGCGCATATCCGCTGCATCCCGTTCAACCCGGTGGTGCCGCTGGTGTCGCTGGTCATGAATCACCGCGACCACCGGAAGATCGTGGTCGTGGACGGAAATACAGCCTATACGGGCGGCATCAATCTGGCCGACGAGTATATCAATGAAGAAGAGCGGTTCGGCTACTGGAAGGACGCAGCTCTCCGCACCGAGGGCGCGGCGGTCTGGAACTTCACGGTGATGTTCCTCGACCACTGGAACGCCTTCCGCCCCAGCGAGGAGGATTATACGCCCTTTATGCCTCAGGCTGAGTCCCTGTCTGCCCAGTCGGACGGAGTGATCCAGCCCTACGGGGACAGCCCGCTGGACGAAGAGGCTCTGGCCGAGACGGTCTACCTGAATATCATCAATCAGGCCCAGCGGTACGTCTATATCTACACGCCCTACTTCGCGGTGGGCGAGACCATGCTGGAAGCCCTCAAGGCGGCGGCAAAGCGGGGCGTGGACGTCCGGCTGGTGCTGCCGGGCATCCCGGACAAGAAGCTCGTCTTCCGGCTGACCCGCTCCTATTATGTGCCGCTGCTCCGGGCGGGGGTGCGCATCTACGAGTTTACGCCCGGCTTCCTCCACGCCAAGTGCTACGTCAGCGATGACCGCGCCGCCGTGGTGGGCAGCATCAACATGGATTACCGCAGCCTCTTCCTCCACTTTGAGTGCGGGGCGCTGCTGCTCTATAACAGTCAGGTCATTGCTCTGCGGGACGATGTGCTCCGCACCCTGCCGGAGTGCCGGGAAGTGCAGCTGGCCGACTGCCGCACCTCGCTGGCCGGGACGCTGCTGGACAGTGTGCTCCGCCTGCTGAGTCCGCTGATGTGAGGGATACTGCGGTGGAATAAGTGGCAAAGTTCCATAAATTAAATGATATATCGTTCAATATTGATTGTTTGCCAACCTGGCAAAGTTCTCCTGATTGGCAAACTACCTACTTTGCCAGCCAGACTTAAGTTTGCCAACGTGGCAAAGTTTGATTTGTGACGATAATACGCGGGTATTTTGGAACTTTGCCAGATAACACGTCGGTCTCAGAGCACAGTTGTAAATTTTCCGTGCGGTGCTTGACTTTTGCAGGGAATCGCATATACTAGAAATGGAATCGTGAGAAGTTCCATTGGCTTCACCAAAAGAAAAGCCCCCAAGGAGTTGCAGCTCCCCGGGGGCTTTCCGTTTAGTCGGGCTTGCGGTCCTTGTCGAATCTGTTAAGCCACTTACAAATATAATGCGAGATTACATTTGCCACAACAGATTCCAAAATCGTGAGAATAGGTGCCATTACCTTCACCTCCCTTCCCATAAAACTGGGCGGGGTAGGCCGCAGGACAAGTATAACACAGTTTCCAACAAAAAGATACATAAATAAATAGACTCCTGTCGGGCTATACTACTCCCAAAGAGATGAAAGGGAGCGTAACGCTTATGACACAGAGACAAAAAGCTCTTCTGAGCTGTGCCGTGGCGGCGGCACTGCTGCTGTCCGGCTGCCGCAAAGGCAGCAGCGATTCCGGCAGCATGAGCAGTTCGAACGCCATGTCCGGCTCGTCCGGCAGCGCCAGCACCACCCAGACCGGCGGCTGGAAGACCGGCCTCGGCATCCTGACCGAGGCCTCCGACGAGGCCCGCACCGGCACCATCCATACCATCGCTGCCGCCGTCCTGCTGGACGGAGACGGCAAGCTGGCCGACGTGATGCTGGATGAGCTGGAAGTGGAAGTTACCGCCGACGGCAAAGGCGTCGTCACCATGCCCACCGACTACCGCACCAAGCGCCAGAAAGGGGACGACTACCCGCTGGCAGCGGCATCTTCGCTGAAAAAGGGCTGGGCCGAGCAGGCCGATGACTTCGCCGACTACCTCACCGGCATGACGCCGGAACAGGCATCCATGCTGGAAACGGATAAGGACGGCAAGGCTGTGGACGCCGACCTGCTGTCCGGCTGCACCATCCGGGTGGATCAGTACCGCGACGCCGTGGCGAAAGCCTGCACGAATGCGGCCGCCCTCGGCGCGGCGAAGGGCGACCGGGTAAGCCTCGGCGTGGAGGCAGAGAATGCCTCTTCGGACATCACCGCCACCGACGACAAGGACGTGAACGCAGAAGTTGACCTTACCGTCGTGGCCCTGACGCTGGATGCCGATGGCCGTGTGACCAGCGCCATCGGCGACATGGCAGAGCCTGCGCTGACCATCGCGGCAGACGGCGGCGTCACCGCCCCGGACACCGTCCGCTCCAAGCTTGAGCTGGGCGACAGCTACGGGATGCGGAACGCATCCAGCCTCGGCAAGGAGTGGTACGAGCACAGCGAGGGCTATTGCAGCTACCTCAAGGGCAAGACTGAGAAAGAGGTGGCGGACATCCCTGCCGATGGCTCGGACGCCGACCTCGCGGCCCTCTGCACCATCTCCATCGACGCTTTGCAAAAGGCCGCAGGGGATGCGTTTGAGAATGCGTCATTATAAATTGAACGGAAAGTCTGACCGTCACCGTGAGGTGACGGTTTTTTTGCGCCTGCGGGGCAGGCCAGTGCCTCTCCCTTTGGGAGAGGTGTCTGCGAAGCAGACGGAGAGGGCAAGCCCGTCTCCCGAGAGCCGCCGCGCAGCGATAAGCAGGCCCTTTGTCAGAGCGATGCTATCGCCGCGCTTGTATATCTCCGTCAGCGTCCTTGCCCTCTCAGTCTCGCTCCGCTCGCCAGCTCTCCCAGAGGGAGAGCCTTT
>ENA-OZHZ01001229-OZHZ01001229.1-human-gut-metagenome-genome-assembly--contig:-NODE-1229-length-10388-cov-4.779154_pt1 | contig 10388 bp, 8 predicted proteins | sample MGYA00244053_ERZ653699 | MGnify/ENA primary metagenome ERZ653699 (study PRJEB26926, sample SAMN06165200) | human gut metagenome | biome: ENVO:00009003; feature: ENVO:2100002; material: ENVO:00002003...
TCACGCGATGATTCAAAATCAGTTGAAAAATTGGAAAATTGAAAAATATAACTATTTTTGCGAAAATGCGTGTTATGAGCAATCCACCAATGAACTCGAAATAATCACGGTCATTCCGTTTAGCCTGATGATCAATAGCAATCAATAAATTAGCATTCAAGACCATGATGAGAAAATTACTCACTTTCCTCCAGGCTGTCGCCATCGCCACACTTATCGCTGGCTGTGGCGGGACCGGAACAGAGAACGAACCGGAGATCACGCCTGAAATCAAGTTTACCGAGGACATCGTCACCTCCGGTATTTCTGTCGAAAGCGCGGAGCAGTCAATCACACTGAGTTTCAGCACCAACGTGGCTTGGTCGGCGACAACGTCAGCGGACTGGATCACCATTTCACCTTCATCGGGAGCCGCCGGTAAGAATTCTGTCAAAATCAAGGTCGAGGAGAACACGGAGAGCAAGCAGCGCACCGCGACCATCACGATCAAGACCACGGACGGAAAGTGCACAGCCTCAATCAAGGTTACACAGGGCAAGGACAAGATCATCTTTGAGGACGCGAACTTCAAAGCCTACCTGGTCGCCAACTTCGACACAGACAGAGACGGTGAGATCAGTCAGATGGAGGCATTGGGAATCAAAGACATCAATGTCAGCACCGAGGACATCGCATCCGTCTCTGGAATTGAATATATGACCAATCTTGAGACCCTCATATGCCGTGGCACATTCAACAATGGAGATGCCAGCGGGTTGCTCACGTCTATTGATGTCACTCACAATAAGAAATTAACGTCCTTGGATGTCGGGTGCAATGTCCTGACCAGAATTGACATCAGCAACAACACTGAACTCACGGAATTGTCTTTTGAGAATAACAATCTTACCACCATTGACGCGGGGAATAACGTCTCGCTGATCAGAATTAACGGTGACAGCAATAAACTGGAAACAATAATTCTGCCGCTAAGCAAATCACTGGCCGTTCTCAGTGTTAGATACAACAAACTTACATCTCTGGACGTGACACGGAACGAAGGGCTCGACTCCTTGGATTGCGAATGGAACACATTGTCAGAGCTCGATCTGTCCCGCAACACGTCTCTTGTTTATCTTAATTGTGGGGTAAACAAGCTGAACACATTGGATTTGTCCCACAACACTGAACTTGAGGAATTGGTTGCATATACCAACCAGATGACCATGCTGGATGTTTCCAAATGCAACAAGATTAAAGAATTGGATTGTGGATCAAACCACCTTGAAACGCTTGATATCGGACGATGCACAGAACTAAGGGTCCTCGATTGCGAATGGAACGGTCTTGATGAATTGACAATACCTCCGATCACCAGTTTGTACAAGTTATACTGTGGTGGCAACTATCTAAAGTCCTTAGACATCTACGCAAACACTGGTTTAAGGACATTTGACTGCTCCGGCAATCAAATCAAATCATTGGATGTCTCCAATAACACTGCATTGAATGACCTGAATTGCTCTGATAATAAAATTGAGACTCTGGACATTTCCAAGCTGACGAATCTCAAGAACCTGTATTGCGATGATAACCCGCTGTCCACACTATACATATTCAAAGGTCAGCTGGATGGTCTGAGAAAAAAGGAGATTCCTGACGGAGTCAAGATAATAGACGGTTCAACCACAGGCGGCAACGACGACACGACCACCGGCGGAAAGATCACTTTGGAATAACCAATTAAACATAGCCGAAAAATGAAGTTATTGAATATATTCACGAATATCCTGGTTCTGTCATCGATGGCGGTTTCTGTAGCCTGCAATGAGACAGAAGAGCGCGGCTCCGAGGCACGCACCATCAACGCGGTGATAGTGCAGCAGCCAGACACAAGAACATCATTGAACGGTCCGGATGCGAACGGAGTTTACAAGACGGTCTGGTCACCCGGAGATCAGATAATGGTCTTTTCCGGAGATTTAGCATGTCGCTACATCCTCAAATCCGGAGAGAACACCAACAAAGGCGTATTCGAGGGGTATGGAAACTCGGAAGATCTTGTGGCCGTCTATCCTTTGTCAATCGGGATCAGCAGGACTGGGGCGACTATCGAAGTCGGACTGCCTGAAGTTCAGGAATATGTCAGCGGAAACATCCCGCTCGGCGCCTATCCTATGCTCGGAATCTACGGCGACGAGACATTTTCGTTCAGAAACCTGTGCTCGGTTCTGAAGGTTCCTATGTTTGGAGACGCGACAGTCAAGTCAATCACTTTCACCCCGAACAATGCCGGTGTCAAAGCCTCTGGCAAGGCTGTCATCAATGTCAATTCGACACAACTGGAGATGGACGACAACTCCAAGCCATCCGTAAAACTTGATTGTCCGGACGTGAAACTGTCCGCTCAGCCGACCGATTTCCATTTTGTGGTTCCGGCGCAGATATATCCCGGCGGCTTCACGCTCACAATCGCCACAGACAAAGGAGACGTTGTCAAGACTCTCAAATCTGACATAACCCTTGACCGTTCGGTACTCTACCCTATCGAGGCCTTCGAATGCAAGATTGACAGTAAGGAGAACATCATCTTCGAGGACGCTAACTTCAAGGCTTATCTGGTCGCCAACTTCGACACTGACGGTGACGGTGAAATCAGCAAGGAGGAAGCGCTTGCCATCACGAAAATAATAGTCGGCACCAAGGACATCGAATCACTGGCAGGTATCGAGCACATGGCCAATCTTACAGAACTAAGATGCGAAGGACCGTGGAGTATTTTTGAACCAGAGGAAGACCCGGAGGGAAAACTGAAAACCCTGGATGTGTCAAAAAACGTGAACTTGACAATACTTTACTGCGGTTTCAACCAGCTTACATCCCTGGATGTGACAAACAACCCTAAAATCGAGCAATTACGCTGTGCAGGCAATAACCTGAACAGCCTTGATGTCAGCAAGAACACAGAATTAATAGAGTTCGAGGCCTATAACAACAGACTCTCCTCCATTGATGTCAGCAACAACCCAGAACTTGAATATATCGATCTGACCAATAACCAGATCAAATCAATTGATGTAAGCAAGAACCTTGAACTCGAAAGGATTACATGTTCCGACAACAAATTGACTTCAATTGATGTCACAAATAATCAGAAGCTGACTACATTGAATATTAGCGGCAACAGCATAGTCAAGATTGACCTCGGAAACAATCCTGAACTAAAACATTTAATCTGTAATAAAAACAAGATTTCCGAGCTTGAACTCAGTAATAACAAAAAACTGAAGAGTTTGAACGTAAATGACAACAATCTCACATCTCTTACGGTGAATTGCTGTCCGGAAATCAAAACATTGAAAGCAAATAACAACCTTATCAAAGAGATGGACATTTCCGAGCTGACAAGTCTGTTTGATTTCTATTGTTCAGGCAATCCACTTGAGACACTGTACGTCTTTGATGGGCAGATTGATGCACTCTTTGAAAAAGAGATTCCATCAACCACAAAAATTGTGGTGAAAGGCACCGAACCCGGTGAGGACGAGGTGTTCACAGTCACCCCGACTCTGTTCGACATTGACGGCTACGAGCAGGACATCACGATGACAGTGACGGCGAACATAAGCTATTCGATTGACTCGCAGCCAGAATGGATCAGCAAGAAGTCCGATAACTCAGGCGTGTACACATTCACGGTCAGCGCGAACACGACTTCTTCCTCAAGAAGCGGCGAAATCATATTCAAGAATGTCAACAACTCATTTCTGACGGTGACGGTCAAGCAGGGAATCCAAACCTACACATCATCTGACTACAGTCAGGACGGACAGGTGACCAGGATTCATTCGGCGACTGTCGGCAAGGGAATCGACGTGGTGTTTGTCGGAGATGCGTTCGCGGACAAGGATCAGGATCTTTTCAACAAGTACGTCAAGCTTGGCAAGGAGGCTTTCTTCACCGAGGAGCCGTTCAGGAGCACGAAGGACAGGTTCAACATCTACCGGATCGGTTCAGTCTCGAAGAACGGAATCATCACGCAGGAAGGCGGAGACACCAAGTTCTCGGCGCAGTTTGAACAGGGAACGTACGTAGGAGGAGACAACAATCTTGTCAACAGTTTCGTCAAGGCATCGATCCCGTCCGTGGATCTGACAAAAACAATCATATTCGTGATCATCAACAAAGCAAAATACGCCGGAACCTGTCATATGTACAGTAACAATCAGGCTGTCTGCTACGTTCCTCTCTGCCGCAACGAAAACGAGTACGCCCAGACGCTCAGACACGAAGGCTGCGGCCATGGGTTCGGCAAACTGGCGGATGAATACTTCTATGACTCCATGGGCAGAATTCCTGATGACAAGGTCTCAGAACTGAAGAAATGGAAAGGTTTCGCCTACGGATTTTACGAGAATGTGGACCTGACATCCGATCCGAACACCATCCTCTGGTCAAAATTCATCTCCGACTCAAGATATTCAGGTAAGGTTAGCGTCTATGAAGGTGGCTATACCTACCCTTACGGAGTCTATCGACCGACCGATAACAGCATCATGCGGTACAACACGGGCGGGTTCAACGCTCCGTCACGTGAGGCCATCTACAAAAAAATCATGAAGTTCTCCGAGGGTGACGCATGGACTTACGACTACGAGACATTCGTGGCGTTCGACGCTCCGGCAAGAAGCGCCGAGGCCGTCACCAGAGCCGCCGCTCAATGCGCCGCCGTTGACAAGGCCAACTTCATCCCTCTCGCCCCGCCGGTGATGGTCATGGTTGACAAATGATGCCAAAGTCAAGAATATCCACACTCCTGGCGCTAGCGCTGGGACTAAGTTCAATCTCCAGCGCCCAGGACAAGAGTTCCTGGCACTGGAGCTTTGAGTCAAATGATGTCTGGTACACGGACAGGGATGACTACGTCTCCAACAACTACTTGAAACCGGACTGGCTGTCGGCATGATAAGTGCCGGAGCCGGTTACAGCGTGGTCACTACCGCATCATCGCTCACAGCCGCACCAAAATCACGATGTGCAGACATCAGTCAACCTTGATCTTCAACGAATATTTTCCTGCGGTCATCGTCTTCGGCTTGCCGTTTGAAGCCGTGACAGTGGCAGTTGTGCCTTCCGGAACCTCAATTGCGAGCGAGGCGACATGAGACTTGACAGACTTGCGGCTGATTGAGACGCGGATCATTCCGTAATGGGTCTCAAGAGCGGCGGAAGCGGTCTTCAAAGTTCCCAGCTGAGGCTTGACATCGAAAGTCTGGAAGCCTGGAGCCGTCGGCTCGATCCCGCAGAGTTTCTGGCTCAGGATCGTAAGCGGGCCTCCACTCCAGGCGTGGTTGATCGTGCCGCCGCCAAAGCCTTCGCTGCCGATTCCCCAACCCTCGAACAAGGTCGTGTAGTCGTACTTAAGCATCTTGGCGTAGCGGGACTTCATCCTTTCGATGGCGAAGTCGGCGTGTCCCATCTTGAAGAGAGCCTCAAGGACATACTTTTCCATGTAAGGACTGGCGTGATATTCCTTTTTAAGGGTCTCGAACAGAGCCGGATACTTGTCCGGTGAGGCAAGACCGGAGACAACGGCCATAGCCTGAGCGCGGTCATCTGTCTGTTTTTTATAGTTAGGGTCACGGTAGGCGGTACCGGTCCAATACTGCGCGTCAAACGCATCGGAGATTCTTTTCATCAAAGCTTCGATAGTCTCCGCATCCCTCTGCTTGCCGAGAATGCGTGCGAACTCCTTTTGAGACTTGAGGGCAAGGTAATACCAGCAGTTCGTCAGAACCTCGGTGTCGATGTCATCGCCCCAGTCGCCCCAGTTCCAGTCGCCCTGACGGACGTTCAGAAGACCATTGTCCTTGAATTCCCAAAGACCGGTTCCAAGCAGATAGCGCTGCACCTTAGGATAGACCTCGGCCACGAAGGTGCTGTCACCGCTGAACCAGTACTGGGTGTGGAAACCGTACCAGCCCACGGAAGCGAGCATCTGGAGCGGAAGCTCTATCACACGGTTGCCGGCCGGCACCGGAGAATAGACCACCCCGTTCGCCTCCTGCCAGTTCACAAGCTCAAGGATCCCCTTTCTGGCAAGCAGTTGTCCGGACGGTGACAACGCATAGAAAGCCTCTCCCAGTTCGTTTACCTCATCTCCCCACCACTGGGCGCGCTCACGGTCAGGACAATCCATATAGGTGTCACGCATTGTGATGTAAAGCGTCCTCGCCGCGCGTTTCCAAAGTTCATTAAGGAACGGATCCTCACACTCGAACGAGCCGGAGAACTCGGTGTCATAACCAGTCTCACGGTACTTAAGATCAATGACTTTCACTCCCGAGGGTACGATGTACCAAACCTCGTGGCCGTTCATCCAGCCGAGGTTCTCATATTCCTGAACACCTTTGCGGGCAATGTACTCAGCGCGGACATTGTTCTCGCTGCCGCCACGATAGTTGTCGGTCATTATCCTGACCATCTCGCCACCGTTCGCCTCGACCTTGAGGTATGGAGTTATCTGGGCGTTGTAAGGCAGCTTGCAATAGACGGTGTCATTGGATTGACGTACAGAGACATATTCCTTGAGTCCGTAATCCTTCCACATCGGGATCGGGCGCTCAACAAGCTCGCCCATCGCCGGCCACGCCATCTCATCCACATTGTCGGCCCCGTGCATCTTGCGGCGGACGTCAAAGCCAGGCATATTCCAACCTTGCATCTCTTTGCGCGCGTCGAAGCGGATGTTGCTTTCCGGGAGACGGTAGTTCGGATGCGGGGCGTCCGTGCTGCTGTAGGCTGGGTTAGGAACGCAGAGCCAGGATTTGTCGGAAAGGATCTTCAGTTCAGGAGATATGGCCTCGAAGATCAGCGCCGCCTGACCGCTGCTGTTGTGGCTGAACCCCTGCTTTCCGAAGTGCCAGAGCAGGATGGCGATCGTGTTGTTGCCCTCCTTGAGGAAAGGTGCGATGTCAACCTTGTCGTAATAGGTTCCGTTCGGGAACGGTCCACGCTTGAGCCCACCCTCGAAGACAGCGAGTTCGCCATTGATCCACATCCAGTACTTTGAATCCACCGCGATCCTGGCGATAAGTTTGTCCGGACGTTTTGTCACATTGACTTCCTTTCGGTAGGAAATCCAGGTGTTTGTCGTGCTCTGGACCCAAGGATGAGTGATCCAATGGGCCTTCCAGTCGGAACGGGACTCCGCGCCGGCGAATGAGGCCGAAGCAAGGGTCAAGGCCGCGGCGATGGCGGTCTTTCTGATCAGATTTGAAAGTTTCATTGTCATATACATTGATTACTAACTCTCGTGTTAAATGGCCAGCAGCGGCCGGACCTTGGAAGTTCCGCGCCAAGGTTGAAAGACAAATATAATCATTTTCGTCGATGAAAAACGGGTGTTCGTCGATTTGAGTTGAATAAAATCCACCGCGCGACTACTTTCGCCACCGGATTTTGATCATCAATGAATATGAAAAAGTACGTTATCATCATTATCACAGCCCTGACGGTCGTCTCTCTGACCGCCGGTGCCCAGGCGCTCGCCAAGCTTCCGGCAGAGAACGACTGCTGACATATTCATAAAAGATTTTTGCAATGAATTTCGCCAATCTATTCAGAATAGCCCTGAAAGCACTGGGCAACAACAAGTTCAGAGGATTCCTGACGATGCTCGGCATCATTATCGGTGTCTTCTTCGGTTGGTACCCGGCACGCAAAGCCTCCAACCTCGACCCGATTGAGGCCATCCGCTACGAGTAGCGGCATTATGTGCAGGCGACAGCGAAAAAAAGGCAAAAGTCAAATTTTGCACGTTACCAAAATTTGACTTTTGATTTTTTCGCTGTCGTTTCTTTTTATACGCTCTTTAACCCGCTTAAAGCGCCGTAATACACAATAAACTGTAAATAAACCCGTTAGTTCATCACCCTTAGTTAGAACCAACTAAAGATAACGGCTTTATTCCTTGGCTATCAATCGCTTATAAATCACGGATCCAGCCGCATCACTTTCACTGGCCTCTCATCGCCCTGGTAGAGTTGGCTGCACCAGTTGATCTTGCCGGTGTCTTGGAAGCCGCATTTCTCCATGACTCGGCCGGAAGCGGGGTTATCAACGAAATAATCACACCAGAGAGTATGGAAACCTTTAACATTGAAGCAGTAGTCGATCATCAGGCGAAGGGCCTCCGTACATATTCCTTTGTTCCAATATGGTTTGGCCACCCAGTAGCCGATTTCGGCGTCATCCTCGCCGATGCCGATGTTGCTCTCGCCGCTCGGATAATAACCAATACAGCCGATCGCCTCACCTGTCTCATTCAGCTCGATCGCCCAAGTGTGGTCATTTGTGAATATATTCCTGATCACATCAAGGCTTTCCTCGAGGCTCTTGTGCACCGGCCATCCAGCACGCGGACCGACCTCCGGATCGGAAGCATATTTGAACAACGCCTCGGCATCGCTTTCCTGCCAAGGCCGCAGTGTTATCCTGTTCGTTTTCATTTCACTCTTTTCTTCTTTCTGTCAGTGACTTATCAGCCGTAAAAAATGTAAACGCCAAGCGTGGCTCTGGATTTGCGAAAGGGAGAGTCAAAAAGCGGCCGCGGCATAGAGGAGATTCTTGTCAACATCATAGTGAACGGACATATTCATCGCCTCCCTATTCAAGAGGGCATAAACTCGTGATTCACTAACAATCAACCCGTTGCGGCTCACGCTTCTTGTAAAGACAGTCAGTGTAACCGCAAGGGCGACAGTCAGCAAACGTCCTATGTTCGCGGTTATGGATCCGACGGAAGATGTAGCGTCAGCGATAGGAATGAGGACCCAGATGCCGTTCATCATAATATGAAAGGAGATAGGCACCCATAGGTTATTGTCCCACACCATATACAGCCAGCTGAAAAACAGACTGCCGAGAGCGGTTACACAGAAGACCTGCAAACCGGACACGAAATCGTGTGATTGATAGAAATGTCCGAGCGTGAACAGAACCGCCGCCGGGAGAGCCGCCCAGATAAAGCGCCAGCCACAGTAGCGGTGCAGGACACCGAACAGGAATCCACGATATATCAATTCCTCAAAAAGTCCCGCGAAGACAGCGCCGAGGAAAAGTTTATCCCAACCAAACTCGACATGTCCAGCAATCAGGTTGCAGACCAACATAGGGATGCAGCACAGCAATCCAACCGCCGATCCTTTAAGAAAGTTCCTGCGGAGTCCCCAACATTCCAGAATATTCTTTCCTTTGCACACAATAGCAACCGTGATCAATGGAATGATGCAGGACAACAGATGCTTCATCAAAGAATATGCAAAAGAACCTTTCTTGAACAGGAGAGCGGCCAAGGCACTGTCACACGACACGACACGTTCACCGACATGTACCAAAGGGATGCGTGTCAGGACATAAAGCAGTGCGAATCCAGCCAGGACAACAACTGATTTTGTTAAATTCGATTTCATAAAACCCTCACAAACCATATTTGACAAGCATTTGTGTCACTACCGTGACGATACTCTACAAATTTACATAAAAACTTATGTTTATAGTAAAGGATGTTACATAAAACAATGTTTTATAAATCTGATTCATCTTAACGAATTTATCGACAATTTTGTACATTTGTATTTTCCTTCTTGCACCATTCAAGGTCTCGTAAAGACGGAAATGGATTTTGTCTAAACAAAAGTACAGGACATGAACGAGTTACTATCCAAACTTCAAAGATGCGGGATTGTCTGGATCGCGGCCGTCTTGCTGACACAGATGACGGCGGCGGCGCAGAGCGTACTGCTTACCGGAAAGGTTGTGGACACGGACGGAGCTCCGGTGATCGGGGCGGGGATAATCTCTATGCAGAAAAAGACCTCGGGAACGACCTCGGATCTGGACGGAAAGTTCAGTTTCAAGGTTCCGGATGGAACGGAATCCGTGCTGTTCTCCTCGGTCGGGATGAAAGACGTCGTCTACAGAATCACACCGGGGAAGACGGAGGACATCACTATTGTGATGGAGTGGGAAAGCACGCAGCTCGACCAGGTCGTGGTCACGGGGTACGCTCAGACTACCGTCAAAAGAATAACCGGGTCAGTGGCAGTCATCAATTCGGACAAGTTCGAGGCCAAGGCCATCTCGTCGGTGGACGCGCTGATGCAGGGTGAGGTGGCCGGCGTGGCCGTGTCTGCCACTTCAGGGCAGCCAGGAACACAGTCCCGGATCAGGATTCGAGGAGCCAACAACCTCTCGGGGACCAGCCAGCCGCTCTGGGTGGTGGACGGCGTGCCTATGCAGAGCGACTCCCCTACGCTCAGTTCCGAGCAGCTCGCCACCGGAGGCTTCGATGACATATTCGTGAACGGCATCGGCAACATCAACCCTAACGACATCGAGAGCATCAC
>ENA-OZHZ01001232-OZHZ01001232.1-human-gut-metagenome-genome-assembly--contig:-NODE-1232-length-10381-cov-4.058687_pt1 | contig 10381 bp, 8 predicted proteins | sample MGYA00244053_ERZ653699 | MGnify/ENA primary metagenome ERZ653699 (study PRJEB26926, sample SAMN06165200) | human gut metagenome | biome: ENVO:00009003; feature: ENVO:2100002; material: ENVO:00002003...
TGTATAAGAGACAGGATTAATACTTTACTATAATATATCTATTTTTCTAGCTATTTTCAAGAAATAATTAAATGCTTTATTGATTCATTGTTCCTGATACCTATAGGTAGTCGCATTATTGCTTGACTTATAGGACATATCCAGGCAGAACCATTATTCAGCCTTCACTTTTTCTCCCAATCTACCTATAGATAAGCTTCCTCGTGCCTACCTTATAGGTATATTCCTGCAATTCCATGTAATTCTGCCTGTATTTCGCCTATATAGCTTGATTATTTTTTATTCTTATAGGAACACGTAGAAATAAAACCCTGAACAGAAACAGACTTCCACAAAAAGAAAAGCAACACCAGTATCCTCTCTTACCGGCATTGCTTTATCTTTATATATTATACTGTTATTCTGCCTTCCTTATCAGCTATCACTCCATATCCGGACACTTATATCCCGCATTAATCATATTAGCTCGCAGCTTTTCTACACTTATCCCAAGCTTTTGCGCGCCCTTTTCCATACTTATACTCTTATCTTCTACCAGTGAATATATCATCTGATTGCCTCCAAGACTAATCCCCTCTTTAATTCCTTTCTCAATCCCCCTGTCTTCAAGCCTCTGCGCTACATCACACATATTGCTCACTCCTTCCTTATCTGACAATATCTCTTCATATCTGCTATCCCCTGTCATAACCGATAAAAACTTTAGTATCTCATCCACATGCTTAATTGTTGTCTTATCATCTGGTATGTAATCTTTGTTCTTTCTCTTGTTCACAAAGAAATTAGCAACTATCTTATAATCACTTGTAAACTTTGCTATCTGTTCATCTGTCAGCCACGCTATCTCAAATACATTAGCTTTAGTGTCATTAACATACTTATCCAGATTATCCGGAACTTTAATCAGAGACTTAAGATTCTTTGGTGCTGTCCATTTTCTGTCTGTACCATAATACAGAACCATCGTTATTACCGGCACTATTGTTTTCTTATCACATTGACCTCTGTATGAAGCACCTTCATATCCTGATATTCTTGCCGGCATTCTTTTCTCAACCTTTGTCTGATTCTCTATGCCATACATGAAATCATTTTTAATATACAATTAATATATATTTTTGTCAATACCGTAATTGCGGTATATTACACATTATATTACCTGATACCTATAGGTAGTCGCATTATTGCTTGACTTATAGGATATATCCGGGCAGAATCCTTATTCAGCCTTCACTTTTTCTCCCAATCTGCCTATAGATAAGCTTCCTCGTGCCTGCCTGATAGGTAATTTCCGACACTTTCTTGTATTTCTGCCTGAAATTAGCCTATATAGATTGATTATTTATTGTTCTTATAGGAAATCCCCATAATAATAATTGCATGATTAACAGTCCCCAAGAAAAAAACAATGCCAGCACATCACCAGCATTGTCATCTCTTCAATCACTATTCCCCAGACTTTCTTAAAGCCTCCATATATCTTTCCAGCTTTAGTTTTGCGTCATCACTAAGCTCCTGATAAGTTTCTATCAATGTGTATTCCTTAGAGTCTTTATCAACATATGCATAATCCATATACTTTCTTGAATTATTCATATCTTCTGTGCCAGCCAGCAGTTCATATGGAGAAATATCGAGTGCTTTGCATATTACCATTATCTTATCTGCTGACGGATTATTCTTCTTTATCTTCCAATCACTTACTGTACTCTGAGAAATTCCTGTCCTACTAACAAACTCTGCCTGCGACATTCCTTTTTCTTCAAGATACTTATATATTCTCTCACCTATCTGCATATACCACCATTAATAGAACTGATTAACTCTCTTAGTAACATAATTGACATCCTGTGCATATCCAATTGCATTATCAGAATCAATCACTCCCTTATTATACAGATCAAGAAGTGCATCATCCATTGATATCATGCCCTCTTTTCTTGCTGTCTGTAAAACACTGGATATCTGATATGTCTTGGCTTCACGGATAAGATTCTTAATTGGAATCGTTCCATGCATAACTTCAAATGCAGCAACTCTTCCACATCTGTCTGCTGTTGGTATCAGCTGCTGTGAAATAACTGCTTCAAGAACAACTGCAAGCTGAATTCTTATCTGCTGCTGCTGGTGCGGTGGAAACACATCAATAATACGGTCAATTGTTGCCGCCGCTCCAATTGTATGAAGTGTCGAGAACACGAGATGACCTGTTTCAGCTGCTGTTATAGCAGTAGATATAGTTTCCAGATCTCTCATCTCTCCTACAAGAATTACATCAGGATCTTCTCGCAGTGCTGCACGGAGTGCATCAGCATATGAATGCGTATCAAGACCGATTTCTCTCTGATTAATCATTGCTTTTCTATGCGAATGAAGATACTCAATTGGGTCTTCTAGTGTTATTACATGAGCATTACGTTCATCATTAATTTTGTCTATAAGAGAAGCAAGTGTTGTAGATTTACCGGAACCTGTTGGACCCGTTACCAGAACCAGTCCTCTTTTCTTGGCATACAATTCAACAACAGACTTTGGAACACCAAGACTTTCCGGCTTAGGAATCTCTGTTCCTACAATACGCATGGCACATGCCACAGACCCTCTCTGTCTGAATACATTAACTCTGTATCGTCCAATATTAGGAACAGAGAATGAAAAATCAAGTTCTCCTCTGTCTTTAAACATTGCCTGCTGCCTGTCATCCATAATATCAAGAATAAGCTTTTCACAGTCATCTGGTGAAAGCTTAGGATAATCAAGATCCACAAGTTCACCATTAATTCTGACTCTTGGTGGAAGTCCTACAGTGACATGCACATCACTTGCCTTCTTTTCTTTAGCTATCGAAAGTAATTGCTCTACAGTAAACATTATTAAGCCCCCATATATCTATAATTGTATATCTGGCAGATTCTTAGTCAATCTGCTCAAGTTCAATTTCTTCTACTCCGGAAGAAACTGATATTCCAGAAGAAGCTGATGTATCTGCTGCCTTAGGTCTTGAATCATCTTCTTCAGCTTCATAAGTTGCTTTAACCATCTCAGCTATAGTTGTGACACCATCTTTAACCGCATTAACCGCAGCCATCTTAAGCGTATTCATACCCTCACTTATAGCCTGTTTTTTAATCTCTTCTGCTTCTGCATGCCTTGATATAAGTCTCTTTATAGACGGTGTTATCTTCATAATCTCATATATACCAAGTCGTCCATAGTATCCTGTTCCATTACATAACTTACATCCGCATGGTTCATATATTGTAAATGGCTCGTCAGGATTAACTCCAAGCATCTCCTTCTCAGCTGCACTTGCCTCTTTTGGCATCTTACAGTCACACAGCTTTCTTACAAGACGCTGTGCGATAATACCAACAAGTGAATCAGCTATGAGGTATGACTCAATTCCCATATCTTCAAGACGGGCAACAGAACTTGCCGTACTATTAGTATGCAGTGTACTTACAACAAGATGGCCTGTAATAGATGCTCTAACCGCAATCTCAGCAGTCTCACCATCTCGGATCTCACCAATCATAATGATATCCGGATCCTGTCGTAAGATTGATCTTAATGCAGTTGCAAATGTAAGATTTGCTTTATTATTAACCTGAACCTGATTAATACCATCAATATTAGCCTCAACCGGGTCTTCAACAGTAATAATATTAACATCTTCTGTATTAAGTTCACTTAACGCAGTATAAAGAGTTGTAGATTTACCAGATCCTGTAGGTCCTGTTACAAGAATAATTCCATGTGGATTCTTTAATATATCATCAAATACCTTAAGATCAGCCGGTGTAAGTCCAAGTTTTGATTTATCAATGTTAAATCCTTCCTTGGACGCAATTCTCATAACGCATTTCTCGCCATATACTGTAGGAAGATTAGATACTCGGATATCATATTCTCTTCCATCTACGTTAATTGTGATACGTCCATCCTGTGGTTTTCTCTTCTCAGAAATATCCATTCCTGACATAATCTTGATACGGGTTGTAATAGCACCAAGAAGTGTATTATCGTACTGGATAATTTCACGAAGATTACCATCTATTCTGTATCTTACACGGATATCTCTTTCCATCGGCTCAATATGTATATCAGAAGCTCTCTGTCTTACAGCCTGCTCAATTACACTATTGATAAGCTGAACAATAGGCGCATTCTCAATCTCTTCTCTTCTCGCCTTGTCTTCTTTAGTTTCTTCTCTTACAGTCTCGCCCTGCTCTTTCTTATACAGATCCACAATACTCTGTGCCTGTTTCTGTCCAAACGCCTTATCTAAAAATGCATTAATATCAGTTGCATTAGCAAGAACCGGAACAACCTGTTTACCAGTTACAATATTAATGTCATCCATGGCAAGAATATTAGTAGGATCAGCCATGGCAACCCTGATTGCTCCAGGATTATCAGGTGCATCACCTAATGGTACGAGAGTGTACTTTCTCATAATATTCTCATCTAACATAGACAGAACATCATCACTTATCTCCGTCTCTCGCATATCAACAAAATCAATCCCCAGACTGTCGCAAAGTGCCTCATTAATATCTCTCTGGGTAGCATATCCCAATGCTATAACCATCTCACCGAGCATCTTCCCCTGCTCTCTCTGTCTTGAAAGTGCAGTCTGTAACTGGTTCTCATCTATAATTCCCTTTTTAACAAGAACATCACCCAATCTAACTTTCTTTCTGTAATTCACCTTCAACCTCTTTCCGCAGGCAGTCTCCACTCCTGCTATTGCGCATTTATAGTAAGATTATATCACATCAACATACAATATACAAACAGCTATTTAACCTCTTTTATAGTATAGTTGTCACTTTTACTGCCAATACATTCACTGTAAAGTGAATCGTAATCTGTACTGCAGACATACCTCTTTTCTTCATTATCATGGTTCATATCAAATGTTCCATCTGCATTTATATAAGCATTGCTATATGAAAATGCAAAATAAACCGTTTTGCTGTCTTCCGAGTCAGATATTGTCGCTGAAGCAGTTATATATATGTAATTATTAGTCTCTCCAGCATTTCCTTTTTTCTGTAAATAATATATTCCAGTAATCTTTGCATCACTGCATGTTTCCTCATTAATGTGATACAGATAGGCAGTATCCTTTGTTGCTTTATATAACATATGAAATGTGTTATCTGCCGTTTCTTTATTAATTGTCTCCAGAACTTCTTTGCTAACCTGTTCTACAACCTTTTTATCAATCAGCGATACATCATCAACATATTCCGGAAGCTTGTCTGCATTATAAGAAGTTTCTATATTATGTACAAGAAATCCGTGTCTTGCAATATCTTCATAAGAAGTATTGCATGTTATCTTCACTGAATCCCCAAGACTTATATTGTCTTTTTTATCAGGAGTAAATGTAAGTCCTGACAGATACTCATCTTCCCAGTTATTAGTGATAACAATGCCAGCCTGCGGACTTACACCAGTAAATGTAACATCAACCTTATCAAACAATTCCACAGATGTTCCTTTTGATATTCCTGATGCTTTTATCTTCTTATTGCCGCCTCCCATGCTGACTCCTGCCGCATCCTCATATTTTTTATCAACCTCAAGCCTTACTTTATAAGTATCACCATTGGCAATATCTTCTTCATCTGTACTTGTTTCTATAGAAGCAATCAGCATTTTAACATTGTATGATTTATCTGAATCGGTACTTTTACCCATAAGCTCCTTATACAACTTATCCTTATTAAGAGTAAACACTGGTTTTGCATATCCGTTAGCACCTTCATAACTTATAGTTATATAATCCCACACATCAAACTGCTGTGAATGGATAAAAAGTGCAACTGCAATTACCGCTATCACTCCAGCCGCTGCAATAATCAGTCCTACGCGGCGTTTCTTAATTGTCCGTCCCATAAACTGGAACTCCTTCTTAATCTCCTTTTCAATTGCTTCACCCTTATGTGAAAATTCTTTTAACTCCATATCATACTCCTACTGGTCTTGTCGCCTCTCTTAACATATCCTTTTCTTCTCCATCAAAATACGCCTCAAGTGTCTTATATACTCTTTCCTGATACTTATTGAGCCGCTCAATATCCACAGCATCAAGATAATTTACATCAACAAGTTCTAAATCTATCGGAACAACTGTAAGCATGTCAAACTTTAAAAATGTGCCATATTCATTGTCGAAATCTTTCTGACATACAATCTCATTTTCAATTCTTATACCGAACCTGCCCTCAATGTATACCCCCGGCTCATCAGATGTAACCATGCCCTCTTCAATAACTGCAAGATCATTCTTGCCCGGATTGTGCTTCCATCGAAATCCATTAGGACTCTCATGCACATTTAAAAGGTATCCTATTCCATGTCCTGTTCCGCAGCGGTAGTCCATTCCGACATTCCACAGAGGTGCTCTGGCAAGAATATCAAGACTGAAACCGTTACAGCCTTTTAAGAATTTTGCATTTGCCAGGCTTAACATGCCTTTAAGTGTAAGTGTGTAATACATCTTCATCTCATCAGTCACAGGTCCAAGTGCTATTGTTCTTGTTATATCAGTTGTTCCACGCATATACTGTCCGCCAGAATCCACAAGCAGCATGCCTTCCGGCTTTAAGACAGCCGCATTGGTTTCATCTGCATGGTAATGCATCATTGCAGCATTTTCATTATATGCACTGATTGTGTCAAAGCTTAGTTCTATGTAATCTTTTATATTGCTTCTTAAATTATCAAGATATGCCGCTGCATCCGCTTCTGTTATATTACCTGATGCAACATTTTTCTTAAGCCAGAATATGAATTTTGTTACAGCCACGCCATCGTCAACATGTATGCTGTATAGATTCCTTATCTCTGTCTCATTCTTTATTGCCTTAAAAAGCATTGCTGGATTGTCAGACAGTACTGCTTCCACATCTTTTCCAGACTGTATAAGCTGATATATACGCATATTCACACGTCTCTTATCAATAAGCACTTTTCCATTCATTCTGGCAATGTCTTCATATATGCTGTCATATGGCAGCACCTCTACACATGCCTCTCCGAATTTGGCCAGTGTCTTATCATCAAACCTGTCCTTATCAGTATATATGTATGCCTCATCCTTAGTTATCACTGAATACGCCATAATAACAGGGTTGCACTCAACATCACATCCCCTTATATTGAATGTCCAGCATATGTCGTCAAGCGTTGCCATAATATGTATATCAGCATTTTTATTATCCATGTACTTTCTTATTCTTGAAAGCTTGCTTATTATGCTTTCTCCTGAGTACTCTTCATCAAGATAAAATGCTTTGCTGTGTGGAAACGCTGCCCTGTCCTCATATATATTCTCAATCGCATCAAAATCATACAAACAGCCTGCTCCTGCTTTTTTACATATATCAGACAGCTCAATTCCTTCTTCAGCCGGCATGGTTCTTCCATCAAATCCCATGCTCATTCCATCTTTAACTATACTCTCACAATACTGTGCCACATTCATAACACCCGGAGTGCCGACCCTCATCAGTGAAAAGCCTGTCCCTTCAATCTGCTTTTCAGCCTGCACGAAATATCTTCCGTCAGTGAAAAGCCTTGCATCATCCTGTGTTATAACAGCCGTTCCGGCAGAGCCTGTGAATCCGGTAATGAATTCTCTTTCCTTAAAATAATCTCCTGCATACTCTGATATATGGTAATCACCTGTTACTACTACATATATATCAACGCCTTCTGATTTCATGATATCCCTTACCTTAGATAATCTGCCCGCTATTACCTTTGCATCTGTAATCTGCATTACATGTCCTCCTGACTATATTATCATATAAGTTTCCGCTCAATAAGCACTTCTCTTAGTTTGCCAAGTGCCTTTTTCTCTATTCTGCTCACATAGCTTCTGCTTATTCCAAGCCTGTCAGCAAGTTCATTCTGTGTGCATTCTTTTGCACCAAAAAGTCCATACCTGTATTTTAATATCTCTATCTCTCTTGGTGCAAGTACCTTTTCTATATTACCATATATACACTTAATCTGCTCATAAAACATATAATCTTCCACAGCATCCGGCTGTTTCTTCTCCGAATCTTCTCCGATAATATCCTTAAGGCTTATCTCATTTCCCTCTTTGTCCTTTCCTATAGGCTCATTAAGAGACACTTCCCGTTCCTTCTTTTTATCCTGACGGAAAAGCATAAGAATCTCGTTGTCTATACATTTGGCAGCATATGTTGAGAATCTCACATTTCTTTCTATGTCAAATGAATCAACAGCCTTAATAAGTCCTATTGTTCCCACTGAAATAAGGTCTTCATTAATATAATCACGTTCAGTAGAGGTATATTTTTTGACTATATGTGCAACAAGACGCATGTTCTTTTCTATAAGAGCATTTCTGGCCACACTATCGCCTTCGCGTAATTTTATCAGCAATTCTTTCTCTTCCTGTGCCGATAATGGTTTTTCAAACGTTTTCAAAAAGGCACCCCTACACATTTTTATATATCATATGTGTAAAGGTGCCTTTAATTGCCTATCCAACTGTCTCTTTAATTTAACTGTTTACTTCTGTTTCTTCTTCCTGGCGTCTTAAGATATCATACTTATCAAGCTGGATTCCTAAATCAATATAGAGATTCTGCTTAGGATGTGGACAGCTATCCATATCCTTACCATTCTCATCGACAATACGCTTAACTGTGACTTCTATATTCTGTCCATCCGGCTTCATTACTTCAATTGTTTCTCCAACTGAGAACTTGTTTCGCTGCTCAATATGGTAAAGTCCCTGCTCGTTAGTATCTCCTACGATACCAAGATATGTGTATTCCCTGATATATGTGTTACTGTCATATATCTGTGTATTCTCGTCCGGCTTTCCAAAGAAGAAACCTGTTGTATACTGTCTGTAAGTACATTTGCTTATCTCACTCTTATAGAATGGGATTCTAGCCTTGTACTTTTCAGGATCTTCTATAAAATCATCAATAGCAAGTCTGTATGTTCTTGCAACAGTTGCAACATACAGAGCTGTCTTCATACGTCCTTCAATCTTAAATGAGTCAATGCCTGAACTTACCATCTCTGGAATATGCTCTATCATGCATAAATCCTTAGAGTTAAATATATATGTTCCTCTCTCATTCTCATATACAGGCATGTACTGTCCCGGTCTGTTCTCCTCAACAACGGCATATTTCCAGCGGCATGGATGTGTACATGCTCCCCTGTTAGCGTCTCTTCCTGCAAGGAAGCTTGATAACAGGCATCTGCCTGAATAAGATATACACATCGCTCCATGCATGAATGTCTCAATCTCCATCTCATCAGGAATATGCTCTCTTATCTCCTTAATCTCCTCAAGAGATAATTCTCTTGCTGAAACCACTCTCTTAGCACCCTGATTCCACCAGAAATTATATGTCATGTAATTAGTATTATTAGCCTGCGTGCTTATATGTATATCAATATCCGGAAGTACTTCCTTTGCTATTGTAAACATTCCCGGATCAGATATAATAAGTGCGTCAGGTCCTACTTCCTTAAGTTCCTCAAAGTAAGCTCTTGCGCCCTCAAGGTCATAGTTATGTGCCAGAATATTAGCTGTAACGTATACCTTGACATTTCTTTCATGGGCAAACTTAACGCCCTCTTTCATATCTTCTATTGAAAAATTCTTAGCCTTAGCTCTTAATCCAAATGCTTCACCACCGATATATACGGCACCTGCACCGAATATTACTGCTATCTTTAAAACTTCAAGACTGCTTGCTGGTATAAGAAGTTCTGTTTCTCTGCCATTATACATATGTCCTGCCATATTATTCTCCTTTACTGTTTCACACTGAGTGTAATTCCATCGCCGATAGGAACAATAGATGTCACAAAATCCTTTGTATGAGTAAGCTCATACACATATTCCCTTATCCTTGTATGAATTGTTCTGTTTCTTCTCGTAACTGCATAGCGGGATTCCACTATTTCTCCCTCCTGCAGAATATTATCCGATATAAGAAGTCCGCCTTTTCTAAGGATTCTCTTAATATCAGGAAGATAATTAATATACTGTCCCTTGGCAGCATCCATGAATATGAAATCATATGGACCTTCCAGAGTCTTCAACACTTCCAGCGCATCTCCCTCTATAAGTGTTATAACATTCTCTTTTCCTGCCCTTTTAAAATTATTTCTTGCCACAGGTATTCTCTTATCATAATTCTCTATTGTAGTAATTGTGCATTTTTCCGGCATATTCTCACTCATAAGAATAGATGAGTAACCTACTGCCGTTCCTACTTCAAGAATCGACTGTGGCTGCTTTAATTCAAGCAGCACCTTTAGCAGATTGCCCATCTCTTTTCTAATAATCGGGACATCGTCCTCAATT
>ENA-OZHZ01001238-OZHZ01001238.1-human-gut-metagenome-genome-assembly--contig:-NODE-1238-length-10350-cov-6.349296_pt1 | contig 10350 bp, 7 predicted proteins | sample MGYA00244053_ERZ653699 | MGnify/ENA primary metagenome ERZ653699 (study PRJEB26926, sample SAMN06165200) | human gut metagenome | biome: ENVO:00009003; feature: ENVO:2100002; material: ENVO:00002003...
TAGGCTCCGGTCTCGTGGGCTCGGAGATGTGTATAAGAGACAGGTGAAAATACTATATAGATTAAAATTTTTTAATGAAAGATTTTCTAACTTTTACATACTGATTTATAACATATACCTACTTCGTATATCGAAACCATGATTCAGCGGTCCACTGCCCGATCCCAGATCCAGCATGGCCGCCAGGGCACCGGATATATATTGTTTGGCCATTCTAACTGAATCACTTACATCATATTCCTTTGCGAGATTTGAAGCGATCGCACTTGAAAGCGTACATCCTGTGCCATGTGTATTCGGATTATCAATACGCTTACCCGAAAACCAGGTGATATTCTCTCCGTCAAAAAGCATATCATTTGCATCATTTATGCTGTGTCCACCCTTTACAAGGACAGCGCAGCCATACTTTCCGTATATACATCTGGCGGCATTCTCCATATCAGCTACGCTCTTCACCGATATACCAGTGAGCGCCTCAGTCTCAGGTATGTTTGGCGTTATGAGCTTTGCAAGTGGGAACAGTTTACCGGTCATGACCTCCACCGCATCATCGCTTATAAGCTTAGCACCACTGGTCGCCACCATCACAGGGTCAAGCACGACATTCTCCGCATTGTATCTGGCAAGTCTGTCAGCTATCACATCAATAAGTTCAGGAACAGATACCATTCCTATCTTGACCGCTTTCGGCCGTATATCGGTAAACACCGCATCTATCTGGGCGCCAAGTACATCAGGGATAACGTTCATGATAGCAGTCACTCCTGTGGTATTCTGAGCCGTGAGGGCTGTGATCGCACTCATACCAAATACGCCATTTGCCTGCATGGTCTTGAGATCCGCCTGTACACCTGCGCCACCTGAGGAATCGCTTCCGGCTATGGTGAGGACCGGCACAAGACGGCTTCTGTCAGAATTTATACTGCACAGCATGTCATCCATACTCTTAAAATAATGATCACAATGTGCTATAAGATCTCCCTGTCTGTCCCTGCTGGATTCGTCATAGAGACCGACCACAACAAATCCTCCGTTCTGTGCTGTCTCCGCCGCATGATATGCGTCCTCGAATACAAATGTATCCGAAGCCGGAGTTCCCATAAACTCAGCCGCCATCTCATATATCTTAGGTGAGGCTGCCTTGCCCACGCCCACCTCAGAACATGTAAATATCCTGTCAACATACTTCATAAGTCCTGTCCGCACAAGTGCTGCCTCAACATGGCATCTGTCTGTGGATGTTGCAACAGTGACCGGGATATCATATCTCTTTAAGAACCTCAGCAGTTCAGGCACACCTGACTTCGGCTCAACTTTATTTGCATAGAAATCGCGCACAGTCTCATTGATACCGTCTATAATCTCCTTCGCGCTGAGTTCAAGTCCATAGTGTTCCTGCATATATTCTGCGCCCTTCATCATGGTCATGGTGAAAAGCACCTTCTCAAGATCAGGTTCTGCCTGTATCCCCTGCCCCGCCAGATACATCTCTCCGGCATGATCCCACATAGGCATAGAGTCAAGCAGAACCCCATCCATATCAAATATCGCACCTTTTATATCACTGATAACTATTTTTTTCATGTACACCTCTATATCATATATTTAGTCAGGCATCAAGCATATTCTCTACAGAAAACTTGAGCTCCTCTGTGGCCTTCTGTATGTCCTTCTGTCCGAATATGGCACTTATAACTGCCACACCGCATATTCCGGAGCCCGCAAGCTCGGCCACATTATCCTTTGTTATGCCGCCTATGGCAATGACCGGTATGGACACCGCCTCACAAATGGCCTTGAGAGTTTCATGGCTCACATCGTCCGCGTCATCCTTTGAACCTGTTGTAAACACTGCTCCTACACCAAGATAATCTGCGCCGTGCTTTTCCGCTATAATCGCCTGCTCGACAGTCTGTGCAGACACTCCAAGTATCTTGTCAGGGCCGAGTATCTTTCTGACGTCCATGGCCTCCATATCACTCTGTCCCACGTGTACACCGTCAGCATCTATATCTTTTGCTATGCTGACCTCGTCATTGATGACAAATGGAACCCCATATTCCTTACAAAGCTTCTGTATCTCCTTCGCCTCAGCGAGGAAGTCTTCTCTGTCGAGCTTCTTCTCCCTGAGCTGTACAAATGTTGCACCGCCGTCAAGTGCCTTCTTTACCTGATCATACAGAGTCTCTTCACCAAGCCAGTGTCTGTCAGTTACTGCGTAGAGCAAGAGCTCTTTCTCACTGCAATTTATCATACTATCCGTCCTTCCTATATGTTTCGATCCCGATCTGATGCAGATCCAGGCAATTATTAGACTTCCGTCAATTATCTGATTTCAAACTTTGCGCCCTGTTCAAGTGTATCCCCGTCCATATTGTATATGGCGTCGATTATCCTGTTCCTGTATGTTGAATTCCCCTCAAATGCCTGCAGATGGGAATAACCGATCTCCCCAGCAAGTCCCATGACCATGACAGCCACTGCAGCAGCCTCAAGCTTGTTGTCCTGATTTGCCACAACATATGCTGTCATCATTCCTGAGAGCTGGCAGCCTGTTCCAGTGATCTTACCCATCTCAGGACGGCCGTTTCTGATTACATAACATTTCTCGCTGTCCGCAACAAGGTCTATTGCGCCTGTTACAGCTATGATAGATCCCGTTTCAGCAGATAGCTTCTTAACAAATGCCACTGCATTATCAAGCGTATCCTCCGTAACCGCATCTGTCACATCGGCATCAACACCCTTTGTGCTGCCGGAACCATATGCCAGAGTTTTGATCTCAGAGATATTTCCCCTTATAACATCAAATCTAATCTCCTTCATAAGTCCAACAGCCGTATCAGTTCTGAGCTTACTTGCTCCTGCTCCAACAGGATCGAGAAGTACAACATGTCCAAGTTCATTTGCCTTCTTCCCTGCCAGGTACATTGATGGAATAGTGTTCTTGTTAAGTGTTCCTATGTTGATATTCAGACCACCACATATACTTGTGATATCCTCCACGTCACCCTCATCATCCGACATGATAGGACTTCCACCGCACGCCAGAATGACATTTGCCACATCATTTACAGTTACATAGTTTGTTATATTGTGTACCAGAGGTACATTCTTTCTCACATTTTCAAGGCACTCTTTTATCATGTTTTTCTATCTCCTTTATATATACTCTGTTGTTTATCTGCTAATCTTTTTTGTCGAAAAGCGGCCATACCATAAGGCACAGCCGCTTTTTTTATGCTGTATGTATCCCTACGCTGGCACTGATCCAGGTCAGACCTGATCTACTCCTGGGCAGGAGGTACATCAGATGTACAATGCATACACTTTGTTGCTTTGATATCTATCTCCCCCATACAGTATGGGCACTTTCTTGTGAGAGGAGCTGCCTCCTCTTTCTTCTTACCAAGATCCATGATCGCATTGATTCCCTTCATGATGACAAATATAACAAATGCCATGATTATGAAGTTGATAACTGCTGAAATAAACGCTCCATACTCGATATACTGTCCTGTATGGAATATCTGAAAATGTCCACCAATCTCTGCTCCACCGATGCTGTTGATTATTGGTGTGATGAAACAGTCTGTAAAAGATGTAACCAACGACTGGAACGCTCCACCAATGATAACACCGATTGCAAGACTCATCACATTTCCCTTAAGGGCAAACTCCTTAAACTCTTCCAAAAACTTCTTCATATGTATCCTTCCAACTGAATACAGCACCGATCATAACAATCTTATATTATAATTCGGTGCCGTATCTTTTATTTATTGTTTCTCGCGCGATTGATATGACATATATCTACATTTGCTGTCATCGCTCATCGCACATCATCTTTTTTTACTTTCTTACAATAAGTGACTTGCCTGTCATCTCCTTAGGCTGAGGAAGTCCCATAACCTCAAGAAGTGTAGGTGCGATATCTGCAAGACATCCGCCCTCACGAAGCTCTACATCTTCACCATAGTTGTAAAGGATAAATGGTACAGGGTTAGTTGTATGAGCTGTATGTGGAGCACCGGTCTCATAGTTGATCATCTGCTCTGCGTTACCATGATCAGCACAGATAAAGAGAACACCATCAACCTTATCAATTGCCTCTACAGCAGCGCCAACGCACTTGTCAACTGTCTCTACAGCCTGGATAGCTGCTGGGATAATACCTGTATGACCAACCATATCAGGGTTTGCAAAGTTGATGATGATCACATCATACTCGCCACCAAGGATAGCTGCATTGAGCTTCTCGCTTACCTCTGGAGCACTCATCTCTGGCTGAAGGTCATATGTTGCTACAGCAGGTGACTTTACAAGGATTCTGTCCTCGTTCTTGTTAGGCTCCTCAACACCGCCGTTGAAGAAGAATGTTACATGAGCATACTTCTCTGTCTCAGCAAGTCTGAGCTGCTTGAGGCCCTTAGCTGCAAGGTACTCACCAAATGTGTTGTCAATCTCTTCCTTCTTGAATGCTACAAGCTTGTTAGGTATTGACTCGTCGTAGTCCTTGAAACATACATATGTGAGTGGCATGCGGCCATTTGCTCTCTCAAATCCATCAAAATCATCACAGCAGAATGCTCTGGTGATCTCGCGTGCTCTGTCTGGTCTGAAGTTGAAGAATATAACTGAATCATTTGGCTTAACAAGTGATACAGGCTTACCATTCTCTGTGATTACTGTAGGAAGAACGAACTCATCATATACTTCCTTGTCATATGACTCCTGCATAGCCTCAACCGGGTCCTCAGCCTGAACGCCCTCACCTGTTACAAGTGACTTGTATGCAAGCTCTACTCTGTCCCATCTGTTATCTCTGTCCATTGCGTAGTAACGGCCTGACATAGATGCAACCTTACCTACACCAATCTCCTTCATCTTTGCGATAAGCTCCTCAAGGTATCCCTTACCTGATGCAGGCGGTGTATCTCTTCCATCGAAGAATGGATGAACGTATACGTTCTCAAAGTTCTGCTTCTTGCAGAGCTCAAGGATCGCATAAAGGTGTGTATTGTGGCTGTGAACACCACCATCTGAGAGAAGTCCCCAGAGATGAAGATCTGAATTGTTCTTCTTGCAGTTTTCTATTGCAGCAAGCATCTCCTCGTTCTCAAAAAAATCTCCATCAGCGATTGCCTTTGTGATTCTTGTAAGCTCCTGATATATGATACGGCCTGCGCCGATATTCATATGACCTACCTCTGAATTGCCCATCTGACCGTCTGGAAGTCCTACAGGAAGTCCTGAAGCTGCGCCCTGCACAAATGGTGCTGTAGCCATAAGTTTGTCCATAACAGGTGTCTTTGCAAGTGCTACTGCATTACCCTCTGTCTTGTCACTGAGACCATATCCGTCGAGGACCATTAAAACTACTGGTTTCTTACTCATAATTTTTCTCCTTTTTATTTATTCCGGCTAAATGCCTCTTAATCATAATTCACTCATTTGAGATTATACTTATATAATGCCTATTTTTCAAGTTCAAATCCAACTCAAATCACAGGTCAATATCCAGTTCAACCGGGCAGTGATCAGATCCCATGATATCAGTGTGTATCTTGGCATCGACAAGCTTGTCCTTCAAACTCTCAGATGTGAGAAAATAGTCGATACGCCAACCTGCATTCTTCTCCCTTGCCTTGAATCTGTACGACCACCATGAGTAGATATTTTCCTGATCCGGATAAAAATATCTGAATGTGTCGATGAAGCCATCATCTAGAAGCACCGTCATCTTCTCTCTTTCCTCATCAGTAAATCCCGCATTCTTCCTGTTTGTCTTTGGATTTTTCAGATCTATCTCATTGTGAGCCACGTTCATATCGCCGCACACTATAACAGGCTTATTCTCCTCAAGCTTTTTCAGATATGCTCTGAAATCATCCTCCCACTTCATCCGGTAATCAAGCCTTGCAAGCTCGTTCTGTGAATTTGGTGTATATACAGTCACCATGTAGAAGTTCTCATATTCAAGTGTTATGACACGACCCTCATGGTCGTGTTCATCTATGCCTATACCTTTTGTTTCACTCAAAGGTTTCTCTTTTGTGAAAATAGCCGTACCTGAATATCCCTTCTTATCCGCATAGTTCCAATACTGATAATATCCTGGCATATCAAGTGTGAGCTGTCCCTCCTGCATCTTGGACTCCTGTATACAGAATATGTCTGCATCTATGCTGTTAAAAAAGTCCATGAAGCCTTTACCGGCGCATGCCCTTATTCCATTTACGTTCCATGAGATAAGTTTTTTCATAAATTTATATACCATTTTATCCTTTCATTATTATTTGGGGAAAATCATGTTTTATTTTAACATGTCGCCTACCGGCTCCATGCAGGCATTCGCATTATGACGGCTTGCGCAAGCGCATCCGTCGCAATGCTCATTATATCATACAAACACCCATTCTGACTGTCAAATCATTTAAAAATTCACCAAAATCCTGCTATGGCCACAATGAAAAAGGCAGCGACGATCCGCCGCTGCCTAAGGGTATATATTATTGTTTTTTAGGGGTCAAATTTAATTTTTTACAAATGATACATTTGATATAGAAACTGTATGTGCTCCAAGTGTGTATCCTTCAACATATCCCATTGAGAAGAATAATCCGGCACCTGTATCAACAGTGATACCATCTGTGAAAACTTCTTCCTTAGGTGTAATTGTGAGTGTTATATCTTTAGCCTCACCAGCTGTAAGAACTACATCTTCACCGCCATGCCATGCATATCCGGCTGAAGGAGTCATAACAGCAACCTTCACAACCCTATCAACATCAGAAAACAATGTACATTTAAGCGTATATGACTCGCCCTGCTCAAGAGACAATCCCATCTGCTTAAGCTGGATGTTCCAGTCTGCCTCACCCACGTTTGCAACACTGTATGTGATCTTTCCATCTCCAGTCTCAATTGTGGCATCTCCAGGAGCAGTCACTGCATTTTCCCAACCGGCAAGGCTACCATCCTCACCCATCTCAAATTCTGGGTTTGTGAGAAGATTCTTACCTACAGGCACATCTATCTCTGGAGCTGAAGTCTTTTCAAGAATAATGTTATCAATACATATTCTATGCTGATCTGTAATTGCCGAACCATTTTCTCCGCCTGCGCCAAGTGCAATATTGAAAATACTCTCTTCGTCTGTGTCACAGGCCATCTGGAATGTGTTTGAAACAGTCATATATTTCTGATCAGCCTGATCGTATGCATCAAGCTTTACTGTTTCCTGAACATATGGTGTCCAGTCCTCTGCACCTGTACTATCCTTATGCGTGCTTCCATCTCTCTGTATCGCGTACTGAACAGTTCTCGACACAGAGCTCTTTATATCAAATGAAAGCTTGTACCACTGTCCTTTCTCAAGCTTGATATTATTCTGCTTGAGCTGTATCTTCCAGTTTTGGTCACCTGAATTCTTTATTGTGAAGTCAGCAGCATTGTCCTCCTTCTGGCTGTCCACAACAGACTCTGCATCCGCACTGCTGTCTATATACACATCATATCCAGCAAAATCTGCTGAAAAGTTCCCATTGAGAAGAAGTGAATCCTGCATTATCTTCACATTGTCTAACAGAACTTCTCCGCTGTTACCAAAATCAATGCTGATTGAACTGTCAGTCACTTCTTCTCCGGTCTCAAACTTGTAAACATAATTCTTAATTCCTTTATCCAGAGTTACAGCAAACTTTGAATCTCCTGTAGTGATAATTATATTCTTTCCCTCAGTTGCAGTCTCAGCATCAAATTTAAGTACATACTTTGTATTTGGGGCATACGCAAGCTCATCCTGTGATAATACGAAGTTGCCATCTATACTCTCATCCAATGACTTGTATGAAAATCTTCTTCCGTCAGACAGACCTGTCACCTTATACTCAGCACCGCAATTGTTGCTGACTGTCCAATATCCAAGTCTTCCTGTTCCTTCCTGAAATTCTCCATTGTAAACTAGGTTTCCATCAGCGAGGATCGTCTTCTTGTCAACTATCTCAGTCTGATTTGTCTTTACCAGCTTTACATTTGCAATATGTACACCAGCCACGCTTCCCTGATTGCCGAAGTTGAATTCTATTCTTCCCTTGTCATCAGATGAATCAGTCATCGTATACTCATACTCAAATGTCTGTTTCTCTGTTGTCATATCAAATTTTGTATCCTTAAGATATCTTCCCCATGATCTGGTTGGCGCTGAGACATCAATTATGCCTGTTCTCGCCTCATCCGCCCACGCATCAAATGAAAGCTTGTATGTGGCACCTTTTTCTACAGGAATATCAGGCTGTACCAACTGTATGCTGTAATCAACCGTTCCTGCATCAATTGTATTTATGTTGATTGTATTGTTCTCGATGACCGCTGTTCCTTCGCCGCCATTCTGCGCCATAAAAATCCAGTTTTCTGCATCTCCCAGATCCTCGGTCTCACTAAAATCACCATTTATTACATAATTGCCATTTTCATCCGGATCACGAATTATAACTTCACGCTCTGGCTTTGTCACATTTTCGTCATAAGACTCCTTCTGGTATACTCTCACATAATCAACATATAAGCTCTCACTGTTAATATAATCTGCATCTGCATCCGGATTTCCTGGCCAATTGCCGCCAACTGCAAGATTGAGTATTACATAGAATGGCTGATCAAACGGTGCCGGATAAGTAACTGTACCTTTTCCGGCAGTTGTAGAATACCAGTCATTTTCCTCATGCATCTTAACTCCATCTACATACCACGTAATTTTTCCAGGCTCCCAGTCACATGTAAATACATGATAGCTGTCCGCAAATGACTTTCCATTTGAAAGTGTATATTTTCCCTGTGACTCTGAATGCGGATTGCCATAGTGAATCGTTCCATAGGTTGTATATGTATTGTCTCCAAGAACCTCCATCACATCTATCTCACCACATCTAGGCCACTGTCCATACAGGCTCTCGTTTGTAGGCATCATCCATGCTGCTGGAAGATAACCCTTACCTGTAGGAACCTTTGCTCTGAACTGTACTCTGCCATACTTGAAATCCTGCTTATTCTGTGTGTTTACTCTTCCCGATGTATATGATATAGAACCATCCTCATTCACTTTTTTCTTTGAGCTTATAATAAGTGTGCCATTCTTGACTTTTATATTATCTTCAGAATCAACATATGACTGAAGCTCATTATTGACCCAGCCAGGCTCATGGAGTTCAACATTCCAAATATCACGGTTGAGCTCTGTTCCGTCAAATTCATCATGCCATAAAAGTTTATACCCCTGCGACTCGTATTTATTTTCTACAGTCACCTTCTTATTTACAGTCACTTTACATGTTGCTTTCTTTCCTGAACCGTCAGCAGCTTTTGCTGTGATTGTAGCTGTACCTGGTGCTATAGCCTTCACAACGCCTTTTACTGAAACCGTTGCAATCTTTTTATTGCTCGATGTCCAACTTAACGTCTTGTTGGTTGCCGATGCAGGAGCGACAGTAGCTGTAAGAGTTTTACTGCTTCCCTCTGTGATAGTGAGTGTTGCCGCTGAAAGCTTGATAGAAGTAACTGGCTGTTTTACTGTAATCTTACATCTTGCATATTTGCCACTTCCATCCATAGCCTTCGCAGTTATATATACTCTTCCAACCTTAACTGCTTTTACAACACCTTTCGAGGAAACTGTTGCTATTCTTTTATCTGATGATGACCACTGAATTCTCTTATATGTGGCATTCTTTGGAGCAATTGAAGCTTTTAACGTCCTGCTGGTTCCTTTAAACATGTTCACAGCCTTTGCAGACAATTTAACAGTCTTCGTAGGAACCCCAACATAAACATTAAACCTATACATTACCTTTGGGTTTGCAGCACTCTTCACTGCTACAACCGCTTTTCCTGATTTTACCGCTTTGACAACACCCTTGTTATCTACTGTAACTATCTTCTTATTTGATGATACATATGTTACTTTTTTGCTGATCTTACCTGTAACTACAACTCTAGGTTTCACCCGAAACTTTGTACCCTTTTTTAGTACAAGTTTATTTGTGACAAGATTTGTCACAGTTACAGACTTTACCGCAGCTTTTGATGTTCTAGCACTAACGTCTGATGGACACAGAGTGATCAACATACAAACTACAAGTATCATAGCCACAAGCTGTTTTAACCTTCTCATAAAATACTCCTCTCCAAAAATAAAATAAAAATATTTACGACGTCGCATCTTTATAAAGTATTTTGATAATAACATCTTATACATTTGCCATATATCGTTTTATTGCTTTTTATATAGTTTACATGATATATTATAGAGGCTGTCTCTTATACACATCTCCGAGCCCACGAGACCGG
>ENA-OZHZ01001244-OZHZ01001244.1-human-gut-metagenome-genome-assembly--contig:-NODE-1244-length-10291-cov-4.880813_pt1 | contig 10291 bp, 14 predicted proteins | sample MGYA00244053_ERZ653699 | MGnify/ENA primary metagenome ERZ653699 (study PRJEB26926, sample SAMN06165200) | human gut metagenome | biome: ENVO:00009003; feature: ENVO:2100002; material: ENVO:00002003...
TTGCCCTGATGGACAAGGTGAAGAATGCAGATGAGCATATTTGGTATGCCGAACAGGTTGCTAAAAACGGCTGGTCGCGCAATGTGCTGGTCCACCAGATCGAAAGCGGGCTGTATCAGCGGCAGGGACGGTGGGTGGTCAGTGCAGCACATATAGGCTAAAAGCGGCATTTACAAATGCCGCTTTTAGCCGCTATACATCCAATTCGTATAAAGCCATTGACCGACCGTTGGGATAATCCAGAATATCCACGATTTTATAGCCTGCGGACAGATAGATCTTCCTGGCGACCTTCTCCTCCAGTCCGGTGTCCGGCCGGATATACCGAACACCACGATTGCGGCACTCTGCCCGGATTGCCTCTGTGACCAGCTTTGTCATGCCCATCCCGGCGAATTTGCGCCGCACGCATCACAGCGATTGCTTTTTCAACCTGATCGAAGTTGATCTTTATCTCACACATAAAACTCCCGAAATTTCCAGACGCACCTTGACAGAAAGCCAAGTGCAGGTACTATTATGAAAATAGCACAGGAAAAATCGAAACGCAAGGAGTGGTTTATTATGAATAAAAAGGTACTGATCATTTCCTCCAGTCCCCGCAAGGGCGGCAATTCCGAAACGCTGGCAGCAGCCTTTGCCGAAGGCGCACAGGCGGCAGGGCATCAGGCGGAAACCGTGTATCTGCGGGAAAAGCAGATCGGCTACTGTAAGGGCTGCTTCGCCTGTCACGAGCTGGGATACTGCGTCCTCAAGGACGACGCCGCGGCGATTGCCGCCAAAATGCACGACGCCGATGTGCTGGTGTTCGCCACGCCCGTCTACTATTACTGCGTCAGCGGTCAGCTCAAGACCCTGCTGGATCGCGCAAACCCGCTGTACGACAGCGACTATGCCTTCACGAAAGCCTATCTGCTGGCGACGGCGGCAGAGGACGCGCCGGAGACCTTCGATGGCACGGAGAAGGCCGTGCAGGGCTGGGTGGACTGCTTCCCCCGCTGCACGCTGGCAGGCACGGTGTTTGCAGGCGGCGTTAACGGTGTGGGCGAGATCGCCGGGCATCCCGCTCTGGAACAGGCCTATCAGATGGGCAAAGAAGTCTAATAAGACAACATCTGACGTACTTCCCTCAACCGCGCAAATATAGCAAGTCCCCAAGCCGTTTTGACGCAAACGGCTTGGGGACTTTTTTCGGTTGGAAGAGACAGCTTCACTCAATACTTGAGTATGACCGTCCTGCATTCCTCGCAGATGGAGGCCGGAACTCTCGTCCGGTGGCTTGCCTTGAGGTCTGTGATTTTCACAAAGCCATCGGCATTCTTCGCGTTCTCAAACACACCCGGCACCTCGTTTGCAAAGCTGAACGCGCCGTCCTTGCTGCAAAAGAGATACCCCTCCCGCATTTCTTTTCCACATTCGGGACATTTCATGATCGCACCTTCTTTTATTCGTTGGATTTCTGACCTGCACGCAGGGCCTTCTGCATCCGCTCCTCAAAGACCTCCGCCTTGATGAGCGCGATGCCCTGCTCCTCGTCGCCGAGGACAACCAGGCGGTCGCCTTCGCTCAAGCGAAAGGTATCCCGCGCCGCCTTGGGGATGACGATCTGACCCTTGGCACCCATCGCCACCGTTCCCCACAGGTGCTTGCCCACCGGGGCAGGCGCCACCCGCGCCTTGCCGACCTCCTTATCCTGATGGACGAGGGCATCGATGGAGACCCCGTAGAATTTTGCCAATCGGTCGCATTTTTCAATGTCGGGGATCGTTTCGCCCTGCTCCCATTTGGAATAGGACTGGCGCGAGATGCCGATGACCTCCGCCACCTCCTCCTGCGTCATGCCGCGGATGTTTCGCAGGAGCGCCAGATTCTCTGCCAGCATACTGACCACCTCCTTGTCTGTGCCATCATTATACGGCGTGAAAAGGAAAGTTTCCACCATACAAACTTGTCAGAAAAGTGCTTTTTGTGTTCGTATTGCCTGCGCGATTTTTGTCCCGCGCACTGGCAGTCGAATCAAGCATCTATCCGCTTTTAGCGCCGCTGCTCTGCATACGCCCCCAGCGTTCAAATATCCAAGAGCTCAATATCGTGCGTCAGTACATCATACCCACGCTTTCTATCACAAACCCGCCTGACTTCCATCAGGCGGGTTTGGCGTTAGTTGAAGTATTCGCTTACGTCAGCTTTGTCGTTATACTGCTTGCGGACGCGGACCAGCACAGAGCCGTCGGCCTGCTCGGTTTCCTCGGTGATCTGATACCGGGTGCGGCTTCTGTCCATCGTCGCCTTGTAGCGGATCACATCGTCATGGTTGATCTTGAGCTGCTGCTCACGGGTCAGACCGCAATCGTCTTTCTGTGCAAACACCAGTGTTTGCAGGATACACGCTGCCTTTACGCGCTTCATTGATTTCACCTCCCTCAGCCTCCGCCCGGTCAGAACGGATGCCCTGATTCAGAGAGATGATCAGTGAACAAACAGCCTGTGCGCGCCAGTCCGCCGCCAACGCCCACCGCACCGGATGCACTCTCGTGATACCTTTGGTATACTTATATTTTAACGAGTTTCAAAACGAATTTCAAACGTTTTTTCTGGAAAGCTTTCAATACAGAGCGCCGCAATGATGTCCACGCACTTGTCGATGCCGATGACGCCGCTGTCCAGCGTCAAGTGATAATTTTGAGCGTGTCCCCACTTCATGTTGGTATAGAAGCGGTGATACGCCGCGCGGCGTTTGTCCTTGTCACGCAGGCGCTCCTCCGGGGACTGCTCCCGCTCGCCGTAGACCTCCATGATGCGCTTGGCACGGAACGCCACGTCCGCATGGATACCGTAAAATCGTTGGTCGCGCCCAAGGCGGTGACACTGGCCAGTGTGATGTTCTCCCTGCGCGCAAGCTCCTTCACCTGCTCGAGGATCTCCTCGCCTCTGTCGATCCGCGCCACGATTTTATCGTCAAATCTTCTGTATTCCATCGTAAAACACTCCTTGCGTTTCGATTTTTCCTGTGGTATTTTTATCGTGGTACTTGCTCTTGGCTTTCTGTCAAGACGCATTTGAAAATTTTGAGGGTTTTGTGTACCTGATCGGGCGGGGGAGAGATGTTCAGTCTACCCATCTTTGCACTGCTCACGTTGACTCTGTCAATGTGTTACACGATTCAGATCACGGATTTTGCGTTCTCCTGCTATACTCAACGATGAGTACAGAAGTGAAATGCATATCTCTGGATATTTGCTAATAGGGAAGAAGCAGAAAGCAGAGGATCAAAAGAGTAACAATGAAAAGCAATAACGGATTTCACAAATATGTGCCGTCCATGCTGCTGTTCCTGCTGTTTGAAGCAGTAGCGGCCACGCTGTGGCTCACAAAGGACAATTTATTCTACCTGCTGAATTTCAGCTACATCGGAGCCTGCCTTGGACTCGGAACGGCACTCTTTACCGCCGGGAAGCGCTATGCCCGCCATTTCGTGCAGCTGGCAGTTGGCAGCTATATGCTGCTCTACCTCGGCGTCATCTCCCGCGAGAATATGCAGATCGAGGGCTTCTGGTACTATCTGTTTCTCGGCGTTTTTGAAGCGGCGACTATTCACTATGCAGTGGCAAAAATATTTGGCCCGCTGCTGTTCGGGCGAGGCTGGTGCGGCTATGCCTGCTGGACGGCCATGGTGCTGGATTTTCTGCCCTACAAGCAGCCGCAGAAGCCACGTAGGGAAAAACTGGGCGTTCTGCGCTATGTAATGTTCGTCCTGTCACTGGCACTGGTTTCGGGGCTGTTTCTGATGAAAGTTGCGCACTTGGAGCAGATCATGTTCTGGCTGTTCCTCGCCGGAAACGCGCTCTATTACCTTGCGGGCATTGCGCTGGCGTTTGCCTTCAAGGATAACCGGGCGTTCTGCAAGTATCTCTGCCCTATCACGGTATTCCTCAAGCCTATGAGTTACTTTTCTCTGCTGCGCGTCCACTGCGACGAGGAGAAGTGCGTCCACTGCGGCAAGTGCCTGCGGATCTGCCCGATGAATGTGGAGGTCAACAAGGAATCCCGCAAGCGGAAAAACGGAACGGAGTGTATTCTCTGCTACGAGTGCACAAAGGCCTGTCCCACAAAGGCGCTGCATTGATCTCCCGCCACCCCTGCCACAGAACAAAGGAGCTTTCGCGTAAGCGAAAGCTCCTTTGTTCTTATCTGCCGGTAGAGCGTGACTTGAAACACGGTGCCGTTCGCTGCGGAGCTGAATGCCAAAATTTCCCCGCCCGGCTTTCTGCCAGTTCCTTGGCTGCTTATGAATGCAGAAAGCGAGTATCTGCATCCTGCTCTACATGGTGCTGGCGACCAGCTTGAAAAAAGCCTATGTTCGTCACCACGGCGAGCTGCTGTAAGAGAAGGTACACAATGAACCGGAAGAATATTTGGATGGTGCTGTTCGGAACAGTGGGCTTGTTCGGACTCAACATGGGTTTTTGGGTGTCCATGGCGGCGGTCGCGCCGACCATGGTCGTGATGAATGTAGCCTTTTTGGGCATGAAGCCCCGGAAGAAAGTGACCGAAGAGATCAAAAACGCTTGACCGGGCGGCAGCATGGACAATTTATCTTGCGGGACCTTCTCAGTCAAACCGGGCGTTATGCGAATCATAAGATTCTCTTGATCTCGTCAAGATTCTCGGCAAAATAGATGCCCGCCTGCCGCTCTTCGGACGATAGTCCCTTTTCAATCATGCGATGCAAAAGCGCCTTCAGGTCGTTGTAGTAGCCGTCCAGATTATAGAGGATGCACGGCGCGCTCAGGTGCTTCAAGGACACCTTTGACAGGACCTCCGCAATTTCCTCCAATGTTCCCGTGCCGCCGGGGAAGGCGATAAAAGCGTCGCCCAGCTCGATCATTTTCTTCTTGCGCTCCGACATATCCCCGGTCACGATCAGGCGGGTCAGGCCCTCGTGCTGAAATTCATTTTCGATGAAGAACCGCGGCTCGACGCCCGTGACTTCGCCGCCGGATCTCAGAACGCTGTCCGCGATTGCGCCCATCAGCCTGGATTTGGAGCCGCCATAGACCAGCGCGTTCCCGCTGCTGCCGATCCATGCGCCCAATTCCTCGACCGCTTTTCGTAAGAGCGGGTCATTTCCTTCATTTGCACCAAGATAGACGGTGATATTCATGCAAGACTTCCTCCACTTGATCAAATTACCCACATACTAACACATCGCCTCTATCAAATCAATTATTTGTGAGGTGACCTGTTTGGTGCATACTCAGCTGTCGTCGATTGCGTGCAAAAAGACCCCATTCATGGAACGATGAGCGGGGCCTTGATTCGTTTTATTCAGCCGGTTGCCGCGTTGAGCATTAAGCGCGCCTTTATCATTTTTTAGAGGCCTCCTTGCCGATGACATTCTTTCTCGTAAGCTATTGCTCCAATACCGCCGCAAGCTCTGCCATCATGGCGAGCTCTGCGCGGTCGCCCCACTGGCCAATGCGCCAGACAAGACCGTCGATGAGGATCTCGCCTGTGCCGCCGCCGGTGACGGATCTGTGCGACGGATACGCGCCGAAACCGAGAAAAGAGACGAACCGGGGCCGGCAGGTCATTGACCCACTGGCCCCGGCTCGATATGAGAAAGAGAGAGGAAAGCAAAATCAGTCGATCGGGCAGGTCCAGCCGAAGGGGTCAGGCTTTGTGCCCCACTGGATGCCGGTCAGCTCGTCATAGAGCCTGCGGGAAAGCGCACCGATCTTGTTGCCGTTGATCGGATAGTCCCTGCCGTCCCAGCTCAGCGTGCCGATGGGGGAGACAACGGCGGCAGTGCCGACGCACCACGCCTCCTCCAGCGCGCCGCTTTCGGCGGCATTGAACAGCTCGTCTACGCTCAAAAGACGCTCTTCGACCGGAACGCCCCAGCTCTTGAGAAGTTCAATGGAAGACTTGCGCGTGATACCGCGCAAGATGGAGCCAGTCAGCGCCGGGGTGACGACGGTGCCGCCGATTTTGAACATGACGTTCATGCCGCCGCCCTCCTCCACGTACTTGCGCTCCACGCCGTCAAGCCACAAGACCTGCGAATAGCCTTTGGCCTCAGCGCGCTCACCGGCACGGGTGGATGCACCGTAGTTGCCGCCGCATTTGGCTTCGCCTGTGCCGCCGCGCACCGCGCGCACGTCTTCCGTTTCGACCATGATGGGCACGGGCTTCAAGCCGTCGGAGAAATAGCTGCCGGAGGGAGAGAGAATGATGGCGAATGTCGCCTCATGCACGCCGTGCAGGGCGAGCGTCGGGTCGGTGCCAAATAGGAAGGGGCGGATATAAAGGGACGTACCGGGTGCGTCCGGCACCCATGCCTTATCGACCTTGACCGCCAACTTGATGGCCTGCAGCGCATCATCGGGGTCAAGCTGCGGCAGACCCAGACGCTCGCAGGAGCGGTTCAGACGGGCAACGTTTTCCCAGGGACGGAAGAGCTGCACGCCGCCGTCGGGACGGCGATAGGCCTTCAGCCCCTCAAAAACCTCCGTGCCGTAGTGCAGCACGCTCGCCGCGGGGGACATGGTGATGGGCCCGTAGGGCACGATGCGCGCATTGTGCCAGCCTTTATCAGAGTTGTAGTCCATGAGGAACATATGGTCGGTGAACACGGTGCCGAAGCCGAGACGGTCGGACGGGGGCAGCGTGCCGGGGTGAGTTGTTTGGGTGATCGAGATCTTCATAATGATAGCCTCCTTGCGCGCTCGGCGCAGATTAGATTTCCTTGAGATGTTCCATGTTGCGGCGAATACCCTCGCAGCAGGCATGGAAGGATGCCTGCTCACTTTCTGTCAGCGGCAGCTCGACGACCTGCTCGGCGCCGTTTTCACCGATGACGCAGGGAACGCCTGCAAAAAGCCCTTCCTCGCCGTACTCGCCGCACAGCTCCGCGCTTGTCGGAAGAATGACCTTCTCATCGTGCAGCACGGCGTAGGCCATGCGCGCGGCGGTCGTGGCAATGCCGTATTCGGTGCAGAATTTGCCGGCAAAGGTGACCCAGCCGCCGCCGATGGACTCCTTTTGCAGCGTCTCCCGATCAAAGCGGAAGCGCTCGTCCGTCTTGGCCCATGTATCGAGCGGCACGCCGCGGAAGCTGACGCAGGACCAGGGGGCAAACTGCTGGTTGCCGTGCTCGCCCAGCATGTAACAGGTGATGGACTTGTGGTCAAGACCGGTCTGGCGCGCGAGCGCGCTCAGAAGGCGCGAGGTGTCGAGGCCCGTGCCGGTGCCGAACACACGGCCGCGGGGGAGTCCCAGATGCAGCGCCAGCTCGCGCGTGACGATGTCGCAGGGGTTGGTGATGTTGATGAGCACACCGTCAAAACCGCTGGCCTTGATCTTTTCAGCGTAACCGCGCACGGCGGGGATCGTGAAGTCCATCTCGGTCAGGCGGTCATGCGTGCCGCGCAGCAAGTCGATCTTGCCAACGCTGTTGACGATGACGTCGCAGACGCCGAGGTCGGAGAAACCGCCGCCGCGCACCGTGACGCGATGGGGCATGTAAGCGACCGCGTCGCGCAGATCCTGCACCTCGCTTGCAAGCTTCTGCTCATTCTGGTCGACGAGCACCAGCTCGTCTGCGATGCCCTGAATCGCCAGCGCGTAAGCCACATGTGCGCCGACATGCCCCATGCCGACCACACCGAGAACTCTTTTCTTTGCCATAAAAATACTTCCTTTCTCAAAAACGGAATGATTGTCGTTGGAATACCTGAAGGGGATTGCCTGTTATGCTCCGAAATGGGGGAAGAGCACGCAGGTATAGAGCATGGCAAGCGCCATGTACAAAACAAGAATAATGGCGAAGGCCTTGAAGGTCTTTTTCATGACTTCGCTTTCATTGCCCACTTGGTCGACCGTTGCGCAGGCGGCGACGGTGTTGTTCGGGCAGATGAGGTTGCCGAGCGAAGCGCCCGCATTTTGACCGGCAAAGACCGTGATCGGGTTCATGCCGAGAGAGGCCGCCGCGTCAATGTGCATCTGGGCAAACATGATGTTGGAGCCGAGGCCCGTGCCGGTGATGAACGCGCCGCTTGAACCGATGAGCACGGCTGCGGCGGGGTAGAAGCTGCCGACAACAGCGGCGATGTCAGAGGCGAGAAGGTTCATCATGCCGGTGGAGGGGGATTGCATGATGTAGGCGACGATGAGAAGGCTGCCCATTGTGATGAGCACCGGCAGCACGCTGTTCACTGTGCGAAGGCAGACTGCCTTGTAGGTTTTGAAGCGCACGCCAAGCGTCAGCGCGCCGAGGATACCGCAGAGAATGATGACCAGATCGACCCAGAAGATGTAGCCGAAGGTACACATGATGGCAAAACCGTTTTTCACCACGGCGGGGAAGCCGTAGCGCACGAGGGGGAGGATGACGAGCATGTAAACATAGGGGGAGAGCGCCTTGAAGGAACTGTATTTGCGCTGCTGCGCGGCGCTCTTGTGGCGAAATTCCTCCAGCGTCTTTACGCCGACGAGCCTGACATAGGCAACGGAGAGCAGAATGGAGATGAGCCCCGTGCCCATTGAGGTGACCTCCGCGCCGACAAAGTTGGAAAGAACGAACATCGTAAGGCACGTGCTCACGCCCGCAAAGCTCAGGTAGGGGAGAATGCCCCGGTAGCCCTTTTTGCCGAAGGCCATGCCGACCATGATGAAGGGAATGATAAGCACGCCGAACATGTGGAAGCGGCCGACCATGGCGGAATTCTGCGCGACGGTGGAAAGACCTGCGTCGACAAGCGCCGCGCCGCCGTTGATGGTCGTGAGGCCCGCGCCGCCCCAGGAGGCGGGCGTCGCGTCACCGAGCAGCGCGACAGCGATGGCAGTGGCGGGCTGAAAGCCGAGCGCCACAAGGAAGGGGGCGGCGATGGCGGCGGGCGCGCCCGCGCCCGCTGCGCCCTCAAGGAAGATCGGCAGCATCATGCCGATGATGACCACTTGCACGCGCCGGTCGTCGCTGATCTGAGCAATGGTGGACTTGACGTCCTCGATGGCACCTGTTTCGCGCAGAAGGTTCAGAATGGTAAATGCGCCGAAGACCATCAGCACGATCTTGAGGCCCTCCTTGATGCCCTTCCAGACCAGCGGATCGAGCACCTTGACATTTTCGGCAAATGTTGTGCCACCGAGGTTGAAGTAGGTGAAGGCGAGAAACAGTGTCCACAAAAGCGCGGCGGGGGAAACGGTTTTCGCGGATTTTTTGAAGCCCAGAATGCCGACAAGGACGACGACGATTGGGCTGAGCGCCATGAGGAAGTTTACGAAGTCCATAGGAGTAGTCTCTCTTTCTGAAAAAATGTGGAACATGATGGGTGGGGTCTATTTCCTCTTTTTTCGCCGGCCGAACGAGAAAAGTGAAATGCAAAGGGAAGAGGCTCCGTCTGATCGACGGAGCCTCTTTCGTGATCTTTCTCTATCTCGTGCGGGAAATCGGGAGAGAAGGTAAAAAATGCGTCGTGATCCGGACGGAATGTTCAGTTTTCTTTCCTGCAAGATCTGCCAGAAGCAGAACAAAAAAAGACGCCAGCAGAATAAGGCTGGCGTCCAGAATAATCATGCTGTTGTGCGCGGCGCAGGAGAAAGCGGCACAGTCTGCCTGTGCAAAGGAAAACACTGCTGTATCAGCAAAAAACTTGGTCATCGTGGCTTTCTCCTTTCTTGAAGATGGGTGAAGTGTAGCACATATTATTCCTGATCGCAAGAAGAAATTGGGCTAATTATGCAGGATTGGACGAACGAACAAGAATAAAAACCGTCAGGTTTTCCGTGTTGTGGAAATGCGATAACGATCGGACGGCGAGAGAGTAACAGTGCTCACCGAGATGGTACTTTGATGCGCGAGATATTTGAAGATGTCATTCCCTTCTGACGGTATTCCTCGACAAGACACCATTTTGACTTGCAGGCGCTGGTGAGGCTGCAGGGGTTGTCCTTATTGCGGCGATGGAGGTTGCCATTGAAACAGGATAGGTACAAACAGAAATGGCAGCAAAGTTTTTTTCGCTCATCTCTTGCAAAAAAGAAAGAAGCGTGGTATAACATGACCAAAAGAACCGAAACGGTCATATTTAAGAGGGGGGCACAGCCTTGGCTTTTACCGATTACGAGACCGAGCAGCTCCGCAAGGCATTGCTGAGGGAAACGAGACACTGCGCTGTCACGCTGGGCATGAAGAAAACCTCTGTGGAACAGCTGACGAAGGCGGTCGGCATTGCGAAGGGCTCGTTCTATAAATTCTACGAATCCAAGGAAATGCTTTTCTTCGCGGTTT
>ENA-OZHZ01001247-OZHZ01001247.1-human-gut-metagenome-genome-assembly--contig:-NODE-1247-length-10279-cov-6.323552_pt1 | contig 10279 bp, 10 predicted proteins | sample MGYA00244053_ERZ653699 | MGnify/ENA primary metagenome ERZ653699 (study PRJEB26926, sample SAMN06165200) | human gut metagenome | biome: ENVO:00009003; feature: ENVO:2100002; material: ENVO:00002003...
GAGATAGGCTCCGGTCTCGTGGGCTCGGAGATGTGTATAAGAGACAGGTTTATAGCAATGAAGGGCAAGTATGTGTCGGAGGCTTCGGCTGCAGTGAAGAGGATCAATCAGATCCGTTATGAAGCATGTAAGCAGGGCGTTAAGATTGATGGACGGAAATTGACGCTTGACGACTATGTGCCGATCAAGTGGTCGGCAGGACTTGAGAAGATAGCAAGGATCAGAGCTGCGGAGGCGAGTGTTACAATGTATCACTCAAGACTCAACGGAAAGTCTGTATTTGATTTCAAATATCCGGGAAATGGCTGGCCGACTTCCGAGGTGCTTGCGTGGAACTGGTCAGAGAGCATGCTCATGGGTATTGAGCAGTGGTACAGCGAGAAGGATGCCTATGTGAAGGGAACTCCTGGAGCGGTGACCGGACATTACACATCCATGATAAATCCAGCAAACAGGTATGTGGGTGTTGGTACATTTATAAATAAGAATGCATCTTATCCGAACACAACTGCAGCCCAGTTCATGGGAAGCGGCAGTCAGGCTGAGACTATGGCTAAGTCCACTGGTGAGAGCGATGTTACGGTGGAGGTGCAGAAGGACAATATCACATCGGTTAAGATGACCGGAAATAAGAACGTGCAGGAGGGACAGAAGATAACCCTCACACTCAAGGCAGTCCTTGGACAGTATGGAAGTACATCGTATAAGGTGCTTGCGGGAGCTAAGTGGAAAATATCGAATTCCGCTATTGCAAAGGTGTCATCTACAGGAGTGGTAACAGGTCTCAGAAAGGGAACTGTGAAGATCACAGCCACAGTTGGATCGCGTTCGGCATCATATACGGTAACCGTAACAGGAAAATGTGCGCATGTATATTCCGGCAAGGTAGTAAAAACAGCAACTACCAGAAACGATGGCAAGGTGTTACATACATGCAGAAAATGCGACCAGAAGAAGTATATCGTTGTCAAGAAGATAAAGAGAGTTACATTATCACAGACGAGATATAAGTATGATGGTAAGACAAAGACACCTAAGGTGACTGTGAAGGATAGCGATGGTAAGATAATATCATCAAAATACTACAAGGTGACATACCCTAAGGCGAGAAAGAAAGCCGGAACATATACGGTGAAGATAAAGTTTTCCAGAAGGTATAAGGGTACAGTTTCAAAGAAGTACAGAATAGTAAAATAAAAAAATACCGTTGTTCATAAAAAATATGGACAACGGTATTTTTAATCTGAAAGAAATTATTTCTTCTCAGGCTCTGGAGTATAGTCAAGTATGGATGAAATAGCCTTGTGGACCTTTGTATATTCGGTTATAAGAATATGCATACGCTGGAATCCAGGCTGCTCCAGATGATAATATACTCTGGTCATTCTCTTTCCAACCTGCTCTTTGTGATCGGAGATGAAACCGTATTCAATCAATTTGTACAGTGCAGGATAGAGAGAACCGATAGGAATCTTTATCACGCCGTCTGACAGTGAGTCCATGAGCTGTGACAGCTCGTAGCCGTAATAATCTTTCTGGCTGAGCAGATAGAGTACGAGCAGCTCCACGGAACCTCTGATGAAGTTCGGCTTTGCAACGACTCTTGCATGTACAGCCTCAACTGCTGCTTCCTTTGCGGTATCATTACTTTGATCCTGAACCATAATACTGTTGGAATATATGCTGTTTAATACGTTTTCCATTAAAACCACCTCATACAAAAAAAATAGTTACACTTTGTATTGATTGTAATTGCAAAATCATTTAATTGCAACCTTTCTTTTCATTAAAATGAAAATAAGTTGCGTATTTTTGCAATTTTTGCTTATTTGAGAGAGATTTTTGACTGTAACTGCCTGGATAATGCCAATAGACGGCTGGCAGCATCCTTTGGATTGTCAGCTTTCATTATGGCGGACACCACACAGATGCCGGCGATAGGTATGCCCGAGAGGACATCCAGGTTGGTCGGATTGAGTCCTCCGATGGCATTTACCGGGATGGGAACTGCCTTGCAAATGTCTCTCAGTGTATCCGTGGATGTGAGCACTGTCTTGACCTTGGTGGTGGTTGGGTAGATGGCTCCAACTCCCAGATAATCAGCTCCCTGTTCATACGCCTCCACGGCCTGAGGAACAGTCTTGGTGGTTGCACCCACGATGCGGTCGGACCCCATGAGTTTTCTGGCAATGGAGACAGGCATGTCGGTCTGTCCCACATGGACACCCTCGGAGTCCGCCGCCAGAGCCACATCTACCCGGTCATCTATGATGAGTGGCACGTTGTAGCGGCGCGCAATTGAGTGCACCTTGTCCGCAAGATGTATGTACTCACGGGTAGTTCTTTCCTTTTCTCTAAGCTGCATGAGTGTCGCACCGCCGTCCAGAGCACACTCCACTCTGTACAGAAATTCCTCCTCGGACAACCCTGTGCTGTCCGTTATAAAATATAAAGTAGGATCAAATGTATACATTTCAAAGTCCTTTCTAAAATTGTTACACATACAGATAGTCATTGAGTACGGGCTGCAGCCCCTCGCCCTCTATGTCTGAATACATATGCTCAAGACTTCTGTTGTCGTTGATCTCGAACTGCTCGTCGCCCTGCTCACTGCAGGAAGTCTTGCCGCTGTACTTGCTCTCGTGATCGCCGATTCCGGTTGACACGCCCGCCGATACCTTGGTCGCTGCGATCTTCACTATGCCGTTCCTGAAGTCTGCACTCTCTCTTGAAGATACCGTTATTCCGGCAAATGGCAGGAATATCCTGTATGCGCACAGTATCTGGCAGAGCTGCTTCTCGTGCACGTCCAGGGGGTTGATCTGATCGTTGTTGATGATCGGTCTCAGTCTTGGACAGGAGAGTGACATCTCTGCGTGTGGGTATTTCCTCTGGAGAAAATACGCGTGAAGGGCTGTTGCCAGTGCATCCTTGCGGAAGTCGGAGAGCCCTAACAGTGCTGAGAATGCAACGCCCCGCATTCCGCCCATGAGGGCGCGCTCCTGCGAGTCGAAACGGTATGGCCATACTCTCTTGTGACCCATCAGGTGAAGGGTCTCGTATTTGTCTGCGTCGTAGGTCTCCTGGAACACTGTCACATAGTCCGCACCGCACTCATGGAGGTAGCGGTACTCATCGGTGTTCACCGGATATATTTCAAGGCCTACCATGCGGAAGTATTTCCTTGCAAGCTTGCATGCCTCGCCGATATACGTTACGTCACTCTGGCTGCGGCTCTCGCCGGTCAGTATAAGGATCTCTTCCATGCCGCTGTCGGCGATGACCTTCATTTCCTTCTCGATCTGCTCTGCTGAGAGTTTCATTCTGTTGATGTGATTGTAGCAGTTGAAGCCGCAGTATACGCAGTAGTTCTCACAGTAGTTGGCTATGTAGAGCGGCGTGAACATGTAGACCGTGTTGCCGAAGTGCCAGCTTGTTTCGCGGCTTGCGCGCTGCGCCATCATCTCAAGAAATGGTTCGGCGGCGGGGGAGAGCAGAGCCTTGAAGTCCTCTATGCTGCACGTCTCGTGTTCAAGGGCAGCCATGACGTCTCTGCCTGTGTAACTGCTGTAGTCGTAGCTGTTCATGTGCTCCATGACCTTGCTGCGGATGTCAGATTCAATAACCTCCATGCCCGGAAGGTATTCCATATGGCTTTTCCTTGACGATGGATCTGTTTCCAGACGGTGTTTGATCTGCAGCGCTTCCGGCGAAAGATATTCCGAATCTATCAGAAAGTGGTTTTCCATCTGAGTGCACCCCCTTAGTCATGCAGGAATCCGGTCAGTGGATCTGAAGCGGATGCCCCTCTGGTGAGAACTCTTCCAAGACCTGCCAGATAAGCCTTTCGGCCTGAATTTATCGCGTCCTTGAATGCCGATGCCATGAGTGGCAGATTTCCGGCTGTGGCGAGGGCAGTGTTTGCCATGATGGCGGCAGCGCCCATCTCCATGGCTTCACATGCCTGGGATGGCCTTCCGATACCGGCGTCAACTATGATCGGAAGTTCGATCTCGTCGATGAGGATCTGGATGAAGTCTTTGGTAGCTAGTCCTTTGTTGGAACCTATAGGTGATGCCAGTGGCATGACCGCTGCGGCTCCCGCATTTACCAGATCACGGGCGGCATTCAGATCCGGGTACATGTAAGGCAGTACCACAAATCCTTCTTTTGCCAGTGCCTCGGTTGCCTTTATCGTTTCCTGGTTGTCGGGAAGGAGATATTTGCTGTCGCGCATGATCTCAACCTTGACGAAGTCTCCACAGCCCAGAGCCCTTGCAAGCCTTGCTATGCGCACGGCCTCCTCGGCGTTCCTCGCGCCGCTTGTATTTGGCAGGAGAGTAACTCCCTCCGGGATGAAATCGAGAATATTTTCCTCTTCCTTTGTATTTGCACGGCGGACGGCCAGAGTGATGATCTCTGCTCCTGCGTCCTTTATAGCTGATTCGATCAGCTTCAGGGAATACTTTCCTGAACCCAGAATAAATCTTGAATTGAATTCATGTCCTCCGATTATCAGCTTGTCTTCTTTCATTATAATGCTCCTCCTCCCATGAAACTCACGACCTCCACACAGTCGCCGTCGTTAAATGTGATGTCTGCGTATGTCTCTCTCGGTATGATCTCTTCGTTGATCTCAACAACTATGCGCACCGGTTTGTAGCCGGATTCTTCAAGAAATGCCGCCAGATTCTGCCCGGCAACGTCGAGATCTTTTCCGTTCACTGTTACCATAGCCCTTTCCTCCAAAGTCTTTTATCTGCACAAAAAAAGGAGTTACCGATCTGGTAACTCCAATAAAGTCTGCACTTTAACAAACGTCTGCTATCAGGCTTCCCTACGTTGGCATTATCCAAATCAGGTTTCCGGTCGAAGGTCACACCTTCCTCTCAGCCTGTACTACAAGCTCCCGCATCCTCTTTTTGTTGTCAGATAATAATATACGACCTGAAAAACCGGAATGCAAGAGTAATCTATCAGGCAAATATGCCATTTGGCCGCAAATATTCGAAGCTCTCTCAAAAATATACGGAAAATGTACTGCGATTGATGGCTTTTCCTTGACACAGCCCACATATGTATGTACAATTTAGTTGTTTGGCGCGCTAAAGTGTCATACAAAATCAGCAGGTTGCACAAATGCTGATTTGATTTATCTTATGGAGGACAGTGAAGTTATGAGACAGAAGAAGATTCATTACATCTATAATAAAGAGATGGAGTGTATGGATCCTGAGGAGAGAAGAAAGCTTCAGGGGGAGAGACTTAGAAAGACAGTAGAACTTGAATATGCAAATGTACCGGCATACAGAGCCAGAATGGACGAGGCGGGAGTAAAGCCGGAGGATATAAACAGCATAGACGATATCGTCAAGCTGCCATTTATGCAGAAGACAGATCTCAGGGATAACTTCCCATTTGGACTGTTTGCAGCAGACAGGAAGGACATCATCAGAATTCAGGGTTCATCAGGAACCACAGGTAAGCCTGTTGTATCTGGCTACACCCAGAACGATATAGATGTGTGGACGGAGATGGTAGCCAGAGCTATCAAGTGCGCTGGTGGCGGAGAGGATGATGTCATCCAGATAGCTTATGGTTATGGATTGTTCACAGGTGGACTTGGAGCACATCAGGGCGCGACTAAGGTTGGTGCCATGGTAGTTCCGATGTCATCAGGCAACACACAGAGACAGATCATGATGATGAAAGAGCTCGGCGCAACCATGCTTTGCTGTACACCTTCATATGCTACATACCTCGCAGAGACCATCAGGGAGATGGGCATCAATCCATCAGAACTGAAGATCAAGTCAGGCTACTTCGGAGCAGAACCTTGGACAGAGGAGATGAGACAGCACCTTGAGGAGCTTCTTGACTTCGATGCATTTGATATATATGGACTAACAGAGATCGGTGGACCTGGTGTTGCATTTGAGTGCTTTGAGAAGAACGGAATGCACATCAACGAGGATCATGTTCTTGCAGAGATCATTGATCCGGTCACAGAGGAGCCGCTTCCAGACGGAGTTCCTGGAGAGCTTGTGTTTACAACCCTTACCAAGACGGGTACACCTATGATCAGATACAGGACACATGATATATGTACACTTACACATGGCACATGTGCATGTGGAAGAACAACAGTCAAGATGAGCCGTATCACAGGCCGTACAGACGACATGCTTGTAATCCGTGGTGTAAATGTATTCCCTAGTCAGATAGAGTCAGTCCTTCTCGGCGTGGAGGAGGCTTCAGCTCATTATATGATCGTGGTTGATCGTGTGAATTCACAGGATAAGCTGACAGTTCAGGTAGAGCTCAAGGATGATGTGGATATGGGCGATGCTGCAAAGCTTGCGGCTATTGCATCCCGCATCAAGACAGATATCAAGCAGACACTGCTTATCAGCGCAAAGGTTGAGCTGGTTCCACCTAAGACCATTCCACGTTCAGAGGGCAAGGCAAAGAGGATCACAGATAACAGACATATCGGATTCTAATCGGTAAGATTGAGTAGTCAGACGAATCACAGGACTGAAATGTTTGAGAGCGGAAGACTATAGAGAGAATAAAACAGCCGGCTTAATGGCGAGCTTTCCGGGATCGAGACCGGGCATGTCGCTGTGAGCCGGCTGTTTTATCAGGCAGTGATCAGGCAGGAGTCAGGCGGGGAGCAGGCAGGAATCTTGGGAGACTTGCGGCGGCAGACATCAGCTGTGAGGCCTGCCGCCGGGAAACTGGCAAAACAGATAAAATCGCCAAATGCTGAAAAACCTTGCATTTTGGTATGTTTCCGTGTAGAATTTGCTTTGTTATGTGCGCTGACAGTGAGATACTGCACTGCAGTGGTAAAGTTGGTGCGGAGCAGATAAATTATAATTATTATGGAAGGTGGATTAACTAATGAATGTTTACGAGATGATTGCGTTTATAGCGTATTTTGTCCTGGTAATCGGTGTAGGAATTTATTTCTTCTTCAAATCCAAGGGGAATGCCGGCGAGAAGGATTATTTTCTTGGAGGAAGAGATATGAATGGTCTGGTGGCTGCACTCAGCGCCGGAGCATCTGATATGAGTGCGTGGGTTCTCATGGGACTGCCCGGAGCATTCTATGCGACAGGACTCAGCAACATGTGGATATCAGTTGGTCTGTTCATCGGAACAGCATGTGCCTGGATATTCATAGCACCGAGACTCAGAAGATTCTCGATAGCGTACAACGATTCGATCACTATACCTCAGTATTTGACAAATCGTTTTCAGTCAGAAAATAAGCTGCTTCTCATAATATGTGCAGTTATATTTGTGGTTGCATATTGTATATACGCTGCGTCAAGTATATCGGCCTGCGGTACTCTGTTCAATACTGTTATGGGCATCGACAGGAATACAGCCATGATCGGCGCTGCAGTCATCATCATCGTGTACACATTCCTTGGTGGTTTTAATGCAGTGTGCTGGACGGATTTCTTCCAGGGACTTCTGATGCTTGCAGCTCTCATGATCGCACCTATCATTGCGGTCATCACCATGCAGGGCGCTGGCTTTATAGCACCTGATGTTGTCATTCCAGACAATTATTACAATGCCCTTATAAGTGGTTCATTTGACAAGACCAGTGTGATCAATATCATATCAGGACTTGCATGGGGACTTGGATATATGGGTATGCCACATATTCTTATAAGATATATTTCGATCAAGTCAGAGAAGGAGATGAAGAAGTCCAGAATAGTCGGTACTTGCTGGACGGGAATCATCCTCGTTATGGCATCCGTAGTTGGTATGGTCGGCCTTAAGTATCTTGGCGGTGGACTTACAGATAACTCACAGGTATTCATCAGACTTGTAAGAGGCGTGTTCCCTGCACTTGTAGCTGGTATACTTCTCTCAGCTATCCTTGCAGCGTCCATGAGTACAGCTGATTCACAGCTCCTTGCTTCATCATCAGCATTTTCGTCTGATGTGTACAAGCCTATATTCAGAAAGAGTGCATCCGACAAGGAGATGCTCTGGGCAGGAAGAATTGTGGTCATCATCATCTCAGTTGTGGCACTTGCCATAGCGATGAATCCAGACTGCGAGGGTATCATGGCACTCGTGTCAAATGCATGGGGCGCATTCGGATCGGCATTTGGACCGGTCATCGTTCTGTCACTGTACTGGAAGCGACTGAATTACAATGGAGCACTTGCTTCTATCATAGTCGGATTTGCTGTTGACATGCTCTGGTACAAGTTCCTTGCAACACCAACAGGACTTTATGAGATCGTTCCTGGATTTGCAGCAGCGTTCATTACAGCTATCGTCGTATCACTTCTCACAAAGAAGCCTGACGACAAGGTTGTTGAGATATTCGAGAAGGCTAAGCTTCCTACGGAGTAATTTGCAGTGTAGAGTTATAAAGCTGGGATCTTTTGGTGGCGGATGAGTTTGTCTGCACACAAAATTATCTCTAAATCAAAATAAAAGGCTGAAAAGATACAAAATCTGAAGAAATTGTATCTTTTCAGCCTTTTTTGCTAAATAAGAGATAATTTTGTGCGCAAAAAAAGAACCACCTGAATTGCTAGGCGGTTCTTTTTTAAACAACAACTTAAACAACTAAGAGTAAATTACTTTCTCTTGAACAACTGAGTTCAGTATATACACAAAATATGAACAGAATATGTACAGAAAAAAAACGTTTTGCAAAATAAAATCTTCAAAATTTAAAGATTTTATGACACATTTTTCAAAGTGCACAAAAAGAAAATGGCCATTTGTGCGGTATGCACAGAGCCTTGTAAAAACATGTAAATCCCGCATAAATATGTAAATAACAGGTAAAGGAGTAAGTATTTCAACTGGTAAAACAGCCTCTTTTTAATTATGATAGGAGATAGGGCGATTATAAGTGTGTGTATGTTTGCCATAACGGGTGGTATATTCGTGTATGCTTACCATCAACCAGTTCCTGCCGAAGTACTGCAGTGTGCTTCTGCGCGATGATTACAGGGAATACGTTTCGGAGATAATCATAGAGGGACACACGGATACGAATGGTTCCTACATATACAATCTTGAACTTTCACAGCAGCGAACGTTCTCAGTGGCAAAGTACTGTCTGACGGAGAGCAACGGCATCATAAGCAGTGGACATGGCAGCGTCGAGACGCGTGGAGATCAAGTTCAGGCTTCAGGACGAAGAGATGATAGATGAGATGATGGACATTCTCAAGGACAAATAGATATATAAGAGGAGAGCAATGGCGGTAAACAAGACAAAACTCAAAAAGCAAATATTTGACATAATACAGATAGGGGACAAAAGCAATCTGGCGAGCAGGGCATTTGACATATTCATAGTGGGTGTCATATTGTCGAACATATCGGTGATGTTCCTGCAGACCTACGATCAGCTTGAACCATATTATGGGCTGCTGAGTGTTATCGAGTGGGTGACTACAGGCATATTCTGTGTTGAGTACATTCTCCGCATATGGACGGCGGATTTCCTGTATCCCACATGCACCAGAGGAAAGGCTATAGGAAAGTTCCTCATATCATATGACGGAGTTGTGGATCTGCTCACGATCATACCAGTGTTCTTTCTGTCTGGCTTCGTGGCGTTCAGGATGCTCAGGGTGATCCGTATATTCCATCTTTTCAGGATCAATTCAAAGTACGACAGCTTCAATGTCATCAAGATAGTCCTGCTGAGAAAGAGCAGACAGATCATATCGTCCATGTTCATCATATTTATACTGATGATGGCGAGCAGTCTGTGTATGTACAGCACTGAGCATGCCGCACAGCCGGGAGTGTTCAGCAACGCCTTCAGCGGCATATGGTGGGCGGTATCGACAGTCCTTACCGTGGGGTATGGAGACATTTACCCGATCACGCTGCTGGGCAAATGCATGGCGATAGTCATAGCATTTATGGGAGTTCTGCTGGTAGCGATACCTACAGGTATCATAAGCGCCGGATTTGTAGAGCAGTATCAGAACAATGCCAACGAGGAGTCCAAAGTTGTTGATGTGGACGAGATTGGAGAACTGCTCGTAGATGATGTGAGCAAGTTTTGCGGCAGGACCATACTCCAGGCTACGGAGGAGTATGGTGTGAATATATATATGGTACTCAGGGATAATATGTCTATACTGCCGACAGGTGATCTGGAGATACAGACAGGTGATATTCTGATAGTGAAGTCAAAATTCCTTGAGAAGAGACGTGGAAGCTCATTATCTTAGGTTATGCCTGTCTCTTATACACATCTCCGAGCCCACGA
>ENA-OZHZ01001249-OZHZ01001249.1-human-gut-metagenome-genome-assembly--contig:-NODE-1249-length-10266-cov-5.279013_pt1 | contig 10266 bp, 9 predicted proteins | sample MGYA00244053_ERZ653699 | MGnify/ENA primary metagenome ERZ653699 (study PRJEB26926, sample SAMN06165200) | human gut metagenome | biome: ENVO:00009003; feature: ENVO:2100002; material: ENVO:00002003...
AAAGGTGCGTTCGACAATCCAGCGCCACGGAAGTTTTTCCCACTCATGAGGCTTGATTTTCTCGGAAATGTCCACTCGGCGCTGGAGCTGCTGCTGTACTTCGGCGATAAACGTGCCGCGATAGCCTGCATCGGCACAAAAGGCTTGAATTGACGGATACTTTTCGCAGGCTTTCTGCGCCGCCAGAATGCCCGATTTCGTGTCGTGGATATTGGCAGCATGAACCACGATGCTCAGCAAGTTACCCATTGTGTCTACGACGGCATGCCGTTTGCGCCCTTTTGTTTTTTCCTCCGTCGATGCCGCGCGCTTCGTTGTCCGCAACCGTTTTTACGCTTTGCGAATCAATTAGCGCATAGTGCGGTTCGGCACTTTTCCCCGCATCTTTACGAGTTTTTTCAACCAGATGAGCGAAGATTTTCTCCCACAATCCCGACTTTGCTCCACGGCTGAAAAAGCTGTACACCGTTTGATACGGCGGAAAGTCATGCGGAAGCTGACGCCACTGACAGCCGGTCTTTACAATGTACAGCACGGCGTTTATCAGTTCGCGCTTGCTCCACTTCCGATTCCGCATTCCCGAATACAGTGGCTCTATTTCTTCTCACTGGCTGTCTGTCAAGTCCGTCGGGTACGGCTTGCGCCCTGCTCTTACTTCTTTCATGCTGCTATTATACCATGTTTTACTTATGAAGACAAGCTCTTACAGGTACAAAATACATTCGCCCGCCTACCACTCAATTGCGGTATATCCAATACATATGGAACATTCATTTCATTTGTCAGCACGAGGATCAACTGGTTCTGTTTTACATATGCGCTCCCGTATACTTTGGAAGAGGTTTTTTCAAGCCTCAAATCAACACGTTGAGCACCAACCAAAAATCTTGAATACTGTCCCAACACCCAACCTCTCTTTGTCATCCGCGGGCCTTCCCACTCCTTTTTCAATGGCAACATCACAATTCCGCGTTCGGAATAGGCAGGGTTCGTTTCCACAGCCTTCCAGAACTCCCACAACGGGGTGTTCAGGATCGTCAGATCCTCATGTATCACCCGCGCAAGGATCAAAGCATTCTCCATGGTATCATCTATCGGCTGCTGCTCCTCACACCACTCTGTTTGATGAAGCGCCAATGAAAGCCCTGCGGCATCAAGAGCATCCCGTACCTTCTGTCGTCCATCAGCAGTCGCTTGATACGAATGAGCTGACAAATGACCGATTCGTGAACGCAATTGTGTTGCTTCCTGCAGCCGATGAATAATTTCGTACATATATTTATGATCCCAGCGTGCGCTATCCGGCATAGACAGGCTGACAGACGGACACAGTTCTTCCAGACGTTCTGCCACCTTTGCGCAGATTGACATCACTTGGTCAACAGAATAGTACGTCCCTTCCTGAGCCCTTGCATGCCAATCCCATTGCGGTTCATTGACCGGACTCAGGAATGTTACCGGATATCCTGCATCAACATATGCTTTAGCGGCTTGCACCGCATATTCAACAAAGTCATCTTCATAGCCGGGCTTTAGATTGGTTTCTCCTGTTGGGTTTCCATTAGGTTTTCCTGTGATCGTCATGCGAGAAGGAGGACTGTTGATGAACAGCGTCAGGATATCTACCTGAGGATATGCCAGAACGCGCTCAAGCATCTTTGTGTTTTCTTCATCCACAGAGAGGTCGAAGCAAAGGGGGGCGATTTCTACCGCTTTCGTTTCCCGTATCGGGGCAACATTGTCTCCGTTACTGCCGCTGCCAATGTTATGACGGTATGTATTCAAACCAATTCCCTTTTTACGGTCATAGAGCAGAGAAATCGTCTGTTCCATCCATTCTTCTGGCCACCCGTGGTGCTTCCAGTTTGACGCCCACCAGCACCCGGACACACCAAACCCAAGCACCTTTTGATATGTTCGCTGTAAATCAAGCAGCAATGTTCCCATACCCGAGCTCCCCTCGCATCACCCCAACATTCAGCATGTTTCAAGAAAGGCGATGATCTTCTGCGCCAGGATACGATGTCCCGCATCGTTCGGATGAAGGCCGTCTGGCATATACTTTTCTCGCAACATATCAATACTCGGTTGTAGACCGGAGACTGCAAACAAATCAAGCACAGGGAGGGAGTAATGCTCAGCAACACGTCGTATGGCCTGCACATAATCCAGCAGCGTGCCCACTTCTTTGGGCTTGCATTCACCATTGATACATGTCTCGCCCAAACGATGCAGCGGTGTAGCAATCACAATGGGCTTGCCAGGATAGCGTTCTATCAAGCGTACAAATAAATCATGCAGTCCGCCATAAAATGTAACTGGCGTCCGATCCTCCATACAGCCAAACGGAGCATCGCCGTGTCCAAAGTCATTCGTTCCGCCAAATACGAAGATAATGTCAGCATCCGTATCCATGTCATCCACACGGCTCGAAAAATACCGATCAAAGCTTGATGGCTCGGACGGTCTTGTTTGAATTGCTATTCTCGTGCCAGATATGCCATAGTTAAGGCATTCAGCCCCGGTAGCTTCTTCAATCAAATCACAAAACCGATTCGGGCAACCACTCGTGCCAACACCTTCAGTGATGCTATCGCCAAGGAAAGCGATTTTTTTACCATTCAATTTCATTTTTTCACCTCATATGCGGTGCTTAAGAGTGCAGGAAGGCACTTAATCAAATCACCCATTCACAGACGGCAACCGTCATTGCAGTGCATGGCCGGTTCTCGCATTGTATGCCACGGTTGCAAATAGCATAAAAACGGTTATCTTCCTCACTAAATGCATAACTATTGCTATATCCATTATGGCTTGCATGGTCTTGCTGACTGTATGGAATCGGGTGAGGCCACTGATGCCACGTTTGACCCAGATCATCACTCAAAAAATAATCGCTTCCAGTATCGCTTTGACCGTTGCTCATAAAGGCCCCACTGACGATCAGCGTACCTTGCACACTACCGCGTTCCACCCACAGGCAATATGGCGAAGAGCCTAAAGAGGCTCCGTCCTCAGTTTGAACGATACAGCCTTCATCTGTTACTTCGCCCCAGTCCAGGCTATCCAATGAATACCTGCAGTGCACTGGATTTCCAGCTTTCCCTACCATTTCATATGCCATGAAATATCTGCCATCCGGCAACCGCGTCACGACTGGCATGCCTGGCCACAAAGACTGTTGACTACACTTGACAGATTCATGCAGCATAGACCAGCTGCACAAATCTTTTGTTGTTCGGTAAACAAGCTTTTGACTATGTGTCTTATATTGCCGTTCATCGCAGTAGTGGCACACAAGCGTATTATCATCCAACAAAACAAAGAATGGTTCCCACACGCCTTTACCTATCCAACCGCCATGATCCAAGGTTCCAAGCATTTTCCAGGATCGCCCGGTGTCCTTACTGACATACAGCTGTAGATAAGAACCATCTTCCGCACCGCCCGAAACGCCGCCCATTAGCAGTGTTCCGCGAGGAAAAGCTCCCACATCTCTTGGAAGCTCATATATGGTCGGTATAAAGTAGGTTAATAAATCAGGATGCTCCTCATTGATGATACGCGCTGACAAGCTCCAAGTCTTTCCGCCATCGTCGCTGCGAAATACCGGATGTCCCTGCTGCCGCTTCAGTCGGTCTTCCACATCCTCTGGCAGACGTCTCTGCTCAAAAGTAGATAAAAGGGTTCCATTCTCGCCACAAGCAGAATGTGAAATTCTCGTGATTCTGCCATATAGATTAGAGGGCAGAATCACACGTTCATTTCTCTCGTTTGTTCCAATGCACTTCGATACAGCTTCTATATCCGATGTAAACAATCGCTTCATGTTGCAGTTCATTCTCAGCACCCCTTAAATCAACCTTTGTCCAACGCGCACCTGTGAAACAGTCTGATTTACAGTTTATTTGACAATGAATATTCGCCGCTTAACCGGATCATATTCCAAGAATACTGGCGTAAATGGACATGAATTTCATTTTCATCCACAGTTGTCATTCCATCTGCATGAGGCACTACATTATCCGGCTGTTCCGGACTATTGATGGCATCCGGATCCATATGTGCCAATACAACATGTTCGATCAGCTTTATATCATCGAATCTCTCAAGGGTAACATCCAGTAAAATCTCTTCAGATTTTGAACGATTGACTGCAAAAATGATTACTTCCTTTTCTTCTTCATTCCAAACAGCAACCGTATCAACAAAAAGAACGAAATGGCATGCAGCAGTACTATATCCCGCACAATCCACCTTGGTTTGCAACGCAACTCCTCGCCCATACTTGGAAGTCAGCTGGAAGGGATAGTAAATAGTCTGCTTCCATGCAGCTCCGCCGGGCACTGTCATAATTGGTGCACATACGTTCACCAACTGCGCCATGCAGGCCATTTCAACACGATCGCATCTGCGAATCAGAGACATCAACATGCTGCCCACCAGCAAGGCGTCTTCCATGGCGAAGATATACTCCTCGCGTGCCGGTCCGATCTTCCATGGATCAAGCGCGTTATCGCTCCTGTATCGCATCGGCCATACATTCCATTCATCAACCGACAGATTGATTCTTTTTTGTTTATGCAGTCGCGCAGCTACTGCATCACACAAGGCAATCACTCCATTGATATATGTATCCAGCTTTACTGAGTTAGCAAGATAAGCAGGCCCATCTGAATAGTCATTGGCAAAGTATTGATGCAAAGAAATGCAATCTATATGGTCGTAGCATTTCTCCAGTACCGTTTCTTCCCACAAGCCAAAAGAAGGCATATCCATACTCGAGCTGCCACAAGCTACCAGGTTTACACCTGGATCGACTTTTTTCATCAGGCAGGCGGTCTTGCGGGCGATGTCACCGTAATCTTCAGCCGTACGACAGCCGATCTGCCAGATGCCGTCCATCTCGTTGCCAAGACACCACACCTCGTCACCGTAGGGTTTCTCGTGACCATTCTTGACACGCATATCCGCATACAGACTGCCAGCAGGCATGTTGCAATACTCCAGTAGCTGCGCAGCTTCCTCCGGACCCTTGGTACCAAGATTGACGGCCATTATGACCTCGGAGCCAACCTCCTTAGCCCAAGCATGGAACTCATCCGTTCCAACCTCATTGGGTTCCAACTGCTGCCAAGCCGGGTCCAGCTTGCGCGGTCTCTTTTCACGAGGACCTACGCCGTCTTTCCAATCATAGCCTGAGAGAAAGTTCCCACCAGGATAGCGTATGATCGGCACATTCAGTTCCTTGACCATCTGCTTTACATCCTGCCTGAAACCATTCCGATCAGCAGTTGGATGGTTCGGTTCATATATGCCATTGTAAACTGCACGCCCCATATGCTCGATAAAAGAACCGAAGATACGAGGATTTACCTTGCCTACCTGAAACGAAGGATGCAGCATCATTTTGGCTTTCACTGTTTATATTCTCCTTATCACATTCATTCAGCAGACTATGTAATATCCAGTTTTATCGTGTCACACAATACCGTTTCAATCGACTCAACTACCATTATCATGGGATCCATTTGCATCGTCAATCTTTTGGCATAAAGTACCAAGCACATCAAATGTTATTTTTTCTTAATATTTTCAATTATTATCACCTTTGGGAACTATGTATTCTTGGTTTTATTCCGCAGCGTTTTGTATGATATACTGCACTGCTTCCATCATGTTTTCAGCCACATATACTGGCTCGTAATCCTGCCATTTTTCCCGATCGATCCCCAGCGCTTCCTCACCTCGCCCAGTCATAACGAGGATCAGCTTGATCCCCATCTTTCCGGCGGCAGCCATGTCGCTCCAGCGATCACCGATCATGTAGCACTTGGACAAATCCATACCGTACTTCTCCGCAGCCTGCTCGAACAGACCAGGCTCCGGCTTACGGCACCGACAGTGATCATGAGAATCGTGCGGACAGATGAACCAATCATAGGCACCAATGGCACGGAACTCAGCCGCAAAATCATACCCTCCATCCAGCCCACGCGCAATGCAGGACTGGTTCGTGATGATCACTGCCGGATAGCCGTTTTCTTTCAGCAGCCGAAACGCTTCCGGCGTTCCTTCGTAAGGATAGTAATCCGTAGGATACTTGACATAGTATGGACCGCCCATGGTTCCATCCCGGTCGATGAAAACAAACGTCCTGTTATCCATCATCCATTCCTTCTCTCTACGAATTGCAATATTTCTGCTGAAATAACAATCACATTTCTTACACTTCTGCCATCAGCTTGGAGGTCAGGCCACGCAGGTTGTAGCAGGTGACATACTCGCTGATACGATGCTTGATCTTGTCAATCACGTAGCGACGGGCAGGAACATTTGCCTTCTCCAGACGATCCAGCATGGACTTCAGCTCAGCGGCAACAACAGGAGTATCGAACACATAGTGACCGCTGATATCAGTGATCTGCTTGGTCAGTTTCTCATCAGCCAGAACCTCCTCAACAGACAGCTTGGCAGTCTCGCCGACCATCCACTTGCGCCAACGACCAGCCTCCACCGCAGCGCGTGAGAGCACCTGCTCCACTTTGCTGACTTCATCGATCACGCCGATTTCCTTCATTTTCTTCTCCAGACGAGCCAGTTCGAGGTAAGCACGAGTCTCCATCACGCCATACTCAGGGGCAACGTTGGAGGATCCGACGCCCAGAGCGGGATGCATCAGAAGGATGTCATCAGGCAGATAGTCGCCGTTATGCTCCTTGAGTTCCATAGCATTCTGAGCGGTAACGCGGCCCAGCTTGCGGGCATTCTCAAAGGAGTACTTACCGATATTCTCCGTCAGACGGGTCAGCGTTCCGGTCTGACCAACGATGAACTGCGGATGGGGCAGACCCTTCTCATCCAGCATCGTCATCAGCTTCTCAATAAAGGTTTCGAACTCTACTGTACCGGTCAGGCCGCCGTTGGTTTCCTCCGTGCCGACCTCGTATCCCAGCGGGGGCAGATTCTTCTCCGCACGATACGCTTCGCACTTCTCGATCAGTTCCACCGTCCGACGCAGTACGATCTCCATCGGCACTACTGCGCCCACCGTGTGAGGATCCTTCGTCGGATCAATGTGCAGCAGATCAAAGCCCGCATCGATGTCCGCAAAGTAGGACTTCAGGCCCAGTGCCATCGCTTCATCTTCGGGCAGCTCGGCCTTACGTTCCTCATCACGCTGCCAGGGGCCACCATGGTCACGGCAAACATAGTACAGGCCATCGAAGTCAACCTTTTTCGCCATGGCGTCAATCGCACTGCAGAAGTCATTCTGATCCCAATTGGACACGTAACCGCGGCCAAAGCACTCCGCATCAACCTGATTACGGCTCGCAATGAACATGATCGGAAAATCCTGTTCCTTCGCCAGTTCCAGAGTGCCCTGCAGCAGCATGGGGCTCATCGGGCCAATGCCCAGCAGTGTGACAAAGCCATCCTTCGCACGCACTTTATGGAGACGGGGTACCATCTGAGTGATATTCAGCTTTTTATTCATTAGATTTTCCTCCTACATACAGGTACATAATGTACTGTGTTGAACGATTTGGTCTTAGGGTGTGCAATAATCAGTTACAGCATATTATGGGTTATGATCTTTAGCCAGCAGGGCTGCTCCCCACAAGCCAGAATCATCACCCAACGTTGCCACTCGTAGCCATTTGTCAGGATTCCCTCCCCAATAGCTACCACGCTGTACCGCTTCAACGATTGCCTGTTTCATCAGATCTAAGGAACGTCGTACACTACCGCCAATGACAACACACTCCGGGTCTATCAGCTGCAATACATACCCTAATCCAATACCGAGTTTTTCACCAGCCTGTAGAAAAGCTTGTATGGAATCCTCATCACCAAGCTTCGCTAAAGTCGCTGCCTCTCGGGCGGTTATTTCCATTCCTTTCTTCTGGCTGACAAAGCGACCAATCGCTGTCCCCGAAGCATATAGCTCCAAACAACCACGCCGACCGCATGCACAGGGTAAGCCATCAGGCATCAAGCACAAATGGCCTATTTCACCTGCTCCCTCATGAAATCCGGAAAGGATCTTTCCATTTGCCACGATGCCACATCCTACGCCTGTAGAAACAGTTACATAAGCCATGCTTTCAGTATCCTTGCCAGCACCAATGCGGTATTCTCCATATGCAGCTGCATTTGCATCGTTCTCCAGGCAAACAGGACAGTGAAGTTGCTCTTCCAACTGCTTTACAATGGGCATATTCTCCCAACCCAACATGGGAGCTTTAATCACTACTCCCTGTCGTGCTGAAAGGGGCCCCGGACACGCTACGCCAATTCCTTTGAGTTCAGTGATTCCCGCTTCAGCAGCACTTTTCTTGAGCATGTGAACCAGATCAGCCAATACCGCATCTGCACCACGATGAGGCGCAGTGGGCATCTCCTGACGGCTATACAGGCGTTTTCCATCAAAGGCCGCCACCGCAAGCTTTGTGCCACCGATATCTGCTGCAAGCCATCCACGCATGATTGTTGTCTCCGAAGTTAACGCTTCATATAATCAGTGTAAGTAGACTTCTGAATGACATCCAGATCCAACCAGGCCGCGATTTCCATCAGCACGTCCGTCTGATCACCCACGCCCAGAGCAAAGTGATGCGGCAGAGACTGATCCAGCACAGTGGCTACCATATCACGAGCAGAGCACTTCTCACCCGCAACAGTCAGATTGCCCATCCAGCCACGGCTACCAATGAAGCTGGGCTTCTTTTCATCCAAGAATTCACCAGCGCATACCAGCAGCTGGTCGAAGTTGCCAGTCATACGTCCAATCGTTGCTGGCTGTGCCTTGAAGACCATGTCACGAGCAACACCGCAGCAGATCGGAGGCTCATCCGGAATGTGTGCCTTACCAGAGTAGTTGCCGCCCAGAGAATAGCCCGCATCGCAGCAGAACTCTGCAGCAGCCGGTCCACAATGCCACATGAGCACACTTTCATCCTTCTCGTCAAAGGCAGACATATCCATACACATGGTGGACTTTCCGGTGATCTCCTGGAGCATCAACATGCTCACGGCGCTGGGTACATCACCTTCACAAGCAGCAGGTATCAGCTGATCATTCAGAGAAGCAACTACCGAGCAAATGGAGTAGTCGAACTTGTCCATGAACTTGGGCCAGCAGGAGATCGCGATGGCATCATACTGGTACGCCGCCAGGAAATCGTTGTACGCCTTCAGGAAGCGGGCATTCATCATCTTGTGACGGACAGAGCAGGGCTGTACGCCCAGCTTGGCCTTAGCCTCATATTCCTCAGCCATTTTGGCAATCTCACTATCAGAGTAAGACATGGCACTGTCGCCAATTTCGTCAAACTCGTGCAGGCGGTTGAATTCCATACCCTCAAAGCGCTTAAGCATATCGCGTTCGTCGAAGTACAGATCATTAAATCCAGGGGCAATACCACCAATCAGCGCGATCTTGGACTGCTTCATTCGCTTAATGGTGCGCAGCGCCTTAATAGTAGTGCGCATCCGCTTGGCGAACATTTCATCATTTACCTCACCGAAGAACCACTTCACGGGAATACGATCATGAGGATAGTAGTTCTTGATGATGGACATGTGCATATTGATGGAGCAGAAAGAATTGAACTGCACAATGCCATCAACGCTGCCCTCCGGAATCGCCCACTGGCCCAGAGGATAGCCAGCCTTGCCATACACCATAGCCAGGAAACCTGCAGAGTAGCTGGTATTCTGGACAAGCAGGAAGTCCGGCTTTTCCGCATGCACCATTGTCAGAGAACGCTTCGCATCCTCAGCGGTGATAACATTTTCAGGATACACCACCAGCGATGCACCAAGGTCTGCCAGAAACACTTTCAGTTCCTCAGCCGCTTTGTGAAAACGTCCAGCCTTATCACCAGGGAAACTCAATTGGCTCGTACCAATCAGCATAACCTTGAAATCCATTCATTTCATCCTTTCTGTATTGAACATACTTGCCGATGTGTTTTGTTTGACAGAACTCTATCGTCATGCTACAAAACACTTCAACTTCGTAATTACATTATACTTTTTGTATCCTTGGGGGGCAATCAAGCATTGTGCATGATTTCAGCACAAATGTGCACATTTGCTCTTTCTTTGGTCTAATTTGAATGATAACAGGGATATTTGGCGAATATTCTACCATATCAAAGGAGGTGCGCCTATGACGAATCAAGGAGTAACCTATTCACAGTTACAGCCTGCAAATAAAAAGTCAAGCCCCAAATGGGACTTGCTGCAAGGAAATTTGGC
>ENA-OZHZ01001256-OZHZ01001256.1-human-gut-metagenome-genome-assembly--contig:-NODE-1256-length-10191-cov-5.117699_pt1 | contig 10191 bp, 9 predicted proteins | sample MGYA00244053_ERZ653699 | MGnify/ENA primary metagenome ERZ653699 (study PRJEB26926, sample SAMN06165200) | human gut metagenome | biome: ENVO:00009003; feature: ENVO:2100002; material: ENVO:00002003...
GGTCGTGCTCCGGGTCGTTGCTGCGGTTGAAGCCCTGATAGTCGCCCGCCATCAGCCACAGGAAGTAGGTCTGGTAGCCGGGGGTGGAAACGGTGGTGTGGTAGCCGTAGGGGAACTCCACCAGCTCGTCGTTCTTCACCCGGTAGGCCTCATCCAGGGAGCCGTCGGCGGTGTACAGACACTGCACGGCAAAGCCCTGCTTGGGGTCAAACAGGAAGTAGTAAATTTCCTCGGCGATGCACTCGGCGGGCATATTGTCCTCGTCGTGCTTGTGGGGCGGGAAGCCCGCCCAGTTGCCCTCGGTGCAGTAGGCCTCGCCGATGGTCAGAACCTTGGCGTTGGAATTGCCGTCGATGATGAAGCTGGTCTCTCTCTGGAAGGGAACGCGGCCCAGCAGCTTCAGCACCACATGGTCTTCCCGAAGCACCTGCGGGGCGGTCTTTTCCTTCACGGGTGTGCCGCAGACGGCGATCTTGATATGGTCGATGGCTTCGATCTCCAGATGCTGCTCACGGGGCATATAGAAGCTCTCGGCCTTGCGGTTTTCAAATACGTTGGCGCGGTTTCCCACGTTCTCATAGCGCTCACCGTCGAAGGAAACGTTGCAGTGGCCCTCCAGCATGATGAAGGCGACTTCCCGGTCTTCGGTGTCAAAAGGCAGCTTCTCTCCGGCGTCCAGCTCGATGATGCCGAACTCCAGCTTTTTCAGGCTGCACTGCCCGATCTTGCAGATGGGCGTGTAGCCCTTGGCAGGAACGTAGGTTTTCTTGTAATTCATAAATTCTCCTCCTTAAGAAGTTTATCTACAACGGCCTCCCAATCTCCGACGATGCCATAGTCGGCATAGTCGAAAATCGGTGCCTTCGGGTCCGAATTGATGGCGACGACCTTCCCGGAGCCGGACATACCGGCCAGGTGCTGCACCGCGCCGCTGATTCCCACGGCAAGATACAGCTTCGGGCAGACCGTAATGCCCGTCATGCCCACCTGACAGCGGTAGGGCACGAACCCCGCCTCCACAGCCGTGCGGGACGCACCCAGACTGCCCCCCAGCTTTCTTGCCAGGGCTTCCAGTTTTTCAAAGCCCGCCCTGGAGCCGACGCCCATGCCTCCCGCTACGATGATCTCCGCCTGAGACAGGGGCTTTCCCTGGGCGAAGCTTCCGAAGGAACGGAGCTTCACCCGCTCGTCTGGGGTATAGGTGATGGTTTGCACGTCCGGCGTTTTGGCCGCCTGCTTCTCCGGCCGGAACGTTCCCGGTCGGACAGTGGCCATCTGAATCTCACTCAAAGAGCGGATGTCCGCCATCAGGGAATTTCCAAATGCCGGACGGGTCTGAATCAGCTGCTCCCCCTCCATACGCAGGGCGGTGCAGTCCGCCGTCAGTCCCGCGTCCAGCTGCCACGCAAGCATGGGCATAATATTCCGCATCCGCACCGTTGCCGGAGCCAGCACGATCTGACTGTCCCACCGGCGGATCGTCTCCGACAGAAAGGCGGCAAAAGCGCTTTCGTCCCCAATTTCCGGGGCGCTGAGTTCAAAAATGCGGCATGCGCCATATTCCGCGGCGGTTTCAGCCTCCCCCGCCGGAACCAAAGCCCGCAGTTCGCCGCCGGAAAGCCGGGCGGCCTTGCTGAGCAGGCCCTTATCCACGCCGAAGGGGCATAACACCAGAATCTCCTTCATGGCCGCACCTCCCGCAGAAGCACGCGCAGATTCTGCACACCCGCGTCCAAATCCGTTTCCTTTGGCCCCCGGCGCAAACCGGGGAAGCGGGATTCCATTGCCACGACCTTGGTAAGCGACCCTTTCAGGCCGCAGTCCTCCGGGGTCAGTCCCAGATCGGCGGCTGTCAGGATCTCCACCGGGGTTTTCCTCGCCCGGCGCATTCCCAGGATTCCGGCCAGACGCAGCGGATAGGAATAGCTGCTGAAGCTGATTACCGCAGAGCCGGAAACGGTCAGATTCTGAACGCCGTCCTCCAGCCGCCGGGTGACCAGCAGTCCGTCCCCCGCCATCTCCACCTTTTCCGCATTGGAGATGCAGGGAAGCCCCAGCGCCGCCGCCAGTTCGCCGGGAACCTGCCCGGTCTCCCCGTCGATGGCCTTGCAGCCGCAGAAAACGGCATCAAACGGCCCCAGCTTTTCCGCCGCCGAAGCCAGCGCCCGGGCAGTCGCCCGGGTGTCCGCCCCGGCCATGAGACGGTCGGTAATGAGTACCGCCCGATTGGCCCCCCTTGCCAGCAATTCCAGCAATGGGCCCTCCAGTTTTGGAGGGCCCATGGTCAGGACTGTGACACTGCCATCCCTGTCCGCCAGACGGAAAGCGGCCTCCAGCGCGGACTCATCCGCAATATTCCATTGCAAACTGGCCCCATCCCGCTTTAACCGGTGCTGACCGTCCACCTCAACAGAGGAGGAAACGGGTACCGCCTTTACACAGACAAGAATGTGTTTCATATTCGTTTTACAGCAGCGCGCCGAACAGGTCTACCAGCTGATAGCCCTCGGGAACGCACAGGCTGAAGCACAGCCATGTTTCGGGACACGCCACCAGCATCGCCTTGGCATCGGTGCGGGTCAGATCGTCCCAGCGGCCGCCCGCAATGCGGGTCACCAGCTCGGGCATATAGCCGTAGGCAACGGCGGTGCCGCAGGACTTCGCCAGCTTCTCGTGGTTGAACATCTCCGTCAGCTCGTAGCCCGCGGCTTTGGCCATGGCGCGCACGGGGGCGAACTCGTGGAAAGTACGCGCCAGGCGGTCGTCATCGTGGCAGGCGCCCAGCGTGCCCAGCGCGGCCTTGGCGGCCAGCTTCTTCTCTTCCAGCAGCTTTGCGACGAAAGCGGTGGCGGTGGTGACACCGGCGGTGATCTCGCAGCCCCACTCAGGGTACTTCTGGGTCATGATCTCGGCGTCGTAGCTGTCCAGAACCACAACGGGAAGACCCGTTTCGTTCAGCGCCTTGGCGCACACTTCGGCCTGCTTACGGACTTCCTCGGTGTAGCCCATCAGGTCGCCCAGCATCACGCCGGAGGCAGGCTCATTGGCAAGAACCTTGGCGGAAACGCCCGCCTTTGCCAGCAGCGCCAGCAGATGCTTCGCCATTTCCGGAACCTTGATGGCGGCGACTTCGCCGATGTACACCAGAACGTCAGTGCCGTCCTGACCGTAGGAGGGCTTCTCCACACCGTAGATGTTGCCGGTGGTCTCCACGTTTTCGATCAGATTCATGACGCTCTCCGGAGCGACCTCACTGACCACGGCTTCGGTGCGGGCTTCCCGGATGAACAGCGGCGGCTGATAGCCGGTGGCGCAGTCATTGGTGCAGGCGTCGCACAGCAGGCACTCGTACATGGCCTGACCCATATCCTTGTCAAACTCCTGTGCCTTCTTGTTGACCATGCTCAGCAGCAGGCCCTTGGCGCGGGGGGTGTTCAGTTCCTTACCGGTCTGGTGCTGGACAGGGCACAGATGGCGGCACATCCAGCAGAAGCGGCACTTTTCCGCATGATGCAGGGCATTCTGACTAATCATATTGTTACCTCCTATCCTTTCCTTACAGACCCAGCTTGTAGGGGTTCATGATACCATTGGGGTCAAGCTCCTTCTTCAGCGCCTGCAGCACCTGAATGGCGGGGCCGTACTGCTCTTTCACCAGACGGGACAGCTTCAGGCCGACGCCGTGGTGATCGTTCAGCACGCCGCCGTTGGCCAGCGCCGCGCGGACGCCGCAGTTCCAGACCTGATTGTGCAGGCGGAGAGCCTCCTCGGGATCCTTGGGGGGATTGTCGATGATGAAGCGGGAATAGTTCATGGCACCCCAGTCGTACCAGTGGGAGCTGTGGGAGATGAAGCGGACACCGTAATCCTTGAAGTTATCCTCCACGGCGGCCTTCATCGCCCGGTAGATCTTCTCAATATTGTCGTGGGTCGCCACGGTGTCCAGGGTACCGAACATCTGGGGCAGATCCATAATGTTGTCGGGATAGAAGAAGGTAATGCGGTTCTGGAACCACTTTTCGCCGTATTCCGTGCCCAGATCTTCCGCGCCGTACTTCTTGGCGATGTCCAGAACGATCTCCAGCTCAGCGGCGACGACCTTCTCGTAGCCTTCCAGCGTCAGGTTCAGGAAGGAGCCGCGCTTCTCAAAGCCGATGATCTTCTTGATGATGGAGACGGTCTCCGCCTCGTCGAACAGACGCACGATGGAGGGCTTCACCGCCTGGACGATGTCCCGGCAGGCCTGATAGCCCACATGGATGTCGGAGAACAGGAACGCATGGTGGATGCGGGTCTCGGGCTGCCTGACGATCTTGAACTTGGCCTTGGTCATGATGCCCAGAGTACCCTCGGAGCCGACGAAGAAGGGGATCAGGTTGGGGCCGGAGGAGTGCTTCGGCACGGGCAGGGTGTTGATGATATCGCCGTTGGGCAGAACCACTTCCAGAGACAGGCACATATCGTCCATCTTGCCGTACTTGGTGGAGAGAATACCGATGCCGTTGTGCGCCAGCGCGCCGCCCACGGTGCAGCAGGTCATGCAGGAGGGCAGGTGCATCACGGAATAGCCCTTTTCGTTGACCAGATCTTCCAGCGTGGCAAAGATCATGCCGGTCTCGCAGGTGACGTAGCCCGCCTCGGTGTTCAGCTCGATGAGCTTGTCCAGACGCTTGATGTCCAGCAGAATGCCGCCGGCCACCGGCAGAGCGCCGCCCTGACTTCCGGAGCCGCCGCCCCATGTGGTGACGGGAATTTTATAGTAGTTGGCAATCTTCATGACCTTGGATACTTCCTCGGTGGTGCCGGGGCGAACGATGATATCAGGCATGGGACCCTGCTCACCGGCATCCTGCCATTTCCGGCTGAGCCAGAAATAGTCCACGGAATATACCGCACGTTCAATTTCCTTGGTGGATACGTTTTCTACACCGACCGCGTCCTCCAGCTCGGAACGGATCATGTAGAACATCAAAGACTTGTCTTGCATGGTGCTTCTCCCTTTCTGATTTTGTAATGAAATTTCACATTTGAGAATCATTTTTCGCTTATAATTGTATTCGCATTACATCCTCGTCATAAATATAGCACATTGTAATCAGATTTTCAAGCACCGGCAAGAATAATTGTAACGAAATTACACCTCCAGATTTAGGCATTTCGCCAATTCTGCCAAGAACCTCCTCAGTATTTCAGGCTTTCCATACTCTTTTCGATTTGCAGGGACTTTGCCCCATCCGTCCGCATGGCGATATAAGTGTAGATGGAGTCCGCGATGGTCAGCGCCGCCACGCGGGAAGCGATGGACACGACCCGGTATTTTGTCTCCTTGGAGTTCGTGTTCAGGCTGATGTCCGCCAGCTTGGACAGGGGATTTTTGCCCGCGCTGGTCAGGGAGATGACCTTTGCCCCCCGATGCTTTGCGGTTTGGGTGCTGTCCACCACGCAGCGGGAGCTGCCGGAATGGCTGACGGCAAACACCGCGTCCCGCTCGTCCAAATAATTGCAGGCGATCACCTGCAAATGGGGGTCGGTGTAGACTGCGGCGTTCAGGCCAAGCCGCAGCAGCTTGTGGTGCAAGTCCATGGCCACAGGCGCGGAGCCGCCCAGACCGAAGATCACGATTTTCCGGGCGTTCATCAGCAGCTGCGCCGCCGCCGCCAGCGTTTCCGGCTCCAGCATGTCCCGGGTGAACTGCAAGGCCAGCACGGCGCTCTGGAACACCTTGTCCCGCACTGCCTGCACGGAATCCTCGGCGCTGATCTCCTCGTGGATGATCTCGTCGGGGGAGACCGTGGCCTGCGCCAGGGTCAGCTTTAAATCTTCATAGCCGCTGAAGCCCAGCTTCTTGTAAGCCCGGACAACCGTGGGGTCTGAGACGCCGCAGGCATCCGCCAGCGCCGCCACCGACAGGTCGATGATCCCCCGGGGATTCCCCCGGATGTATTCCGCCACTTTCCGCTCGGATTTGCTGAGGTTTGGAAGGGAATTTTCGATTCTCAGCAGCAGCGCCGCCAGAGAGGTGTTCTGTACCGCCATGCCCGTTACCGTCCTTCTCATTATAGTATGAAAACAGTATAACATAGTCTTTTCCAAAAGGAAAGCGTACAGAAAAAAGAAATTCCCAAGGTTTTGAAGCCTTGGGAATTTCACACTTATTTGTACTCAGCCGTGACGCCGGGGTTGCAGAGGATGATGGAAAAATCCCCCTCGAAAACGGCGTCCCTGACCTGACAGGGGAAGAACACCTCGCTGCCCTGTTTCACAGGGAGCGCGTTCTCTCCACAGCGGATGCGCCCTTCCCCGGACACGACAATGCCGATCTGCACGTCGCCGGTATTTTTCCTTGCCATAGCGCCGGAAACCGTCACCATGGTGCAGGAGAAATAGGAGGTATCCCGGTCGCCGAAGATCTCGATCTCCCGGCCGCCCGGCTCCTGCCGCAGTACCGGTTCCTTGCTCTTGAGCCGGTCAAGCAGCTTGTCCAGCGGGAGTCCCTCATAGTGGAAGCTGTTCAGCATCCGGCTTTCGTACAGCTGCTCGTCCTCCGGCTCAAAAATCCCGAAAGGATTTGCCTTCCGCCGGTATTCCAGCAGATACTCCTGCGGGAACGGCACCGCCGTAAGGTCGGACGGCTCCTGAATCTCCGCGACGAAGCACCCTGCCCCCAGCGCGTGGGGAACGCCGCCGGGAATCATATAGCTTTCGCCGGGCTGCACCGGAATTTTGTGGCAGAAGCTTTCCAGCAGCGCGGCGTCTCCTTTCCGGTAGGCCGCTTCAAACTTTTCCCGGGTAATATCCTCCTTGAAGCCCAGAAGGATGTACGGCAGCTCGGGGACGTCCTTGCGCGTTCCCAGAACATACCAGCACTCTTCCTTGCCGAACCGGCTGTTCCAGTATTTCCGGGCGTTTTCCCGGGTCGGATGGCATTGCAGCAGGAACGGGGCTTTCGCGTCCAGCATTTTGATGAGCATCCCCAGACTGGTGCCGTATTTCTCCATGTGCTTTTTACCCAGAATGGTTTCCGGCGCCCGCTTCACCACGTTCACCAGAAAATCCCGCGTCCCGTCGGGGAGAATGACCTCGGCATAGCCGAGATTGGGATTTTCCGGGGTCGCGCCGTTTGCTCTCGTCAGGGAGCCGACCCAGGCTTCCGCACCGTTGGGCGTATCCGCCGGATGCTCCACGCCCCGGAATCTGTCCAGCTCCCGTCCGCCGTCGGCTCTTACTTTATTCGGCACCAACGGCCAGGGTCTGTTGTAAATCTCCATAGGCCCAAACACCGCCTCTTATTTAATCACGATACTTATCCCGGTAAGCCATCAGCACCAGAGAGCCGATCAGAATCGCGCCGCGGACGATGTACTGCAGGTAAATGTTCCAGTTCAGGATGGTCATGCCGTTGATCAGCACGGAGATCAGCACTACGCCCACCACGGTTCCGTAAATGGTGCCGGAGCCGCCCGCCATGGAGGTGCCGCCGATAATCGCCATGGACAGGCAGTCCGTCGGCCACTCCTTGCCATACGACCAGTCCGCCTGATTGACCTGCGCGGAGTTGATGAAGCCCGCGATCGCCGCAAGGATCTGCACGGCGATGAACACAAACGCCTTGGACTTGAACACGTTGATACCGGTCAGGCGGGCCGCTTCCTGATTGCCGCCCACGGCGTAAACGCTGCGGCCGGTGGTGGTGTGCTCCATGATGAAGTAGCACAGAACCGCCGCCACAAAGAAGATGATGACGGGATAGGGTACCACGCCGAACAGCCGTCCCATGCCCACCTGCACATACCAGTTGGGATAGGCGTTGGGGATGGGGTAGTTGTTGCAGATGATGGCAGCCAGACCGAACATCAGGTACTGGGTACCCAGCGTGACCACGAAGGGCGGCAGATCGTAGGTGTTCTGCAAGAAAGCGTGGAGCAGGCCGATAACCACGGCGAAGGCGATACCCACCGCCATGCCAATCAGGCAGGCCAGCGTCTGGTTATATCCGGCGGCGACCATGTTCTTGCAGAACACGGCCACGAACATGCCGGACAGGCCGACCTGAGAGCCCGTGGACAGGTCGATCTTACCGCAGATCAGAACCATGGTGACGCCCAGCGCGATCAGGCCCTTGATGGCGCCGGAACGAAGCAGGTTCATCCAGTTGTTCAGCTTCATAAAGGAGTCCGTGGAGATCCACAGCGCGATGACAACCAGAATCAGAACGATCTCCGTCACATGGTTCAGGAAGTGGTACATGACTTTTTTCTTGTTAATTCTCTCGTTCACTGGAATGTCCTCCCATACAAAGCGTATACAAATCGTTTGTTGTCATGGAATCGATCTTTTCCGTGGTCAATTCCTCGGTGATCCTTCCGCCCCGCAGCACCAGAATGCGGTTGCAGACGCCGGGCAGCTCTTCCAGCTCCGTGGAGACAAAGATGGAGGAATTCCCCTGCTTCGCCTGATTCCACATAATCTCGAAGATCTGCTGCTTCGCGTTCACATCGATGCCTCTGGTGGGTTCGTCGTAGATCATGATCTTGGGGTCGTTGTTCAGCCAGTTGCCCACGACCACCTTCTGCTGGTTGCCGCCGGACATGGAGCTTGCCTTGGCAGAGATGCTGGAGAGCTTGATCTGCAATGCCTTGACCTGCCGCTCGGACATTTCCTTACGCTTCTTCCGGCTCTCCACCCAGCCGTTGATGGTGGTCTTCTTCATACCGGCGTAGCAGAGGTTACTCTCGATGGAGTGCTTCAGGATCAGGCCGGTGGTCTTTCTGTCCTCAGGGGTCAGGCCCAGCCCTGCGTTCTTCATGATGGCAGGGGTACGCTTGAGATAGGTCTTTCCCTCGATGATGACCTCACCGGAATCCGCCGGATCGGAACCGAAAATGCCGCCCAGCAGCTCCGTCCGCCCGGAACCCAGAACGCCCGCGATGCCCAGCACCTCGCCCTTGTACAGGGTAAAGGAGATGTCCTCGTACCATCCGGCGCGGGTCAGGTGCTTGACCTCCATCACCGGCTCATCCGTGGGAACCACATCCGCCGGGCGCTTGCGGATCTCCGTCTTGCCGAACATCATGGCGATCATACCGGCGTTGTCAATCTCCTCGATGTTCTTCTTGCCGACATACTGGGCGTCCCGCAGGACGGTGACGGTATCGGCGATCTCGTGTATTTCTGCCAGTTTATGAGAAATATAGATAATGATTACATCATTTTCCTTCACTTTACGAATGGCCGCAAACAGCTTTTCTACCTCCGCCTTGGCCAGTGCGGAAGTCGGCTCGTCCAGAATCAGAACCTTGGGGTCCTGACTGAGCGCCTTGCAGATCTCTACGACCTGCCGCTGCCACATGGGCAGGTGCATAATCTTGGATTTGGGATTGATCCTGACGTCCATCACTTTCAGCAGGCGCTCGGTCTCCGACTGCACCAGCTTCCAGTTGATGAGGCCGCCCGGCTTCTTCGGCAGCCGCCCCATGAAAATATTTTCCATAACCGTCAGCGTGGGAACCAGACTCGTCTCCTGATACACCAGAACAATGCCGCTCTTTGCGGCATCCGTCGGGTTCCGAAAGCTCAGCTTCTGTCCATCCAGATAAAATTCGCCGCTGGTCGCGCTTTCCGCGCCGGCGAAGATCTTGCAAAGGGTGGATTTTCCCGACCCGTTTTTGCCCAGAAGCGCGTTGATCTTGCCGCTGTCGAAGGAAGCGCTCACGTGATCCAGCGCCCGGGTGCCGGGATAGTCTTTCACAATGTTATCGCAGGAAAGGGTACTCACTTTTTATTCACCACTCTCTTTGATTGGAGAGGCTCCGGGTGCGCAAGCCCCGGAGCCTATAAATTGCCTACGTGAATCGCGGAAAATCAGCTGTTGGCCAGCTTGTAGTAGCCGTCCAGCCAAGTCTGAACACCGGCCAGATCTTCCTTGCTGTGGATGATGCCTTCCAGATAGACGGTGTCGCCGCGGGGGCACTCGGTCTCTTCGCCGCGCAGGGTCTTGACCAGCTGCTCAACGGCCTTGTAGCCCATGGTGTACATATCCTGCTCCAGTGTGCAGTACAGGGGAGAGTTCTCATCCAGAAGCTGGGTCGCGGTCTGCTCGCCCATGTCGTAGCCGACGACGGTGATCTTGTCGGACAGGCCCATGTTCATGATGACCTGCACAACGACTGGCTCTTATACACATCTCCGAGC
>ENA-OZHZ01001263-OZHZ01001263.1-human-gut-metagenome-genome-assembly--contig:-NODE-1263-length-10133-cov-4.562215_pt1 | contig 10133 bp, 7 predicted proteins | sample MGYA00244053_ERZ653699 | MGnify/ENA primary metagenome ERZ653699 (study PRJEB26926, sample SAMN06165200) | human gut metagenome | biome: ENVO:00009003; feature: ENVO:2100002; material: ENVO:00002003...
TTTCGGCGGAGCAGGCGAGCGACGCATCGCCGCCAAGATACTGGTTCGTCACCGTTTCGAGCGCGACCATGTCGAAATCATCGCTCATGCCGTAGCGCGTGATCATCGCGCGGGCGAGCTTGGTCGCCTGCTCAATATCGTTCGACGCGCCGGTCGTGACGGAGTGGAACACGACTTCTTCGGCGGCGCGGCCGCCGGTGAGCGTTGCGATCTTGTTTTCCATTTCGGCCTTGCTCATCAGGTAATGGTTGCCCTCTTCGACCTGCATCGTGTAGCCGAGCGCGCCGGAGGTGCGCGGCATAATGGTGATCTTCTGCACGGGAGCGGAGTTCGTCTGTTTCGCCGCCACGAGCGCGTGGCCGATCTCATGGTAGGCGACGATCTTCTTTTCTTCGTCGGTCATGATGGCGTTCTTCTTCTGGTAGCCGGCGATGACGACCTCAATGCTCTCTTCGAGGTCTGCCTGCGTGGCAAAGCGTCTGCCGTCGCGCACGGCGCGCAGCGCTGCTTCGTTCACGATGTTGGCAAGCTCCGCGCCGGAAGCGCCGGAGGCCATGCGCGCGACCTTGTTGAAGTCCACATCTTCGGCAATTTTGATCTTTTTGGCATGAACCTGTAAAATGGCCTCGCGGCCCTTGAGGTCGGGCAGCTCCACGGGCACGCGGCGGTCAAAGCGGCCGGGGCGCGTGAGCGCGGGGTCGAGGGACTCGGGACGGTTGGTCGCGGCGAGAATGATGACGCCGTTGTTGCCCTCAAAGCCGTCCATTTCGGTCAAAAGCTGATTTAAGGTCTGCTCGCGCTCATCATTCGTGCTCAGCTGATTATCGCGCTTTTTACCGATGGCGTCGATTTCATCGATGAACACGATGCAAGGCGCTTTTTCCTTTGCCTGCCTAAAGAGGTCACGTACTTTCGATGCGCCCATGCCGACGAACATCTCGACAAATTCCGAGCCGGACATGGAGAAAAACGGCACGTTTGCCTCGCCGGCGACCGCCTTGGCGAGCATCGTTTTACCGGTTCCCGGAGGGCCGACGAGCAGAATGCCCTTGGGCATCGACGCGCCGATCTCCTGATACTTGCTGGGGTCGTGCAGGTAGTTGACGACTTCGGTGAGGTTCTCCTTGGCCTCGTCCTCGCCTGCCACGTCGCTGAAGCGAATGCCTTCGGCAGATTTGACATACACCTTGGCGTTGGACTTTCCCATGTTGAACATCATGGAGTTGCCGCCGCCCATTTTCTCCATCATCTTGCGGGACATGAACTGTCCCAGCGCAACAAAGATGATGATGGGCAGCACCCACGCAAGAATACTGACGAGCGTAGACGTCTGCTCGATCTCCTCGCCCGTGGTGGAAACGCCTGCGTCGAGAAGACGCTGCACAAGGCCGTCGTCCGGCACCATCGCCGTCTTGTAGACCGTTTTTTCATCCGCGCTTGTGAAGAGAATGCGGTTGTCCTGCTGCTGGATCTCCACCTTGCCGACCTCGCCCTGCTCGGTCATGGTGACGAAGGTGTTGTAGTCCACTTCTTTGATCTGATGCTCGGCCATCCACGGCATGGCGATAAAATTGAAGAGCATCACAACAAGGAGCGCCACCACATAGTAGTAGAGCAGCGGTTTTTTCGGGGATTTGACTTCATTCATGGAAGGATTCCTCCGATTGTTTGAATTTCCGGCAAAAAGTGCATACAAATGGAAAAAACTGAACGTAGCAAAAAGCCGGAGTTTTTGCTACGCTGAAAGAAGAGACGGGCGGTCGAAACCGCCCAAAGCTTAGATTAACAGGGAGTATAGCACGGGGAAATGCCGCTGTCCAGTCTCCCGGATAAGAGTTTACAGTTTAGATACACGGAGGTCACAGTTATGAAAAAAAGTGCAAAGGCGGCCGTTGCCGCCACAGCAGTCGCAGCGCTCTACGGCGCGGCGGCCTACGGCGTGACGAGGACGCTGATGGACGTTGCCATGAAGCGCGACATGCCCAAGGCGCTACAGCATAAAAGCGGCGACCATCTTACAGGGGAGAGCCATGACGAGCTTTACCGCGAGGCGCAGAAAACGGCGGCGAACCGGCTCGCCTCTTCGGAAACGGAGACGGTGCTGCTTGAAAACCGCGACGGATTGACGCTCGTGGGCCATCTGCGCGAATGCGAAAACGCCGAGCGCCTTGTGATCGCGTTTCACGGCTGGCGTTCGGCATGGTATCGGGATTTCGGCCTGGTTTCAGACTTTTTGGAACGCGAGAAGTGCAGCGTGCTCTACGTGGAGCAGCGCGCGCAGAACGAGAGCGAGGGCAACTACATCGGCTTTGGCCTGACGGAGCGCTACGACTGCGTGGATTGGGCTGTGTGGGCGTCGGAACGCTTTGGAGAAGCGCTTCCCATCTATTTGATGGGCGTGTCGCTCGGCGGCGCGACGGTGCTGATGGCCGCGGGCGACGTGCTGCCCGACGCGGTGCGCGGCGTGATCGCCGACTCGGCCTACACTTCGCCGCGCGAGATCTGGCAGTATGTGATGAAAAAGAATCTCCGCCTGCCCACGCGCGCGGCGACGTTTATCGCCGACGGACTGTGCAAAAAGAGACTGAATGCCTCATCCGGCAGCTACTCCACCGTCGAGGCGCTCAAGAATACTGAGGTGCCGGTGCTTTTGATCCACGGCGAGGACGACCACTTCGTTCCGCTGCGCATGGCGTTTGAAAACCGCGACGCCTGCGCCTCGTTCTGCAAGCTGCTGGTCATTCCCGGTGCAGATCACGCCAGAACCTACTATATGGGGCGCGGGGCGTATGAAGCGGCGATGCGCGCCTTCTGGGAGCATTTTGACAAGTGAGGGAAGCCCTCACTTGTCCCCCTGCGGGGATTCCAGACGAGCGTATCGGCGAGACGGGCGGAGGATCAGCGTGGCGATGAGAATGAGCAGCGCCGTTGCGCCGAGGCTGACAGGATAGACCAGCATGATGGTCTGGAAGGTCATGCTCTGCGGGAAGACGAATTTGACCCACGCAATGCGAATGCCGCACACGCCGAGCATCGTCAAAAGCGCGGGCGTGAGCGAGATGCCGAAGCCGCGCAGGTAGGCGGAGAGGATCTCGTAGAGCAGGCAGAAGCCATAGGCCGGCAGGATCGTTGCCAGACGGACATAGCCAAGGTCGATGACCTGCGGATCGCCATTGAAGATGGCAAGCAGTGACCTTGCGCTCAGCAGCACGAGGGCGACAGCGAGGAATGTGGCGGCGGCGTCCTCCAGAAGGCTCAGCTGCATCGTCTTTTTGCAGCGCTTGATCTGGCCTGCACCGTAGTTCTGGCCGACAAAGGTCGTGCAGGCCTGCGAGAAGGAATTGAGCACGTCGTAGGCGAGAATTTCGATGTTGAACGCCGCGCTCGACGCCGCGATCACCACCGTGCCGAGGCTGTTGATGGCGGACTGAATGACAATGTTGGCGAAGGAAAAGACCGCGCTCTGCACGCCTGCGGGAACGCCGATGCTCAGAATGCGCCTGAGGCTTGCCCCATCGATGCGAAGCAGCTTCCGCTCAACGCGCACGCACTTGTCCGTGTGCGTGAGGCGGCGGTAGAGGAGCAGCGCGCTCACGGCGTTTGACACCGCCGTTGCGATGGCGACGCCGCCGACAGTCATGTGCAGCACGACAACGAAAAAGAGATTCAGCAGGACGTTCAAAACGCCGGAGATCGCCAGTGCCGCGAGCGGCACCTTGGTATCGCCGATGCTGCGGAAGATCGCCGCTTCAAAGTTGTAGAGCAGAATGACCGGCATGCCGAGCAGGTAGATGCGCAGATACAAGAGCGCATAGGGAAGCACATCGTCCGGCACATTGAGCATGCTCAAAAGCGGCGCGGCGATGAGCTGGCCGAGCAGAGAGACGATCGCACCGCCAAGCGCGGAAAAGACAATCGCCGTGTGTACCGCGCGCTCGACGGCCTTGTCGTCCCCGCAGCCGATGGCGGTTGCAATGACAACGTTTGCGCCCAGCGCAATACCGATGAAAAGGTTGACGATGAGACCGATGATGGGGCCGTTTGCGCCCACGGCCGCGACGGTCACCGTGCATGCATCGCCCGAGAAGTTGCCGACGATGGCCACATCTGAAGCGTGAAAGAGCTGCTCCAGGATCGCCGTTGCCGCCACCGGCAGGGCGAAGAGCGGGAGCTTGTTCCAGATCGAGCCGTGTAGCATGTCGATCTCATGCTTTCTGACAGTTTTTTCCATAATGACCGCGATTCCTTCTTGTTTTACTTGACCGCGGATAGTATATCGCTGCCGCGGGAAAATAGCAAATGTTTCTTGCAGCGCCGCCCTCATGCGCCCGGCATTGACAGGACGGCTGTTTCGCTGTAATATAAGCGCGCAGACGTCAAATTTCCCGAAATTGCGAGGACGCTATGGATTACTATCTTCTGACCGAACTGGCCGCGCGCGTCGGCTATCATCTGGCCCTCAGCGGGGCGGAGACGTTCCGCGTCGAAGAGACGATACGCCGCATCATCGGCGCCTACGGCATTGAATGCGAGGCCTTTTCCATCCCCAACTGCGTGATGGTCAGCCTCGAGGCGGCCAACGGCAAGCCTTTGATGGTGATGAAGCGCGTCGACTTTCACGGCAATGACCTCGAGTCGGTGGAAAAGCTCAACGCGCTCTCGCGCCGCATCTGCGCCGAAACGCCTGACCCGAGCGTCGCCGCGCAGTGGCTCGAGGAAACGCTCAGGGAGCGGCGGCACTACTCCGTGCCCATTTATTACCTGGGCAATTTCTGCGCCGCGGCGGGCTTTTGCCCGGTGTTTGGCGGCACGCTGCGCGACAGCCTGTTCGCGGGCCTTCTGGGCCTCATCATCGGCTTTGTCTCGCGCCAGATGGACAGGCGCGAGACGAACCCGTTTTTCAGCACCATCGTCGAGGCGTTTGCCATGGCGGTGCCGGCGTATCTCGCCGCGGGCTTCCATCTGGTCGACTATATCGACTTTGTCATCATCGGCACCTTAATGATCTTGGTCCCCGGCCTTCTCATCACGACCTCCATGCGCGACATCATTTACGGCGATACGAACTCCGGCATCAACCGCATCGTGCAGGTGCTTCTCTCGTCGTTCGCCATCGCGCTCGGCACGGCGGCGGCATGGCGCGTCACGTCTGGCGTATACGGGCTGACGGTCGCGTCCGGCTCAGCGAGCTATCCCGCCTGGGCACAGGCCGTGATGATCTTCGTCGCCTGTACGGGCTTTTTCATCCTCTTCAATGTGCACGACTGGGGCAGCATTCTCTGCGCGCTCGGCGGCGTGTTCACATGGATGACGTACCTGCTCTGCCGTGATCTGGGCATGAGCATTTACAGCATGAACTTCTTCGCCGCCGTTGTTTCGGCGCTTTACGCTGAAATCTTGGCGCGCTCGCGCAAATACCCCGTCACGTCGTACCTCGTCATCTCGCTCCTGCCGCTGGTGCCGGGCGCGGGCATTTACTACACGATGAGCCTCGGCCTGGGCGGCGATGTGCAGGCCGCGGTGCACAAAGGACTTGAGACCGCGGGCGTTGCGGGCAGCATCGCCGTGGCGATCCTGCTGGTATCCACGGTGTTCCGCCTTGCGACCGCGCAGCGCAGAAACCGAATGAAATCATAAACAGCAGAAAAAGTGCCGCCCGTTGGGCGGCACTTTTTTAGTTCAATGTTTCATCGAGGTAAGCGTTCAGCGCGGCAAAATCACCGCGGGGGCAGGCGGAAATGTCTCGATTTTTTGTGTTGATGAGGCAGTCTGTCAGCAGGAAGACGTCCATACCCGCCTCGCGCGCGGCGAGATCCTCCGTCGCGTCGTTGCCGACCATCAGACACTCCTCCGGCTGCACGCCCAGCGTGCGCGCGACTTCGCGGTAGTAATCCGGATTCGGCTTGCAGAAGGTCGAATTCTCGTAGGTCGTATAGAGCGCAAAATCCTCCGGCGCGAGACCTGCCCAGCGAATGCGCTGCTCGGTCGCAATGTGGGGGAAGATGGGGTTCGTCGCGAGTGCCACGCGAACGCCGCGGGCTTTGAGCCTGCGCACCGTCTCGGCTGCGGCGAGGGTGAAGCCGCAGATCTCCTGCGCGGCAGAAAATTCGTTGGCGTAAAAATTCTCGAAAAGGCCCTGGTCGCTTTGGCACTTTTCCTCGCCGTAGATCGCCGCGAACTTCTTCCAGAAGGCCTGCTCGTTCGTGCAGCTGCCGTCGTTTTTGACCATGGCGGCCGTGCCCGCCCAGATGGCGTCGACGAGAGACTTCGGCTCGTAGCCGTGAGGCGCGAGCTTTTTGGCGAGGAGCTTAAAATATCCGGTCGTGAACGCTTCCTGATCCATGGGCAGCAGCGTCCCGTCCAGATCAAATAAAACAGTGGTGAGGTGCAAGGGGAGCCTCCTTTGGAAGTAAATTATGGCAGCAGTGTTCCGCTGCGCAGGTCGATTTTAAGGCGAACGGTTGTCTGACCGGCACTGTCCATCTGGCGGGCGGAGAGCGTCAGCACGCCGTCACTGAGCACGGGCGCGTTCGTGCCGTCCTGACAATCGTAGTAGTATTCTCCGTCAGAAAAAAGATCTTCCGCCTTGAGCGTTAACGCCGCCTCGCCGCTTCTGCGGTAGACGAATGTTGCGCCAGAGAGATTGGAATAAGGAACGCCCGCGTATTCGGACTTGTCCGCGCTGTAAAAATATGTTTTCTGCACCAGCGCGGCAGACGGCGCGGGGTTCGTGAGCAGCGAATCCTCAAGCTCGGGGCGGAATTGCTCGGTCGAGCAGATACTCAGACCGGTTTTGGTATCAAAGCGATAATCCCAGCCGAACTCCTCCGCAGCAAAGCGCCACGTGAGCGGGAAATATGTTACGCCGCGGAAGTTGAGCAGCGGGTACGGCTCGGCGGAATTGTCGAGAAATTCACTTTTGTCCACCGTGTTGACGGCGATCTGGTAGTCAGCGACGGTTGCCTTGGCGGTCGAAGCATTCCTGCCAGCCGCGGGCGTGTCGATCCACGTGTCCTCGCTTGCGTCGCTGTAGCCGACGAACAGCGTACCCTTTGGCTCAGTCTGATACCAGCTGCTCTTGAGGTGCAGGAAGCGTGAGGCGTGGTAGGTCATGGGGAAATATGTAATATCGCGGTAGATGATCGGCGGATATTCACTGTGCGCGCTGTCGATTTTGGTAGCGTTGAGCGTAACGGCGAACGTCGTGAGCGTGACGGTGACGGTTGTGTCCGTGTTCGCCGCCAGCACAGAGCTTTGCAGCAGCAGAAGCAAAGCGAACATAAGGGTCAAAAACTTGCAGCGCTTCATACAGCATTCCTCCTGAGTGTTGATAGGAGATTCTACCATGATTCCGGGGGCAAGTCAAACCGCCCTGCTCACTCGCCGCGCTCTTTCAAAAGGTCGATGATCTTCTGAAGGCCGAGAAATACCATACCGGTCAAAAATGCGGGAACCCAGCATCGCAATGCGTCAGAAAGCACGAAATGCCACGAAAGGGTGCTCGGCCCCGACGCATAGCCTTGACTGCCGGCGGGCAGGCCGAGCAGGAACCCTGCGATCCAAATGACGACCGTGAGCTTACCGAAAAAGTCGTCGTCTACAAGGCGGCTTACGCCGCCGCTCCTGCGCTTTTGATTCGGATAAAGCAGCTCGTTCGAATCCGTTGAGAGCACGTTGCTGATGCGCACCAGCATGTCAAGGTCGGGATAGGAGTTGCCGCGCTCCCAGCTTGAAACGGACTGGCGCGAAACGGAGAGCTTTTCCGCGAGCGCGTCCTGCGAAAGCCCCGCCTTTTTCCGAAGCCTCCGCAGGTTGGAACTGAAATCAGACATAAATCAACCTCCCTTGCTGTCCACATCATAGCAAAGAAGCCACGAGCAGACAAGCAAAGGTTCTTTGCGGGGGCAAGAGAAGGCCGTCTTGGCCGTTCATTTGTCCCAGGCATTTTCATTTCTAACGGAATCAAAAAAGAGACGGCTTAAAGCCATCTCTTTTTTGGTGCCTCGTCGGGGATTCGAACCCCGGACACCCTGCTTAAAAGGCAGGTGCTCTGCCGACTGAGCTAACGAAGCGTATTCTATTCCAAACCACCGAGGCGGAGAAAAACTGGCAGGGATGGCTGGACTCGAACCAGCGAATGAGGGAGTCAAAGTCCCTTGCCTTACCGCTTGGCTACACCCCTATTGGGAAGAGAGGGCTGGGATCAAATCCCATCCCTCTCTTTTTGTGGGGTGGGTAAAGGGACTCGAACCCTCGACACCCGGAACCACAATCCGGTGCTCTAACCAACTGAGCTACACCCACCACATATCCTGTATCCGTGCGATATTTGCTGCAATGCTGAGAGCCTAAAAAAATGGTACGCCAGAAGGGACTCGAACCCCCGGCCTACTGCTTAGAAGGCAGTTGCTCTATCCAGCTGAGCTACTGGCGCAAATGGATTGGAGCAGGTGACGGGAATCGAACCCGCATCCCCAGCTTGGAAGGCTGGTGCCCTGGCCATTGTGCTACACCTGCATTCGCCCTCCGCAAAAATCGTCAGCTCTGTTATAATAGCATCAGTGTCCCGTTTTGTCAACATTTTTTCGGAAATTCCTTCGGCTTTTTGTGTTACCGGAGCAAAGCGGACAGGAGCGCCGCTCCGTCGACGGTTTCCGGCCGGGAAAATGTGCCGCAAAGACGCTCGGGATGCCACTGGACAGCAAAGACAGGAAGCGCTTTATGCGCGATCGCCTCGACCGTGCCGTCGGGAGCGCAGGCAAGGACTTGCAGCCCCTCACCCAAGGCTTCGACGGCCTGGTGGTGCGCGCTGTTGACCGTGAAGCGCGCGCCGTACAGCGCACGCAGCAGTCCCGGTGCGGTGTTGATGGCATGCAGCCGGTCAACGCCGTCAATTTGACTGTGGCCCTCGATGTGCTGACGCAGCGTGCCGCCAAAATAGACGTTGAGGAGCTGCAAGCCGCGGCAGATGCCGATGGCGGGCTTTCCCGCACGCAGAAATTCGTCAACGAGCGCAAGCTCGCGTTCGTCGCGCGCTTCATCAATGTCCGCCGCGCCGCCGAGCGCGCGGCCATAAAAGCGCGGGTGAACGTCGCCCCCGCCGGGCAGCAGAAGGAGATCCGCCTCCCGGGGCGTTTCCGCGCATCGTGCGCCGATGAGCGAGAGCGCATCTTCGTAATTTTTCAGGCGTACCGATAGATAAACACGCTTCATGGAGCAGAATATGCCGCAAATACGAAAAAATACCTTGCAAGACGCCAAAAGTTATGGCATAATAGTTTGGCTGATAACAGCGCAAGAAAAATGCAGCGGTATCGAAGTGGTCATAACGGGGCTGACTCGAAATTTCGGCGGGATCTGGGAATTTCGTCCCCCCGCTTCTCCTTGATATTCCTCAACACAGAAAATCTCAAAATCGAATATTTTTTGCCGTCTCTCCTGTTTTCTCTCCAATGAATTTTTGAGCAAATTTCTGGAAAGAAAACCGGACGAAAATAGACACGGAGAGTTGTCCGAGTGGTCGAAGGTGCAGCACTCGAAATGCTGTAGACCGAAAGGTCTCTAGGGTTCGAATCCCTAACTCTCCGCCACAAAAAGCCTGTAAACAAGCCCGTTTACAGGCTTTTTAATTTTTGCCTAAAGGGCAAAGCCCGCACGATTTTCGGTTTTCAGGGGAGAAAATCAGCTGTTCTCCCCGGCACTGATCGAACTCCAGCGGCTGCTGAAGTCGCCGCCATCCGGTAGCGCAAGCCCTGTCTCCATCGCCTGTGCCGAGGTGATTTTAGACTTGTAATCCAAGTGGGCGTAGATGTTCGCCGTGGTGGTAAAGTCGCTGTGCCCCAACCACTCCTGAATGTGTTTGAGGGGGACGCCGTTGGCCAGCAGCAAGCTGGCACAGCTGTGACGCAGATCGTGAAAGCGCATCCGGCGCAGGCCGTGGCTCTCCAGAAATTTCGGAAATGCGTTGGTCAGGTACTCCACCCGCATCCGCTCCCCCAGCTCGTCCACGAATACAAAGCCGTCGTATTCATAGTTGTAGCAGTTGCCGCAGACCTGCTTGTTCAGCTCCTGCGCCTCTTTCACCTGCATAAAGTATTCCCGGAAGCTGCCGATGAGCGGCAGGGTGCGCAGAC
>ENA-OZHZ01001264-OZHZ01001264.1-human-gut-metagenome-genome-assembly--contig:-NODE-1264-length-10126-cov-5.839440_pt1 | contig 10126 bp, 6 predicted proteins | sample MGYA00244053_ERZ653699 | MGnify/ENA primary metagenome ERZ653699 (study PRJEB26926, sample SAMN06165200) | human gut metagenome | biome: ENVO:00009003; feature: ENVO:2100002; material: ENVO:00002003...
ATCTACACCTATTAAGTCGTCGGCAGCGTCAGATGTGTATAAGAGACAGGCAAGGGACTTAGGAATCGAGGTAATGTATTATCCGTTCAATGAACAGCGTGGAGCATATAAAGTCTTGATGCGTAATCGCTTCATCTTTATCAAAAATGATCTGCATCCGGTTATGGAGAACATCGTGCTACTTCACGAATTAGGGCACGATGCTTTACACCGGGAGGAAGCCACGAAAGTCGGGGGCTTCAAAGAGTTTGAGATTTTCAATATGAGGGACAACCGTATGGAGTACGAAGCCAATCTCTTTGCCGCACAGATTTCCCTATCAGATGAGGACTTCCTTGAACTTGCAGAAAGAGGATGCGACACGCAACAGATCGCACGGACATTGAACTCAGATATTAACCTTGTCGCTCTAAAAGCCGATACGCTGATTTCTCAGGGCTACCGTTTGCGCCAACAGGAGCATTGTAACGATTTTCTGCGATACGACAAATAACTAAGATGCCACCCTTTCGGATGGCATCTTTTTTATCACCTTTAATCAGCGCAAGCCGGTTTCGTTTTTTAGCTCAAACCTGAAAGAGAGCGCATCACCAAGTCGATGTCTTTGTTTTCAAGTTCCTGAATGATGTGCAGATAGGTTTTTTGCGTAGTGGTCATACTCGAATGTCCAAGACGCCGGGCAACGCTCGCAATGGAAACGCCCGTAAATAACAGCAAAGAGGCGTGTGTATGCCGTAATCCGTGGACAGAGATGACAGGGATGTTACAGGCTTTGCAATGCCTGCCGAGAATGTCGTTCACCGTCGAATTGTAGACAGTGGAGTTGACAAAGATGGGCTTATCTTCGGGAAGGTGCTTTACCAATTCAGAAAATTGAATGACAGTTTGCCAGTCAATTTGAATTTTCCGCACAGACGACTTGTTCTTCGTAGGCTGGAAGCCGCCCTTTCCCTTGTAGTCCCAAGTCTTGCTTATGGACAGTGTTTGATGGGCAAAGTCGAAGTCTTTCGGGGTAAGAGCCAGTGCTTCAGAAAAGCGCATCCCCGTCTTTGCTACCAACAGGATAAAGTAGTCCCAATTCACCTTATCCTTTAGGTCAAGCGAGATCAGCAGCGTGTGTAGCTCAAATTGATTGAGATACTTGATTTTCTTAGCAACCGGTGGCTTCCCCTTGATGATTGCCTTGCGAGTAGGATCTCTTTCAATCAAGCCCTCATCAACAGCATCAAGAATAGCTCCCTTGAGCTGGTGGTGAAAATCCATCGTGGTTTGGCGCTCGTGGAACTCAGCATAGTCGTTCAGCAGCTGCTGATAAGCGATCCGGTTCATATCACATACTCTCAGGTTTGGGACGAGCTTAACGAGCCATTTCTGCGTCATTAGGTACTTATCCATCGTCACCTTTCTGATTGCGCCCTTCTTATACACCGTAATCCATTTTGCATAATATTCACAGAACAAGTCTGTTCGTTTGGTTTCTGTTAGCATCAGAAGTCCTCCATTTCATTAAAAATGGCTTACGCTGATGAAGGGTGATAAGGCTATCGAGTGCCGTAAAGTATGTACCAATAGCAGCCTGCTCACTAATGTTTGACGGGATGGAGAACACCGTTTTGGACACCAATTTCCAATCTGCCCTCGGCATTTTCGTCCCGGTCGATTGATTAGCTACTTCATCGAATTGCCGGCTCTGAATCAATCGATATAGAAAGCTGCTATCAGCATTTTGAGGCTGCAATACCCAAAAATCGCCCACAGCAAGCCCATCAAATGTGGGCAAAAGCCAGTTTTGCAAGTATGGGCGGAGTTTTCCGTAAAGGACATCACCTTGATGAAATACGATGCCTGATTTGCTACTTTGCTTGGCGTAGATGTCTTTGTTGAGCCGTCCTGTACCTGACACTATATCCTCATATTCAACTCTTGGAAGGGTATCATCGGAGCATATTACCGATGATCGCACAGCGATTTCTTCAAACTTACGCTGTTCCCAAGAAAAATCAAAAGAGCCAAGGAAACACCTTGGCTCTCTTGTTAAGACCGCATATTTTTTCATTTTTCGGCTTGCTTTAGCGGTGATGGCACTCATTACGGCATATCAACCTCAAATCCACCGGTAAGAATGAACTGCCGCAAAAGCTGATCCGTTTTCATATTGACCTTGGGCGGAATCAACTTGGTTTGTTCATATGCTTCAAAGAACGCTTTTGCTTTGGACTTATCGACGCTCTTTTTCAGCTCGTCAAACCTGCCAAACTCATTGATAGTCGCTTCATTCAGGTTAAGCCCCATCATATTCCTGAGTTTATCCTCATCAAGACCGAAGATGGTTGCAAAACGGTGAATTTGGTCATCTTTTGCTCTAAACTGATACTCCGTGATGTAGTCACGAAGCGTTTTTCCGTCCTCGGCAATGACATCGCCTCGCTCAATGTCGTGCAGAAAGATATTTGCGTATTTCTGCTCCTCTTGCGTTAGGGCAGCAAAAGTCTTGTGAAGTTCTGCCTTTGCTTGCTCAATAGATTCCTCGGAAGAGCCTTCCTGTCGAATCAATTTGAGGTACTTATCGAAACGACTGTTCATATAATCGGCATCAATAACCCCTGTGTCAATTTCAGTCAGGTATCCAACAAGATCGTATGGTATATCTATATCTTGTGATCCGGGATCATCGGGAGAAGCAGCGGAAAGCTCTTTATAACGCTGTGCCAAAATCAAAAATGCGTTCTCATCGAACTCCATTGTAATTTCAATCGAATTACCGCTTTCCTCGTCCTTGAATGAGTAGGTGTGTTTGTCCCACCTAAATCCTTGGATTTTAGCAGCTTCAAGGTATCCGTTGAAATCTCTAAACAGCGAGGCGAACTTAGCTCTTACGGTTCCGTCCGCAGGCAACTTTTCAAAGTCAGGGATACCAGCATTCTTGAACAAATAGGCAATATCATCAAACACAGCGTTGAGCTTTCCGAGGTTGTAAGACAGTTTTTCAACGAACAGACCTATCGGTCTATCGCCGGAATAGAGCTTAACAGCTTTGCTCACATTCTGCTCCATCGTATGCGGCTTGCGATAATATCTGATGATGCCAAAAGGCTTATCGGGTCCGAAAAGTCTGTTGGTTCTGGAAAATGCCTGAATGATGTTCTCATACTCCAGTATCTTGTCCATATACAGCGTGTTGACCCACTTAGAGTCAAAGCCGGTAAGCATCTGATCAACTACAATCAGGAGGTCGAGCTGCTTCTCAGGCTCTCTTTCGACCCGCTTATATTGCTCTTTGTGGGCAAGGCGTAGAGAAAGGTCTTTTTTGAAGCGAGCGTGTGTAGCAATCGAAAAATCCTGACCAAACATCGTATTATAGTCAGTAAGGATTTCGATTAAGCCTTGCTCTTTATAGAAAGCAATCGGCTGCCCTCTGTATTCTTTGTAGTCACCATCTTCATTGCTGATATTGGGGTCAAAAAGGCAACTGATCCTAAGTTTCGGCATTGCAGCCTTCAGCAGTCGATAGTAGTCTATTGCTTCGGGGATGCTGCTCGTTGCAAAGATTGCGTGGAATTTCCCGTTGTGGCTCAAGGTAAGCCAATTTTCCTGAATATCCTCAACAACCTTGCTTTGATGCTCCGAGGAAAGGTACTGAGTCTTTGGAAGATAATCTTCAATGCCCTTGACCCACTTTCCGTCATCGCCCAAGAAGCCCGCCATCTTGACGGTGGAGGAGTCCATATACTCATAGAATATTTTTGCCTTTTTGGGATCGCTGATAGCTTCTTCTTCGGTTGCTGCTTTTGCTTTTTCCAAAGCAACCACCTTGCGGACATCCTTATCGCGGAAAGTCAGGACTTTATAAGGATCAAATCCAAGCACATTCTTATCCCTGATACCATCAGCAATGCTATATCTGTGGAGTTCATTGCCAAAAACATCTGTTTGGGCATTGTTTTTCTTTGCATTCTCCTCAAACACCGGTGTGCCAGTAAAGCCAAAGAAGATGGCGTTGGGAAATGTTTCCTTGATGATGGATAGCATATCTCCAAAAGTTGAACGATGAGCCTCGTCAACAATAAAAACAAGCCGTTTGCCGTTGATTATTTCAATGTCGCTTGCATTAAGTCCTCCATCCTCATCTCGGATATTGCTCATCTTCTGAATAGAGGTGACAATTAGGGTATCTGCTGTTGCGTTGCTTTTCAGCTTAGTCAAAAGGACATATGTGTTCTCTGTTGCCTGCACGGTTTCGTTCTCGTCCGCAAATGCCCGATACTCCTTGAGCGACTGAGTTCCTAACTCAATACGGTCGGTAAGGAAAATAACCTTATCAGCATCATTGGAGTTTGCAATCAACTGCGCCGACTTAAAGCTCGTCATCGTCTTACCTGAGCCGGTGGTGTGCCAAATGTAGCCGCCACGCTGCTTACCGCTGTCCCACTTCGTTTTAGACACAACATCGGAAATTGCGCTGGCTGCGTAATACTGGTAGCTTCGCATTACCTTCAGAACACCGTCAGCATTGTCGGCAACAGTATAAAAACCAATGAGCTGGTGCGCCATAGGGATGGACAGCAGCGAGGAGGCGATAGCTTTCCAATCGTTGATAGGTTCGTTATTGAAGTCAGCCCAATGGAAATAGTAATCCGTATTGAACTTTCCGTCAGGTCCGGGATTCGCAAAATAACGAGTTTCTTCAGGGTTCATTGCAACAAACACCTGAACGAGCGAGAACAATCCGGTAAAAACACCCTCATATGAGTATTTCTCAATCTGATTATATGCTTGACTGACGGGGACACCGCTGCGCTTCAGCTCAATATGTATGACCGGCATACCATTGATGAGCAGCATCAAATCGCCACGACGGTCATTCAGCATTTTTGACTTGCTCGGAAAGGCTGGTTGCTGTACGATTTGATACCGGCTCTGTCCAGCGGCGATTTCTCTGCGATCATATATTTTCAAGCTGATTTCAGTGCCAAAATGGAGCTTGTCGTCAGGGTTATCACGCTTGATGGACACAGTTTTTCCGTTGATAAAGCCATTGAGTTTTAACGGGGTTCTAAGTTCCGTGATCTGCTCAATAATCTGCTGCATTTCGCCATCCGTAAGAGGATAGTTATTCAAGCGGTCAATTCCACGATTGTTATCATACAGGATCTTTGCCCAATTTCGGATGAGGTCTTGCTCGGTCGGGTTCTTGATAACTTCCTTTTCCCAACCTTTATCCGCCAAGACTTTAATCAGGGCTTCCTCAAAGTCCGCTTCTTTTTGGAATGTCATTCGATTTCCTCCTTCCTGCGATATTGATGTCACACGAACATCTTTTCAAGCATAGATTTCTTGATATTTTGGAGCTTTTCCAACTCACGCTGATGAAGGGTGATAAGGTTGTCGAGTTGGCAGAAATACTGTCCAATCATCTTTTGCTCATCCAGTGACGGAAGCGAAACAGCTATTTCCATAACCTTGTTTTTTGAAATATTGTACCGTGAGATACCTTGTGCCAACAAAGTGATTTTTGCTCTTGCAGACTCAGAGCGCAGCATATACGCAAGGTAGTAGCTGTCTATTTTTTCTGAAGGACGAAAGCCGAAGCAAAAGCTGTTAAGATAAGTTTTTCCCCGTTTTTCAAGCAGAACAGAGGACATTCCTACTTCTTTGGGCGTTTCGGACGAAGTGGTAAAGAACACATCTCCAACCTCAACTTCATTTTGCTTAGGGTCAATTTCTATTGGCTCGGTCATTTCTGGATTGCTGATAGGATTGGAAAAGACATTCATATAGGTCACAAATCGAGCCTGTCCGTGATTAAAATCGTCCTTTGTTTTTCCTGATAAGCCTGTGTATGTTTGTCCCATCTCACCGAGCTTACGCTGTTCCCAAGGGTCAGTAAATCCCTTAAAGCGAATTTCGGGGTAACTGCTGCCATTTTGCGGGAACATCTTTTCGAGCATCGACTTTTTCACATTCGTCAACTTTTCAAACTTACGCTGATGAAGGGTGATAAGGTGGTCGAGACAAGTTAGTAGCTCACCTATTTTCCTCTGCTCATCTATATGTGGTAGAGGTATAGGCATTTGGAAGAACACATCATTTTTAATTGAGAACCTGTCTGACCTTGCACCAGAGTCACCATTGAAATTCATAAACGAATGCCAATAAGCACACTTAAAGAAATGCTCCAAATAAGTCGTGTCAACATCGTGCGGGCGAAAGACCGTATATAACGGCGACATTACACCCGTTCTTCCAAGTTTGTTGCGGTTTATTGGTCCTACTGGTGCAGAAGTGGAGATACGAGGGTTGTAAACAAAGTCCTCGTTTTTTACAATGTAGTATCCATCCAAGCTGCTCAACTTTGCTATATCGTGGTCAAAGAAATCCCTTTGGCTTATAATGCCGAACTCAGCCGAGTTCGTAAATGTTTCTACATATTGTAGCCCGGAATTTTTCTCTGTAACTTTGTCAGCAATTTCGGATAGCTTACGCTGTTCCCAAGCTATCCGGTCGCAGTCGTGCTTATTCAGGTGCGAAATGTAGGAATTAAGTTTGAAATTTCGGGATTTATTGTTGCTAATTCGGGATTATATGCTATAATATAAGATGTGTTTTAGAACTTACTCGCAGGTTGAGAGAAAGGAATGATACGATGGCTGTAAGCTATAAAAAACTTTGGCACATTCTGCTTGATCGAGATATGAAGAAAAGAGATTTGCAGGAAGCTGCTGGACTCACTAAATACGCAATCAATAAGCTCAGTCGTGATGAAAATGTAAGCACTGAAGTGTTGGGAAAAATCTGTTCAGCTTTGAATTGCACGACTGACGACATTATGGAGTTTGTTCCCGACGAGAAGTGAGTCCGTTTTAAGGGACACTAATTGTTGTATCATAACAGTGGGGTAGTATATTGCCCTTAAAAAAGAAAAAGGATGGGTTCACAGGATGAATAAGCAACAGCTTGCTCAGAAAATATGGGCTTCCGCAAACCAAATGCGTTCCAAAATCGAAGCGAATGAATATAAGGATTACATACTTGGCTTTATCTTTTACAAGTATCTATCTGATAAAGAAATCAAATTTTTGAAGGAAAATGACTATGACGACGAACTTCTGAAAACCGTATCAGAAGAAGATGACGAAACGGTTAAGTGGGTTCAAGAGAATATCGGCTACTTTATTGCCTATAAAGACCTCTTTTCTACTTGGCTCTCTATGGGGAAGGACTTTGATGTTTCAAATGTCCGTGATGCACTCTCTGCGTTCAGCCGGCTGATTTCCAACACGCACAAGAAGGTGTTTGATAAAGTATTTGACACTTTGCAAACGGGTCTTTCCAAACTTGGCGATAGCTCCGGTTCACAAACAAAAGCAATCAGCGGGCTTCTGACGCTGATAAAAGATATTCCTATGGACGGCAAGCAGGACTACGATGTTCTCGGCTTTATCTACGAATATCTTATCAGTAACTTTGCGGCAAATGCCGGAAAGAAAGCAGGCGAGTTCTACACCCCGCACGAGGTATCTTTGCTGATGTCTGAAATCGTTGCAAGCCACTTGAAGGGCAAAAGCGAAATCAAAATTTACGACCCGACAAGTGGTTCGGGATCGTTGCTTATCAATATCGGTCAGAGCGTTGCTAAGTATATGACCGATGACAACAACATCAAATACTTCGCTCAGGAGTTGAAGGAGAACACCTACAACCTGACCCGGATGAATTTGGTTATGCGTGGCATCAAACCGGATAATATCGTCACTCGTAACGGCGATACTCTTGAGGAGGATTGGCCGTACTTTGACGAAAATGATCCGGTAAATACCTATAATCCTCTCTATGTGGATGCGGTCGTGTCCAATCCGCCGTATTCGCAGGCTTGGGACCCGTCCAACAAAGAGGGTGATCCTCGTTATGCTCGTTTTGGACTTGCTCCCAAAGGAAAAGCCGACTATGCTTTCCTGCTTCACGATCTGTTCCATATCAAGCCGGACGGCATTATGACAATCGTTCTTCCCCACGGCGTACTATTCCGTGGCGGTGAGGAAGGTGAAATCAGAAAGAATCTGATCGAGAATAACCATATCGACGCCATTATCGGACTGCCTGCAAATATCTTCTTCGGGACAGGAATACCCACCATCATTATGGTGCTGCGCCAAAAGCGTGAGAATACCGATGTCCTTATCATCGATGCATCCAAGGGCTTTATCAAAGAGGGTAAAAATAACAAGCTCCGTGCGTCTGACATTAAACGCATAGCAGATACCTTTATTAAGCGTGAAAGCATTCCGAAGTTTTCACGAGTCGTCAGTCGTGAAGAAATTCGCAGCAATGATTATAACTTGAACATTCCTCGCTATGTTGATTCCTCTGAAGCTGCCGAGCATTGGGATGTCTATGCGTCTATGTTTGGCGGTATCCCGACAGCAGAAATTGACGAGATGAGCGAATTCTGGACGGCGTTCCCTGCGCTGAAAAAGGCGTTGTTTACCGAGAGTGGCATTCCTTATGTGAATGTGTCTACCCCTGATATTAAGAGTGCCATCAAGAGCCACCCTGATGTGGTCGGGTTTGAGAATGCTTTTAACGCCGCCTTTTCCACTTTCCCGGCATTCCTGAAAGAAGAACTTATCGACCGGATGGGAAGCATTGAAATCTCTAAGGCTGAAACCGTTCTGAGTGCTGATATTTTCGAGCGACTGAAAGATATTCCACTTATCGACAAATATGCGGCGTTCCAGCTTCTTGACGACGATTGGACAGGTATTTCCATCGACCTCGAAATGTTGCAAACCGAAGGCTTTGCTGCAACAAAGAAGGTCGATCCGAACCTTGTCATCAAGAAAAAGGACGGTAAAGATCAGGAAGTTCAAGAGGGCTGGGTAGGTCATATTATCCCGTTCGACTTGGTTCAGGCGACTTTGCTCTCCGCAGAAACGGACGAGCTTCACGGTTTGGAAAGCCGTTTAGCGGAAATCCCTTCTGAGTATGAGTCTATCCTTGATGAAATGACAGAGGAGGATAAAGAGAGCTGCAACGATGTTCTCACCGAGGAAGGCGATGCTTTCGTTCCGAAAGAAGTATCCAAAAAGATTAAGGAACTGAAGAAAGACCGTTCTCCTGAAAGCGTTGCGCTTCGTACACTCTTAGAAAAGGTTGAGTCTTTGATCAAGAGCGAGAAAGAAATCAAGGCGGAGATCAAGGCAAAGAGTGCTGCGTTGCAGGCAAAAACAAAGGATACGATTGAAAGTCTGAGCGATGAGCAGGCTTTGGATTTGCTCGAAAAGAAGTGGATTGCTCCTCTCATTGAGAGCATTCACAAACTGCCTGATACCGTAATCGACAGCTTGGTGAGCAAAATTCAAGCCCTTCAAAACAAGTATGCTACAACTTTCTTCGAGGTCGAACAGCAGATCAGCGAAACCGAAGCAACGCTTTCGGGAATGATCGATGACCTTGAGGGTAATGAGTATGATATGCTGGGACTTAATGAGTTGAAGAAATTGCTGGGAGGTAGTGCAGAATGACGAAAAAATCAGATGCTCCCGCAATTCGCTTCAAAGGATTCTCAGACGCTTGGGAACAGCGTAAGCTCGGTGATATGATGAATGTCACATCTGTTAAGCGCATCCATCAATCAGACTGGACAGACAGTGGAGTAAGGTTCCTTAGAGCAAGAGATATTGTTGCTGCTGCAAAGAACGAGGAGCCGGATGACTATCTCTATATTTCAAAAGAGAAGTACGAAGAATACAGTGCATTGTCGGGAAAAGTCAGTGTTTCAGATTTGCTTGTGACGGGTGTTGGTACTATCGGAGTGCCTTATTTAGTAAGGAATTTGGAGCCTTTGTATTTCAAAGACGGCAATATTATATGGTTCCAAAACTCAGATAAAATAGATGGCAAGTTCCTATTTTATTCGTTCTCGGCGGAGCAGATTCAAGGCTTCATAAATGAATCAGCTGGTATCGGTACTGTTGGAACTTATACCATTGAAAGTGGGAAAAAGACTCCTATTTCGCTTCCCAATCAGATAGAACAAGCAAAAGTGGGTGAGTTTTTTCAGCAGCTCGACGACCTTATCACCTGTCTCTTATACACATCTGACGCTGCCGACGACTTAATAGGTGTA
>ENA-OZHZ01001277-OZHZ01001277.1-human-gut-metagenome-genome-assembly--contig:-NODE-1277-length-10052-cov-3.832750_pt1 | contig 10052 bp, 8 predicted proteins | sample MGYA00244053_ERZ653699 | MGnify/ENA primary metagenome ERZ653699 (study PRJEB26926, sample SAMN06165200) | human gut metagenome | biome: ENVO:00009003; feature: ENVO:2100002; material: ENVO:00002003...
GATACTAAAAGCGCGCTTCCGAATTTACGGAAACGCGCTTTATTTGTTATTTAAAACGTCCAGCGCATGCCGGCATTCCACTGCCACGGTGTTTCTACATCGCCGCCGAAGGTTTTTACTACATCGGCATATACATAGCTGTTTTCGCTTGTTTTGTAGTTAAAGCCAATTCCTGCTTCGCACCAGGTGTCGCCAATATCCTGATGATAACTGTTTGTTAAACCGTTAAGGCTTAAATAAGTATCGGCGCTGCCTGCAAAATCGTGCAGCAGGCTTGCTTTGGCGTAAATACTGCCGCTGTCGCTGATGCGTTTGCCTATTTCAAAGCCTACGCGCCCTACTGCGCTTTCAAGGCTGTCCTGATTAACTTTGATACCGTTGTTGGTGGTGTAATCTTCGCCGCCGATACGCATTAAGGTAAGCTGTGCCTGCGGCGTTACATACCAGCCGCCGTCAAGATCTACTTTCATGCCGTATTCACCGCTTAAGCTGGTTCCCCATGCGTCATAGTCTCCGCTGGTGTGCCCTGCTTCGGTGTAGATGTCAAAGTCGTTGCTTAACCTGCCCTGTTTAAGTACGATATCGGCATAATGCCCTTTATCGCCCAGCCAGGTGCCGTACAGGCTTAAGGATGTGCTGCGGTTTTCGCCGTCGCCATGGGTGTAAGTTGTCTGTCCGTCATTATGGCTTACTGCCGCGCCGTAATGCCAGCTGCCTGCCGCCCAGTCATAACCCATCTGGAAGAAGTTATACTGGTTTTTGTATTCGCCGTCATATTCAAATTCGCCGCGGCTCATACGCACCCAAATGCCCTGCCCGCCATCGCTCTCGCGCAGTTCGCCAAGGCGCTGGCTTAAGGTGCTGTCCTCCTGCCGCCAAGCTACAATGGCCGTTGCGGCGATATTTTTAATATTATCAATAGTTGTTGTACTGCTGTTTTGTTTTACATTAGCTACATAACCGATATCATTCTGGTCAAACAATAAATCTCCGCTGGCTTCCGGCATAATCAAGCCTTCTTTTATCGTTACCTTACCGGTGACATGTCCATCATTAGCATCATAAGAAATTTCGTTGGCAATTTGGTTTAAATTTGCCAATGCCTGCGCAGAATCAGTTGTACCGATAAGATTATTATTAGTAACGCTCATATTAATTACAGAGCCTTCGTCTGCACTTGTAATATAAGTTCTTCCTGTAATAACATCAATATCACCGTTAGAAGTGCTATCGCCTACGGCAAGCACAATTTCGCCGCTACCGGAATAATTTTCAATTTCAATATATTTATCAGTATTTTGGTTAATAATACCACCGTTCATACTAACATTAGTTACATTAGATCTATCAGAATTATTCCACTCTGCACCATTAGCAAGCGTAAGAGTTGTACCATTATCACTGTTATCATCAATTGCACCATTAAGTTCAGAATTTATTGTATTAAGGTTTAATTTAACACTAGAATCACTCCTTGTTTCAATATTTCCATTAATAACAACGTCATTGTTTGTTTCTTGATTTACATTAACAAATGATGTACCGTCACTTAAAATGGCATATATATTGGCATCATTGTTGACAGTAACCTCATCACTGTTATATGCTTCTGCTGTAATTGAACCGCCTGCAATATTAGCTGTACTTCCATCCCTAGTCCACACTCCTATTGAATCTATCCAATTACCATTTTCAGTACTTCCACCAATAGTTTTAGCACTAATATCAACTACACCAAGGTTTGTAATTGTTTCATCACTCCACAAATTTACACCTCTGGCTGCTAAAGTTCCTTCACCTTCTGCAACAGCTGTTATATTGCCATCAGACTTCGTTACATTTGAACCATCTCCAGCTAATATTGCATTAGCATAAGTTGCACCATCAGCTGTATTTATCGCTGTCGCAGTTATAGATCCATTAAGAGTTGTAACTTTTGCTTCTCCAGCCTCTGCAATAATACCATTCGCAACAGTTTCTCTAATATTTTCATTACCGGTTGCAGTTACCACAATAGCTACATTACCGGTTTTAATCTCTGTATTATCATATGCCGCAATGCCAGAAGGCTTTACATTATACATATTACTAAAAACTTCATTTACAGAATTTGCTGTAATATTTATACTGCCGTTGCCCATAATGATTTTATTATTTTCACCTATACCAGAACTAGTAAGACCTAATGCTTCAACACCATATTTAGCATTTAACACTTGTACATCAATCTCCGCATTACCAATTTTTATTACATTATTATCTAAAGGTGAAGATGCAGTAGATTGAGGTACAGCTAGAACTACACCGCTAGCAGTTGTAAAATAACTTGACGTTGAATCTTCTACAAAAACATTAATCTTTCCACCATTACTTCTATCTATTTCCTTATCACCGTTACCTTGCAAATATATACCATGTGTTGCATTATCATTATTTTTATTCGTCACGGATATATCTAATTTATCATTGATTATTATTTTGTCAGTACTGTTAGGTTCACTATAATTTAAATATATGCCATAACTATCATCGTTGATATCTAACTTATCATTTTCTCCAAAGTTATAAGTATAATTACCATTCACATCACTGCTTTTTACTTCAGTTCCATAACTATCATTAGCGCCGCTAATCGTTTCGGTATATACATCCGCCGCAAACGCCGTATTTGCCGCCAGCACGCCGCCTGCCAAAACGCACAACAAAATTTTAGAGCGTAAATTCTTTTTCATAAAAATACCTCCCCCGTTGTTACGTGGAGGAGGAAATTACTCGTCAGGTTCTCTTTTTTATTTCTGCGCGAAGCGCAGTTCCCCCCCAGCGAGATTTTACACTTTTATTATACCATACGCAAGCGGTTTTTAAAAATTTTTGTTTGAAATTTTATGCAAAGTTGTTTGCATTTTTATATTAAAACAGCTTTATTGTTAAATTTATTTTACACTGCTGCCATACCATGTACAGTATTGACAAGCCTGTTGTTTACGGCTACACTAACGGTAGCGGCTGTTTTTGGGCAGCAATTTTTATTTTACAGGAGCTAAATAATGCCTGCTTTAACCAGTACTAAAAATAAAACCAAGGATTTAACGCACGGGCCTATCGGCAGGCAGCTGTTTTGGTTTTCGCTGCCGCTTTTTGCGGGCAGTTTAATTCAGCAGCTTTACAGCACGGTCGATTTAATTTTCGTCGGGCGTGTTTTGGGCAAGGATGCGGCCGCCGCGGTAGGCGCCAGCTCTTTTATAATCATCATTATACTGGGCTTTTTTATCGGTCTTTCCGTTGGCATAGGCGTTATAGCCGCACGCGAATTTGCCCGCGGCGAGTTTGAAAATCTCAGCCGCGTTGTTCACTGCACGGCGGGGCTTACCATAATATTTTCTATTGTGTTTACCATACTGGGCATAATATTTGCGCCAACGGTTTTAGAGCTGATGAACACTCCGCCCGAAATTATGCACTGGGGCATTGTTTACATCCGCCTGTTTATGCTGAGCCTGTTTTCCATTGTGAGTTATAACGTTGGCAGCGGCATTTTAAGGGCTTTGGGCAATTCGCTTTCGCCGATGATTTATCAGCTTATAGGCGGCATAGCCAATGTTATAGGCAATTTTTTGTTTGTATATTACTGGAACTTTGGTATTTCAGGTTCTGCCATGGCAACGGTTGTTTCGCAGACGCTGGCGGCAGGGCTTGTAATTTACCATTTATATAATATGGACGCGCGCTACTGCCTGCGTTTTAAAAAGATTACCCTTGATTTGCCGCTGGCGCGGGAGATTTTCCGCATTGGCATACCGGCAGCCATTCAAACTATTGTAATTACGCTTTCGAACATTGTTGTGCAAACCAATATTAATGGGCTGGGCGTAAACAGCATTGCGGCTTATGCAGCCTACTTTAAGGTAGAAAACGTTATTTACCTGCCCATTATGGCACTTGGGCAGGCCTGCTCCACCTTTATCAGCCAAAACGTGGGCGTTGGCAAAATTATGCGCAGCAAACGCGGAACTGCCATTTCCATTTATTTCGGCCTTGCTGTTACTGCAGTAAGCATCAGTCTGGTGCTGTTTTTTGCAGATTTTGCTTTTGGCCTGTTTACTGATGACGCCGATGTTATCGCTATCGGCAGCAGCATTGCTTTTGTTATTATGCCGTTTTACTTTTTATATGTTTTCCTCGAGGTGCTCGCTTCGTCAATCCGCGGCAGCGGCAGCACTTTGCCGGCGATGTTTATTATTCTTGTAAATATGTGCGTTATCCGCATTGGCGTATTAAAATTAATTATGTATTTTAACCCCACTGCGGACGGCGTGGCATGGGTATACCCCATTACGTGGGTGTTTACCGTGGCCTGCCTGTACTGGTATTACAGAAGCGAACGCTGGAACCCGGTTAAGGTTCTTGCCAAGCCTGCCGTTTAGTTTATAAAAAATTTAACCCCGCATACATAAAGCAGCAATTTATTTGCCGTATGTGTACGGGGTTTATTTTTTATTGGTTTTTTAAGCTTTTATAAATATAGTGGCAGGCGCCAAAAAGCAGCACCGCATAAACAAGCAGTATTGCCGCCGAAGTTATGCTGAAAGGCGCGCCGCTGTTAATGGCACGCAAAAGGCTGCTGGCGTGCGTTAAGGGCAAAAGCTCTATAACAAATGCTGCGGCGTGCGGCAGCCTGTCGGTTTTAAAAAAGGTGCCACATAAAAAAGACATCGGCAAAAGCAGGTATGTGTTAAAGCGCGCCATGTCTTCAAAATTGCGTACTATAAGGGCTGCGCAAAAACCTGCTTCGGCAAAAATTACGCAGTTTAACGCCAAAACTGCTATAAACAAAGGCGTAAGGGCAAGTTTTGCGCCAAAAAGCCATGCCAGCACTACAATAATTGACGACGAAATGAGCCCGCGCAGCACTGCCGCCAAAATTTTGCCAATTATAAACCCGGAGGCGGAAATAGGCGCCAGCAGGTATTCTTCAAGCGATTTATGGTATACCCTTTCCGTGCACAGCGGCGTAAGGCTGTTAAAGGCAATGTTCATGGAATTTAACGCTAAAATGCCCGGCACGATAAAATCGAGATATGAACCGCCGCCCGTGTTAACGCTGCGGGCAAGGCCCCAGCCGAAAGCCACCATATAAAGCACCGGCGCAACCATGCGGCTTAAGATAAATTTTAACAGCCTGTGGCGCAGCACAATCCAGTCGCGCCAAAATACCGTTGCTATATCCTGTATCATTTTATTGCCCTTCCCGTCAGTTCTATAAATACGTCTTCCAGATTGGTGCGGCGTATAAAGGCGGCGCTGTCAAGCTCTGCCGCAAAGGCCGCCGCTTCGCTGCGCTGCGCAAAAAAGCGGTACTGCCTTGCACCGTCTGCGTCCCATTCGGCCGTAAAGCTGCCAAGCTGCCTGCAAAGTTCCGTGGGGCTGCCTGTTTTTACCAGCCTGCCGTCGTTTATAACGGCAACCCTGCCGCACAAATTTTCGGCTTCTTCAATATAATGGGTTGTAAGCACAACGGTTACGCCCTCGCGGTGCAGGGTACGTATTAAATCCCATATGCGGCGGCGTACCTGCGGGTCAAGCGCAACGGTAGGCTCGTCCAGAAACAGCACTTTCGGGCGGTGTATTAACGCGCGCACTATCAAAAGGCGGCGCTTCATTCCGCCTGAAAGCGCCTTTATGCTTTCTCTGCGCCGCTCCTGCAAGCCAACATACTCCAGCAGTTCATCTATGCGGGCATGGCGCTCTTTTTCGGGCAGATGGTGCAGCCGCCCGTGCAGCTCCATGTTTTCCCATACGGTTAAATCCTGGTCAAAATTAATGTGCTGCGGCACCACGCCTATTTGCGATTTTACAAAGGTTTCGTTGGCAAAAGCGTTTTTGCCGTCATATAAAATCTCGCCGCCGCAGGGGCGCATAAGCATTGCCAGCATGCTTACAAGCGTTGTTTTGCCTGCCCCGTTAGGGCCTAAAAGGCCAAAAATTTCTCCGTCATTTATTGCAAGGCTTAAATTATCTATGGCTGTTTTAACCGTTTTGCCACCGTTTTTGCCTTTTGTTTTAAATTGCTTTTTTAAATTAATAATTTCTATCATATTATTTGTTCCTTAACGCAAAAGGAAAAATTACTTCATCCTGCGCGCCGTTTTTGTATACTGCGGCTTCAACGCCAAAAACTTCCGCCAGATTGGGCGGAGTAATTATTTCTGCCGGGCAGCCGCCTGCAAAAACGCCCTTGTTTTTTATTATAACAACATCATCCGCATAAAGCCGTGCATGGTTTATATCGTGTATTACCATAATAACCGTCATGTTTTCCTGCGCGTTAAGTTCGGTAATAATCTGCATAATTTCCAATTGATGCGCAATATCAAGGTAAGTTGTTGGTTCGTCAAGCAAAAGAATCTGCGGCTGCTGTGCCAGTGCCATGGCAATCCACGCACGCTGGCGTTCACCGCCGGAAAGCGTTGCCACAAAACGCCCGGCAAGATGCGCAATATGCGTTTTCTGCATGGCGGTTTCAATAATTTCCGCATCGTTTTTGCCTTCGCGCTTAAAAAGCGAGCGGTACGGAAAACGCCCGCAGGCAACAAGCTCGCGCACCGTTAAATCGGCCGGAGCCGTTACGCCCTGCGGCAAAATGGCAAGCATTTCCGCAATTTTGCGCCGCGGCATGTTTTTCATATCGGCGCCGTTTAACAGCACTTTGCCGCTGTAATTGCGGTTTAACCCTGCCACAGCCCGCAAAAGCGTAGATTTGCCGCAGCCGTTGGGCCCTATAATGGCAGTGCGTTTTCCTTCGCGGAAGTTTATATTAATATTTTGCAAAATAGTGTTTTTGCCTATGGCAATGCTTAAATTTTGTACCGAAACAGAAGTCATTTTACAACTCCTTTCTCAGTAAAAACAAAAAGAAAGGCGCGCCGAGCGCCGCCATAAAAATGCCCACCGGCAGTTCAAGCGGTGCAAAAGCCACACGGGCCAGCGTATCGCTGTATGTTACAACTGCTATGCCCAAAAGCGCAGACGACGGAATTAAAAAGCGGTAGTCCGAACCTGTTAAAAGCCGCACCGTATGCGGAACAATAAGCCCCACAAACCCGAGCAGCCCGGCAACGGAAACTGCGCTTGCCGCAAGCAGCGCGCCGATAGCCGTAGAAACAAGCCGTACAAACTCAACATTTACGCCAAGCCCTTTGGCTACGTCATCGCCAAGCTGCAAAATGTTTAAATAGCGCGCCCCGCAAACCGCAAGTATAAACCCAATAACAGCATAGGGCAGTATAATTTCAACATGGGGCCATGAACGTGCCGCAAGGCCGCCCACCATCCACATCAGCGCGCCGTGTACCCTGTCGCTGTAAAGCACAAGTATGGCCGAAATACCCGCACCCAGAAAACTTGATACGGCAACGCCTGCCAGCACAATACGCAGCGGGCGGATGCCGTTTTTCCACGCCAGAATGTAAATACAAGCTGCGGCAAGCATGGCACCGCAAAACGCAGTCGGTACAATTAAATATTCCAGTGCCGGAAACAGAACTATAACAAAAATGCCTGCCAGCCCCGCGCCGGAAGAAATGCCGATAATATGAGGGTCTGCCAGCGGATTTTTCATTACTGCCTGCAATACCGCGCCGCTGACGGCAAGGTTCATGCCCACAAGCGCTGCCACAATGGCTCTTGGCAGGCGTATGTTCAGCAAAATCTGCCGGCTGGCATTATCCTCGCCGCCGTTTAAAATATCGCCCAGGGCAGATACCGGTATTGCCACCGCGCCGCTGAGCACGCTGCACAAAAAACCGCCTGCCGCCAAAACAGCAAATGCCGCAAGCATTAAAACGCGCCATTTTTCTATTGCCATACCAAATTTTTTATATTCGTTTACAGCATTCATAACCAAAAATCCTATTCAAATTTTTCCGGATAAGCTAATTTAGCCATATATTCTGCCGCCTGCGGGTATTTTATGCCGGGGCTTAACAAAAACAGCTCCTGCGGCAAAAAGTAAACATGTCCGCTGCGCACTGCCTCCAGGCTTTGCCACGCCGGGCTTGCGCTGATGCTTTTCAGCATGGCGTCCTGCACGGTTTCCAGCTTGCCCATGCTGGTAATGTAAATAATATCGGGGTTGGCGGCAACGAGTGTTTCCAAACTGTAAGGCGCCGCCGTAGAATTGTTTTCCAAGGGCATGCTGCCTGCGGCGATATTGGTAAAGCCAAGCAGCTGCGCCGTACTGCCCGCAATGCTGCCTTCAAGCTGTACCGTTACGTTCTGCGCCGTGCTGTGCAATATGGCAATGCGCTTGCTTTCCTGCGGCATTTTTTCCTTCACGGCGGCAATGCGTTCATCCATATCTTTGTTAAGTTCTTCTGCTTTTGCTTCATTGCCGGTTATTTTTCCCAATACGCTTACGGTGTTTTTTACCTGCGCGTAAGTACGCATTTCCAAAACTATAACCGGAATATTATTTTCTTCAAAATTATGCACGAATTTATCGTTCATGTCTTTATAGCAAATTACCAGGTCAGGCTGAGCGCCAATTACTTTTTCGATATTAACATTATAAACGTTGCCTACCTCCGGCAGCGCTTTATATTTTTCGCTGATGCCCGTTTTTGCTGCCACACGGGCAGCAAGGCCTGCATCAAGCTTTTCCAGCGGTTCTAAAAAAGAGGCTGAAAGCGGCACGATTTTTTGCGGCACGTCTTTTAAGCTTACTGTTCTTCCGTTATCGTCCGTTACCGTAATTTTGGCGGCAGTGTCTTTTGGTTCGCTGGTTTTGCTGCTGCCGCATCCGGCAAGGGCAAACATTGCCGTTAAAAGTATTAAACCGGTTATAAACAAGTATTTTTTCATGGCGGTGTTCCTTAAAATAAGTATTTTTATAAAAGCACAATTAGCTATGCGGCACAAAGGCCGCATAGCTGTACTTAAATTATATCACTAACTGTAATTTTATTAAATTATTTTTCTGCAACAAGTGCGTCCCACGCTTCGTTGGCATGTTCAATAAACAGGCTGCGCACGTTTTTATTTTCGCCTATTCCGTGAATGTAGGTATTTACTTTAAAGCCTTCTTTTTGCAGAATGGTCTTATGCGAATCTTCTTCATCGCCTGCCATATCGTTGTTGGCATGGTCGCCCGCAACCATCATCAGCGGCATTAAAGTTACGTTTTTAACGCCTTTTTCTTTCAGTTTGGGAATAACATTTTCCAGACGCGGCCAGCCTTCAACGGTATAAATCATTACCTTGCCGCCGTATAAAGCGTCAAGCCTATCCTGCATTACGGCATAATAAGCGTTGGAAGGGTCGGGCGTGCCATGTGCCATTACCAGCACGGCATCTTTTTTGCCCATTTTGGGAAGCTGCGAACCGATAGCCGCCATAGCTGCTTCCACATCATCGGCCTGCCCTTCCTGCCCCATCCAGTACATTAAAGGCGTGCCCATGGTCATCTTTTTAAACTGTGTTTTATACATATCGTAAACGGCTGTTTTATAGGCATATTCCATGCCCGGAATTACATCCAGCGAAGTGAGCGCCACGCGGTTGTAGCCTTCAGCTTTCAGCTGTTCCAAAGCCTGTTCCGGAGTCGGCACCGTAAGGCCTTCATTGGCTTTTACCCTGTCGATAATGATGTGCGAAGTAAATGCCAGCACAACCTTTGTTCCCGGGTGGGCGGCTTTAATTTCGTTTACGGTTGCCTCAATGGTTTTTGCCCTTGTATCGGGGAAAGTAGTGCCGAAGCTCATAACAAGAATAGCGTCCTTATCCGGCTGAGCCAAAAGTGCCGGGTCGGTAGTGGTATAAGTACGCACGCCAATCTGCGAAGCCTGCAAAAGCGCAGGCGTAGGTACTTTAACTTCTTCACTTAAACTGTAAGCTGCCATAGTAGTTGCCGATACCCCCGTTAAAACCATGCAAGTAATTGATGCTGCCAATAATTTTTTCCATTTAAACTGCATTTTCAATCATCCTTCCTGCGTTATATATTTTCCCTGTCTCTTATACACATCTCCGAGCCCACGAGACCGGAGCCTATCTCG
>ENA-OZHZ01001278-OZHZ01001278.1-human-gut-metagenome-genome-assembly--contig:-NODE-1278-length-10050-cov-13.655928_pt1 | contig 10050 bp, 9 predicted proteins | sample MGYA00244053_ERZ653699 | MGnify/ENA primary metagenome ERZ653699 (study PRJEB26926, sample SAMN06165200) | human gut metagenome | biome: ENVO:00009003; feature: ENVO:2100002; material: ENVO:00002003...
TTCTGGTTCTCTTTTGGCACGCAAAAGAGAACTTAGCCCCGCGTAACCGCGCTCTCCCCCCGCGCAAAAGAGAACTAACCCTCCTCTTCCACTCGCCGAATCGCTTCTTTAATAACCGGATACGCAAACCCCCGCCGGGCCAGCGCAGCCACCACAAGGTCTTTCCGCCCTGCGGCCAGCTTGCTGCGGTACCGCCCTTCCACGAGGGCGGCGGCGGCTTCCAGCTCCGGGTCTCCGCCCGCTTCGTCCGGGGCGTAGGCCTCTTCCAGCGCAGCCGAAATTTGCTGGGCGTCCAGCCCCTTCTGCCGCAGATTTTGCGCGGCCGCGCGGCGGCTCTTGCGGGCGGCCAGCAGGCCGTGCGCCCGGGTCCGGGCGTAGCGCTCGTCGTCCACATACTGCCGCTCCACCATCTCCGCCACCACAGCGGCGGCGGTGGGCTGGGTAAACTTCCGCCCCAAGCGCTCATAGAGCTGCCCGGAGGAAAGCTCCTGCCCGGCCAGAAGCTCCATGGCCCGGGCGCGGGCCTTGGCGGCGTCGGTGGACTTTTCTTCTTCGGCCAGCGGACGGCCCCTTCTCGAAAAGGACATTTAGTCCTCCACCATGATGTCCAGCTCGCTCTCGCTGCTGCGGGCCGGGGCCTTGACGACAGGCTCCTTGGAGGCAGAAGCGGTCTCGCCGCCCTCTTCCTTTTCTGCCGCAGCGGCAGCAGCTTTGCCCGCCGGGCGGCGGGTGGCGTAGAGCTTGTCCGCGTTGGCGCGGATCTGGCCCTCGATGTCGTTGGCAATCTCGGGGTTGTCCTTGAGGAACTGCTTGGCGTTGTCACGGCCCTGACCCAGACGGATGTCGCCGTAGTTGAACCATGCGCCGCTCTTCTGGACGATGCCCAGCTTGACACCCACGTCGATGAGCTCGCTCATCTTGGAGATGCCCTCACCGAACATGATGTCAAATTCAGCCTCACGGAACGGAGGAGCCACCTTGTTCTTGACGATCTTGGCGCGGGTGTGATTGCCGATGAACTGGCCGGAAGAGTCCTTCAGGCCCTCGACGCGGCGGATGTCGATGCGGACAGAGGAATAATACTTCAGGGCGCGGCCGCCGGTGGTAACTTCGGGGTTGCCGTAGACGATGCCCACCTTCTCGCGCAGCTGGTTGATGAAGACACAGACCGTGTTGGTCTTGCCGATGACGCTGGTCAGCTTGCGCATAGCCTGACTCATCAGACGGGCCTGCAGGCCGACGTGGCTGTCACCCATCTCGCCCTCGATTTCGGCACGAGGCACCATAGCAGCGACGGAGTCCACGACGATGGCGTCGATGGCACCGGAGCGCACCAGCGCCTCGCATATCTCCATGGCCTGCTCGCCGGTATCCGGCTGGCTGACCAGCAGCTCGTCGATGTTCACGCCCAGTGCGGAGGCATAGGCCGGGTCGAGGGCGTGCTCGACGTCGATGAAGGCCACCTCGCCGCCCTTTTTCTGGGCCTCGGCGAGGATGTGGAGGGCCAGCGTGGTCTTACCGCTGGATTCCGGTCCGAACACCTCGATGATACGGCCGCGCGGCACACCGCCCACGCCCAGCGCCAGGTCGAGGCCGAGGCTGCCGGTAGAGATGGCGTCCACCTGCATGGCGGTGTTATCGCCCAGCTTCATGATGGCGCCCTTGCCGAACTGCTTTTCGATTTGGGCCAGCGCAGTTGCCAGCGCATCCTTCTTTGCGCCCGGCTCCGTCTTCTGGGTGGCGGGGGCGACGTTGTTGTTCTGATTCTTTGCCATAGCGTGCTGCTCCTTTATCACATGGCCTGCGGGGTGCAGGCGGTACGATACAGATTCTTTCCTTTATAGTATATCACAGATTTCAAATATTACAACAGATAGTTGTAGATATTTTCACTTTTTCTCCCGCTTATTTGGGTCTCCGGGCCGTCACGCAGCGGTCGTTGCCGCCGAAGTCCTTCCGGCAGGCAATGTCTGCCCAGCCGTTTGCTTCCAGCAGGGCGGTCACAGCCTCCCGCTGCTGCCAGCCGATCTCCAGCGCCAGCGCACCGCCGGGGCGCAGAGCTTTCTGGTAGTGTTCCGCGATGGCCTTATAAAATACGAGGCCGTCTTCCCCGGCTTCCAGTGCCATGGCCGGCTCTTTGGCCACTTCGGGCTGCAATTCGCTCATCTCCTGCGCTGTCAGGTAGGGCGGGTTCGAGACGATGAGGTCGAGCTGACCCTCCGGCAGGGTCTCCCAGTAGGTGAAGAGGTCACCCTCCACCGGCTCTGCGGCGCGGGTAGGCTTCATGCCCCAGTCGAAGGCCGGCTCTTCAAAAGGCGAGGCATCCAGCACGCTTTCGGTGCTGCCGCCCCGGCCTTTCAGGGCCAGACGGGTATTTTTCTCGAGATAGACGTAGGCTTCCGGGCTCTTTTCCACGCAGACGACCTGCGCCGCCGGGCAGAGCCGCTTGACGCCAAGGCCCAGACAGCCGGTACCGGCGCAGAGGTCCAGCGCCCGGGGCGCTTCCACGCCCGCCAGCATCTCGGCAGCCGTCTCAGCCACCACCTCGGTATCAGCACGGGGGCAGAGCACGCCCGGCCCCACGGCCAGTTCAAAGTCGAGGAAAGGCCAGCTGCCGCAGAGGTATTGCAGCGGCTCCCGGGCCGCACGGCGGACGGTCAGTTCTTCGAGCTTTGCCGCTTCGGCGGCGTCCAATGGACGGTCAGAAAGGCGGACGTCCCGGCCTGTCGCCAGCCGGAACAGCTCCCGGGCGTCGAAATCTGCGTCCGGACAGCCCGCCGCCGTCAGCCGCGCTTCCACTTCTTTGACCGCTGCACGGGGCAGCGTCGCTTCGCTCACCATTTGCCGTCCTCCGGGTCTTCGGGCAGCACCGGCGTCACGGCGGCGATGGCCACCTCAATCATGCTGTCGTCGGGTTCAAAGACAGTCAGCCGCTGCACCCAGAGGCCGGGCTGGCGGATGATGCGGGTGGCGATGTTGTCCGAGCGGCCGCACCACTTGAGCAGTTCGTAGCTGATGCCCATGACCACCGGCAGGAGCAGCAGCTTGAACAGGACGCGGAGGCTGGTGCTGCTCCAGGGCAGCACGCTGTAGAGAAAAACGCTGACGATGACCACCAGAATGAGGAAGCTGGTGCCGCAGCGGGGGTGGAAGCGGGTGTACTTGCGGACATTCTCCACGGTCAGCTCGTCGCCGGCCTCGTAGCAGGCGATGGTCTTGTGCTCTGCGCCGTGATACTCGAAAACGCGGTGGATCTCCTTCATCTTGGAGATGGCCACCATGTAGCTGAGGAAGATGGCCACTTTCAGCACCGCCTCGAGGATGACTCTCGGCCAGCGGGTCAGGGTGACCACCTTGCCGAGGCCGCCCACCAGCACCGTCGGCAGGACGGTGAACAGCAGGATGGCGAACAGGCCGCCCACGAGGGCCGCACCGGCCATCAGGATGTCCTCGGCCTTCTTGCCCAGATGGTCGCCCACCCATTTTTCAAAGGCAGACTCTTCCTCTTCGGCGTCGTATTCGTCGCCCATGCTCACCTGGGCAGAGTACATCATGTAGTGGTAGCCGGTGATGAGGCTCTCTATCATCGAGATGGCTCCCCGCACGAGAGGGATCTTGGCCCAGATGCCGTGTTTCGGGGTGTCGTCTATCTTCGTTTCGATGGTGCCGTCGGGTTTGCGCACAGCGCAGCAGATGTGCTCCGGGCCGCGCATCATGATGCCTTCCATCAGGGCCTGACCGCCCACACTGGTCTTGAAGCATTCCTTCTTGGGTTCGTGATTCATAAAATGGATTTCTCCTGTCAAATTTTTGGCTTCTATCTTACCACATAAATGTGACAAAATCTTATTTTTTGTAGAGCGGCAGGCCCAGTGTCACCACCGTACCCCGGCCCAGAGTGCTCTTGATGTCCATCGTGCCGTCGAGGGCGGTCATGATGGAGTCCACCAGCGCCAGACCGATACCGCTGCCGCGCACCGAGTTGCTGCCCTTGTAGAACTTGGTCTTGACGTTCTCGAGGTCTTCGGGCGGGATGCCGCGGCCCTGGTCGATCAATTCGATAAAGGCTTTGTACTCGCCCGCCCAGAGCTTGACTGTGATGCGCCCGCCGGGGGCGGAATACTTGATGGCGTTGTCCAGGATGTTGATGAACACCTGCCGCAGACGGTCGGGGTCGGCGTAGACCGGGATCATCTCCTCCGGCTCATTGTACACCAGCACAAGCCCCTCCCGCTGGATGCGGGCCTCGCAGAAAAGCACCGCATCGGTCAGCTCGGCCACAAGGTCGAGGGGGCGGCAGGTCATCTTGAGACGGCCATTCTGCAGGCGGCTGAAGTCCAGCAGCTCCTCCACCATGTTGTAGAGGCGGGCCGTCTCGTTGTTGATGATCTCGAGGCCCTTGCGGTAGTTCTCGTCGGAGGGGTCGTCCAGCGTGCGCAGCGTCTCCACCCAGCCCCGGATGGAGGTGAGCGGGGTGCGCAACTCGTGGGAGACGGAGCTGATGAACTCATTTTTCATCTTTTCCGTCTCTTCGAGGCCCTCGGCCATCCGGTTGATGGTGCCGCGCAGGCGGTCCACCTCATCCCGCTCGTCGCCGGTGACGGGCAGACGAACGTCCAGCTCCCCCCGGGCGATGCCGGCGGCAGTGCGCTCCACCTGTCCCAGCGGCACCACGATGCTCCGCACGAAGTACAGGCCCGACATGATGGTAAAGGCCAGCACCGCCGCACCCATGACGAGGGCCACCACCACGGTGCGTTTGAGCTGTTCTTCCACCAGCGTCAGACTGGTGACGAGACGCATGGCGGCCACATCTTCGGCTGCATAGGGTACGAGACAGCAGGCCGCCATGACCATCTCTCCGCTCTGGGTGCGGTAGATGGCGATGCCCTGCCCGTCCACGGCGTCCTGCGCCTGCTCAAAGTCGGTGCGGGTGACGATGCCCTCGGCATCGGTGCCGCTGGACGAGGCGATAACGCCGCCGTAGCTGTCCAGCAGCATGAACTCATATTTGTCCTTATCGGAGAACTGCTCCACCATCCGGCGCAGGGCCACGCTGCGGCTGGCGGCGGTCTTCTGGCTCGTTTCGCCGGTGTACATTTTGAGCTGACCGGTGATGGACGAAAAGCGGCGGTACATGGTCTGCTGGACGCCGTTATAGTAGCTGCGGGTGGCGCTGTAGAGGAACATGACCTCCACCAGCAGCACCAGCAGTACCGTAATGAGCAGACTGCCCCGCAGCCATCGCCGGGTGATACCGCTTCGCATAGCGTTTTCTCCTTTCCTGTCAATTTTACTTTGCCCTCACCGCGTCCCCGTCGCATAGCGACTCCAAATCGGAGAAACGAGAAAAAAGTGCAACAGCGACGACCGCCGCCAGTGGCGGAAACAGGGAGGAGCTGTTGGGGCAGCGGCCAGCAGGATGCGAGCGGCAGCGAAGCAGACGCTGGGAGCCGCAACCCGTCTTAGCGAAGCGGCTAGCTTTTTTCCGTTTCGACAACTACTTCGGGGTCTGAAAGGGGCGAGCAGCCCCTTTCTCGTGGGTCCAGCGCGTCGAAATCGCTGGTGATTTTCTGGTTCTCTTTTGACACCAAAAGAGAACATATTCTTCGTTATTCCTCCCACCGATAACCATATCCCCACACGGTGAGGATATGTGCCGGATGGCTGGGCTCATCCTCCACCTTCATCCGCAGACGGCGGATGTTCACATCCACGATCTTGACGTCGCCGAAGTAGTTTTCGCCCCAGACACCTTTCAGGATGCGCTCGCGCACCAGCGCCACACCGGGGTTGCGGAAGAACAGCTCCATGATCTGGAACTCCACCTGAGTCAGCTCGATGGGCTTGCCCGCCTTGAGCAGGACGCGGCGGTTCTCGTCCAGCACGAAGCTGCCGCTCACCAGTGAGGCCGGTGCCTGCTCCCCTGCCTCGGCGCCGGCCGAACGGCCCACGCGGCGGCAGAGCGCCTCCACACGGGCCAGCAGCTCACTGACGCTGAAGGGCTTGGTCATATAGTCGTCGGCACCGATGGACAGTCCGCGGATCTTATCCTGCTCCTGCCCCTTGGCACTCAGGATGATGATGCCGATCTTCTGGTCGGTGCGGCGAATGGTCTCGCAGAGCGAGAAGCCATTCATGCCCGGCAGCATCACGTCCAGGATGGCCGCGTCACAGCCCGGCCGCTGCTCCAGAAGAGGCAGGGCCGCTTCGGCGCTGTCCGCCTCCACAGCCTCCATCCCGGCCAGACGCAGGTTCAGCGCTATCATCTCACGAATGCTGGCCTCATCTTCCACTACCAGAACCTTGACCATTTATCGTTCCTCCGTTTCTATCCGGTTTGCCTTATGCGCAAGGCCCGGCATGTTACGAAAAATCATTTTTATTCAGTCCGCTCAGACTTCCCCGGCCTGCCAATGGGGTGCTTTGCACCCCGGGTTGCGGCTCCCAGCGTCTGCTTCGCTCTCGCTTGCATCCTGCTGGCCGCGGCCCCAACAATTTCTTCCTGCTTCCGCCACTGGCGGCGGTCGAAATTGTTGCCCCCCTTGGGAGAGCTGGCCGTGAAACGGCCTGAGAGGGCTAATTCAGCCGGTACAGCGACCGGGAGAGCCGGTAATCCGGGTTCTCGATCGTCACATCCGGGCCGAGCTTTGCCTGCATCTGGCGGGACGCCACCACGCCAAGGCGGGTCCATCCCACAGCGTTCTCGCTGGACGAAGCCAGCCGCAGGGTAAGCACCAGCTTGTTCTCGTCTACCGTCCGCAGCTCCACGGCGTCTTCCTCGTCCGTGCTGTCCGTCAGCATCAGGTTGCCCTCCCACTCGATGGGCAGGGCGATATAGCAGCCGGTCTCCTCATCCAGCAGGCCGAAGCTCTTTTCCGGCACTGACGCCGTGTAGTCCATCCAGACGATAAAATCCATCCGTCGGCTCTGGCTCATGTTCAGCAGACCCGCTTCGTCGGGCTGGGTCGGGATCTCCACGGTGCCGTCGCCGTCCAGATCGCGGCTCACGAGGCTTGGGACATTGCGCAGCGAGGCATTGTACAGCTCCTCGCTGGTGATTTGAGAGGCCGGCACCATCTGCTGGCTCTCATCGTCGAACCGCAGCAGCACCGAGGCCAGATTATTGCCCGAAATGCCCGTCCAGCCGTCCAGCACCAAATAGTGCTTTCCGTCCGCGCCGAGGCCCGCCGCCACCGAGGCGCAGCCCGAGAACTTATCGCCCGACAGTGCCATAACGGCCACCTGCTGGAAACTTCCATCCTTATCGACGGTCAGCAGCTCGATCTGGACGCCGCTGTCTTCCAGCGTGGACATCAGGATAAGGTCTTCGCTGCCTCCGCCGGTGATGTCCTCCACGAGGTACTGCTCATAGGCCTGCTCAAGGATGGCCGACACCTCGCCGTTCTCGTAGGAGTAAACGGCCAGATAGTGGTCATCCTGCGAAGCCGCATAGCCCACGACGAGCTGGGACGTACCGCCCGCCTGAAGCTGAGCCAGCCGGACATTGTCCACCGAATCGGCCAGGCCCTCCACGGTCTGGCTCACCTGCCAGACACCCCCGCTGTTCTTGCGCAAGAAAGCAACGCATACATTGGAGGTGAGGGCCGTGGTGTAGAACACCGCTGCGTCCTGTTCGCCGTCACCGTCGAAATCCTGCAGCACAAAGGGCGACAGCAGGTCGCCCTGCAGCGGATATTTCAGCTGGGCGCTCTCCCCCAGCCAGTCGTTCAGGGCGGTCTGCAATGCGCCGTAATCGCCCGCAAGGCGGGGCGCACGCAGCAGTTCCTCCACCTGCACCGTTTCTTCCGGCACGGGGATGCTGCACCCGGTCAGCAGCAGGCAGAACGCCACGCACAGCGCAGCCGCCCGCAGCCATCCTTTGATCTTCAACATATTCCCTCCTGCTCGTGGAAATCTGCATACCATAACAGTATCAGTATATCACGCAAGGAGGGCTCTGCCAAGCGGCGAAAACAGAAAAAGCCCTCTCCCGGACGGGAAAGGGCTTTTTGATACTGATCTATTCAGTCAGAGTCGATCAGACGAGCTCCAGAACTGCCATCTCAGCAGCGTCGCCGCGGCGAGCGCCGATCTTGATGATGCGGGTGTAGCCGCCGTTGCGGTCAGCGTACTTGGGGCTGATCTCATCAAACAGCTTCTTTGCAACATCTTCCTTGGTGATGTAGGCGTAGACCTGACGCTTGGTGTGCAGGTCGCTGGCCTTACCCAGGGTGATCATCTTCTCGGCCATGGAACGAACGTCCTTGGCGCGAGTGACAGTGGTCTCAATCTTGCCATTCTCTAACAGGTAGGTAACCATAGCGCGCATCATAGCGTTGCGGCTGTCGCTGGTTCTACCGAGCTTTCTGGTACCGGGCATCCCGTTTCACTCCTTAACTTTAATATTACTCATCGTCTGTGTTCAGCTTGAAGCCGAGAGAGTCCAGCTTAGCCATGACTTCCTCGAGGCTCTTGCGGCCGAGGTTACGAACCTTCATCATTTCGTCCTCGCTCTTGCTGACCAGATCCTCCACCGTGTTGATGCCGGCGCGCTTGAGGCAGTTGAAGGAACGGACGCTCAGATCCAGCTCTTCGATGGTCATCTCCAGAGCCTTCTCCTTATCGTCGTTGGTCTTCTCCACCATGATCTCAGCGCCAGCGGCCTCGTCGGACAGGTTGACGAACAGGTTCAGGTGCTCGGTCAGCACACGGGCAGCCAGAGAAACGGCCTCCTGTGCATTGATCGTGCCATCCGTCCAAACCTCGATGGTCAGCTTGTCGTAGTCGATGGCCTGGCCAACACGGGTGCTCTCGACATTATAATTCACCTTGAGCACGGGGGTGTAAATGCTATCAACGGGAAGAGTGTTGATGTCATTCTTCTCGATGATGGCCTGCTTGTTGCGCTCAGCGGGCACATAGCCGCGACCCTTATCGAAGGTCAGCTCCATGACGAGCTTGCCGCCCTCGCCCAGGGTTGCGATGTGCCACTCAGGGTTCAGGATCTCAATATCATCGCCCTGCTTGATGTTGTCGGCTGTGACCTCACAGGGGCCAACTGCCTCAACACGCACTGTCTTCGGACCGTCGGTGTACAGCTTTGCAGCGATACCCTTCAGGTTCAGGACAATCTCGGTAACGTCTTCCTTGACGCCCTCAATGGTGGAGAACTCGTGAACCACGCCGTCGATCTTGACGCTGGTCACGGCGACACCGGGCAGAGAGGAAAGAAGCACACGACGCAGGCTGTTGCCCAGTGTGATGCCAAAGCCACGCTCCAGAGGCTCTGCCACGAACTTGCCGTAGCGGCCGTCGGGAGACAGGCTTGCCGTTTCGATTTTGGGACGTTCAATCTCCATCATATCTATGCCCTCCTTGTCAAACCGATGTTGCCATCGGCCCATTATTAAATTCTTTCAAAGAAAAGAATGCGAAAACCGGCCATCCACACGGAAGGCCAGGCCTTCTTAATGGATTACTTGGAGTACAGCTCGACGATGAGGTGCTCTGCAACTTCGTAGTCGATGTCGCTGCGCTCGGGGAGCTTGTTGACGACGCCCTTCAGGGTGCCAGCCTCGCGGTCCAGCCAGGAGGGCAGAGCCACGACGGGAGCCTCGGGGCCAGTCAGCTTAGCGAACTTCGCAGAGCTGCGGCTGGACTCACGGACCTCGATGACATCACCGGCCTTGATGAGGTAAGAGGGGATGTTGACCTTCTTGCCGTTGACGGTGAAGTGAGCGTGAGAGACCAGCTGACGAGCGTCACGGCGGGTCTGAGCAAAGCCCAGACGGAACACGACGTTGTCCAGACGGCGCTCCATGAGCTGGAGCAGGTTCTCACCGGTCTTGCCGGGCATAGCCTCAGCCTTCAGGTAAGCGTTGTGGAACTGCTTCTCCAGAACGCCGTAGATGAACTTGACCTTCTGCTTCTCCTTCAGCTGAGTAGCGTACTCAGACTGCTTCTTGCGCATGTTGCCATTGGAGTTGCGGGTAGTATTCTTCTTTGCATAGCCCATGACCGCAGGAGAAATGCCCAGGGCCTTGCAAC
>ENA-OZHZ01001287-OZHZ01001287.1-human-gut-metagenome-genome-assembly--contig:-NODE-1287-length-10002-cov-4.437318_pt1 | contig 10002 bp, 10 predicted proteins | sample MGYA00244053_ERZ653699 | MGnify/ENA primary metagenome ERZ653699 (study PRJEB26926, sample SAMN06165200) | human gut metagenome | biome: ENVO:00009003; feature: ENVO:2100002; material: ENVO:00002003...
GCGCAGGGCTTCCTTGAAGGAAGGTGCGCCGACAGGCATGATCATGAACTCCTGGGTATCGACGGTGTTGGTTGCGTGGGCACCGCCGTTCAGGATGTTCATCATGGGAACCGGCAGACGGTTGCCGGAAATGCCGCCCAGGAAGCGGTAGAGAGGAATATCCAGAGAAAGGGCTGCTGCGCGGGCAGAAGCGATAGAAACAGCCAGGATGGCGTTTGCACCCAGGTTGGATTTATCCTTGGTGCCGTCGGCTTTCAGCATGGCGGCGTCCACCGTCGCCAAATACGCGGGCGTGCGCGCGGCAATGGTCGCGCTCCAGCGCCGCCTCGCGCAGGAAACGCCCATGCTGGTGGATGGCCGCGATATTGGCACGCGTGTGCTGATGAACGCGCCCGTCAAAATCTTCCTGACTGCCAGCGCCGAGGAACGCGCCCGCCGCCGCTATCAGGAGATGGTCAATAAGGGCATGGACGCGAATTTCGACGATGTGCTGCGCGATCTGCGCGCCCGCGACGAACAGGACACGCACCGCGCTGTTGACCCGCTCCGTGCGGCAGAGGACGCCGTAACGGTCGATTCGACGAACCTCACGTTCGACGAGGTGGTCGAGGCGATTCTGCGCATCGTCGCGGACAAGACGGGGGGCACACAGGCATGAGTGAGCAGAATCAGCCGGAAAAGCAGGAGAAGAAGCCGGAAAAGAAGAATTTCCAGCACCATATGGCTGTTCCGGGCAAAAAGGGCATCATCTATACGATTGCACGCGGGATTTTTTGGATTTACTTCCACCTGTTCTGCTTTATGCACTGCACGGGCAGGGAGAAGCTGAATCTCGACGCGCCGTACATCGTCATCGCGAATCACACGTCCTTCGCGGACCCGATTATTGCCGCGATGCTGATTCGCCGCTACGAAGTGAACTTCCTGGGGAAAATCGAGCTGGCGAAAGCGCCCGTGGTCGGAAAACTGCTGATGCACCTGCACATGATTCCCGTTGACCGCCACCACAGCGACATGGAGGCGATGCGCGCCTGTCTGCGGGTGACGAAGGCGGGCGGCGTGCTGGGCATTTTCCCCGAAGGCACGCGCCACAAAGAGGGGATTATGGAGCACGTTGAGTCCGGCGTGGCGCTGATTGCCCTGCGCAGCGGCGTGCCGATGATTCCCCTGTACATCGGCGGCAAACCGCGCCTGTTCCGCCGTCTGGACGTGCGCGTCGGCGACCCGATTGCGATGGACGACCTGCGTGAGCGCGGCGTGAACCGCGACACCTGCGAGGAACTGCTCGCCCGCATCACCGAAACCTACCGCGCGCTGACGGCACACCCGGAGGCGTGAGCACCAAAATCTGCGTGAAATCCTGTTTTTTCGCGCTTTTTTCGCGAACAAAAAATTTTTTCAAAAAAAATTGCGAAGGAAGCAGGAAAATCAGAAGATATGTAGAATCAATATAGAGGTCAGAAAATGGTCTGACCATGCTGGAAAGGATGCAAACGGGAAATGCCGATTGAAATCGCGGCTCATGCGGGGTTCTGCATGGGCGTCCGCCGCGCGGTCGAAAGCGCCGTGCAGGTGGCGGACAGCGGCGTGCCCTCTTGTACGCTGGGGGAACTGATCCACAACCCGACGGTCGTGGACATGCTTCGCCAGCGTGGGATCCCGCCGGTCGCTTCTGCCGAGGAAGCAGCGGGTCGGCAGGTGCTCATCCGCAGTCACGGCGTCGCGCCGGAGGTCATCAGGCAGCTGGAAAATGCCGGCTGCAAGGTGGTTGACCTGACCTGCCCCTTCGTCAACAAGCTCCACCGCGTCGTCGCGGAGGAAACGAGCGAGGATTGCCCGCTGATTATGGTGGGCGAGCGGGAACACCCGGAGGTCAAGGGAACATGCGGCTGGGCGCGCGGCAAGGTTTACGTCGTGGCGACGGCGGAGGAAGCGGCGCAGCTGCCCGAAATGGATCAGGCGGCAGCCGCCGTGCAGACGACCTTCCCCCCGGAACGCTGGGAGGCGATTGTCGCCGTTCTGCGCGGGCGTGTCCAGCATTTGAAGGAGCATAACACCATCTGCAACGCCACTGCGGTGCGCCAGCGGGAAGCCAAGAAGCTTGCCGCAGCGTCCGACGCCATGATTGTCGTCGGCGGCCGCAACAGTGCGAACACGCACAAGCTCTTTGAGGCGTGCAAGGCGCTTTGCCCCCGAACAATTTTGGTAGAGTGCGCGGCGGAAATTCCGCCTGCCTTTGCAAATATTCATTCCGATAAAATTGGAATAACCGCCGGTGCTTCCACACCGGATGGCTCATTAGAGGAGGTTGCAACCCATATGACCGACAACGAAAACATGGCTCAGTCCTCTGACTTCACCATGGACGCCATCGTGGCCACGATGACGCGCATCAAGGCTGGACAGACGGTGACCGGCAAAGTTGTGCAGGTGACCCCGGACGAAGTGTATGTGAACATTGGCTACAAGGCCGATGGCATCATCAAGCGCTCCGACCTGACCCAGCAGGACGTCAAAGAAGGTGACGAACTGGAAGCTGAGATCGTCAAAGTGAACGACGGCGAAGGCAATGTCGTTCTGTCCCAGCGCAACATCGTCAACCGCAAGGCGTGGGAAGCGCTCGTCGCCAAGTACGACGCGGGCGAGTATGTCAAGGGCGTTGGCAAGGAAGCCGTCAAGGGCGGCCTGATTGCTGATGTTGAGGGCGTGCGTGCTTTCGTGCCCGCCTCCCAGCTCGCGCAGCACTATGTTGACAAGATTGAAGAGTTCGTTGGCAAGGAAATGGAACTCAAGATCATCGAAGTGGACAAGCAGAAGAAGCGCATCGTGGCTTCCCGCAAGGCTGTCATTGCTGAGCAGACCGCTGCCCGCAAGAAGGCTGCTTGGGAGAACCTTGAAGAGGGCGCTATCATCCACGGCGTCGTTCGCCGCCTGACCCAGTTCGGCGCGTTCGTCGATGTCGGCGGTGTGGACGGCCTGATTCACATCACGGATCTGTCCTGGGGCCGCATCAACCATCCGTCCGAGGTCGTCAAGCCCGGTCAGGAAGTTGACGTGAAGATTCTGTCCCTCGACCGCGAACGTGAACGCATCCAGCTTGGTTACAAGCAGCTCCAGCCCCGTCCGTGGGATAACGCCGCCGAGCGCTATCCGGAAGGCTGCATCGTCGAAGGCAAGGTCGTCCGTATTGCGGACTTCGGCGCGTTCGTCGAGCTCCAGCCCGGTCTGGATGGTCTGGTGCACATTTCCCAGTGCGCGCAGAACCGCGTCGCGAAGGTCACTGACGCCGTGCAGGAAGGTCAGATTGTCCGCGTGAAGGTGCTGAGCGTTGACACCGAGAAGAAGCGCATCTCCCTGTCCATCCGTCAGGCCGCCGAAGACGAATTCTCCTTCGACGACGAGGCGATGGGCGAGGAAGCTCCCGCGGACGCGGAAGAAGCGCCCGTGCAGGAGTAATTGCGGAATTTCTGATTTCGCCCCGCAGCAGGAGGCAAGTGGGATACTGCTTGTCTCCTGCTTTCTTATTATATTGCGGGGGATTTTTGGCTTCTCGAAGCGGGCGAAGGGGCAATGAAAATCATCATCAAAGCGAGGAGAACTGCTATGCCGCGCTGCATCATCCTGACGCCGCTGTATGCGGGCGAAGAGCTGCCGTGGATTGCGCCGCAGCCGGGGGATTTCCTGATTTGCGCGGATGGCGGCTGGGCGCGCGCGCGGCAGTTCGGGCTGACGCCGCAGCTGGTTGTCGGGGATTTTGATTCCATGCCGCCTGCAATGCGCCCGGATGTGCCCACGCTGACCTTGCCGACGGAAAAAGATGATACGGATTTGGTCGTCTGCCTGCATGAAGGGCGCAAACGCGGGTACACTGAGTTTATCCTCGCGGGGGCGATTGGCGGGCGCTTCGACCACACGGTATCTTGCCTGCAATGCGCGGCGGACTGCGCCCTGCGCGGCGAACGCGCGTGGCTGGTGGACGGGCAGAATCGCGCGACGATTCTTGCGCCGGGCACGCATCATCTGCCGAAAATGCCGGGGCGAAAGCTGTCGCTGCTGGCGTATTCACCGGAGGTGCGGGATGTGACGCTGACGGGCGCAAAGTGGACGCTCACCCGCGCGACGCTGACATACCGCTATCCGCTGGGATGCAGCAACGAGTTCGCGGCGGACATGGCGGAGGTCACCTTCCGCGAAGGGCTGCTGATGGTGTGTTTCAGTGCGGATAAAAATCCTTGACTTTCGTGAAAAACCGACAAACTTTTGCAAGCTGCGGAAATTCCCTTGTCCTGCGGGGCGAAAAATGGTACAATAAACCCTACCCGCAGAGGAATCTGTACGCAATGAAAGGGGCGCTGGCGCGATGGAACTGGGCAAGCTGCTGACGGAAGGAAAAGGCAAACGCGTTTACGCAACCGACGATCCGGATCAGGCAATCGTGTACTTCAAGGATGAGGCAATGGCGTTTCATGGGCTGAAGCGCGGGCGGATTCTGGGCAAGGGCGAAGTCAACAACGCGATTAGCGAACAGTTCTTCAAAATGCTGGAAGAAAACGGCATCCCGACGCACTACCTGCGACGGCTGGACGCGCGGCAGAGCCTTGTCAAGCGATGTCAGATTCTGCCGGTATCCGTGAAGGTGCGCAACCGCGTGGCGGGGTCGCTGGCGAAGCGCATCGGTCTGCCGACTGGCACGAAGCTGGACACGACCGTCATCGAGCTGGAACTGAAGGGCAGCGAGATGGACTACCCGCTCATCAACATCACGCATGTTGAGGCGCTGCATCTTGCGACGCGCGAGGAAATGAACTACGTCATCGAGACGGCACGGAAAATCAATCAAATTTTGTCGGATTTCACGTCGGAAATCGGCGTAGAGCTGGTGGATTTTAAGCTGGAGTTCGGGCGCTACCACGGTCAACTGCTCGTTGCGGATGAAATCAGCCCTGATTCCGCGCGCTTCTGGGATGCCCGGACGCATGAGCCGATGGACCTCGACCGCTTCCGCCGTGATTTGGGCGGCGTTGAACAGGCGTATCAGGATTTGCTGCACAGGATGATGGGCGAATAAAAACTGTATTTCTGCCCGTCTGCCGCGATAAAAAAATCGTTTGCAAGGCTTGATTTCTGCGGAAATCGGGTCTTTTTTTGTTGACAAAGGCGACAATTATCGTTATAATAATAGATATGTTGTTTGTTTTTTGTGGGGGGGGCAAAATATGGAAAACATAGGCGAAAAAATCATGCAGGCACGCAAGACAAAGGGCATGACGCAGGACACACTGGCGCAGCTGGTCAACGTGTCGCGGCAGACGGTGTCGCACTGGGAGAACGGGCGCGCCATGCCGGACGTGGCGACGGCGGCGCAGCTGTCGAAGGTGCTGGATGTGAACTTTCTGGCGGCTGAAGCGGCGGAAGACGCGGCAGTCCAGTCGCCTGAAGCCATGCCGACGGTGCAGGAGCCGGTACAGGAAACGCAGGAACAAACCGACGGTCGGTTTGTTAATCCGCCGGAACAGCCGAAGCAGCCCAGTCAGCGCAAGCGAATCGCGGTCATCTGCGCGGCGGTCGTCATCATCGTGGCGGCGGTTATCGCCATTGTGCTGCCGATGCTGCCCAAGGCGCAGGCGCAAATCGAACTGTCGTATCCGCCGGAAAATGCGTACATGATGAAAGAAGACGGCGGGTTTGTCGGCTGGATGATTCACTTTTACAGCACGAATGTCAGCGACGTGCCGTTCACGCCGACCTATGCGCAGGCAAAATGGTATGTGGGAGATAAACTAAATGGTTCGTCGCCTGCTGTTGATTACAATTACATGCGCAACTGGATGGAGAGCGAAGCGCTCGTCAAGGGCGAAACGCCGCTGGATTTGTACTTCGGAACAGACAGACAGAATGTCGATCGCGGCGTGTTCATCATCTCCGGCACGGATGCGAACGGTCACGAGCTGAAATTTTCTATCAGCATTGACCTGATTCACGAGTTTCCGCCAGAATCAGAAAACTGAACATTCGTTCGCAAGAATCGTCCCTTCGGGGGCGATTTTTTTGCGTTTTGGCGGAAAAAAGCGCGATAAAAGGCAAATGTACACGTTTTGAGCGCGATATCGGGCGAATGTAAACATCGTGAGCGTGACATTTGGGGGGTGCAGCGCTACAATGCAGACAGAACCAAGCGACAAAGAAGGGAGGAACATGACGTACCGGGGATGGTTGCTGGTGGGCATCGCGCTGCTGCTGACCGCGCTGAGCGGAACGCAGACAAGCCTCTGCCAGCGGATGAGAAGCGTACCTGTTTACCGCGGCCTGACGTACTGGGAGGTTCAACAGATTGCGAAGGCCGCACCGACGAGCATCACCCCGTGCGGGGAGGACACCATCCGCCGCTGGGTGAGCGGACGTTACCAAATCGCCCTGCGCTTCAACAGATACGACGTCTGTCTGGGCGTGGAGGAAGAAATCGACGGATAAGGAAAGGGGAAACACTCGTTCAGGAGAGCCTGAGCGAATAAAACGCAACACTCGAAAAGAGGAAACACCATGAAAAAAATAAGTACAGTTTTCATTAGCTGCATCCTTCTGCTGGCACTTCTGACGATTACAGCTTTTGCAGATTACAGCAGTGACATTTCGTCGGTTATGAGCAGTTATCGGCTGAACAATTACAGCTGCGAAAGCGCGCCGCAGCAAAAGGTCAACGGGACATACCGCACCGTCGAAATGCTGGAGATCATTGCAAAAGAGGTTGACACGGGAAACAAGTATACATCGGATATTTCATCTGTCATGAGCAACTATCGGCGGAGCAATTACAGCTGTGAAAGCGCGGTTCAGCAGGCGGTCAACGGATTCTATCGCTCAGTGGAAATACTGGAAATTATTGCAAAGGCGCTTGACAAGAATAACAAGTACACCAGTGATATTTCGTCGGTCATGAGCAGCTATCGCCTGAACAATTATAGCTGCAATGGCGCACCGCAGCAGCAGGCGAATGGTGCCTACCGCATGGTGGAAATGCTGGAAATTATCGCAAAGGAACTTGATACGAATGGCAAGTACACCAGCGATATTTCTTCCATCATGAGCAGCTACCGCTTAAACAATTACAGCTGCAGCGGCGCACCACAGCAGGTTGCAAATGGTACATACCGCACGGTTGAAATGCTGGAAATTATCGCAAAAGAAGTCGATACTAAGGGAAAATATACATCGGACATTTCTTCTGTGATGAGCAGTTACCGCTTGAACAATTACAGTTGTGACAGTGCCGTTCAGCAAGCAGTGAATGGCACATATCGCACGGTTGAATTGCTGGAAATCATCGCGAAATGCTTCGCGGACAATGCTGGTCGCATCTAACAAAAAATACCCCCAAGGAGGCTTTCACCATGCCCAACATCGTATCCTTCTACCAGCGCTTCCCGAACGAAGCGCCGCCGCTGAACCTGTCCGCTTTCGACCACACGGGCTACACCTATGCCGAAAACTTCCGCCGCAATGAGCGCTGCTATGAAGCGGAACAGTGCGAGGTGACGAGCGACGACGGCAGCGTGGTGCTGTCGCTGGACGTGCGCATTCGTCCGCGCGGCGGCGAAATTGAGGCGCTTCCGCGGGTGATGCTGTCCGTGTACAGCGAGGGGATGCTGTTTCAGGTGCGCCGGATGGAGCTGCGCACGGGGGATACGACGTACGCGATTCTGCCCGACAACGTGCAGCAGTACACCATGCGCGGCGAAACGGACGGCGGCTTTCTGGAAACGATGGCGATTCCGCTGGGGAAAGTCGGCATGAAGATGCTGCTGGAAGCGTCGGATGCGGCGGAGGCACGGTGGGTGATTCAAGGCGCGCGGACGGCGCAGACGCTGCCCCTCACGGCGGCGCAGAAGAAGGCGATTCACCGCTTCTGCATGGACTGCGAGGAATCCGCCATCACCTACCAGCCCGCGTTCCTGTGGTACAAGGATTACTGCACAAAAGCCTGACACACAACTTACTCTCCCTTCCTGCGTCCACAGCTTGCACCTGTGGACGCGTTTTTTGTGCTTTGTGCTTGACAAAAAACAGACAGATGCATATACTAAAATTGCGACGAAAAGGCGCGAAAAAGGAGGCTTTTTTTCATGTTCAATAACATCGGTCACAAGATTCAGGTGTTGGCGAAGGTGCTCTGCTGGATTGGCATCATCTGCTGGTTCATCACGGGGCTTGCCCTCATGGCTGGCGGCTCATCCATGACGTATCGGCTGAACGGCGAGTTTGTGCGGGCTAATAGCGGCGCAGGCGTTGTCGCGGGCATCATGACCATCATCGTCGGTGTGCTGGTCTCGTGGATTGGCTCGTTCCTGCTCTACGGCTTTGGTCAGCTGGTGGAGGACACCCACGCGATTCGCGCAAACACGGAAAGCAAGAAAGACGCATAAAAAGGGAACCCGAATCCTCGCTTTTCAGCGGGGGAAACGGGTTCCTTTTCTTTGCGCTTATTTCTGCAAGTCCGTGCGGATAATCAGCAGCATGTCATGCGCCATGCCGTCCGCCACGAGGTCGAAGCTCGGCACATTCGCCATCTGGCTTTCGAGGTTGTCGAAGAGGTCAAGCGCCTTCTGCACGTCGCCGCTCAGCAGGTCAAGCCCTTCTTCGGTCAGCTTCGCCTTGAGTTCCGCCAAGCCGTCGGAAAGCTCCGTCATGCCGCCCGACAGCGTGTTTGCGCCGTCGTAGAGCTGGGATGCGCCGTTGCCCGCCTGCGCCACGCCGTCGGTGTACGCCTTCAGGCCGTTCACGAACGTCTCCACGGATGCCAGCTGCTCCTTCAGGCGCTTGAGCGAATCCACCGCCGCGGCAATGCTCGCCTTCTTTTCGCGGACGGTGTTCTGCACGTCCGCACTGGCGTAGTTCTCTTCCACCAGCTTGTCAATCTGCTCGGTCACAGCGGCTTCCAGCTTCGCCTGCACATCGGCGGATGCGAAATTCTCTTCCACCAGCTTGTCTTCCTGTTCGGCGACGGCGGATTCAATCTTCGCCTTGATGTCGCCTGATGCCATGTTCTGGGCAATCAGCTGATTTTCCTGCTCGGTGACGGCGGATTCAATCTTCGCCTTGATGTCGTCGGACGCCATGTTCTGCGCGGCCAGCTGATTTTCCTGCTCGGTCACAGACGCTTCGATTTTCGCCTTGATGTCATCGGACGCCATCATCTGGTCAACCGCCGCGCTGATCTGCTTCTGCTGCGCGTCCGGCACCTGACCCGCCGCAACCGCGTCCTGATACTGCTGCGCCGTCATATTGAGACCCGCCTGCGCCAGCACGCCCTCCAGCACTTGCGCCTGAACCGCCTGCGTCACGCCGGCGCGGATGGTGTCCTCCTGCGCTTGAACCGCGTCCTGCACCTGCGCCTGAACCGCCTGCGTCACTGCCGCGCGAATGGTGTCTTCCTGTGCCGCAACGGCCTGACGCACCTGTTCCTTCACTACGTCGGTCACAGCGGCGCGGATGGTTTCTTCCTGCGCGGCAACCGCATCCCGCACCTGACCGCGCACCACTTCGGTCACGGCCTCGCGAACCTTGTCCTCCTGCGCCATGACCGCCTCGCGAACCTGCGCCTTCGCCAAATCCTCGATGGTCTTGTCAATGACGGCGGGGTCAAGCTGGGCAATCAGGTCGTCCAGCACGGCGGCGTAGTTGCTGGCGGTCAGCGTCGGCACTTCGATGCTCAGCGCATCCAGCCCCGCGGCGGCCAGCTGCGTGTTCGCGGTATCCAGCACAGCGGCAAACAGCTGCGCCGCGCCGTCGTTGAGCGCAGTGCTGTTGCTGCTTAGCGTATCCAAGCCGTCTTTGAGCGCCTTTACGCCGTCCAGCAGGGTGATGGAGCCGTCTTTGAGCTGCGCCGCGCCGTCAAAGAGCGTGTTCAGCGCGGTCAGCAGTTCGTGAATGTCTTCGTTGCTTTCGGGAATTTCCGAGCCGTCCGCCAGCGCGTTCAGCCCCGCCGTCAGGTCGCTGACGAGGGCG
>ENA-OZHZ01001300-OZHZ01001300.1-human-gut-metagenome-genome-assembly--contig:-NODE-1300-length-9926-cov-4.412623_pt1 | contig 9926 bp, 7 predicted proteins | sample MGYA00244053_ERZ653699 | MGnify/ENA primary metagenome ERZ653699 (study PRJEB26926, sample SAMN06165200) | human gut metagenome | biome: ENVO:00009003; feature: ENVO:2100002; material: ENVO:00002003...
CCTATTAAGTCGTCGGCAGCGTCAGATGTGTATAAGAGACAGGTATCACAAGTGCCAATAAATGATATATCTTTTTCATTGTTAGTTCCTCCAGTTCATTAAAATTTCAATTCAACGCCAACGACAAATGTTTTTCCGATAGGGGTTTCCCAACCACGTGTGCCGTATTCGCTCACTTCGGGGTCTGCCTCCTTGTATTTGGCTATTGTCCAAAGGTTGCTGGCAGTGAAGAAAAGGCGGGCATTCTCGATGAAAGCCTTGCGGGTCATGGCTTTGGGCAGCGTATAGGCCAATGAGAGATTCTTCAAGCGCAGATAACTGGCATTGAACAAGTGGCGGCTGCTGTATTGTTGCGGGTCATCGAGGTCTACACCTTCGATACGGGGCTCTGTACCGTTCGTATGGTCTGGCGTCCAAAGGTTGTTGTAGTAGCTTTTAGCACGGATACGCTCCCAATAATAACCGTCGTCGGCCACATCCATGTAGGCTCCATCGTACAAGTCTCCTCCTATCTTATAGGTAAAGCCCAACGAAAGGGCTATGCCTTTGTAGGAGACCGAGGTATTGATGCCCCCATACACTTTGGGAACGGCATTGCCGATGATGGTGTAGTTGGCATTGTTATAGTCATAAGTAGCTCCGCGCCCGTTATACTCAAAATCTCCGGCCTTGCCATTCTTGGGGTCATTTACATAGTAGACGTTCTTGCCGTTGGTCTTGTCCACACCTGCCCATTCGTATCCATAGAAAGCCAGCGTGGACTGACCTTCCCGGTATACATATTGCGCACGGCTGTCGCTACTGGTGGGGTCGTACCAGATAATGTCCGCACCGCCATACAACTCTTTCACCTCAGAACGGAGGAAGGTTGCGTTGACACCGGCACTCCATAACCATCCTTTACTATCAATGATGTCACCACTCAACTCCACCTCTACCCCATGGTTGTTGATGCATCCTACGTTCCGCAACGTAGAGGAAAATCCCGTAACCATCGAAATGGGAACATCCTGGAGCAGGTTCTTCGAATCACGGTTGAAGTATTCCACCGTACCGCGCAGACGCTGGCCGAAGAAGCCGAAGTCGATACCCACATTCGTGTTGTAGCTCGTCTCCCAAGACAGCTTGTCATTGGTGACGGTAGTGATTGTACCGCCCGGGTTACCCATGTACTTACTGGTATAGCTCATCAAGCTCATATAGCCGTAATTGTCCGAAGGCAGCGTACCGTTAATACCATAAGAGGCACGTATACGCAGGTTGCTCAGGAAAGAATATTTGCTCATAAAACCCTCGCGCATGATGTTCCACGCTCCTGCCACTGACCAGAAGTTTCCCCAACGTTCCTGCTTGCTGAGCCGGGAAGAACCGTCGCGGCGGTAAGAACCGGAAATGAAGTAGCGTTCATCGTAATTATAATCCAACTTGGAGAGCACGGACACCATCGAGTTTCCCCAGGAATATCCGGCAGAAGTCTGCGTTCCGGCAGTAGAAACTGTATGAATGGTGCTGACCGCAAGATTGCTTCCTGTGGCACGCACATAGTCTGTCTTGTTCTTCTCCGCTTCGAAACCCACCATAGCGCCAACTGTGTGTTTGTCGAAGGTGCCGGTATAATTGGCGGTAGTGGAGGTAACCATCTTCTCGTATGTAGTACGGTATTCGTTGACATTCCCATTGTCTGCCGAGCCTTTATAGTGATTGGCACTGTAATAGATATGGTCTTTTACAGTAGTATTGTCGTAAGAGTAGATAGAACGAAGGTCCAGGCCCGGCATCAGATGCAGGGTGAGCGTCTCCGCAGCCATGATTTTGGTACTGGTAGAACCGTTCTCCCACTCTTTGTCATAATAAAGCCCATTGTAGGCGTAGCTACCGTAACGTTCGGTCCAGAGCTCGCCGGTCTTGTAATCAGTGGGCCAGTAGAGTCCCCACAGCAAGTTACGGGTCTGCATGAAGTAATTGCTGCCCGTGTTGCGTGTATCATTATAACCGCTTTTCTTGGTACGCGCCAGGCTGGCATTGGTGGTCAGTTCAAGGAATTTCCCCACCTTCTGGGTGAGGTTCAGGCGACCGGAAACACGGTCGAAGCTGTTCATCTTCAAACGTCCTTCGTCCTGGGTATAGGAAAGGGAAGTGTAATAGTTGGTATTCTGCGTAGCACCGCTGACGGACATATCGTAGGTCTGGTAAATGGCGGTACAGAAATATGCCTTGTCCCAATCGTAGTATTTGCCTCCACGCCCGGAGTTGTCGTACTCAAGGATATTGACGTTCTCGTAAGCTCCCGTACCATTTGTGGTAAATTGGTAGCCATGTTTGTTGAAACGGCTGTTCAACTGGCCTATGGCATAGGCTGCCGCCTTTTCGTCCGTTTCGCCCTTACCGCTTGTACGGGCATCGTGAAATACGGTGTAGAGCATATTCACATTCTCCTGTACGCTGGCCGTTTCATAGTTGTCCGTTGCCCAGCAGGGCGTGAAGCCCACTTCGGCTTTCAGCGTCACCACCGGCTTGCCAATCTGTCCTTTTTTGGTAGTAATCAGAATGACGCCGTTTGCCGCACGCGACCCATAAAGCGAGCTGGCCGCCGCATCTTTCAATACAGAAATAGATTCGATGTCTTCCGGGTTCAACGTATTCATGATGTTGTTGGTAGAATAGAGCTCACCGCTCATCTGCCCCGTATTGCCCGAAGAGACCGGAACACCGTCCACTACATACAACGGTTCATTCCCGGCATTCATAGAACCTATGCCACGGATGCGGATGGCCGGTGCGGAACCCGCCTGGCCGGAATTATTCGTCAGTTGCAAGCCCGCCACTTTACCGTTCAACGCGTTTTCAAAGCTGGTCGTCGGAATGTCTTTCAGCGCATCCGCTTTCACTAAAGAAGCCGAACCTGCATAGCTGCTCTTTTTGGCCGTGCCGTAAGCCACCACCATCACTTCATCCAACAGTTCCGAATCCGATTTCAGCACCACCTTCATAGCAGGCTTTATGGCAGCTTCTACTTTCTGCATACCTACAAAAGAGACAATCACTGTCTTTGCCGTGCCCGGCACATTCAAGATTGTAAATTTACCTTCGATATCGGTCACGGCCCCCAGCGTTGTGCCCTTCACCAATACCGATGCCCCAATAATCGGCTCATTGTTGTCCTCGGCAAATACTGTTCCCGAGACCGTAGACGTCTGAGCCATCACTCCCGCCCCCATAACCAGGCAGACAATGATTAACAAGAAGAATTTCTTTCTCATGCTTCTCTTCCTTAAAATTAGTCAATCAAAACACTTTTTAATATCCAAACGTTGCAAAGGTATGTATCTTTTTCAAAAAGAAAAGTAATAGTATTCAAAAAGCTTCATTTTGATTGTATTTTAAGCTAAACACAAGCAATATGTCTATAGCCTAAGCATTCCAAGCAATAAGTATGATACTGGATACGGAAATATAAGCAATGCCAAAGAAGATATATCCGGATTTTAAGATATGACACGTCCCGGCATACAACTTTTTTCGTAACTTTGCACAGTTTTAAAATACACTGAACGAATGGAGTTTAAGTATGACGTTATTGTAATCGGCGCCGGACACGCAGGATGCGAAGCCGCTGCCGCTGCTGCAAACCTGGGTTCGAAGACTTGTCTTATCACAATGGATATGAACAAAATCGGACAGATGAGTTGTAACCCGGCAGTGGGAGGCATCGCCAAAGGACAGATAGTACGCGAAATAGACGCCTTGGGAGGATATATGGGATTGGTGACAGACCAGACAGCCATACAGTTCCGTATACTGAACCGTTCCAAAGGTCCCGCTATGTGGAGTCCGCGCGCGCAGTGCGACCGCAACAAATTCATCTGGGCATGGAGAGAGATACTGGAAAATATCCCCAACCTGCATATCTGGCAGGATACCGTGCAGGAAATCCTCGTTGAAAACGGTGAAATTACGGGAGTAGTAACACTATGGGGAGTAACGTTCCATACCAAATGTGTAGTACTCACCGCAGGAACTTTCCTCAACGGACTGATGCACGTGGGACGTACCATGCTCCCGGGTGGACGTATGGCAGAACCTGCATCCTACCAATTAACCGAGTCCATCGCCAAACACGGCATCACCTTCGGACGCATGAAGACGGGAACCCCCGTACGTATAGACGGACGCAGCGTGCACTATGAGGACATGGAAATTCAGGATGGAGAATGTGACTTCCACAAGTTCTCGTTCATGGATACTCATGTACGCCATTTGAAACAGCTCCCTTGCTGGACTTGTTTCACCAATGAAGAGGTACACCGGATTCTGCAGGAAGGGCTGCCGGATTCCCCCCTTTTCAACGGACAAATCCAAAGTATCGGCCCACGTTATTGCCCCAGTATAGAAACCAAGATTGTGACTTTCCCCGACAAACCGCAGCACCAGCTTTTCCTGGAGCCCGAAGGGGAAACAACCCAAGAGCTCTACTTGAATGGATTCTCTTCTTCATTGCCCATGAATATCCAGATTGCAGCATTGAAAAAGATACCGGCGTTCAGAGACCTCGTCATCTACCGCCCGGGCTATGCCATCGAATACGACTTCTTTGACCCCACCCAACTGAAACATACGCTGGAAACGAAGAATATAAAGAATCTGTTCTTTGCCGGACAAGTAAACGGAACAACCGGTTACGAGGAAGCAGCTGGACAAGGAATCATGGCAGGTATCAACGCCCACATCAATTGCCACGGCGGAGAACCGTTCACCCTTGCAAGGGATGAAGCATATATCGGCGTTTTAATCGATGACTTGGTAACAAAAGGTGTGGACGAGCCTTACCGTATGTTTACTTCCCGTGCCGAATATCGCATCCTGCTCCGTATGGATGATGCGGACATGCGACTCACGGAAAAAGCCTGGAAGCTGGGACTCGCCAAGGAAGAGCGGTACAAGCTGCTGACAGAAAAACGTGAAGCCGTGAACCGGATTATAGACTTCGCGCGGAATTACTCGATGAAACCGGCATTAATCAATCCGGTATTGGAGCAGCTCGGCACAACTCCACTGCGCCAAGGATGCAAATTGATAGATTTGATAAACCGTCCGCAGATAACGATTGAGAACATTGCCGAACACGTCAGTGCCTTTAAACGAGAACTGGATAAAATATCCGATAGAAAGGAAGAAATTGTAGAAGCTGCAGAAATACTCATCAAGTACGAGGGATACATCGGACGCGAACGGATTATTGCGGATAAATTGGCAAGATTGGAAAGCATCAAGATAAAAGGTAAGTTTGACTATAATTCCATTCAATCCCTTTCTACCGAAGCTAGACAGAAGCTGATGAAGATAGATCCGGAAACAATAGCCCAAGCGAGTCGGATTCCGGGAGTATCTCCAAGCGACATCAACGTGCTACTGGTACTTTGCGGACGATAGAGCGCAAAGTTCCACGTGAAACAAAGAATTCAATAAACGTATTAAATAAACTGATTATGAGCAAAGAAACTCTTACCAAAAGCATCCGAGAAATACCCGACTTCCCCATTCCGGGAATTCTATTCTACGATGTAACTACCTTGTTCAAGGAGCCTACCGCCTTGCAGGAACTCTCGGACACACTATACGAGATGTATAAAGACAAAGGCATCACCAAAGTAGTGGGTATAGAATCAAGAGGATTCATTATGGGCCCCATTCTCGCCACCAGACTGGGGGCAGGCTTCGTACCTATCCGCAAGCCGGGAAAGCTTCCTGCAGAAACCATTGAAGAAAGCTATGATAAAGAATATGGCAAAGACACCGTGCAGATGCACAAGGATGCCATCAATGAAGACGATGTAGTATTGCTACACGACGACTTGCTGGCAACCGGTGGAACAATGGAAGCCGCCTGCAAACTGGTGAAACAGATGAACCCCAAGAAAGTGTATGTAAACTTCATCATCGAGCTGAAAGAGCTTCATGGCAAGGATGTGTTTGGAGATGATGTGGAAGTGGAGGCTGTGCTGTCGCTTTAGCCATTTCATATTTCACCACAGATTACACAGATTAACACAGATTATTTATCCACCACAAAACACAGTTTTATCAAAGAGAAATCTGCGCTAATCTGTGTAATCTGTGGTGAAACGTCGGTATTATGGAAGAACTCAGAACTAACGACTACCTCAAAGGGATTGTATCCAACCTTCCCGAAAGTCCCGGTATTTACCAATATCTGAATACCGAAGGGACTATTATATATGTAGGAAAGGCAAAGAATCTGAAGCGAAGAGTGTCTTCCTACTTCAACCGGGAGCACGAACCGGGAAAGACGAGGGTGCTGGTCAGCAAGATTGCAGATATCCGATATATCGTGGTGAATACGGAAGAAGACGCGCTATTGTTGGAAAACAATCTTATCAAGAAATACAAGCCTCGCTACAACGTACTGTTGAAAGACGACAAGACGTATCCCAGCATCTGCGTGCAGAACGAATACTTTCCACGTGTATTCAGAACCCGGAAGATAATCCGTAACGGTTCCTCCTATTATGGCCCTTACAGCCATATACCTTCCATGTACGCATTACTCGACCTCATCAAGCATCTGTACCCTTTGCGTACATGCCACCTGAACCTCTCTCCGGAAAACATACGTGCCGGAAAGTTCAATGTTTGCCTGGAATACCACATCAAGAACTGTGCAGGACCTTGCATCGGGAAGCAAAGCCAGGAAGAGTATCTGAAAAACATCGCTGAAATCAAGGAAATACTCAAAGGGAATACCCAGGAGATAGAACGGATGCTTTTCCAGCAAATGCAGGAACTGGCAGCCGAAATGAAGTTTGAAGAAGCACAGAAGATAAAGAAGAAATACCTGCTGCTGGAAAACTACCGGGCGAAATCGGAAGTGGTAAGCAACGTGCTGCACAATATCGACGTGTTCTCCATCGAAGAAGACAGCGATGAAAAGTCCGCTTTCGTCAACTACCTGCACATTACGAACGGTGCCATCAACCAGGCTTTCACCTTTGAATACAAGAAACGATTGAATGAGAGCAAAGAAGAACTGCTCTCTCTCGGCATCATCGAAATGCGGGAAAGATACAAGAGCCTTTCTCGTGAAATCATCGTGCCTTTTGAGCTGGATATGGAGCTGAAAGATGTCGTCTTTACCATCCCGCAACGGGGAGACAAAAAGAAACTGCTGGAACTCTCCATCCTCAATGTGAAGCAGTACAAAGCCGACCGCCTGAAGCAAGCCGAAAAGCTGAATCCGGAGCAACGGACCGTGCGCCTGCTGAAAGAAATACAGCAAGAGCTGCACCTGGACCGCCTGCCCATGCAGATAGAATGTTTCGACAACTCCAACATCCAGGGTTCCGACCCCGTGGCCGGGTGCGTGGTCTTCGTCAAGGGGAAACCTTCCAAGAAGGATTACCGCAAGTACAATATCAAGACCGTAGAGGGACCGGATGACTATGCCTCCATGAAAGAGGTCGTAAAACGGCGCTATCAGCGCGCTATAGAAGAGAAAGCACCCCTGCCCGACCTTCTTATCACCGACGGTGGAAAAGGGCAAATGAGCGCCGTAAAAGAGGTGATAGACGAGCTTGGCCTGAACATCCCCATCGCCGGACTTGCCAAAGATGGCAAACACCGCACTTCCGAGCTATTGTATGGCTACCCTCCCCAGACCATCGGATTGAAACAGAACACCCCCCTCTTCCGACTGCTGACGCAGATTCAAGATGAAGTGCACCGCTTCGCCATTACCTTCCACCGCGACAAGCGCAGCAAACGGCAGATTGCCTCTGCACTGGACGAGATAAAAGGCATCGGCGAAAAGACGAAAAGCGCATTGCTCAAGGAGTTCAAAAGCGTGAAGCGTATCCGCGAAGCATCTGCCGAGGAGCTTGCCGCCGTGGTGGGAGAAGCGAAAGCCAAAATCATCCAGACCTATTTCTCAGAGAAATAATAACTGATAAATCCGTCTGTAAAGCCATGCACACAACGAATTAATTCGTAACTTTGTTCCCTCAAAAAGACAAGAATAACATGAGAGTAGTGATACAACGTGCCGGACACGCTTCCGTCACCATCAACGGAACCTGCAAAGCCTCCATTGGAAAGGGCCTCATGATACTCGTAGGCATCGAAGAATCCGATGGAAAAGAAGATATCGACTGGCTTTGCAAGAAGATAGTCAACCTGCGCATTTTCGATGACGAAAACGGCGTAATGAACAAATCCATTCTTGAAGCAGACGGCGAGATACTGGTTATCAGCCAGTTCACCCTCCACGCCTCCACCAAGAAAGGCAACCGTCCCTCCTACATACGGGCAGCACGGCCGGAAATATCCGTCCCGCTGTACGAACAATTCTGCCGGGAACTGAGTTTAGCATTAGGTAAAGAAATAGGTACCGGCGAATTTGGTGCCGATATGAAAGTAGAACTGATGAACGATGGTCCCGTGACCATCTGTATAGATACAAAAAACAAGGAATAATGACGTTAGAAGAAGCACAGAAACAAGTGGATTCCTGGATAAAGGAATACGGAGTGCGCTATTTCAGCGAACTCACCAATATGGCGATACTGACCGAAGAAGTGGGCGAACTCGCCCGCGTCATGGCACGCAAGTATGGCGACCAATCCTTCAAGAAAGGAGAAAAAGACAATCTCGACGATGAGATGGCAGATGTTCTTTGGGTACTTCTCTGCCTTGCGAACCAGACCGGAGTGAACCTGACAGACGCCTTCTGCCGCAACTTCGAGAAGAAAACCAGACGTGACCAGACAAGACATATCAATAATCCTAAATTGAAAAACCATGGAGAAGAATGAGCCTACCCAGAGTAAGTATGACGCCGCCCTGGCAAAGTACAACACCCAACTGGATGATGCAGAAATAGCTGCACAAGCTGCCAGAATCATTGCAGAGAAAGTACCGGCAAACAATACACCGGAGGTAAAGAAATTCCTGTTCAACTGCATTGACCTTACCACCCTGAAGAGTGAAGACAGCGATGAAAGCGTCATGAAATTCACCCAGAAAGTGAATAAATTCGACGAAGAGTTCCCCGACCTGAAGAATGTGGCAGCCATCTGTGTATACCCCAATTTTGCAGAAGTCGTAAAAGACACGCTGGAAGTGGAAGATGTAAAAATAGCTTGTGTATCAGCAGGTTTCCCCTCCTCCCAGACTTTCATTGAAGTGAAAGTGGCAGAAACTGCCATGGCACTGATGGAAGGCGCCGATGAAATAGACATCGTTATTTCGGTGGGCAAGTTCCTGGCGGGAGACTATGAAGGCATGTGCGAGGAGATACAAGAACTCAAAGCAACCTGCAAAGAGCACCACATGAAGGTAATCCTCGAAACCGGAGCTTTGAAGACGGCTTCGAACATCAAAAAAGCATCCATCCTTTCCATGTATTCGGGTGCCGATTTCATCAAGACTTCCACCGGCAAGCAGCAGCCTGCCGCCACGCCGGAGGCCGCCCTGGTTATGTGCCAGGCCATCAAGGAATATCACGAGCTGACGGGTATCAAGGTAGGCTTTAAGCCCGCAGGAGGAATCAACTGCGTGAACGATGCACTGATTTATTACACCATCGTCAAGGAAGTGCTCGGCGAAGAATGGCTGAACAACGAACTGTTCCGCTTGGGAACCAGTCGTCTTGCCAACCTGCTGCTTTCGGAAATCAAGGGTGAAGAGATGAAATTCTTCTAAGAGAAAGCTGTATTTACCTATAAATAAAGCCTGATGGAGTGGGTTCCATCAGGCTTTCTCATATTATCAACTGGAAACAGTCCGTCATTTTTCCCGTTCTACCACATAATCCAGATACCCGGCTAGCGCTACTTTTACCTCCGTATCGGGCAAAGAAGCCAGCAAAGAAAGAGCCTTTTCCTTATAGTCTGTCTCTTATACACATCTGACGC
>ENA-OZHZ01001304-OZHZ01001304.1-human-gut-metagenome-genome-assembly--contig:-NODE-1304-length-9916-cov-4.108204_pt1 | contig 9916 bp, 12 predicted proteins | sample MGYA00244053_ERZ653699 | MGnify/ENA primary metagenome ERZ653699 (study PRJEB26926, sample SAMN06165200) | human gut metagenome | biome: ENVO:00009003; feature: ENVO:2100002; material: ENVO:00002003...
CCTATTAAGTCGTCGGCAGCGTCAGATGTGTATAAGAGACAGACTCAACCATCTGGGCATCAAAAAAAGCCTTGTCAGCTACTACGAGCATAACAAGGCCACGAAGGGCGACCGGATCGTTGACCGCATTCTCGCCGGGGAGACCTGCGCGCTGGTCTCCGACGCGGGCAGTCCCGCCATCTCCGACCCCGGGGAGGACCTGGTCAAGCAGTGCGCTGAAGCCGGCATCATCGTTTGCGCCATCCCCGGTCCCTGCGCCGCCATCACGGCGCTGAGCATTTCCGGGCAGTCCACCGGCCGGTTCTGCTTTGAGGGCTTCCTCTCCACGGCGAAAAAAAGCCGCCGGGAGCATCTGGACGCCCTGCGAACCGAGACCCGGACGATGATCTTCTACGAAGCCCCCCACAAGCTGGTGTCCACGCTGGCGGATATGTCGGAAGTCTTCGGCGCTGACCGCCCCGTCAGTCTGTGCCGGGAGCTGACAAAGCTCCATGAAGAAGTCGTCCGCACCACACTGGGGGAAGCCCTGACAAAGTACACCGAAACGCCGCCGAAGGGGGAATTCGTTCTCATCGTCGCGGGCGCGCCGGAAACGGTAAAGGAATCCGCCTCAGAGGACGACGCCGCCGCCCGTGTCGCCCAGCTGATTTCTCAGGGGCTCAGCCGCAAGGATGCGGTCAAGCAGACCGCCGCAGAGCTGGGACTTCCCAAAAATGTGGTTTATGACATTGCGTTAAAAGACCCCGAATGACTTTTGAAGTCATTCGGGGTCTTTTTCAAAATTCCGTCATGTTTCTGATGCATTCCTGACAGATGTTCTTCTGCCGGTAGGAGATCAGCCCTCGGGAAGAACCGCAGAAAACGCACGCCGGCTCGAACTTTTGCAGGATGATGCGATCACTTTCCATGTAGATCTCCAACTCGTCCCGTTCCGCGATGTCCAGTGTGCGGCGCAGTTCAATGGGCAGCACGATTCTGCCAAGCTCATCTACCTTTCGGATAATGCCCGTAGACTTCATTGCGGTCAGCTCCCTTCCTTCGTTTTCCAGCGGCTTATTTGCATTATCATTATACTAATTTTATTTACTATAGTCAAATACTTTTTACAACAAACTGAAATTTTTGTCGAAACATTTCCATTCTTTTCCATTTCTTATCCGCATACCATGCGTTAAGGCGTCTCTGATACAATCGGCGAAGGCTGGCGGCCGGAGCGTTTGCCTCAGCCGAACGTACGGAAAGGGGGAGAAATGCCCATGGTCATGAGCTGGATATGGACGGGCATCGTTCTGATAAGCATTCTCTGTGCGCTGGTTCTGGGCAACGGCAGCGCGCTGGCGGCGGCCACGGTCAGCGGCGCACAGGCCGGGATACAGCTTGCCCTGTCCATGGCGGGGAGCCTGTGCCTGTGGACGGGCGCGGGGCGGCTGATGGAGCACGCCGGAATCACCCGGATGCTCTCCCGGCTTCTGCGCCCCCTGCTGCACCGGGTGTTTCCCAGCACAAAGGAGGACGCTGCCCTCGCGGAAAGTCTGAGCGCCAACATCTGTGCGAATTTTCTCGGCCTCGGCAACGCCGCCACGCCCATGGGCATTCAGGCGGCGCAGCGGATGAAGCGTGGCGGCACCGCCACGGACGAGCTTTGCCGTCTGATCGTGCTGAACACCGCCTCCATTCAGCTGATCCCGGCGAATGTGGCGGCTGTCCGCAGCGCTCTGGGCTGCGCGACCCCCTTTGATATTCTCCCGGCAGTGTGGGTCACGAGCCTGTGCTCTGCCGGACTGGGGGTCACGGCAGCGTGGGTGCTGGGAAAGGTCTGGCGGAAATGACGGATTACATTGTTCCGGTGCTTCTGTTTCTGGCGGCGGCGCTGGCTCTCGGGAAGCGGGAAAACGCCTATGACCTTCTCCTTCAGGGCGGCGCGGACGGGCTGAAACTCCTTGTGACCATTCTTCCGGCGCTGGTTCTGCTGCTGACCGCCGTCCATATGCTTCTGTCTCTTATACACATCTGACGCTGCCGACGACTTAATATGTGTATAAGAGACAGTCTGAGCAGATTTTTCGCCCCGGTCTTTTCCTTCTTCGGCATTCCGCCGGAGACGGCCATGCTCGTGCTCATCCGCCCCATCAGCGGCAGCGCCGCCCTTGCGGTGGGGGCAGAACTGATGGCGCAGTACGGCGTGGATTCTCAAATCGGCCGCACGGCAGCGGTGATGCTGGGTTCCACGGAGACGACCTTTTACACCATCAGCGTCTACTTTGGCGCGGCGGGCATCAAAAAGACCCGCTACACCCTTCCGGCGGCGCTGTTCGCGGACTTTGTCGGCTTTCTCATGGCGTCGTGGACGGTGAAATGGTTCTTCTGAAAATGTTCAGGCGCACCCTCGCGGGTGCGCCTGTTCGTTATTCTCCCTTATTTTCCTGCTTTGCGGCGCTGCTTCTCCTGCGGCGGCGGCGGGGACGGGGCGTTTCTTCCGGGTCGGCTTTTTCCGCGCGGTGGGCGTAGGCTTCCGCCGCTTCGGAGGTAGCCTCATAGGTCAATCGGCTGACACGGGTCAGGCCGTCCGGCTGCTGGGAAAGCCGCACCCGAATGAGGAATTTTCCATGCTCCGGGCAGGCAGCCAAGTCCATATACCGGTGTCCGGGCTGGGAAAACCACCGGGAGCCAAGCATTCGCCCGCCGCAGACGGGACACTTGTTCTCCTCCCCGGACATGGCGGCCAGCGCTTCCCGCTTATCGGCATAGTCGTAGAACACCTTTCGGGCAATGCAGCCGGGAAGTTCCGCGCCGTGGAAGCCGTTTTCATGGCTTTTCAGCGCCGCGTCATACTCCCGCGCGCCTTTCTTCAAGTCCAGCATGGCGCAGATCAACGCCGTGTGATAGGCGTCGCCCAGCGCGTCATGGGCGGGACGGGTCGCCTCGATGCTGAACATTTCCATGGCGGTTTTCAGCGCTTTCTGGGAGGTGGAGCCGTCGGTCTGGGCATTGAAAATCATCTGGGCGTTGTACCACTTCTCCGTGAAACGCTCATCCAGACCGAAAAGCCGCAGATTTTCCCGCAGAATGCCGATATCGTCAAAGCCCCATGTGAGGAACACCACGTCCTCGCCGCACCATTCCCGGAACTTTTCGATCGCCTCGGGGAACGGCACGCCCTCATCCCGCAGGCGGGCTTCCTTAATGCCGGTAAGCTTGCTGACCCGGCGGTTCAGGTGCCGGTAATACCTGGGCTTTACCATGATCTGGAATTCATCCTGAACGAACTGCTCCTCCGACACCCGGACGGCGCCGATCTGGATGATCTCCCCCCGGATGTCCACGGGCAGCACCTTTTTGGAGGAAGGAGACCCCGGCCATGGCTGGTTCCATTCCATATCCAATACAATATAATCCATCGCGCGTAACCTCTGCTATCTTATGATACTACGCGATATCATAACACACAAACCCGGCATCTGTAAACAGGAAGTTGCAAAAGTTCTGACATTATCCTATGTAACCCCCGTTTTTCAGGGGGCAGGAAACATTTCAGGTGCGCATTTCCTTTTTGTCCAGCTTGCCCTCCTGCCATCCGGCGCTTTTGCCGCAGACGGGGCAGGGGGCGCAGGCGCGGATACCCTCGTAGGTGTAACCGCAGTTCAGGCAGCGCCAGCGGATCGGCTCCTGCTTTTCCATCAGCTCGCCCTTGGTGAGTTGCTGCTCGAGAGACTGAAACTGGTTGTGGTGAACGCCCTCGATCCGGGCGATCTGCATCCACAGACGCGCCGCGTCGTTGTAGCCCTCCCGCCGTGCCATTTCCGCGAAGCCGGGGTAAACGTCGTCATGCTCGTCCTTTTCCCCGTTGGCGGCGAATGCCAGATTTTCCGCCGTTGTCCCCAGCTGGAAGGGATAGCCGGCGCTCAGGTCCACGTTTTCGGCGCAGCCGCCCAGCCGTTTCAGCATTTCCAGGAATTCCTCCGCGTGGACGGTTTCGTTTGCCGCCGTTTCCTCAAAAATTCTCGCGATCCACTCAAAGTTCTCCTTCCGCGCCACCCCGGCGTAGACGGTGTAGCGGGTTCGCGCCTGAGATTCCCCGGCGAAGGAACGAACCAGATTTTTCCTGGTTTCCGAATTCAAAAAGTCCATATTCTGTGGCTCCTTTCTTTGGAAAGGATACCCGTTTTGGGGAAAAGTATGCAAAAACGTCCCGGAACGGCAAGCCGTTCCGGGACATACTATTTAACGATTACAGCAGATCCTTCACCAGAGACAGGGCAGCCTCGTCCGCCACCAGCGTGAAGTCGGGGTGCAGCTGGAGGATGGAGCCGGGCGCCTGAGGGTTGATGGGGCCAAAGAAGCAGTCCTTCACGGCCTGTGCCTTCTTTTCGCCGTTGACCACCAGCAGAACGCGCTTCGCCTTCATGATGGAGCCGATGCCCATGGTGTAAGCGTGGGTGGGAACGTCGTCCCGGGAAGCAAAGAAGCGGGCGTTGGCGTCGATGGTGGAAGCGGTCAGCGCAACTTTGTTGGTACCCTTGACAAAAGCGTCCGCAGGCTCGTTGAAGCCGATGTGGCCGTTGGGGCCGAGGCCCAGCAGCTGGAGATCAGCGCCGCCGAAGGCGTCGATGACGGCATCGTACCGGGCACACTCCGCTTCGGCGTCGGGGTTCATGCCGTTGGGGATGTTGCAGTTGGCCTGATCGATGTTCACATGGTCGAACAGGTTGGAGCACATAAAGTAAGCATAGCTCTGGTCGTGATCCTTGGTCAGGCCCACGTACTCGTCCAGGTTCACGGTTCTGACCTTGGAGAAGTCCAGATCGCCGGCTTCGTACTTGGCGATCAGTTCCTTGTAAGTACCCACGGGGCTGCTGCCGGTTGCCAGACCCAGCACGCAGTCGGGCTTCAGATAAATCTGGGCAGCGATAATATTGGCGGCCTTGCGGCTCACGTCGTTATAATCCTTGGCACGAATCAGTCTCATTGGTAAAGTTCCCCTTTCGTAATTGACCTGATGGCATTATAACATCCTTTTCATTTTCTGTACAGTGCTTTCGCTTTTTTTAGTTTATTTTGGTAAATCCATTCGTATTTCGTGACCATGTTTTATGTAGGGAGTATCTGGCCTTATTTTATATCGTAGATTTGGTACTATATTTATAGCCAGAACTTGCTATACTGTTTCCATACCAATTCGGGAGGTAATTCACCATGGAAAAGAAACATACCCTGACCACACGGAAAATCGTTTTCGCGGCGCTGATGGCGGCCCTGACCGTAGCCGGTTCCGCGCTTCGCGTCACCCTGCCTCTGGATATCGCGGGAACCACGTCCTTCCATCTGGGCAACATCATGTGCGCCCTCAGCGGCATTTTACTTGGCCCATGGCTGGGCGGTCTGGCCTCCGGCCTCGGCTCCGCCATTTATGATATCATGAACCCGCTGTACATCTCCGAGTGTTGGATCACCTTCCTGACCAAGGGTGCTTACGGCCTTGTCGCAGGTCTCATCATCCGGGCGGGCGGAAAGAAATTCGGCTATGTCAAAGCGCTTCTCGCCACGCTGGCCGGAGCGCTGACCTACGCGGTGCTGTACCTCGCCAAGAGCTATTTCTACAGCGGCCTGCTCATCAAGGGTCTGACCCCCGACGCGGCGCTGCTTACCGTCGTCGCCAAACTTCCCGCCACTGCGTTCAATGCTGTGGTTGCTCTCGTCTTCGCCCCCATCCTCGCGGTCGCCATCCAGAAGGCGCTGGAGGAAAACCATCTGACGATGGAGTAACGTCAAAATATGCGGGATGCAGAACTCTCTGCATCCCGTTTTTTATGGCTGCACCTTGGGATATTCTTCCCAGTCCAGATCCTGATAGGGATATACCCTGCCCCAGCCGCTTTCTGTCCGCTGAATGCTGCTCCTGTGACCGGACAGCAGCCGGACAATGTCGTAGACATTGATCCATATCTCCGAATTACATTCCTTCTGGCTCTCGTCGAATACCAGTTCCAGACCGAAATGCAGATGCACTGTCTCGATGTTGTTGACATTTTCCCTGTCGGAATAGCCGGTTCTGCCCATGAAGCCGATGACGTCCCCCGCCTGCACCATGTCCCCCTCGGCAAGCCCCGGGGCAAAGGGCGTATCCTTCTGAAGGTGGGCGTAATAATAGTAGCGCCGGCTGTCAAAGCTGCGGATTCCCACCCGCCAGCCGCCGTACCGGTTCCAGCCCATGACCTCTACCACGCCGCCTTCCACCGCCACGACGGGCGTTCCCAGAGCGCCCATCAGATCGTTGCCCAGATGCTTCCGCCGGAATCCAAAGGAACGGGCCACGCCGAAATCGTCGCAGTGGCTGTAGCCGTACCCCGCCGCGATTGGCGAGAACGCTTTCAGGCCGTAGGTCGCCACCCACTGCCCGTCCTTTTCGATGGCGTAGCTGCCCACAAGGCCGCCCAGAGCGGCCGTGTACGCCCGGTGGTAGTAGTCATAATATTTGTACAGGTCGCCCAGCAGCTGTTCCGGCTGTTTGTCCTTTTTCAAATCAGCAACTGCCTGCTTCACCGAAGCAAGAGCGCACTTTCCCCCGGTGCGGCAGGCCGCCAGCGCCAATATGTCAATCCACGAAATGTGCTTTTCCTGTTCAAAGGTCGCGATGTCCTGATCCAGCGCGTACTTCATGGACTCATAGGACACATTAAAATCCACCCATCTGATGGTCTCCGCCTGAACCGGCAGCACCAGCATGGGCAGGATCAATATGGACGCCAAAAGCCGCTTCATATTCTCACCTCTTGGGTTAGAATATGAAGCGGCCGATTTTTTATCAATGGAAATAAATGGACGTTACGTTAAATCCCGCACAACATCCTTGGCGACCCGGTAGATATCCTCCATGGTGGTCAGGGACGAGATCTGATTTTTATAGTATCCGCTGTGGGGAACGCCCTTTAAGTACCACGCAAAGTGCTTCCGGGCTTCCAGACAGGCTATGTGTTCGCCGTGGTCTTCCTCGGCAAGCTGGAATTGCCGCACCGCCACCGCCACCCGGTCTTTGAGACAGGGGCGTCCGGCATAAACTTTTCCGGCAAGGGCGGCGTTGACCTCCTGAAAAATCCATGGGTCGCCGAACACACTCCGGCCGATCATCAGTCCGTCCGCACCGGTTCGTTTCAGGCATCGCACCGCCGCCTCGCCGCCGGTGATATCGCCGTTGGCAATGACGGGGATGGTCAGCTGCTCCTTGACCTTGCGGATGGCGTCCCAATCGGCGGTGCCGCTGTAGAGCATACTCCGGGTGCGCCCGTGTACCGCCACCATGGCCGCGCCGCTGTCCTCCATGCGCCGGGTAAAGTCCAGCACGTTGATGCTGCCCTTGTCCCAGCCCAGGCGGCATTTGACGGTGACGGGCACGTCCACCGCTTTGACTACGGCTTCCACGATTTTCCCCGCCAGCTCCGGCGTGCGCATCAGGCCGCAGCCGTCGCCGTTGTTCGCCACTTTCGGCATGGGACAGCCCATGTTGATGTCCAGAAAGTCGCAGCCGGAAATGTTCAGCGCCAGCCGCGCTCCCTCTGCCATGGTGTCCGGGTCGTTGCCGAAAATCTGCGCGCCGCAGACGCTGCCCGGATTTTTCCGGAGCAGCTTCGCGCTTTTCTGATCCCGGTACACCAGCGCCCGGGAGGACACCATTTCCGTCATGGTAACGCCTGCCCCCAGCTCGGCACAGACGGTGCGGAAAGCCCAGTCCGTGACCCCGGCCATGGGCGCAAGGAACACGGGATTTTTCACTTCGATCGTTCCGATTCGCAATACCCTCACCTCATCCGCAGGGAAAATCTCCCTCGGGCGGCGCCCCGCCGCCCGCAGCAATATGGGGAATTGTATCACAAATCGGGCAGTTACGCAACCTTAAAACAGCACTGTAATCAACCATGTCAGCCCGGTCAGCAGTGCGCCGCCAGCCGCCCACACCGCGCCGTAAAGGTACAGGTGCCGCCTTTTTTTCGTCCGGTCGCCGGTGTGGATGGCTTTTTGGGCTTCCTTCAGAAGCGCCTCGTCGGTGATCCCCTCCCCACTGCGTTGTCCTTGAGAATGAAGATCGCCTGTTCAAACAGCTTCGGGTCGGGAGAATGCACCACGATCACCTGACGGGAAATGCCTTTTACCATAATTTACCGCCTCCTTATGGAAAAGTTTTCCCACAAGGAGGCGATTTATACCATCACGGTTTATTCTTCGTCCTTCGGCCGCTTATACCGCCCCTTCGGCTCCCATGCCGCCAGCGGGTAACGCTGCATCGCGCCAAAAATCCGCTCCTTCAGCTCGGGATAGGTCTTGCTCAGCTCGAAAATCAGCTGTTTGACCTCTCCCCGCTTCGTGACCTTGTCCACAGGACAGCGGTTTTGCAGCACCGGCAGGTTCATCCGCGCCGCGAAATTGTCCAGCGTCTTTTCGTGAATGTACAGCATGGGGCGAATCTGCACAATACCCGTCCTGTCAAGGTTCGTCACCGGCTGGAAGCAGTTGATGCGCCCCTCGAACAGCAGCGACATGAGAAACGTCTCCACCGCGTCGTCATAGTGATGTCCCAGCGCCAGCTTGTTGAAGCCCTTGTCTAGAATTGCCTGATTCAGCGCCCCCCGGCGCATTTTGGCGCACATGGAGCAGGGATTCTTCTCCTTGCGGTGGTCAAAAATAATGGGCGCGATCTCCGTTTTCACCACGGTATAGGGCACCTTCCACTGCTCGCACAGCGCCGCGACCTGAGAATAGTCCATCCCCAGCCCCATATCAATGGTGATCGCTTCCAGCTCGTATGGCTTATTAAAGTATTCCCGCAGCCCCGCCAGCAGGACGAGCAGCGCGAGAGAATCCTTTCCCCCGGACACGCCCACGGCAATGCGGTCGCCCGCCTCGATCATATGATAGTCGTCCACGCACCGCCGAACCAGTCCCATCAGCTTTTGCATAGTTGTTTTTCCTCCGAAATCCGCTTAAAATAGGACGTCAGAAAACGAGAGCATTCGCGATTATTTTCGAGCATTTGGAAGATCATTCGGTATTTCATAAAATTTCTCAAAAATGCTGTTGACATTTGATTTTTAATGTGGTATAAAGTTCAAGCGTCCTGAAGGCATTATACTTCAGGCATCTGAGAATGTCAAAATATTTTAATCCAAATTGGAGGAAATCATAATGTCCACTACTCTGCTGAAAAAGGAGACCCTGGAGCGCAAGTGGTATGTGATCGACGCTGCCGGCAAGCCTCTGGGCCGTACCGCTGTCGCCGCCGCTAACCTGCTTCGCGGCAAGCACAAGGTCGACTTCACCCCCAACGTTGACTGCGGCGATAACGTCATCATCATCAACACCGACAAGGCTGTTCTGACCGGCAAGAAGGCCGAGCAGAAAAAGTACTACCGTGTGTCCGGCTGGATCGGCGGTCTGAAGGAGACCAAGGCCCGCGACATGATGGCTGCCCGCTCCGACTACGCCGTTGAGCTGGCCGTCAAGGGCATGCTGCCCAAGAACACCCTGGGCCAGAACGCTCTGACCCGTCTGCACCTGTACAAGGGCGCCGAGCATCCCCACGCTGCCCAGAAGCCCGAAGTTGTGGAATTTTGATAAGGAGGCAATAGAAGATGTACGAAACTAAACAGTATTTCTACGGCACTGGCCGTCGTAAGCATTCCGTTGCCCGCGTCCGCGTCTACAATGGCACCGGCAAGATTACCATCAACAATCGTGATATCGACGATTACTTTGGCCTGGAAACCCTGAAGCTGATGGTCCGCAGCCCGCTGGCTCTGACCAACACCGATGGCAAGTTCGACATCGTGATTAACGTTGTCGGCGGCGGTACTTCCGGCCAGGCTGGCGCTATCCGCCACGGCCTGTCCCGCGCTCTGCTGCAGTTCGACCCCGAGCTGCGCAGCAC
>ENA-OZHZ01001309-OZHZ01001309.1-human-gut-metagenome-genome-assembly--contig:-NODE-1309-length-9894-cov-5.104279_pt1 | contig 9894 bp, 10 predicted proteins | sample MGYA00244053_ERZ653699 | MGnify/ENA primary metagenome ERZ653699 (study PRJEB26926, sample SAMN06165200) | human gut metagenome | biome: ENVO:00009003; feature: ENVO:2100002; material: ENVO:00002003...
CCTGCCTCATCCTGGAACATAAGGCGCACTTTTCCACAGCCCCTGTGGAGATTTTAGTATCAACGCCTTTTGTGTCCATGAATAGGATTCAGAAAATACCCAAAATGGTTTTTTGCAATTTCCCCTGATTGCCTTTACTTTTCTCCCTTTTTACAGTATAATTAAGACAACACCGCACAAATGCGTCTGCGGGTCACAGCGAGTCTTTTGCACCAGCTCCGCAGTTACAAAGCTGGGAAATACATACAGTATTCCTCCGGCTTTGTAACTTTGATCTGGCACAAAATCTTCTGCTATGCCTCCTTGCCGATTTATGCGGTGTTGCCCTAATTGCTTGATCAAACTTAACCACCGGCTGTGCCGGCGGCAAAAATTAGCATCCGGCGAGGAGTAAAGCAGGCAAGAAAAAATTCGTTAATGGGCAAGCTTTTCCACTTCCGCCGCAAAGACCATATGGAATGATTTTGGAGGTACTCATGAAAGAATTCGTCCGTGTCCTGAAATTCACCTTTTTCTCCATCAGCGCCGGTCTCATCGAAATGGGAAGCTTCGCCCTGCTGAATGAATTTACCCATTTCCCATACTGGCCCTGCTACCTGATTGCCCTGTGCCTGAGCGTACTCTGGAACTTTACCCTGAACCGGAAATTTACCTTCCAATCCGCCGCCAACGTGCCCGTAGCCATGGCAAAGGTTGCCGCCTATTATGCGGTCTTCACGCCGCTGTCCACCCTTCTGGGCAATTATCTGGCCGGCAGTCTGGCGTGGAACGAATACCTGGTAACAATTGTGAATATGCTACTGAATTTCTCCACGGAGTTTCTCTATCAGCGGTTTTTCGTCTTCGGCAAGTCCCTGGACAGTGCAAAGCAGGCGTAAATGCAAAAGCGAAAAAGCAATGTCACGCAGACTGAATAATCCAGCAAAAAGCAGGACACAAAAGTGTGTCCTGCTTTGTTCGTTCAGTTCATTGTACCCTCGGAGCGGGCGAACAGGTCGCCGATCCGCTCTCTGAGGGCGTTTGCTTCCGGGGTGTCCGACGCGCCGTAGGCGTCGATCCAGTCCGCCGACGCCTGCTGGGCGTCCTTCATGGCGGCAAGGTCGCAGCCTAAGTCCGCCACCCGGAATGCGGGCAGGCCGGACTGCCGGGAGCCGAAGAAATCTCCGGGACCCCGCAGACGCAGGTCTTCCTCAGCAATCTTGAAGCCGTCGGTGGTTTTGCACAGGGCTTTCAGGCGCTGGAGCGTCTCCGGGTTGCGGTTGTGGGTGGTGAGGATGCAGTAGCTTTTTGCCTTGCCCCGGCCTACCCGGCCGCGGAGCTGGTGCAGCTGGCCCAGACCGAACCGGTCGGCGTCCTCAATGACTATCAGCGTGGCGTTGGGAACGTCCACGCCTACCTCGATGACCGTGGTCGCCACCATGACATCCGCTTCCCCACGGGCGAAGGACGCCATGGCCGCTTCCTTTTCCGCACCTTTCATCTGCCCGTGGAGCAGAGCAATGCGCAGGTCGGGGAAAACCGTCTGCTGCAAGGTCTCCGCCCAGACGGAGGCGGCCTTGATGCCTAGCTCCTCGTTTTCTTCCACCGCCGGGCAGACCACGAAGCACTGATGTCCCTCCGCCACCTGCTTCCGGATAAAGGCGTTGATCCGGGGACGGTAGCTCTCCCCCACCAGAAAGGTGTCCACCGGCTCCCGTCCCGGGGGCAGCTCGTCCAGAATGGATACATCCAGATCGCCGTAGAGGATCAGCGCCAGCGTCCGGGGGATAGGCGTCGCCGACATCACCAGCAGGTGGGGGTCCTCCCCCTTGGCGGAAAGACGGCTGCGCTGTCCCACGCCGAAGCGGTGCTGTTCGTCGGTGATGACCAGCCCAAGATGTTCAAAACGGGTGGACTCCGACAGCAGCGCGTGAGTGCCGATCACCACTTGAACTTCCCCGGCGGCGATGCGCTCCCGCACGTCCTTCTTCTGCTTCGCGGTCTGGGAGCCGGTGAGCAGTGCCACGGATACCCCCAGAGGGACGAACAGGGCGCTCAGAGAGGCGAAATGCTGCTCAGCAAGGATCTCCGTCGGCGCCATCAAAGCGGTCTGAGCGCCATTTCTCGCGGCGCAGTAGGCGGCGGCCGCCGCCACCATGGTCTTGCCGCTGCCCACGTCTCCCTGTACCAGCCGGTTCATGGGAATGCCCCGGCGGAAATCCTCCAGAATTTCCCCCACCGCCCGGCTCTGGGCACTGGTGAGGGTAAAGGGCAGGCTGTCATAAAAGGGCGCCATGTCGAAATCCGTATAGGGTTCCGTCTTTTTTTCCTTCCGGGCGGCGCGCATCAGGGCGAGTCCCGCGGAGAATACGAAGAATTCCTCGAAGATCATCCGCTTTTTCGCCAGCTCCGCCTCCGCCATGGAATTCGGCTCGTGGATGGCAAAATATGCCCGCTCGGCAGGCAGAATGCCATATTTCTCCCGCACCTCGGCGGGCAGTATCTCCTCCGGCAGGTCGCACACCGCCAGCGCCTGCTGCACCAGCCGGAGCAGCGCCGCGTTGGTCAGTCCCGCGGTCAGGGGATAAATGGGCAGAATGCGCCGGGTGGTCACGGGCTGGGACTCCGGCGCCTCGAACACGGGGTTCGTCATGCTGTAGCCGATGAAATCCCCGCTCACCGCGCCGTAGAAAATGTACTCCCGGCCATATTCCAGCTGCTGGGCGGCGAAGCGGCTGTTGAAAAACGTCACGTTCAGCCGCCCGGTGGTATCCGCCACCTGCACCTTGGTCAGGTCCAGTCCCTTGCGGATGTGGCTGGTGCGGGGAGTGTTCATCACCATGGCGCGAAAACAGGCAGGGACATCCGGCTCCAGCTTTTCGATAGGAACCAGCTTCGTCCGGTCCTCGTACCCTCTGGGGAAATGGCAGATGAGATCCCGGAGGGTGAAAATATTCAGCTGGGCAAGCTGCTTTGCCCGCACCTCCCCCACGCCCTTGAGCATCGTGACGGGGTCAGACAGTTTTGCCATGGTTACACCTCCCGGGAAAATCTATAGCACATTACGGGCGGTTCTGAACAGATCGGCGATTTGTTCAGAGTTTCCCCTTACAAAATGAAAAAACTCCCTCCAAGCACTGCTCGGAAGGAGATATTTTCAGAGAAATCAGGCCAGCTTGTTCAGCTTCAGAGTCATGCTGCTCTTCTTCCGGGCAGCGTTGTTCTTGTGCAGGAGACCCTTGTTGACAGCCTGATCGACGGCCTTGACGGCGGTCTTGTAAGCAGCGTCGGCGGCAGCCTTGTCACCGGACACCACAGCGGCGTCGAACTTCTTCAGGTTGGTCTTCAGCTCGGACTTGTCAGCCTTGTTCTTCTCGTAAGCGATCTTGGAAGAAATGACATCCTTCTTAGAGGACTTGATATTGGGCATGGATTCCACCTCCTTCTGTTCGTTTTCCATACAGATACGCATTATAACGCCTTGACGCGATAAAATCAACCCTTTTTTCAAAATTTTTTGCCGTTCCGGGCGTAAGAAGCTTCTCCCCGGCCATCCCGCCCCGGTGGGCGGACGCCGGGGCCTGCGCGGAGAATTGTCAAGCCCTAATTTTTGCACAAAAAAATGTTCATGGTAAAATCCACGACCCGCGGAAAAGTGGGAAATCCGTCGAAGCGTGTCGGATCTTTTTATGTGAACCAAAACTGCATATCCACAGCATGCCCTGCCTGTGGAAAACCCCTGTGGAAAAACCTGTGGAGATTGTGGAAAACTCTGAGTTATCAACAGGATTTTTTGCTCTTTTCTTTTTTTGCTTTTCTTGTGGAAAAGTCTGCATATATCCATGCATATTCCGTTCTCCGCCCAAAAACGGGACGTGTTACGTCACCGTCGGAAGGAAGCCGTTACCGGAAAAACATCGGGGAAAAGTTGTCTTCCTGTAAAAAAATGCTGTCGAAAGCCATTGGCGCTTTCTCTCAACTGTGAAAAATTTGTGAAAAACCGCCAAAGAATGATTTGGCGCTTCCGGGGAATACTGGAGAGGAACGGGAATGGAAGCTCCATTTCCCAGTATCACCACACAGGAGGCTGCCATGCAGGGAAAAGTAGAGATATGCGGCGTCAACACATCGAGACTTCACGTTTTATCTCAGGTGGAAATGGACGCCCTGCTCCGCCGGGCGCAGGCGGGCGACGAAGACGCCCGGGAAAAACTCATTGAAGGAAATCTGCGGCTGGTTCTCAGTGTCATACAGCGCTTTGACAAGCGGGGCGAAAACCCCGACGATCTGTTTCAGGTAGGGTGCATCGGCCTTATCAAGGCCATCTCCAATTTTGACCCGGACAAGCAGGTGCGCTTTTCCACCTATGGCGTTCCCATGATCGCAGGAGAGGTGCGGCGGTACCTGCGGGACAACAGTGTCATCCGGGTCTCCCGTTCCATCCGGGATGTGGCCTACCGGGTGCTTCAGTGTAAGGAAGCTCTGATCACCCGCCTGGGGCGAGAGCCGACGCTGGAGGAAATTTCCAAGGAGCTGGAAATCCCTCTGGAGGAGGTCAGTCGGGCGCTGGATGCAGTGTGCGCCCCTGCGAGTCTGTATGACCCGGTCTATTCCGACGGCGGCGACCCGCTGACGGTGATGGATCAGGTGCGGGACACCAAAAACACCGAGGACGGCTGGATGGAGCATATCACCCTGCAAAACGCCTTCCGCGCCCTGAACGACCGGGAAAAGCAGATTCTCTCTCTGCGGTTTTACGACGGGAAGACCCAGATGGAGGTGGCCTCCGCTCTGGGTATCTCCCAGGCGCAGGTTTCCCGGCTGGAAAAGGGCGCCATTGGCGCCATGCGCAAATCCGTCAGCGTTTCGTAGAACAGTCATACTCCTTCTTTCTGGTGCATAGGCTTTTCCAGAGGAGGGTGGGATTATGTCTATGCGATTCACCCAGCTGCAATGCAAAGAGGTCATCTGCATCAGCGACGGGCGACGGCTGGGGTTTGTGACGGATGTGCAGGTGGAAATTCCCAGCGGGAACGTCTGCGCCATCGTCGTCCCATGCCCCGCGCGGTTTCCGGGGGGCTTCGGACGGCGGGACGATTTTATCATTCCATGGAACTGCATCAAACGCATCGGCCCGGACATCGTGCTGGTGGAGGCGAAGCCCGACGACTGCCGGGTGCCGAGAGGAAAGCCGGGTCTGCCACGGTAAATGGCAGACCCGGCGTAATTCTTTTCCCCGCGCCGGAATTTTTTTGCGTTTTTTGGGAAATAATGCTTGCAATTACGCGTTCCATCCTATATAATGACTCAGCATGGGCTTTGACCCGTGACATTTCAAAACCACACACCCGGGGATCGGCCGCCCCCGTGTCCGGAAGGACGGGCTGCCGGGATGATCGGGGTGGAGGAAAAACAAAAGGAGAAATTGTAAAATGGCTGTCGTATCTATGAAGCAACTGCTGGAGGCCGGTGTGCACTTTGGTCACCAGACCCGCCGCTGGAACCCCAAAATGGCGCCCTACATCTACACCGAGCGCAACGGGATCTACATCATCGACCTGCAGAAGACCGTAAAGAAGCTGGAAGAGGCTTACGCCTTCGTCCGTGACCTGTCCGCCAACGGCGGCAACGTGCTGTTCGTCGGCACCAAGAAGCAGGCGCAGGATGCCATCAAGGAAGAGGCCACCCGCTGCGGCGGTTACTACGTCAACGCCCGCTGGCTGGGCGGTATGCTGACCAACTTCCGCACCATGCGTACCCGTATCGACCGTCTGGCACAGCTGCGCAAGATGGAAGAGGACGGCACCTTCGCCATGCTGCCCAAGAAGGAAGTCATCAAGCATCAGGCCGAGATCGAGAAGCTGGAGAAGTATCTGGGCGGCGTGAAGGAAATGAAGAAGCTGCCCGCCGCGCTGTTCATTGTTGACCCCCGCAAGGAGCGCAACGCCATCGCCGAGGCCCGCAAGCTGAACATCCCCATCGTGGCCATCGTGGACACCAACTGCGATCCCGATGAGATCGATTACGTCATTCCCGGCAACGATGACGCCATCCGCGCCATCCGTCTGATCGCCTCCGCCATGGCGAGCGCCGCCATCGAGGGCCGTCAGGGTGAGGACGCCGCCGAGGCTCCTGCCGAAGCGCCCGCCGAGACCGCCGCTGAATAAATAAGCACTTAGGAGGATACGAAAATGGCTTTTACCGCACTGGACGTTAAGAAGCTCCGTGAAATGACCAACGTCGGCATGATGGACTGCAAGAAGGCTCTTCAGGCCACCGACGGTGATATGGACGCCGCCGTGGACTGGCTGCGTGAGAAGGGCCTTGCCAAGGCCGCCAAGAAGGCCGACCGCGTCGCCGCCGAGGGCGTTGCCTATGCTGCCGTCGTAAACGGCATCGGCGTCGTCATCGAGGTCAACTCCGAGACCGACTTTGCCGCCAAGACCGACGCTTTTATGGATCTGGTAAAGAATCTGGCTACCGTCGTCGCCACCGAGAACCCCGCTGATGTGGACGCTCTCAAGGCCTGCAAATATCCGGGCTCCAACCTGACCGTCACCGAGATCATGCAGGAGAAGGTCATGTCCATCGGCGAGAACATGCAGATCCGCCGCTTCGCCCGTTTTGCCGACAACACCTCCGTTGCCTACGTTCACGCGGGCGGCACCCACGGCGTTCTGGTGAATCTGGCCGTGGAGGGCGGCATTGACGCCACCGAGATCGGCAAGAACGTCGCCATGCAGATCGCCGCTATGAGCCCCAAGTACTGGGACAAGTCTCAGGTGCCGCAGGCCGACGTGGACAAGGAGCTGGCCGTGCAGGTCGCTCTGATGGACAACGACCCCAAGATGGCTTCCAAGCCCGCCGCCGTGAAGGAAAAGATCGCTGCCGGCAAGATGGCCGCTTTCTACAAGGAGAGTTGCCTGCTGCAGCAGGAATTCGTCCGCTCCGACCTCTATAAGGGCGATGTGGCCGGCTACATTGCCGACGCCGCCAAGAAGCTGGGCGGCAAGGTCACCTTCGTTGACGCCGTTCACTACGTCAAGGGTGAGGGCATTGAGAAGAAGGCTGACGACTTCGCCGCTGAAGTCGCCGCACAGATCGCCGGTGCTCAGAAGTAATTCTGTCTTTATCAAAACGCCCCAGCCAATCGGCTGGGGCGTTTTTTCGCCTATTATAGCTTCTTTCCCATTTCAATCCGCACCTCGTGGTTTTCAGGGTCGGTGTTGGAATAGGAATACAGGTCGAAGCCGATGATGTCAAATCCGTTCTTTTTGTAGAATGCAACGGCGCTTTCGTTGCAGGTCTGGGTCTCCAGAACGATCATCCGCGCGCCGGTGGCTTCCGCCGCTTTCAGAATGGTGTTCATCAGCGCGGTTCCGACGCCCTTGCTGCGCTGGGCATTGTCGAACACGCAGATGTTGCTGATGCGGAAGCGGTTGTTCCAACTTTCCGGGGCACCCTCGACGAAGCCTGCCAGCTTCCCGTCCTCAAATGCGCCGAAGGCGACCGGGTCTTCCAGCCACTCGCCGAAGAAAACATCGTCAAAGCCCTTTTCTGTGGGTGCTTCAAAGGGCGTATACTTTATCTCAAAGCCCTGCCCGGTAGCGCGAATGTCGTAATAGCCGTTTGTCTGATACTGGGCGGTGAATTTTTTGCCCGCGTAGACTTCCTTGTCCAGCTGCCTGATCTCCATAGCATTTCCTCCGCAAATGGAACCTCCCGAACCGAAACCGTTCGGGAGGTTATACAATATTAAAAATAGTCGGCAATCATCAGGGGCTTGCGGAAAAATACCTGATTCAGGCAGGGATTCTCCCGTTTGACTTCCAGTCCCGGAAGTGCCCCACGGGCTTCCGTAAAGTCCCAGACACCCGCGATCAGCGCCGAGAAGGTGGGGACGGTCATCACTACGTCGGCCTCTCCGCCCCGCGTTACGCTCGCTGCTCTGCCGTCTGCAAAGGTGACAGCAAAGCTGTCGTTGTTTTCCGGGATCTGGCTGTCCTGAACTGCCACACAGACGGTGCCGCTGCCGATGTACCGCGCCTTTTCCAGTACGGACTTCACATTCACGGCGCGAACCATGCCCGCGCTCTGCATGCTCCAGCTGACCGCACCCAGCGACCACTCCGGCATAAAATACTGCATGGCCGGGGCGGCAGGCGTGGAGAATTTCACAAACCGGTGGTCGGAGGACAGGCTCTTATATAGCCGCATCAGCTCCTCGAAGCCGCCCTTGTCCGCGAAGCAGAACCGGCTGCAAACCAGATTCCGCCCGTCCGGCTCGTTGGCAAGCCGGAACGTCGTGTAGGCGTTGGGCTTCCCGGCGGCGTCGAAGCAGACGTAGGTGAAGTCCTGCTTCACCGCGGGGTCACACTTCCGCGTCCAGTCATAGTCCTCATTGCCGTGCAGTACCATCATATTATAGTGGGACTCCCAGATGGCGTCCAGCGCGCGGATCTCGGCGGTCATGGGGCAGCCTTTTTCCGCAAGGCGGAAGCTGCCGCCCTCCTTCGACGGGTTCAGCAGGGACAGGTCCACCGTCCAGCCGTATTTCTGCACGCAGTTTTCGTAGCCGAATTTCCGGTAGTAGGCGGTGGAAAAGGGGTAAAGATAGGAAAAATCATACCCGGAACCGTACATATCCGGCAGCGCTTCCCGGAAGCACGCCCGGATACCGCCCCGGCGGCGGTACTGGGGCAGGGTCGCGACGCCCCCGATGCCTCCCATTTTGCAGGGGCTGCCGTCAAACTGCACCGTAAAATCGGAGACGGTGAAGGTGCTCATCATTTCCCCGTCCTCGTCGAAGGCCGCCCAGTGGGTGGCGTCGTCCTTCTCCGGGTTGGCGGGACAGTTGGTGTAGGGCATTTCAAAGCAGATGGCGAACAGCTCGTTGACTCTCCGGGCTTCCTCCAAAGCGGTTTTACGCACGATCATTTTTCTTCCTCATCAGGCTCCATGTAGGGAGCAAATACTTTTTTCAGCAGGCGGGTGTTGATGTAAGCCGCGGCGGCAAAATAGACGACTACCCAGATAAAGCCCACCTGTAAGAACATATACAGGTTCGTCAGCAGCAGCGCCCACGGAAACACATTGATCACCACGATCAGTGCCGTCCGGGGCAGGTACGCCACGCTGAAGATCAGCGCGTTTTTGATCACGGATTTGCTGTCGTTCCGGAACTGACTCAGCAGCGGGAAGGCGTAGCTCGCCATCATCACCACGATCACCAGAAACAGCACGAACAGGAAAAACAGATAGTGCATCCAGCCGTCCATGCTGAGGAACAGGATGATGTTGACGCAGGAGGCCGCGCCGAACAGCAGCAGGAACAGCCAGATCAGCGTCGCCTGCCGGAACTCGTCCCGGAACGCCCGGAAGTAGCCCTTCACCAGACTTCCCTCCCGGTCGGTGCCCAGGCGGAAGCACACGGTGTACATCGCCGTGCCGGCCGCGCCGATGGTGACGACCGGCAGGCACGTCACGAGATAGATCACATTCAGAATGATGAGGTCGGCGACCCGGCTCATGGCTTGCATGAATTTGGAATCCAGAGAAAAGAAACCACCCATAGAATATACTCCTTTTTCATTTGCCACTAGTATAGCAAATCCGACGGATAATTGCAAGGGAGACGGGCAAATCCCGGTGGAAGGGCGGCGGCCACGCCTTAAATAGGCGGTCGAAAAACAGCGAACGGAGGCAGTCCCTTGGCTCCCCCTTTGGGGGAGCTGTCACCGAAGGTGACTGAGAGGGTACTGCACAGTCTAGTTTCCCCTCTCCGTCCTCGCTTCGCTCGTCCACCTCTCCCAAAGGGAGAGGCAAGGGGTGCCGTTCATTATCCCACTGTTCCTGTTAACTGTCTGATACTATTTCCTGATTAAAATCTTTGATTTTAATCAGGAAGGCATCGCC
>ENA-OZHZ01001319-OZHZ01001319.1-human-gut-metagenome-genome-assembly--contig:-NODE-1319-length-9863-cov-4.336460_pt1 | contig 9863 bp, 7 predicted proteins | sample MGYA00244053_ERZ653699 | MGnify/ENA primary metagenome ERZ653699 (study PRJEB26926, sample SAMN06165200) | human gut metagenome | biome: ENVO:00009003; feature: ENVO:2100002; material: ENVO:00002003...
TCTCGGCGCTGTTTTAGGCTGGATGGGCATTCCGGCGCTGAACGAATTCTTTAATTTCGTAGCAACCGTATTTACCCGCCTGTTCCAGTTCATTGCAGTTCCTACTATCGCGCTGGCAGTTATCACCACGCTGGCAGCTCTTGGCGGCAACAAAGAAACCGGTATTATTTTTGCACACGCTGTTGTGTATACCTTACTTACTACATTTTTAGCCGCCTTTATCGGCCTTGGCCTGTACCTGTACATTGCCCCGGATAACCTGCCGGCAGAAATTGTTAACGCAGGCTCCGACGTTGTTAAAGGCCAGAGCGTAGCAGCACTCAGCTACTATGACCACATTCTCGGCGTTATTCCTAACAACGTACTGGCTCCGTTCCTTTCCGGCAACGTACTTTCCGTTATGCTTATCGCTGCTGCCGTTGGCCTGGCACTGGCTTTCATGCCGAAAACCGAAAACCGCGAAGCACTCCTTAAAATCATTCAGGGCGTTCAGGAACTGGCATTCACCCTTATCCGTGCTATCCTTTACGTTCTGCCGATTGGTATCGTTGCTTTCGCAGGCCAGCTTTCCGCACAGATTGAAGCAGGCGTAATCGTTGGCGCTCTGGGCAAATACACCGCAGTTGTAATGCTCGGCAACGCTATTCAGTTCTTCATCGTTCTGCCGATTATCCTCGTAATCCGCGGCCTTAACCCGATTTACGTTATGCGCCAGATGGGCCAGGCAATCGCTGTTGCACTCTTTACCAAGAGCTCTGCCGGTACCCTGCCTGTAACCCTGGCATGCTCCGAACAGAACCTGAAATGCAACCCGAAAGTTTCCCGCTTCGTACTGCCTATCTGCACCACCATCAACATGAACGGCTGCGCAGCTTTCATTCTGGTAACTTCTCTGTTCATTATGCAGAATGCCGGTTTTGAAATGACCATGACCACCATGCTGACCTGGGTATGCATTGCAGTTCTTGCTGCAGTAGGCAACGCAGGCGTACCGATGGGCTGCTACTTCCTGACCCTCTCTCTGATGGCAGGCATTGGCGCACCGATTGGCTTAATGGGTATTATCCTTCCGATTTACACCATTATCGACATGATCGAAACCGCTGAAAACGTATGGTCCGACGCTTGCGTATGCGCAATGGTTGACCACGACCTTAAAGGCAAACTTTCCGACGACGGTGAAATTCCCGCCGCTCTGTAATAAGCCTTAAAGCCTTACAAAAATTAACACCCGTGCTGTAAAGCGCGGGTGTTTTTATTATGTGCTGCTATAAAAAACAGAAAACTAATTGCAGCACCCAGCAGAATATCCATGCCGTACAACTCTTTAAAAGCACCTGTTCCAACAGCAAAATTTAAAAGCTGCCACAGCTGCCCAATACAGCACAAAAGCCGGAAGCAAATGCCTCCGGCTTTTTGAATACACTTACTTTTAATTTTCAGCGCTTACAAAATCCTTAAAAATACCAAGGATTTTTTCCACATCGTCCATGTAAATTTCGCCGATATTGCCCAAACGGAAGGTTTCCGCATCGGTAAGTTTGCCCGGGTAAATTACATAGCCGTGGTCTTTTAAATAAGCGTACATTTTTGCAAAGGTAAATTTGCAGTTTTCGGGGTAGAAGAAAGTTGTAATAATCGGCCCCTGATGTGCTTCGTCGATATAGGCTTTAAAGCCAAGCTCTTCCATGCCTTTGCGCAAAGCCCTGTTGGTTTCTGTATAGCGTGCATTCCTTGCGGTAATGCCGCCTTCTGCTGCCAGTTCTTTAAGCGCCTGGCTGAAAGCTGCCACAACATGGGTAGGAGAAGTAAAACGCCATTTGCCGCCGTCTTTTTCCATGGTTTCCCACTGGGCATATAAATCAAGCGAAAGGCTGCGGGCAATGCCTTTGGTTTGTTTTAAATCGCTGACGTTGGCAATAATAAAGCTGAAGCCGGGCACGCCCTGAATGCATTTGTTGGCACTGCTTACAAGATAGGTAATGCCAAGTTCCGGCACGTTAATATCAACACCGCCAAAGCTGCTCATAGCGTCTACAATAAATTTTTTGTTATATTTCTTTGCAAGTTCGCCAATGGCTGCAATGTCATTTAAAAGGCCGCTGGTAGTTTCGCTGTGCACCATGGAAATATGAGTAATATTGCCGTCAGATTTTAAAACATCCTCCACAATGGCCGGGTCGGGCACATGCGCATAATTTTCTTCGTAAACCACGTATTTAATGCCGTGGTAATCGCACATTTCCACCATGCGTTTGCTGTATGCGCCGTTTTGCAAAACCAGCACTTTATCCGTACTGGAAATTACGCCGGAAAGCACGCTTTCAACGCCAAAGGTTCCGCTGCCCTGCATCAGCACCGTAGTGTAATCGCCGTTATCCGCATGGGCAAGCTTTAAAAGGCCGGTGCGTATTTCCTGCGTCATGTTTTTATAATCTTCATCCCAGGTGCAGCGGTCAATCTGCATGGCTTCCTTAACGGTTTCCGTAGTCGTTAAAGGGCCGGGAGTTAAAAGTTTATAAGTATTTTTATCCATTTATGTCACCTGATTTATTTTTTGATAAGGTCCTGATGTTTTTGTAAAAGTTCTACGGTTAAAGGCTCTTTGTAAACTTTCGGGTTAGCCGGTTTGTTGGCATCGTCAACCTTTTCGCCTTCAAACAATGCTACCGGGTAAATTTTTAAGAGTTCCGGGCGGGCATTTTTAAGAATGCATTCGGCAATTTTTTTAGCCTGTTCGTTTTCGGCAGCATTTTTATCAATAACAGCAACAGATTCAGTCAGCATAAAGTTGCCTTCAACAGGGTCTACATAATCAACCGGCAGGCCTTTGGCTTTATCGGCAACAGCCTGATGACGCAGGCCGAAACCTACTGCAACTTCACCGGCACGGATTTTTTTCAGCGGGCCGGAACCGGATTTTTCCAGATGCGGCATAGCGTTGGCTTCGATTTGTTTCATGATTTTGGCGCCTTCTTCATCGCCGTATTCGTTAAGCACAGCCTGAGTCATCAACCATGCGGTGGAAGAACCGGTAATATCAGGCACGGAAATATGGCCTTTATACATCGGGTCTGCCAGGTCTTTAATGGCTTTCGGCATCGGCAGGTTGGCTTTTTTAAGTTCTTCGGTGTTTACAAACAGTGCGCCGCAGTTGCCAAGCACAGGCACATAAAAGTTGGGGTGTTCTGCCAGCGGTTTGGCTGCGTCTTTAATTTCAAGGAACATCGGGTGCTGTTTCTGGTCGCTGTCTAAATAATAGCTGGTCATGGTTACAACATTGGCTTCAATGTTTTTGCCTTCGGCAGCAAGCTTACCGCCAAGTTCGGAAGTACCGAAAGACTGCATGATGTATTTTCCTTCAAAACCATTTTTATCAAGCGCATTTTTCATTGCGGTCTGCGCTTCTTCATCGGAATTGGTGTAAATTACGGTTTGTTTTACTGCGGCTGCGTCCTTGCCGCCTTCACTGCCGCCGCATCCGGCGATACCTGCTGCCAGACAGCCAATCATCAGTGCTGTGGTTAACAACTTAGCAAAATTTTTCATTGGGATTCTCCTTTGCTTTGAATAAATTTTTAATTTTTTTATAAAGAGGAATTTCCTCCTGTTCAGCAAGTTTGTCGAAAAAGGTTTTAGCCACCACGTTGGTAAAGAAAATCAGGAGCGACAATACAAACACTGCGTCAAATTTTTCAAAATATTGCAGCTCCTTAATTTTGGTGGTAATAACCATTGTCCGCGCACCTGCCAGAAAAACAATAGCGCTGATGGTTACCATGGCGTTAACGAAAAAGTAGCTCAGCATCTGGCAAATGGTTGCCCTTGAATTGGGTATTACTACTTTAATTACCGTTTTAAGCCAGGTATCGCCCATTAAAAGGCCCGTGGTTTCCCACGATTCATTCATTTTGGAAAGCGAAGATTTAATCATTAAATACGGCGTGGTGAAGAAGTGCAGGATGTTGGCAATTATTAAAATTGCAAACGTGCTTTGCAGCGGCGTGCCCGAAAAGATAAAGATGAAGGCAACGCCAAGCACCATGCCCGGCACCGTATTGGTTACCATGGCAATAACATCCATAATAATTTTGCAGTATTTGTTAAGGTCGCTGCGCGCATTAACCATGGCTGCCGCGTAGCACAGAACCGTACCTGCCACCGCTGTAATGCCCGCCACCATTAAGGAGTTTACGTAAACATCCACCAGTGAATTATCGCTGAGTACGCGTTTTAAGGTATCAAGCGTAAACACCGGCTGGTACGGCCAGCTTTTTACAAACGGCACAATGAACATAATGGCAAAAACCGAAACAAACAGCAGTGCAACCGCTGCAAAAAACAAGCCGAAAGCGCCGTCGCGCATAAAGGAGCGCTGCACCTCATAACGGCTGATTTTGTTATAGCGGAAATTGAATTTTTCCATATAGCGAAGCAGCATAACGCTGATAACGGAAGGCACCAGCATTGCCATTGCTATAACGCTGCCGCGTTCAAAATCAGGCAGGGCGCCCATCATTTTCATGTACAGCTCAACGGCAATCATATTGTATTCGCCGCCGATAGATACCGGAATACCAAAATCCGTAAAGCTGAGGAAAAACGATAAAATGAACGCCGCCATCAGGCTGCCCAAAAGCGGGCGTACACTCGTCATCCACAAAGTGCGCAGCGGGCTGTCGCCCATAATTTTAGATACCGTAATAAAGTTCTTGTCGATATAAAAGAACGCGTTATATAGCATTAAAAACGCCGGCGGCAGGGTATAAACAATAAACGAAATCAAAAGCCCCCAGAAGCCGTAAATCGGAAACAGCTGCTCACCGACAAGTTTTGTTATCAGCCCCTGTTTGCCGAAAGAATAAATAACGGCAAAGCCGTAGGTAATGGAAGGCAGGAACATCGGCATCATAACCACAAGCTGCAAGCCTTCTTTTATTTTGCCCGGTATGCGCGTTAAATGCAGCCCGTAAGCCAGTATAAACGCCGCAGCCGTGGTAATGGCAGCTTCCAGCGCGGATATTGCAAAGCTGTTGCGGAACGCCGTTAAAAAGGCATCGTCAGTTAAAATTGCTGCATAATTGCCAAGGCCGGTGCCGCTGCCTGTCTGTAAGGATTTGTATGCCAGGTTTGCCAGCGGCAGCCCCAAAAAGAAAGCAAACGCAATGCTTACAAACAAAAAACAAAATTTTAATTCAAAGCTTTTTCTGTTCATCTTGCAACTCCGGCAAAAGCACAAGGTTCGCCAAACAGGCGGAAAATGTTATCGCGCTTAATGCGCAGCTGCGACAAAATAAATTTTTCCACAAACTGGGTACGCGGCTGGGTAACAATTACATGCGGCTGGTCGAACTGGGAAATCTGCCCCTCGTTGATAATCAGCACCTTGTCGGAAAGCGTCAGCGCTTCTTCCGGGTCATGCGTAACAATGATGGTGGTTAAATGATACTGCTTGGCTATAAGCTGAATACGCTCTTTGATGGATTCTTTGATAACGCCGTCCAGCGCGCTTAAAGGCTCATCCAAAAGCAGTATTTTCGGTTTCATAACCAAAGTGCGTGCCAGGGCAACCCTTTGCTTCTGCCCGCCGCTCAGCTGGTCAATGCGTTTGTTTAAATGCTCTTTTAAGCCCAGCAGGCTGATAAGTTCCTGTACTTCTTCAGCACTGGAAATGCCCGGTTTGTTGCGCAGGCCGTAAACTATATTTTCGTAGGCGTTCAGATTCGGGAACAGCGCATAATCCTGAAATACAATGTTAAAGCCGCGGTCTTTCATCGGCACGTTGGTTAAGTCTTTGCCGTCAAAAATAATCTGCCCGCCGTCAATTTCAGTAAGCCCTAAAATTGCGTTCAAAAGCGTTGTTTTGCCGCTGCCGGAAGGCCCCAGAATAGAAACTATCTCGCCGTCATTAATATCCAGCGAAATACTGTCGAGAATGACTTTGCCGTCATACGATTTGCGGATATTTTTTAATTGCAGCATTTTTTATTCCTCCATAACATATTTAAACTGCTTTTATTTGCGTCTTTTTTCCTATTTTAACCAGCCATTTTGCGCCCTGCAAGCGTATTTACCGCCTTTTAACCCTACTTTTCCCAAGTTTTACATTACTAACTTAAACAAAACATTTTCTTAATGATGTTAGCCGGAAACAAAAATATTGCCGTAAAAAGCCGCAAAAAAAAGCAGGCAGTGCTTTAAACACTGTCTGCTTTATGCTGTAAACAGCAAATTTTTAATTATACGTTGAAACGGAATTCTACAACATCGCCGTCCTGCATTACATAATCCTTGCCTTCAAGGCGTACAAGGCCTTTATCGCGCGCTGCCGCTTTGCTGCCGCAGGCTACAAGGTCATCATAAGATACAATCTCGGCACGGATAAAGCCGCGTTCAAAATCGCTGTGAATTTTACCGGCTGCCTGCGGTGCTTTGGTGCCGCGTTTAATGGTCCAGGCACGGCTTTCGGTTTCACCGGCGGTTAAATAGGTCATCAGGCCCAAAAGTTTAAAACCAGCTTTAATCAGGCGGTCAAGGCCTGCTTCTTCAAGCCCTGCCATTTCCAAAAATTCTTTTGCTTCGTCCTCCGGCAATTCGGCAATTTCCGATTCCATCTTGGCGGAAACAACAATCGTTTCGGCGCCTTCTTCTTCGGCATATTTCATTACAGCCTGCACATGCGGGTTGTTTTCCGGCGCTGCCACTTCGTCTTCGGCAACATTGGCAACATACAGCACCGGTTTCATGGTTAAAAGATGCAGCTCCGTCAAAAATTCCTTTTCTTCATCGGTCAGCCCAAGGCGGCGTGCCGGAACGGCTTCGCCAAGGCCTTCCATAACCTTATCAAGAACGGCTTTTTCCACCGGCACTTTTTTATCGCCGGTTTTTAACAGCTTAACAAGGCGTTCCTGGCGTTTTTCCACGGTTTCCATATCGGCAAGACACAATTCGGTATTGATTATTTCAATATCGCGCAGCGGGTTAATGCTGCCTTCCACGTGCGTAATATTACCGTCTTCAAAGCAGCGCACAACCTGCGCAACGGCGTCAACCTCGCGGATATGCGCAAGGAATTTGTTGCCGAGGCCTTCGCCTTTGGACGCGCCTTTTACAAGCCCTGCGATATCAACAAAGCGCATGGCGGCAGGCACGATCTTTTTGGATTTGAACATTTCGCCCAGCACGTTAAGACGCGCATCCGGCACATCTACAACGCCCACGTTCGGTTCTATGGTGCAGAAAGGATAGTTGGCAGCTTCTGCCCCTGCTTTGGTAATAGCATTAAACAGCGTGCTTTTGCCTACGTTAGGCAGGCCTACAATACCTACTTCTAAATTTGTACTCACATTTATCGCTCCTTAGGTTTTACATTTCACTATCTTAATATTGTACAATAACTGGCGGCAAAAAGCAAAAAAATTACCCGCATGGCTGTGCCCGCGGGTTTAAAATTAAAGCAATTCAACGGATTTTATTTTTAATGAAAATGAACAGTCTTTCAATGGAATAGGCAAAGGCAAACACCAGCACAATTGCCACGCCTGCCGTGCCGTATTCATAGCCCTGTATGCTGCGCGCAATGATAAAACCAATGCCGCCTGCGCCAATCATGCCCAAAATGGCACATTCCGAAAAGTTTATTTCAAAGCGCATGGCAATCCACGCTACCAGCTGCGAAAGTGCCGCAGGCAGCACGGCGTTGAAGAATACGCCTATTCTGCCAACGCCTGTTGCCTCCAGCGCTTCGATAGTTTCCTGCGGGATGCTTTCAAAGCTCTGTGCGAAAGCACGGGTAAAAAACGCCGTTGTATGCACGCATAAACCGGCAATACCGGCGGCAGGCCCCATGCCGAGGCATACCATCATTAAAAGCACCCATACCGGCGTCGGCACTGCACGCAAAAAGGTAAACCATGACTGCACCAGTACCGACAGCCAGCGCATACGGAAAATATTTTCTGCCGCAAACATGCCAAAAAACAAACCTAAAATAACACTGTACAATGTGGAAAGCACCGTAATGGAAAGCGTTTCCCACATCGCCGCGGCAATTAAATCCATATATTTAAAATCGAACTGTGCCAGGCGGTAAAATATACTGCCCATATCCGGCACACGGCCGGCAAGCTTTATCCAGTCAACGTCAAGATATAAAAGGCTGAGCACGCACAATGCGGCTGTGCTGCCTAAAAATACGGGTATGGCTTTATTTTGGTAAGCACATTCTGTTTTAATTTTATGGTTAAACCCATAACGGACAGCAACAGTACTTTGCGCCAATGGCTCTTTCATTGCTCCAGTTCCTTTCTTATTTTACCGGTAATTCTGTCAACCAAAATTACAACCGCCGCTATAATTAAAATAACGGTAAATGCCATGTGGTAATTAAACGATTTGATGTACGAAAACAGCACCATGCCGACACCGCCGCCGCCAACCATGCCTACAATGGTTGACGCCCTGACGTTAACCTCGATACAGTACAAAAACCACGCCAGAAAACCGCTGATGCACGAAGGCACAATGCCGTGCGCCACGCGCTGCCAGAAACCTGCACCGACTGCTTCCAGGCTTTCAAGGCAGTCTACCGAAATATCTTCCATTGTTTCCGTAAACGCTCTTACCATAAAGGCAAAGCTGGTTATTAAAAGCGCCGCAAAGCCAACGCCCGTGCCTATGCCGAGTGAGGAAAACAGTATAAACGCCCAGACAAGCGCCGGTATATTGCGCAGAAAAGTGGCAAAGCCGCGCACAAATTTTGCGCATTTGGGAAACGGCGATACCAGTTCGCTGGCAAAAAGCGCCGTAAAAAACGCCAGTATTCCGGCAATGGTGGTTGAAGAAATGGCCATGGCAATGGTTACAGTAACACTGTCCAGAATATTGTACATTCTTATATCGGTAGGAAACTGCGGCGGGAAAAAATCTTCCGACAAAAACAGCCAGAACTGGTCGAGATTGCCAAGCACCGCCAGCGGCGAAAACTCCGTAAAGAAGCTGCATACAGCGTACAGCAGAACAATTACCACAAAAAAGATATTATATATTCTTTTTTCAGCAGGCGGCATAACTGATATGCTGTTCTTCACTTTCTGCCCCTCCAATTAAATTGGCACTGCTTGTGCCGTATATTTTTTCCACAACCTCGTCCGTTAATTCTTCCGGTTTGCCGTCAAACACAATCGTGCCTTTGGATAAACCGATAATGCGGGTAGAATATTTTTTGGCAACCTCAAGCTGATGTAAATTGACAATACAGGTTATCTGCCGTTCTTTAACAAGCCCTGCCAGAATATCCATGATGTTTTTGACACTGGAAGGGTCAAGCGAAGCAATCGGTTCATCGGCCAGCATGATTTTGGGGCGCTGCATAATTGCCCGGGCAATACCCACGCGCTGTTTCTGCCCGCCGGATAAATCGGCCGCGCGGTTATAGCAGAATGCGCCCAGCCCCATTTCTTCAAGCAGGCTGATGGCACGCAGCTTTTCTTCTTCGGGGTAAATGCCCAAAATGCCCTTAATGCCGTCCAGATAACCTAAATAACCATGCAGCACGTTTTGCAGTACGGAAAGACGGTACACAAGGTTATAGTTCTGGAAAATCATGCCAACCTTGCGGCGCACCGCACGCAGCTTTTTGCCGCCGATACTGGTAATATTTTCGCCGTCCAGGCTTATTTCGCCGTCCGAAACATCAATCAGCCTGTTTACCGTGCGCAGCAGTGTGCTTTTGCCGCTGCCGCTGGGGCCAATTACCGATATGAATTCACCCGCGGCAATTTCCAGGTTGATATTATGCAGCGCATGCACGTTATTATTATCTGTCTCTTATACACATCTCCGAGCCCACGAGACCGGAGCCT
>ENA-OZHZ01001334-OZHZ01001334.1-human-gut-metagenome-genome-assembly--contig:-NODE-1334-length-9754-cov-4.146510_pt1 | contig 9754 bp, 10 predicted proteins | sample MGYA00244053_ERZ653699 | MGnify/ENA primary metagenome ERZ653699 (study PRJEB26926, sample SAMN06165200) | human gut metagenome | biome: ENVO:00009003; feature: ENVO:2100002; material: ENVO:00002003...
AGCGAAGCGTCCCTGCCAGTAACTTTGCGCGTCCGCAGACGCGCCCCCAAGCTGCCCTTCCCTCAAGATTCCGTGAAGAACCAAAAACGCCCGGCTGGCGCAGGGCGCAGTCGGGCGAAGGGTTATTCGGTTTCGCTGTTGTACTTCTTGCACCACGGGCGCAGCGTGCATTCGCCGCACAGGGGGTGCTGGGCCTTGCACACCCTTCGACCGTGGAAAATCAGCCAGTGGTGCGCGTCGCTCCACCTGTCCTGCGGAATCAGCGCGCGCAGCTGCATCTCCGTCTTCAGCACGTCGGGCGCATCCACCAGCCCAAGGCGGTTGCTGACGCGAAAAACATGCGTATCCACCGCAATTGCCGGAATATGGAACGCCGTGGACATAACGACGTTCGCCGTTTTGCGCCCGACGCCCGGCAGACGGGTCAGCGCTTCCATGGTGTGCGGAACTTCGCCGCCGTCCTCCGCCAGAATCATCCGGCACGCGGCGATGATGTTGCTTGCCTTGCTCTTGAAGCCGCAGCTTTTCACCAGCGGGTACAGCTCGGCAACATCCGCCTCCGCCATGCTCTTCACGTCGGGGAAACGCGCGAACACAGCGGGCGTGACCTTGTTGACCTGCTTGTCGGTACACTGTGCGGACAGCATGACCGCCACCAGCGTCTCGTAGGGGTTGGTGAAATGCAGTTCGGGCTTGGGCTGGGGATAGAGGCGGTCAAGCTCGGCGAGGATTAACTGTTTGTTTTCTTCAGGTGTCATTCAGGGGGATTCTCCTTCACAAGTGCGTCACTGCGTTCGGCATCCGCTGCACGCCGCGCAGCATCAGCAGCAGCATCGCGACATTGACCGGGTAGACGACGACCTGCTTGATGAAACGGTTGCAGACGCTGATCCACGCGGGCATCGTTGCGCCTTCGCCGTAAATCGGGCGGACAAGCGCGCGGACAAACGCGGGATAATCCGCGCCGTCGGACACCGCGGTGAAGCCCGCCATCGCCAGAAAGTAGGTGTTCAGCAGGAAGTGGCACACCAGCGACACGACGAGCAGGCACGCCATCGTCCGCCAAATCGTAACCGGACGTTTATGCAGCATCAGCCCATAGAAGAAGCCGCCAAGCGCCGCCGCCACGGACAGACCGGGGTTAATCGCCTGCCCGGTGAGGATGGTGCCGAGGGCATCGCTCCCCCACGCGACGAGCGTGCCGCCGATGGGGCCGAGCAGGTATCCGGCAATGGCGTTGGGCAGAAAGCCGAAGCTGATGCGCAGCCAGTTGCCGAGGTTGATGGCGGTGATGCGGCTGAGGATGATTTGCAGCGCCATCAGCACGCCCATCACGCAGAGCTTCTGGGTGGTCAGCCGGGCGCAGTCCCGCCAGTAGTGGGCATGGAAAACGGATTGTGACATCACAAAAAGCGCCTCCTAAGCGAATTTTTGCGCGCAACTCGCAGGAGGCAGCACCAAGACAGCGGGATGCGCCGAACCCACCGCGCCGCCGTGCGGCTTCGTCTCATGACAACTCCCCGTTCATGAACACTTAACGCGGATTCAGCTACTCTGCCCGATGCGAATCACAGGCAAGGCTATTGTACGCCATTTCGCCCAAAAGTGCAAGGCTTTTTCGGGATTCCTGCTGTTTTTTCAGGGGGATTGAGGGATTTCCCATGTGTAGTACGGCGCGCCCCAGAAGCCGGGATACTCCGTCGCCAGCACCTCGTCCCCGGCAGATATGGCGCTGAAATTCTCCTTGCTGACCGGAAAATCCAGCGTTCTGCCGTCCCAAACCACGTCCATGTAGCAATAGCGGCTTGTCGCGCGCGTCTGCGAGACGGTGCTGATGTGCGACGTGCCGACGTCCGCGTCAAACACCGAGTTCGTCGCAATCAGCCAGAACGCGCAGCTTATCCACACTGTTCCGACGACGATGAACACCCGCGCGGCGAATCTGCCCCGGTTGATGTCGGCAGCGGCTTGTTTCTCCGAAATCATCAGCGGAATCAGCAGAAGGATGGCAAGCAGGATGCTCCGCCACACCAGCGGCGATTCGTCCGGTCGCATCCCGATTTGGCAACCGACAATCAGGAACGCCGCCGCCAGCATCGGCAGGAACACGCGCGGGACGGCGATTGTCCCCTTCTTCGGGGCGGTCAGGGCAAGGAAGCAGAGCGCAATCAGCCCGACCGCGTACAGCACCAGCGCAACGGCTTCCAGCGCCGGGACGAAGTGCGCCACCAGCGCCGCCGCCAGAAGTCCCCACGCGGCATAAACCACGGGTTTCGGGGTGAAGGGGCTCTTGGCGGTGGATTTGTTGTTTTGGGGCATGTTAATTCTCCTTTTGCGGCTTCGGCAGTTCGACCTCGTAATACGGCGCGCCCCAGAAGCCGGGATGCTCCGTCACGGTAACAACCCGCTGTTCGTCATATCGGTTATAATCGCTCTTGCTGACGGAAAACGTGTTTGTTTCGTTCGTCAAAGGCTTCGACACTTCCAGATAATAGCTCACCCGGTGCTTCGTCCCCTTTTCCACCCGCTTCCGCGTGATGACGCCCGTCGTCGCCGTACCTTCGCTCGTGTCAAAAGCAACGTTGGTCGCGTAGACCCAGTTGAAGCAGCTGAGGACAATCAGGAACACAATCGTGATGGCGCGCATCCAGTATTTGTTGTTCCCCGCCTTTCCGGACGGAACGCGGCGCTCCGCAAGCAGCATCGGCAACGCCAGCAGCAGCGAAATGATGATAATCCACAGCCACAGCTTGCCCTCTTCGCCGAAATCATAGCGGCGAACCTCTATCGCCAGAAGCCCCGCGCCGAACAGGAACGGCATAAAGTCGTTCTCGTTCACTGCCAGCCCCTTGATTTTGCGGCGCAGCGTCATCGCGTACATCGTCAGCATCCCGGCGGCGTACAGAATCAGCCCGACACGCTGGAAATTGGGGACATGGCGGATGCCGACGGCTTCCAGCATCAGGACGCAGGACAGAATCAGCAGGGCTTTCCGCCTGATTTTCTCTCCCATTTTCCTTCCTCCAGTACGCCAAAAGCGCCCGCCGGAATTTCCAGCGGACGCCGATAGCAGCCTTTACTTCAGCAGGATAATCGTCGCGATTTCCAGCCCGGCTTCGAGGATGATGGACACGCCCATGAAGCCCCAGACGATGTTCATCGCGGTATTCGGGTTGAGCAGGATGAACAGCGCCAGCACAACCGCCAGCGCCGCGGAAATCGCCGGGAAGTACCAGCGGATGCCGCTCAGGCGGAGGATGTCCACCGTGCACTGCACCTTATACGCCGCCAGAATCAGCATGGCGATGGCGTACACCCACGTCACGAACGGCAGCGCCGCCAGCAGTACACCGTACTGCGTCACGCACAGAACGCCGAGGATGATGAGCAGCAAGCCCTTGAAGAGCAGCTGCTTGATGACCATTTTTTCTGCTTCGCCGACAAAATACAGCGTGCAGAAGACGATGCCCGTAAGAATCATGACAGCGCCCGCGCCGATGATGAAGGCGGAGGTGACGGCGTCGGGGTTGACGAGCAGCAGCACGCCGACGATGATTTCAGCGATGCACAGCAGGATGTTGCCAATCTTGCTGGTCAGAAATTTCTTCATGGTTGATTTTCGCTCCCTATTCTCCGGTTGGTTATTTACTTGTTGGTTTGGATTACAGGCGCAATCAAGCTTCCTTCTTGTTCAGGATGTTCATGAACTCTTCGCCGGTGATGGTTTCTTTTTCGTACAGGTACTTCGCCAGCTCGTCGAGTTTCGCGCGGTTGTCGGTCAGAATCTGCGTCGCCTTCTGGTACTGCTCCTTGACGATGGAGACGACCAGCGCGTCAATGCGCGCCTGCGTTTCCGCCGAGCAGGACAGGGACGTGTCGCCGCCCAGATAGGCGTTTTCGACCGTCTCCATCGCCACCATGCCGAACTCGTCGCTCATGCCGTAGCGGGTAATCATCGCGCGGGCGAGCTTCGTGGCCTGCTCAATGTCGTTGGACGCGCCGGTCGTAATTGAGCCGAACACAATCTCTTCTGCAACACGACCCGCCGTCAGCGTCGCAATCTTGTTGATGATTTCGTCCTTGGTCATCAGATAGTGGTTGCCCTCATCGACCTGCATCGTGTAGCCGAGCGCGCCAGACGTGCGCGGCACGATGGTGATTTTCTGCACGGGCGCGGAGTGGCTCTGCAGCGCCGCGACGAGCGCGTGACCGATTTCGTGGTAGGACACGATGCTCTTTTCCTTGTCGGTGAGAATCGCGTTCTTCTTCTGATAGCCGGCGATAACGACCTCGATGGATTCCTCCATGTCCGCCTGAGACGCGGCGGTGCGGTGGTTGCGGACAGCGCGCAGGGCGGCTTCATTGACGATGTTCGCCAGTTCCGCGCCGGATGCGCCGGACGCCATGCGCGCAATCTGCGCATAGTTGATGTTCGGCTCGGTCTTAATCTTCTTCGCGTGGACGCGGAGGATAGCTTCACGCCCCTGCAAATCCGGCAGCTCCACGGGTACGCGGCGGTCAAAACGGCCGGGGCGAGTCAGCGCGGGGTCAAGGGATTCGGGACGGTTCGTCGCGGCGAGGATGATGACGCCGTTGTTGCCCTCGAAGCCGTCCATCTCGGTCAGCAGCTGGTTGAGCGTCTGTTCGCGCTCGTCGTTGCCGCCGCCGAACTTGCCGCCGTCGCGCTTCTTGCCGATGGCGTCGATTTCGTCAATGAACACGATGCAGGGCGCTTTCTCCTTCGCCTGCTTGAACAGGTCGCGCACCTTGCTGGCGCCCATGCCGACGAACATCTCCACAAATTCCGAGCCGGAAATGGAGAAGAACGGCACGTTCGCTTCGCCCGCGACTGCCTTGGCGAGCATGGTTTTGCCTGTGCCGGGCGGGCCGACGAGCAGAATGCCCTTGGGCATCGACGCGCCGATATCGCGGTACTTCGACGGGTCATGCAGGTAGTTGACGATTTCGCTCAGGTTCTCCTTCGCTTCGTCCTCGCCCGCCACATCGTCGAACTTAATGCTGCCCGCGCTGTCCTTCACATATACCTTGGCATTGGAATTGCCCATGCCGAAGGACATCGCGTCCTTGCCGCCGCCCATGCGCTTCATCAGCTGGCGCGTGAGCAGCTGCCCCAGCGCGATAAAGAGCACAATCGGGAAGACGAAGGAAAGCAGGAACGACAGCAGCGGCGACGTTTCCTCCACAATTTCCTTGTCGAACCTCACGCCGTGTTCGGACAGGCGGCTGGTCAGCTCCGGGTCATCCATCTTGCCTGTGCGGTAATAAACAGCGTTCTTATTGGCTTCGTCCTCCTTGGTGATGAAGACGATCTGATTGTCCTGCACTTGAACTTCAGAAATCTTGTCCTCTTCGGTCATCTGGATGAACGTGCCGTAATCGACATACTTCACGCGCGCCTGACTCACCATCGGCACGAGCAGCGTGTTAATCAGCAGCACGACCAGAATCGCGATTGCGTAATAGACAATCAGCGGTTTTTTCGGGGTTTTGACTTCATTCATGCGTTGGTATCCCTCCCATCGATGTTGATTCTACCATGGCTTTATGAACTCAGTTTGTCCTTTTCAGCGAAAAGTAACAACTGTTTTCATGTTTTTTTGCGAGAATACCGAAAATGGGACGGCGGAAAATTTCCGTCATCCCACTAACTGGTTACAGTTGCCCCACCACGTCGTCCATGCTGTACATGCCGGGCTGCTGATTCATCAGGAACGCCGCCGCACGCAAAGCGCCCGCAGCAAACACGCCGCGGTTCTCCGCGCTATGGCTGATGCGGATTCTCTCGCCCGTGCCGAAGAAGCAGACTTCATGCTCGCCCGTGACCGTGCCGCCGCGCAGGGAGTGCATCCCGATTTCCTGATGCTGGCGCTTGCAGTCGCGTCCGTGGCGGCCGAAAACGGCTTCGCGCTCATCCGGATAGGCAGATTTGACCGCGTCCAGGAGCATCAGCGCCGTGCCGGAGGGCGCGTCGAGCTTGCGGTTATGGTGCGCTTCGACAATTTCCACGTCAAAGGCATCGCCAAGGACGCCTGCCGCCTTCTTGGCGAGGGCACGCAGCAGGGCAATGCCGAGGCTCATGTTGCCGGAGCGGAAAATCGGCACGACCTTCGACGCTTCGGCGATTTGATGAAGCTGCTCGTCGGTCAGCCCGGTGGACGCAATCACGACCGGGACGCGGTACTTCGTGGCGTAATCCAGCACGTTCGCGCCGGGCTTCCAGTTGGAGAAGTCAATCACCACATCCGCCTTGGGGGCGTCGGCATAGTTCGCATAGAGGGGGAAATCCGGCTGATACGGGGCGACCCCGGCGGCAATGTCCACGCCGCACACCACGTCAATGCCGGAGGATTTTGCTTGCGCGGCGACCTCGCGGCCCATGAAGCCGCACGCGCCGCTGATGAGGATGGTCATCGTTGTTCTTTGCTCCTTGTGTTTCCTAAGAAAATGCGCTTTTTTGTCGCAGGGGTTTCGCTCCTGCGGGAGCGACCAGAGGGCTTTGCGATCGCCCTCTGGACTGCTTCGCGTGCCCATTTAAGTTTCTTGATTTATAGCGTTACATGGGGCGCGTCTGCGGACGCGCAGAGAAGCGACGAAGTCGCCTTAAATCAGTTTCCAGCCGCGCATAATGTCGGCGAGCTTCTGCTGGTTGGCTTCCTGCATGGGAATCAGCGGCAGACGCAGTTCGTTGCGGCACATGCCCATCATGCTCATGGCTGCCTTGCAGGGAATCGGGCTGGTTTCGCAGAACAGCGCCTTCACCATCGGCAGCAGGTCGCGCTGCATCTTGGACGCTTCCGCCCAGTTGCCGGAGAGCGCGAGGGACGTCATCTTGCTCGTTTCGGCGGGCATGACGTTGCTCAGCACGGAAATGACGCCCTGGAAGCCCAGCACCATCAGCGGAATCGTCAGGTCGTCGTTGCCGCAGTAGAAGGTCGCGTCATCGCCGACGAGGTTGATTTTCTCCATCGCCTGCGCCACGTCGGGGTTCGCTTCCTTCACGGCGACGACCTGCGGCAGGCGGCAAATCTTCTCAAGCGTCGCGGGCTGGATGTTCACGCCCGTGCGGGAGGGAACGTTGTAGACGACAATCGGCAGGCTGGTCTTTTCAGCAATTTCCGTGTAGTGCGCCACCAGACCCTCCTGCGTGGACTTGTTGTAGTAGGGGGTGACGACCAGCTGCGCCGCCACGCCGAAGTCCTTGACGACATTCGCCGCGTGGATGACCTCGCGCGTGCAGTTGCTGCCCGTGCCGGCAATGACGCAGGCGCGGTCTTTCGCGCGCTCGGCGACGAAGCGAATGACCTCAATGTGCTCATCCCACGTCATCGTCGCTGGTTCGCCCGTCGTGCCCGCGGCAATCAGCGCGCTCACGCCGCCCGCAATCTGGCTCTCTACGAGGTTGTCCAGCGCGTCCCAGTCGATTTCGCCGTTCTTAAAAGGCGTAATCAGCGCCGTACCAGTGCCTGTGAACAAAGGTTTCATTGTGATAACTTCCTTCCAGATATTTATACGATTTTTGCATTACACCCGGTGCGGAATATACCCCTTGCGGCAGAGCAGCTCCGCCGTCAGGATGCCGCCGCCCGCCGCGCCGCGCACCGTGTTGTGGCTCAGGCAGACAAAGCGGTAGTCGAACAGCTTATCCTCGCGCAGACGGCCGATGGACACGCCGAAGCCGTTCTGGAAATCGCGGTCAAGGCGGGTCTGCGGGCGGGAGGGGTCTTCAAAATACTGCAGGAAAGGCTTGGGCGCGCTCGGCAGCTCCAGTCGCTGCGCTTCCGTCTCATAGTTCGCCCAGCGTTCCTTAATCTGCTCGATGGTCGGCTTTTTCTTGAAGCTGACGGACACCGCCGCCATATGGCCGTCGGAGCAGGCGACACGCAGGCACTGCGCGGAGATGACGGGCAGCGTCGCGTTGACAATCTTGCCATCCTCCACATGCCCCCACAGCTTCAGCGGCTCGTTTTCGCTCTTCTCGTCCTCGCCGCCGATGTAGGGAATCACGTTATCCACCATTTCGGGCCACGTCTTGAACGTCTTGCCCGCGCCGGAAATCGCCTGATAGGTGCACACGCTGACCTTCTCCGGCTCAAAATCAAGCAGGGGGGTCAGGGCGGGCACATAGCTCTGGATGGAGCAGTTCGGCTTGACGGCGATGAAGCCGTTCTTCGTGCCGAGGCGCTTTTTCTGCGCTTCAATGACGGCAAGGTGATCGGCGTTGATTTCCGGCACGACCATCGGCACATCCTCGATGCCGCGGCAGGCGCTGTTGTTGCTCACCACCGGAATTTCGTGCTTCGCGTAGGCTTCCTCCAGCGCGCGGATTTCGTCCTTCTTCATGTCCACGGCGCAGAAAACGAAGTCCACATGCTTGCTCACTTCGTCAATATCCGCCGCATCGACGACAGTCATGCCCGCTACCTTTTCCGGAATCTCCCACGAGAACGCCCAGCGCTCCCCGACCGCCTCGCGGTACGTCTTTCCGGCACTGCGCGCCGACGCCGCCACACAGTTCACCTCAAACCACGGATGATCCTTCAGCAGCGAAATAAAGCGCTGACCGACCATGCCCGTTGCGCCAACAATGCCTACACGATACTTCTCCATTGGCTGTATCCTCCATCCATGTGTTTCTGCTGATTTTTTTGCGGTATCCTGTCCATTCGGATTGAAAAAAAAGCCACCACAAGCCATCCTGCTCGCGGTGCGCCAAAGACCCGATTTTCCATGCAGTCGCCCGCATGATGCCCTGCCCATAAGGAACAGGCGGTGTCTCAGTGAATCAGCGCTCCGCCGGGGATTTTTTTGCCCCGATGACAGTCACGAACCTGTCCGGCCCGCGCCCAAGCACAGGGTCTGCGGCTTCGTTTGCCCTGCCTTTCGGCGCACCACCCCTTCCCGCGGCCTCTGCGGAAGCCATCCTCCGCCGCGGTACACGATGCGTGCGCACCTCTGATTCCGTTCCTATGCAATTATCGGATACCAATGCTATCATAGCACGCTTTTGCTTATCTGTCAATCACTTATGAAGATTTCCGCCGTTTCTTCACCAGAAACCGCACAACCCCGCGCAGGGGCTTCGGCACCTTCACGCACACCATCCGCACCCGCATTTCTGTCACCTCCTCCCCACACAGATCAGCACCAGCCCGGCGATTGCCAGCGCCACGCCAAGCAGCGCCGCCCACGCCCATGCCGGGATGCACAGCAGCAGCACAATCAGCCCTGCCGCCACCAGCACGATGCCCGCAATCATCAGCGCGCGCTGACCCGTGCAGATGACCCATTGCCGCTCGCCGCAGGAGCGTTTGCGCATTCGTCTCCCTCCCCGCTCGGTTGATTCGGTTGAGGGTATGCGGGGGATGCGCCGCTTATGCCAGCAAGCCGAAATCCGCGAACGCCCCCTGGACTGCTTCGGCGCGGATTCTCCCGTGCAGCTTGATTTTTATCGGAAGTTTTTTCGGCGGCAATCACCGTTTTTCTTCCTATTGAATAATATTCTCTGTCAACCTTCGTTTTTCCTCTTGCCAGTTTCGTTTTTCCGGTGTATAATCAGCGGCGGAAGATTTCGCAAAGGAGCAAAATCATGGCATCCAAATCGCACGACCTGACGCACGGGCCGCTCGTCCAGCAGATTATCCTGTTTTCCCTGCCGCTGATGGCAACGAACGTGCTGCAAGTGCTGTTCAACATCTGTCTCTTATACACATCTGACGCTGCCGACGACTTAATA
>ENA-OZHZ01001338-OZHZ01001338.1-human-gut-metagenome-genome-assembly--contig:-NODE-1338-length-9737-cov-4.480789_pt1 | contig 9737 bp, 9 predicted proteins | sample MGYA00244053_ERZ653699 | MGnify/ENA primary metagenome ERZ653699 (study PRJEB26926, sample SAMN06165200) | human gut metagenome | biome: ENVO:00009003; feature: ENVO:2100002; material: ENVO:00002003...
CGAGATAGGCTCCGGTCTCGTGGGCTCGGAGATGTGTATAAGAGACAGGAACTAAGATCGGCTCTAAGGTTGAGGACATTGCACAGCTCGGCTGGTGGTGGGGTTCCAGCGTTGTTGAAGGCGAATATTCTTGCGCATTCAGCGATATTAAGGTAAACGGCGAGAGCATTCTCGGCGCATTCGCTCCTGTAGCAACACTTACTACAACACAGGAGAGCGAGTCTAAGGTTACAACTGTAGCTGAACTCGGCGCTCAGTTCGACACCACAGATGGCGTTATCGCTGAATGGCCCGCACTTCCTAAGGCTACAATCAAGGCTGACGGTACAGATGCAACTCTTACTTACGATTTCTCACAGTATGGTGCTCCCGTTAAGTTTGGCAGCAACTATGTAGCTATCAACACAAAGCTCCCTTGGACTGATTATGACAACAATACTGATCTTTACAACGCTAAGAATGTACAGATCAAGTCTATCAAGTTCGACGGTGTTGAATACGGTGACTACAGCAAGCTCGCTCTTAACAATGAAGGTGGCGACGCTCTCAGAATCACTCTTATGAACGAGTGGAACGAAAACTTTGCAAAGGGCAAAGCTCCTTTATCAGGCATTGAGCTTCCTGCATTCACAAAGTTCGAAATCACACTTGCTGTAACAGATGCTACACCTGCTGAAACTCCTGCTGATCCTGCAGATCCTTCAGATCCTTCAACTCCCGGCGAAACAGAAGATCCTACTAAGCCCGGTGAAACAGAAGTTCCTGCTGAGCCCGGTACATCTTCAGGTGATGTTAACCCCGGCGAATGCTCAGGCGATCCCGTTAACCCTCCTACAGGTGCTGCAGTAGCAGTTATCCCTGCAGTTCTCGCAGCAGCAGCAGTTGCTACAACAGGTATCGTTCTTAAGAAGAGAAGCAAGTAATCGCTTTTAAGTGATTAAACGCTTTAATTAAAGAGCATACAACCCCTCCGCTTATGGCGGAGGGGTTTTTGTTTTATTCTGCATTATCTGATTTGAATTTCGGGTATATAACTGAAGCCACAGCTTTTGCTGTGGCTTTCATATTGTCGCTAAACTCAAGCACCGCAACGGTGAAATGAGAGCGGCGGTTATTTTGAAAAGGACTAACCGAAACTTTTGGTTTTTCTTTTTAACGCTTATTCCCGACCGTTTTGCTAACCTCAATAACGCACCAGCCTTTAAAAAGGTCGGAATTTGAAGCGGCTCACAGCCGTTCGTTGTGGAAGGGTCTGCGTTTGTTTTCAAGAACGACCTTGACGATCGCAGAATATATATCCTTTCGGGCGTAGCTGCAATAGCCGTCTACTACCGAACGCTCCTCATCCTGCGTTACCGTTACTATTTTTACGGGAACAAGGTCAAGTACCTTTTCGGATATTATCCGCTTGCATTTTTCGCAGTGGCAGGTGTTGAAACGTCTTAACGCATCATCAAGTATCTCGTCAATGATTATACGGTTTATATCTATCGTTATCTGTCCTGTGTGACGTGTTACGCTTTTAACCGTCTGCTGTGGCTCATCGTCCTTCGGAATATGGAGCATCGGGTTATGCTTTGTGTGAGATTTAAGAGCGGATGTGCCTCGCTTTGACTGCGTATAGTTACGCAGTTTGTCCTCTACGGTGCTTTCAGCAAGCGATTTCTTCTCTCTTTCCTGCTCGGCAGGCGGTAAGAACGGATTGACACCTGAGGGTTTTGCGTTTATAAGATTCATTACCTGTCTTGTCTTGCTTGATTTATATTCTTCTGCCACAGGATGCGCTCCTTTCGTGAATTACTGTTTCTTTGAGGGTCTGCGGACCGGACGTTTGCTGTCCTTTCTCTGCGATTTTTTCATCGGTACGCCGGTCACTTCGTTGATAAGACTGCGGTATTCTGCGGTCGCCTTGGAGCGTGGGGCATATTCCATTATGGAAATGCCGTGTGCAGGGGCTTCCGCAAGAGAAACGTTTGTGCTTATCCTTGAACTGAGTATCTTTGTGCCAAGCTGTTCGGCTATCATTCCGGCAAGCTCCTCAACTTCTTTTGTAAGCACAAGTCGGGGATTATATTTATTAAGCAATATGCCTGTAATCTCCAGATCCTTGTTGTAATATTTCTTTACGGCGAAAATCGTTTCTTTAAGCTGTGCTATTCCCTGCAGGCTGAGTATCTCGGCTATCATCGGAATAATCAGCTTGTCCGCCGCAGTATATGCGTTTATCGTGAGGATAGAAAGCGCAGGAGGGGTGTCTATCATTATGTAATCATAATCGTCCATAACGTCCGACAGTGCCTCTCTGAGAAGGTACTCTCTGCCAACACCGGTAAGCTCAAGCTCACAGCCCGACAGCAGTATGTTAGCGGGAATCACATCGCAGTTATCAGTGCATTGTATTGCCTCTTTTACGGTGCAGTTTCCCTTGAATACATCGTACATAGTATAGCTCTCTTCTGCGTCAGCACCAAGGCTGAAGCTGAGATTTCCCTGCGGATCGAGGTCTATTGCAAGAACGCTCTTACCGCTTTCGGTTAGTCCTCCGCAGAATGCGGCGCAGGTCGTGGTTTTACCGACACCGCCCTTCTGATTTGTTATCGCTATAACAACTGCCATACAGTGTATCCTCTCTTTGCCTTATCGGGTTAAATTTTAGGTTTTCAAATTATTTACAGATAAAAGCAATCATACCCGCTGAAAAAGCGGGTATGAATATTTCTGATTACTTTAATTACAATGTGTGCTGAAGATCTTCCATCTCTGAATCTTCGGGCTGATAGATGTGGTAGTTTGCCTTACCGTTCTTCTTTACGAAGTACATAGCCTCGTCAGCGGCGGCAACTACCTTGTTGCTGTCATCGCCGTGTTCGGGGTAGAACGCTATACCGATACTTGCCTTTACGTTTATCGAAACGTTGGCAAGCTCGGAGTGGTAGCCCTCGTAAAGCTCATCTATAAGGTCAAGCGACAGGCTCTCTATCTCCTCGATCTGCTTAGGATCAGTGATACAAAGAACAAACTCGTCACCGCCGAAACGTCCTGCGAATCCGCTTCCCTTTACACGCTGTTTGATACAGCCGGCAACATACTTGATAACCTCGTCACCTACGGAATGTCCGAAACGGTCGTTTATGAACTTGAAGTCGTCAACGTCTATAAAGAGTACCGCAACCTTTGCGTGTGCGCTACGCTCAATCTCACTCTTAAGCTCACGCTCAAATGTGCTTCTGTTATAAAGCTGTGATAAGAAGTCATAGCTTGCACGCTCGGAAAGCTGAAGCTCAAGCTTCTTTTCGCTGTCTATGTCGGTTACGACACCGATAACACGGAGCGGTTCGCCAAGACGGTCGGTTACGCAGAGCGCACGGATAGAGAACCATAACAGGCTTCCGTTTTTTGTGGTCATCTGATACTCGCCGCTGTGACCTGTTCTGTTCTTGAGCAGTGTGCTTATATCACGCTTATAGATTTCGGCATAATCCTCCGACATTATCTTATCAAGGAACTTACCGTTTGCAAGCTGAGCTTCTGACGGGTCTATGTCGAACTTCTCCTTGAAGTTATCCGAAACGTACATTGTTTCCTTGTGGAAATCCCACTCGAACAGCATATTGTCCGAAATGTCCGAAATCGTTCTGTGAAGCTCCTCAGACATACTTACGTCATCGAGCATATTGTTGAACAGCTCGGAAATATCCTTGAACTCATTGTGTGTCTTTATATCAAGACGCTTGTCACGGTCGCCCTCCTGTATCTCACGGGCAACCTTTACCATCTCGTTCATCGGGTTTACGATAGACTTTGTGATAAGAATACCGAGCAGTGCGCATATAACAGCAAGAGCCACCATAACACCGAGCGATATTGCGAGCGGAACTGTGATCTGCGACATTGCCATATTTGCAGGGTAAACACTTACCCACTTCCAGTTTGACGTGGACGCACCTGTGAAATAATTGTAGCAGCCAAGCTTGCCGCCTGCGTTATAGTCAACGTTATTTTCAGCCGATGTGGGCTTAGTTGTGGACTTCATAACATCTATTATTCCGCTGTCGGAAATATCGTCTATCTTTTGTACGGCGGTACCCTCGTAATTCAGCACGCATCCTGTGCCGTCGGTTACGGAAAGATAGCCCTTGCCTTCGCCGTATGACGACTTAGACAGTATTTCGCTTATCTTTGAAAGGTCGATAATCTCTATGGCGAATCCGTCAACATTGTTGAGGCCGTCCGCATCTATGCTCTTTGCAACGTAGAACACGCTTGTTTCGTAGTCCTCGTTGTTCATATAGATCTTTGAAATCTTTATCGAGCCTTCGGAATAGCCCTCAAGCTCCTCGAAGCCGAAGAAGCTCTCCTTCATGCCCTGTATATCCTCATATTCGTAAACGATATTGCCGGAGGAGTCGGTTATCACAAGGTTCTTGAAGCCGCTGTTCCTGTCGGCGATATTCTCGGCAATGAGTGAAAGCGTTGCCTTTGCGTCATCACCCTGACCGCTCTGTGCAAGCGTTCCTGCAGGCCTGCTTAATGAAAGATAAGCAACATCGGATATACACTCGTTTATGTACTGATTGATTATCTCCTGCTGAGCCGCACCTGCCGCTCTTGCAAACTGGCTTACCGAATTTGCGGCAAAGCCCGTCATACTGAAATATCCCGCTATGCCGACTATCAGCATCGGTATTACGGCGAAAGCCGTAGTGAGTATGCGTAAAGTCGTTTTGATCTTTAATGACTGCATTTTATAAAACCTCCGAAACCCTTAAATTCAATATCAATCAACCGTTTCATAATTTTATGTTAATTTAAAATCTGTCAAATCATATCACGTTTTTCACGTTCCTTCTGCAGCATTTCAAACTGCAGCTTGTAGATATATCTTGAAATAGTTTCTTCCTGCGAATGAGAAACACCGATAAAGCGGCAACCGTAGCCTGTACCGGTTTCCTGCGAATCTATCGCCTGTTCTCTCAGCACCTCCGCATTAAGCTCAAGGCGTGAGCCGGACAGATTGATTATCATCAGCAATTTGTCGCCCTTGGCGAAATGCCTGCGTGCGTCTGTGCAGATGAAAAATACTCCGCCGACATTTATATCCTTGATGTATATTTCGGCAGGCGGATCAAGCGGAACGGGCTTGTCATCGCCCTCCTGCATTCTTAGTGTTATAAACGCTCTTTCATTCGTTTTTATCTTGAAATATCTTCTGCGCTCTTCAAGAAGCTCCGCCTTATCGGGTCTTAATATCACATTAAGCTGGCGGTCGGTCGATACGGATACGTTCGTCTTGTATCTGTAGCGGTCGCCGTCACGCATACGGGCAATGACGTAAACATACTGAGATGTGTCGATCTCGGGCATTCTCCGTCCCTTTATCATCAGCATATTGTCGATAATATTATCGTTAAGGTCATACATTATCGGAAAGTCGAAGTTGCTCTCGGTGTACATCAGCCGCTCACCGTCAAGCGAGGTTATCTCAAAAGAAGTAAAGTCTTCTTTCTTATAGCTCAAAAAGCACAACTCCCCTTTCCTTAAGACACGGGGAAAAGGCATTACAGCCGCACCCAACACGCCTATATTATCATTTATCATTAAGTATACAATAAATTGAACAATAAATCAAGCAGAATCGGCAGTTTTTTAGTCGGTTTTTAAAAATTCTGCGAATTGTTTAAAAAGTACAGCTTGTTTTTATACAATTTAATTAAGAAAAGTTCGTTGACTTTTGTAAGGTGGCTATAATATAATTAGTATAAGCAGAAGTTTGTCGTAAGGGAGGTGCGGTAGCGGAATGTTGTTCCGCAGGGTCTATGCAGAATTTTTTTCACGCCGACACATCGAAAGCACGCACTGTCTGCGAGAAAGCAAGCGTAGCTGTCGGAGCGGTGCTTGCGCTCCCGGCGCTTCTGAGCCTTATGTCGCTGATAATACAGACAAGAATGTGGCGGACGGAGGGGTTTCTCGCCGCAGGACTTGCTGTTCCTGCGATATGCGTTGCCGTGTGGCTTGCGTTCACCTTCCTTTTGTTCTTTATATGCGAAACACGGTCAAGACGTATAAAACGATGCACCTACTTCGAGATACAGAAATCCGCCGCAATTCTCAGCAGGTACGGCGGAAAAATATCGGCGGACACGGGCGGGATACAACGCAGGCTGTATATAATACCGTATGATGAGATGAAGCTGTCTGTGAAAAAAGGCAGGCTTGTCTTTACGGGGAAAATCAGATGCTACGAGGGCGATTCTGACCGTCTTGGATACCACATAAGGCAGGGCAAGCCTGAATTTGACAGCTGGTGGCTTAATGAAAACGGCTTCAGGGAAATATCCTCGCTGACGCTTCCGCTGTGCTTCCCGAAGCAGAAAACGATTTTCAGGCACTGCTCGCTCGCTCAGAAGCGGTATCTGCTAAGGTGCGAGAAAAAGAAAGCCGCCGAAACAAAGCCCGTTTCAAGACCGAAAACAAGAATGGTCTACAGGCAGGCAAGGAAAAGAACGTTTACCGAGCTTCCCACATTCGACAGGAAGTGGTAGCTTGTACGATTGTGCAGTCTGACTAAAAAATACAGCCGTTGCATATTGTCAGTCACCGCTTTTAGAGAATCGTACAAAAATCAACAGATTTTTCCTACCAGCCTTGCAAAACGGTAAAAAATGTTGTATAATATACAATTGAGTTGTTATAACTGTAACTTGAAATTTGTTAAAATCGCACCAAAAACCATATAATGTTAACATAACTTAAGGTGGTTTTCTACATATTGTAACTTTGTTACACCGAAATACAAAATACGGAAATCGTTCATCGTATTAACTGTTTATGACACGGGGAACATTTCCTGAGAAGGACCGCTTGAAAAGGAGGATATATGGCACTTTTCAACACAAACGCTTTTCGCATTACCGAACAGGGTCTGTCTGTTCTGTGGCAGAAGCAGCAGATAATCGCACTGAATATAGCAAACCAGGATACGCCCGGATATAACTGCAAGTATCTTGATTTTTACGCTGTACTTAAGGACAGAATGGAAAGCACGAGCGTTGTCGGAGGTAAGGCGAAGGAAGGCTCGAAGCAGGTCGAGCTTGCTACCAGAGTGTACGAGGACACTGCGACCAACACTCAGCCGGACGGCAACAACGTAGACGTTGATTCGCAGTCAAACGAGCTTGCAAAGGTACAGCTTCACTATCAGGCTCTCAAGAACCAGATGAACGGAGAGTTCACAAGACTGCGTTCGGCAATGAAAACGTAATTTTAGGCAATACCGCACAATTAACGGCTATCGCCTTAAAGCAGACGCTTTAAAATAATGGATTATATACAGTGAAACGGATTTCAACGCTTTTTTGACATACAGAAAGGAGTTTTTTGCATGGCATTTTTAAGCTCGCTTAATATAGCCGCATCGGGCATGGCAGCGGAAAGACTGCGTCTTGATGTAATTTCGCAGAACGTTGCGAACGCAAAAACCACCAGAACAGAGGACGGTACGCCGTACAGAAGGCAGGTCGTACTGTTCAGTGAAAACAAGGGTTTCAACTCTGTGCTTGAGGAAACTATAGCAAAGAGGAAAGAAAAAATAGCAGGGGGAGTGCCTGCAAATACTGTTTCTGCGACTAAAAACAAGGGCGTGCTTGTAACTGAGATAGTCGAGGACGAAACACCGCTCACACCCGTGTACGACCCGACCCACCCCGACGCAGACGAGAACGGCTATTACTATCTGCCGAACGTTGACGTGGCGGAAGAGCAGATGGACGCTATGGCAGCTACACGTTCGTATGAAGCCAACCTTGCTGTGCTGAACGCCGTGAAATCAATGGCGCAGACGGCACTCAGCATAGGAAACAACTAACGATACCCGAAAGGAACTGATATAAATGTTTATAGTACCGCTTACAAGCAGTATCACCCCTATGGAAACGATAAGTCAGAAAAAGCAGACCGAAAGCACAGATGACGGCGAGGCAACGTTCTTCGATGTTTTTGAGTCGCTTGTAAAGAACGTCAAGGAAACCGACGCACAGGTACAGAAGGATTCTGTCGATCTTATGCTCGGCGATGTCGACGATCTTGCACAGATACAGGTAAATCTTGAAAAGGCGGCTACCGCTGTGGATCTGCTTGTTACTGTCAAGAACAAGGCTGTTGACGCATACAACGAGATAATGCGTATGACCGTCTGATCAATACTGATCTACACTTCAAGGGAAGGATACATATATAGATGAAGGATAAGCTTTCCGCTTTCTGGAGCGGATTCAAAGATAAGTGGAGCTCGCTTGCGAAAAATCTGCGGATATTCATAATAACTGCGGTATCGGTAGTAATAGTTGCCGCAATCGTGCTTGCGATAGTGCTTAATCAGAAGGGATATACGGCTATTTATACCGGACTTGACAGCGAGGAAAGCTCGCAGGTCGTTTCGGCAATAAACGAGCTTGGAATAACGGACGTAAAAATGGGTACGGACGGCAGTATCTCTGTACCGAGCGACCAGGCGGACAATGTAAGAATGCAGCTTAGTATACAGGGATACCCCAAGTCAACGTTCAACTTTGACGTATGGAACAGCGGCATAGGTATATGGTCGACCGACACCGAAAAGAAGGTACTTCAGATACAGCAGTTACAGACGCATCTTATGAAAGCCATCAACACCATAAGTGCGGTCAAGAACTCTTATGTTATAATCACTATGCCGGAGAACAGCAATTATGTTATCTCCACGGACAGCGAAGAACCGAGAGTCAGCGTAAAGCTTGATCTGAAAAACGACGCACAGCTTACGAGCGATCAGGTTGAAGGTATCTATGCACTGGTGCTGAACTCTTTGCCGGGTCTTGAGCGTGAAAACATATCAATACTCGACTCGGACGGCAAGCTGCTAAGCGGTGAGAACACGACCGTTGAGGAGGACGTGCTGTACCAGTCAAGACTGAACTTCCAGGAGCAGATGCAGAGCCTGCTCAAGAGCCAGCTCAACGACACGCTGAAAAAGCTGTACAAGGACTACACGATAAACGTAAACGTAAAGCTCAATTACGATAACTCAAAGTCGGAATATACCATCTACACACCGTCTGTAGCAGAGGACGGTACATCGGGCGGTATGATAGAAAGCTCCACAAAGAACGAGGGCTGGGGCGGTATAGGCTCGCTGTCGGGCGTTGTAGGCACAACAAGCAACAGCGACATTTCACCGAACTATCCGACTATCACGGGCGACGGCGATAACCAATATTACTATCAGAACAGCATTACCGTAAAGCGTCTTGTAAACACCGAGATTAGACAGCTTGAAAAGAACGGCTATTCGGTAGATAAAATAACGGCGGCTGTAACGGTAGATCAGGTAAATATGCTTGAAGCGGACAAGGAACAGCTCCGTGAAGTAATTGCGTTTGCTATCGGCGCAGACGTTGCAAATGTTACGGTTGCAAACTACCCGTTTGTTATAAACGGCAACAACGGCACTAACGGCAACGGCAATACGATAAACAGAGGCGGAAGCGTTGACTGGACGGTTTATATCATACTCCTGCTCGGACTTCTTGTGCTTGCACTGCTTATCGTAGCTATACTTACAAGCAACGCAAAGAAGAAGAAACGTGCAAAAGCAAGAGCCAAGGCGGCTGCCGCACAGGCAGCGGCGGCACAGGCGGCGCAGGAATCTGCCGCTCTCAGCTTTGAGCCTCAGCCTCAGCCGGACGAAGAATTCAACATAC
>ENA-OZHZ01001351-OZHZ01001351.1-human-gut-metagenome-genome-assembly--contig:-NODE-1351-length-9657-cov-5.692252_pt1 | contig 9657 bp, 7 predicted proteins | sample MGYA00244053_ERZ653699 | MGnify/ENA primary metagenome ERZ653699 (study PRJEB26926, sample SAMN06165200) | human gut metagenome | biome: ENVO:00009003; feature: ENVO:2100002; material: ENVO:00002003...
CCTATTAAGTCGTCGGCAGCGTCAGATGTGTATAAGAGACAGGCTATGAACACGGCGGGAAAATCAGCGGCGGCTGGACACAAAACTACGGTTACATCGTTGAAACGGAGCGTTACCGCTACTGCCTCACTGCGCGTCCTGTTGCGCTTTGCCCCGCGCTGTGGTATACTGCCCATAGCTATCCCCACATCGCCTTCATAAAGGAGGACTGCCTGTGTCTACAATGTTGGAGCGCCGCTACCGGCGGCAGCACCTGAACTGTGTGCGGCACATCACCCTGGACCCCAAGGGCCGGGGCGTGGTGCGTATCCACATGATCCCACCCCGTGAGGACGCGGAAAACGCGCCCTTTCTGCTGCTGCTCAACGGCAGCAAGCTGGTTCCCCTGAACCTGAGCTGGGCCATCCTGCTCTCCTGCTTCATGGACCGGCTGGAGCCCTTCGCCGGGCTGGAGATCACTGAGAGCGACTGGAGCGCCATGGCTGCCGGCGCGGTGGCCCGGACCCATAAGGTCTACCCCTTCACGCCCAAGGAGCGTCTGGCGGAGGACCTGCAAATCATGATAGAGTCCCTGGTGGCCATCGCCCGGGGACAGGCGCCGGAGGCGGAGGTCGCGCCGCTGACGCTGGGCGAGTACGCCCCCGAGATGACCGCGCCCCACCGTATGGACCTGATGGTCAGCGCCATGACCCGTGACGGCGCGTGGCACTGCAACCAGAAATGTCTGCACTGCTATGCGGCGGGACAGCCCCTGTCCGACACACCGGAGTTGACCACCGCCCAGTGGAAGGAGGTCTTGGATCGGCTGCGCGCGGCAAATATCCCCCAGGTGACGTTCACCGGCGGCGAGCCCACCCTGCGCGCCGATCTGGTGGAGCTGGTGGATGCCGCCCAGTGGTTCGTCACCCGGCTGAACACCAACGGCCGTCTGCTGACGCCGGCGCTGTGCCAAAAGCTGTATGACGCCAGCCTGGACAGTGTGCAGGTGACGCTCTACAGCCATGATAAGGACATTCACAACGCCCTGGTGGGTGCCGACGGCTTTGATGACACCGTGGCGGGCATCCGTGCCGCTGTGGCGGCGGGGCTGTCCGTGTCCGTGAACACGCCCCTGTGCAGCCTGAATACCGCCTATGACGAGACGCTGCGCTTCGTCCACGGTCTGGGCGTCCGCTATGTGACCTGCTCCGGGCTGATCCCCTCCGGCGGCGCGGTGGGCGACGAGAGCCGGGCCACGGCGCTGACGGAGCAGCAGCTCACCGACGTGCTGACAAAGGCTGTGGCGGCGACGGAGGAGCTGGAAATGGAACTGGACTTCACCAGCCCCGGCTGGCTGAAGGAGGAGACGCTGCGCGCCCTGGGCCTGACCCTGGTGCCCAGCTGCGGCGCCTGCCTCAGCAACATGGCCATCGCCCCGGACGGCGGCGTGATCCCCTGCCAGAGCTGGCTTAGCAGCCAACCCCTGGGGAACATCCTCGCCGACGACTGGGACAAGATCTGGCAGAGTGAGCGCTGCGCGGCCATCCGGGCCAAGAGCGCCAAAATGGAGCAGCTGTGCCAACTGCGTGAAAGCAACCGGGAGGAGGGCACCCTATGCTGAAGAAACTGCACGTTCTGCTGCTTGTCTTACTGGCGGCGGTTTGCTTTACCGCCACCGCATGGGCAGATTACGACTACATCGAGCAGTACGGCGTTATGGTGACGCCCAACACGGAGGATGGCAGCCTGCTTATCACCGTGAAGCTGGAGTGGACGCCGCTGGAGGCGCTGCCCTACGGCCAGGAGCTGAAGATCGGCGTGCCCAACGGCTCCATCCGGGATGTGGCGGCACTGACGGACAACATCGAGCGGCTGGACTTCGATAACAGCTATATGTATGTCTACCTTGACCGCGCCTACGAGGCGAACGAGACGTTTTCCTTCGCCTACTCGTGGGTGCAGGAGTATATGTATCAGCTCAGCACCAACGGCGTTATTGAGGACTACGACAATGTTCACTACGACTATGTGAACTACGACTACACCCCCGGCTGGTTCGACGAGGCCAGGATCGGCCAGATGACCCTCATCTGGAACGACCCCGCCGGGCTGACCGGCGATTTCACCGAGGGCACGGTCAGCGGCGCTGACAGCGTGACGGTGCAGGACGGCATGACCATCACCGCCTCCGATCTGGACTACGGCTACAAAATGAACATACAGGTGCGCTACACCGACTGGCCCACCCAGCTGTCGGAGGAATACAGCGCCGACAATCTCCCCTCCGACTACGACCACTGTGTGTATGTGCCATGCGAGCATTTTGAGGACGACACCGGTGACGCCATCATCGGCATGATGGTGACGATCTTCGTGGTGATTTTCATCCTCGTGCTGATCTCCGCCGCCCGCCGGGGCGACGGCTACGCCGGCGGCTTCGGCACCCGGTATGTGTTCGTGAACCACCTGTGGTACCCCGCCGGGCCGGACGGCAGGCCCCGTCCCGGCAGCGTGGGCACCAAAACAAAGCCCAGACCGCCCAGAAGAGGTGGCGGCGGCTTCGGCGGCGGTGGTTTCGGCGGCGGCAGCCACTGTGCCTGCGCCAGCAGCTGCGCCTGTGCGTGCGCCTGCGCCTGTGCCGGCGGCGGGCGCGCCGGCTGCTCGGCCAAGAACCTCTACGGCGTGGGCCTGGACGAAACACTGTCCGAAAAGCTCTGATACAAAAAACATCCCCCGACCGGGGGATGTTTTTTGCTTACGAGTATTGGAAACCTCTGCCCGGCTCCCTGAACTCCGCCACACGTTTGTTAAAGCTGGCGAAGGCCGCGTCCTCGAAGGCCAGCGTGTCCTCGGCGCCCATCTGCCGCAGCAGCCACTTGCACAGCGGAGGATTTAGAATTAGCAGCGGGCCGATCAGCGCCGTGGCGTACAGCCCGCCCCGGCGGAAGCCCTCCGGCTTCGACTCCGGCGTGCGGCCCACGCCCCGCACGGTGTCAAACCAGCCCTCCGTCTCCGCTGCGTCGTAGTGGAAGCCGAACAGGCTCTTGAAGCCGACGACCTCCATACCGTCAAAGGTGCCCAGGAAGAAGCTGTTGTGCCGCTTCATCATGGTGTACCGCACCCGTCCGGGCAGAATGCCCAGCCCCCGTATGGTGTCGGCGCTGTCGCTTTCTATGGCGTCGGAAAACACGTCCGGCGCGTTGCCGGTCAGCAGGATCAGCTGTCCCGCGTCCGCCCTTGCGGCGATGTCCGCGGCATAGGGCCGCAGGGCGTCCGCCGCCAGACGCAGCCCCTGCTCCGTGGTGCTGCCCATATAGACCAGCGCCACATCCTCCGTGAGGAACCGGGGTTTGCTGTGCAGGTCCGTCTCTATGATCTCCAGCGCCGGGCAGCAGCGCTTCAGATAGTAGATGTTCTGCAGATCGCCGTACAGGTTGCAGACCTCCGGAAACAGAATTTCCGCCTTCATTGCGCGCCCTCCTTTGCCAGCAGCTTTTCCTTCAGCTTTTCCCTGACCCGGAAGGCCAGGGGCGTGCCGTCCACGCCGTAGAGCAGATACACGTCGTCGCCGGGGGTCAGCGGCAGCAGCTCCAGGGCGGCGAACTCGTCCTCGGCCAGCCGTATCTTCTGCCGGGGGATGCCCGCCAGCAGCAGCCGCAGCTGGTAGTCATAGGCCCGCGGCCCGGCGCAGACCAGGCACGTCACATCGTCACTGTTCAGGAATTCAAAATCCGTGTCGTACATCCAGCTGGGGTTCTCCGACCAGTTTTTGGCCACGCCCAGGCAGTTCATCATCAGCAGCAGTTCCTTCTTCCCCGGCTTGGACCGGATATAGTCGAAGTTGCGGGAGCAGGCCAGAGCGTTCTTGTCCTTGGACATCTGCATAATGACCTTCACGCCGCCGATCTCCTCCTCGGACAGCCGGCTGGCGGGGATCTTCACCTCCGCCATGCGGCGGGCGATGGTGCCGTGGTCATAGCCCAGCTGCCGCAGGGCGGCGATCACCGTCACCGTGTTGTAGATGTTGTGCAGGCTGTCGGTGATGAGGGTGTACGGGTATTCCTGCCCCGCCTCCCGTATGCACATGGTGTGGGCGGCGGTGTCCATCTTTGTGGCCAGATAGTCGCAGTCGGGGGAGTGGAAGCCGCAGCTCTCGCACACGGCCCGGCCGATGTGGTGGTAGCGGCGGTATTCATACCGCAGCTTCCCGGCGCATCGGGGGCAGATACGCATATCGTTCAGCAGGTTCTCGCATTCCGTCACGTCGGTGGGCAGCCGGTCGATGCCGAAATATACCCGCTGGTTCTCCGGCGCCACCGTGCAGGAGATCAGGTCGTCGGCGTTGAGGATCAGCCTGCTCTCCTTAGGCAGGGACCGGGTCAGGATGTCCGCGATGTAGCCCGGATGGGCGTTCCGCATGATGGAGTCCCGGAACAGGTTGGTGATGACGATGTGCTCCGGCTTCACATAGGGATAGATCCTGGGCGCGGAGCGCTCGTCGATCTCCAGGATCGCCAGGTCGTACTCCGGCCTGATCCGGCCCAGCAGGCCGCAGCCCTTCAGCAGCGCCGTGCTGACGCCGGAGATGATGTTGCTGCCCGCCCGGTTGCTGAGTGCGGTCTTGCCCTCGGCGGTGAGCACGTCGTTCAGCATATTGGCCACGGTGGTCTTGCCGTTGGTGCCGGTGACGGCTATGATGTGCTCCGGCTTGCCGATATACTTCAAAAAGTCCGGACACAGCTTCACCGCCAGACTGCCGGGAAAGTCCGTGCCGTTGTGGCGGGTGATCTTCAGCGCCGGGATGGACAGCTTTGCCATCCACAGCGCAAACAGGAACCGCAGTTTACCCATTGTCATTCCTCCAGAGCGATGGCGCGACAGGAGCAGCCATCGGCATTCTCAAATTTCAGGGGCAGCGTAACGAACGTGAAGCGTCGGCCCAGTAGCTTGTCCAGCCCCTTGAGGTTCTCGGTGTTCACAAAGTCCGCGCCCAGCAGTGTCATGTGGTTGGGAAAATCCACGCTGTCGCAGGGGTCCAGCGAGATGGTGTCCTCGCCCACGCCCTTCAGCGGCAGGCCGGCCAGATATGCCGCCGCCTCCGCCGTCAGGCAGGGAAAGCCCTCATAGTAGCCCGGCGTGCCCCACTTCTTGTCCCAGCCGGTGCAGAACAGCACGAAGTCCGCGCCGTTCAGGTCATAGCTCTGCAGCAGGGACAGAGTAATGGCGCGCTGCCCCCGGCAGTCCACCACCACGGCGGGACCGGCGAACTTCGCCGCGTCATAGCAGTCCAGCGCCGTACCGTCACGGAGCATATGGGCCGGGGCGTCCATGTGGGTGCCGGTGTGGGAGAACATATGCAGCAGCGTCTCCCGGTAGCCGCACTGGTCGATCGTGCAGGCGGTGGTCAGCCGGGGCTGCTCCGTGCCGGGATACACCGGCATATCGTTCCGTATGGTGTGGGTCAGCTCATGTGCCGTCATGCGTCCGCCTCCTTGTCGTGTGTCTGCAGCCAGATCAGCAGCGCCGCCACATCCGCCGGTGACACGCCGGATACCCGCCCGGCCTGCCCCACGTTCAGGGGCCGCAGCGCGCTGAGCTTCTCCCGCGCCTCCAGCCGCAGACCCTGAATGTGGTCGTAGTCCATATCCAGCGGCAGCTTCCGGCGCTCCAGCTTCTCAAACTCCGCCACCTGCCGCTGCTGCCGCTGGATATAGCCCTCGTACTTCACGGTGATCTCCACCTGCTCCCGCACCTCCGCGGGCAGGTCGGGTCGATTTGCGTCGAATTCTGTCAGGTCCGCGTAGGTCAGCTGGGGCCGCCGCAGCAGATCGATCAGGCGGCAGCCGCTGTCCACGGCGGCGGTGCCCCGTTCTGTTAGCAGGGCGTTCAGCTCCGGCGTACCGGGTATGCCCGTGTGCTCCAACCGCCGTATCTCCTTTGCCACGGCCTCGTACTTGGCCTCCACCGCCGCCAGCCGTTCATCGCTGACCAGCCCCAGCTCGTGCCCGATAGGGCACAGCCGCGCGTCGGCGTTGTCCTGCCGCAGCAGCAGCCGGTATTCCGACCGGCTGGTCATCATGCGGTACGGCTCCTCGGTGCCCTTGGTCACCAGGTCGTCGATCAGCGTGCCGATATAGCTCTCGCTCCGCTTGAGCACCAGCGGCTCCCGACCCTGCAATTTCAGCGCCGCGTTCACGCCGGCCACAAAGCCCTGCACCGCCGCCTCCTCGTAGCCGGAGGAGCCGTTGAACTGCCCCGCGCCGTACAGGCCGGGCACCGCCTTTACCTCCAGCGTGGGCAGCAGCGCCAGCGGGTCGATGCAGTCGTACTCAATGGCGTAGGCCGGCCGCATCATCACTGCGTGCTCCAGCCCCGGCACCGTGTGCAGCATCTCCAGCTGCACCTCCTCCGGCATGGAGGACGAAAAGCCCTGCACATACAGCTCCTCGGTGTCCAGCCCCATAGGCTCGATAAACAGCTGGTGCCGGGGCTTGTCCGCAAAGCGCACCACCTTCGTCTCGATGGACGGGCAGTACCGGGGGCCGATGCCCTCGATAACGCCGGAGTAAATGGGGCTGCGGTCCAGATTTTCCCGTATGATCCGGTGCGTCTCCTCGTTGGTGTAGGTCAGGTAGCACACCGCCCGGTTTTCCGGTACGTCCTTTGTCTCAAAGCTGAAAGGCAGCGGATCCGGGTCGCCCTCCTGCAGCTCCATTTTGCTGAAGTCCACGCTGCCCCGGTGTATCCGCGGCGGCGTGCCGGTTTTGAACCGCCGCAGGGGCAGCCCCAGTGCCCGCAGGCTGTCCGTCAGGGCGTTGGCCGGGTGCAGGCCGTCCGGCCCGGAGGCCTCGATGCACTCGCCCACGATGGTCTGCCCGGTCAGGTAGGTGCCCGTGCACAGAATGACCGCCCGGGCGCCCAGCACCGCGCCGGTGCGGAGCACCACGGCGGCGGCATGGCCGTTCCCGTCGCAGCGTATCTCCGTTACCTCCGCCTGCCGCAGCGTCAGCCCCGGCTGCAATTCCAGCGTGTGCTTCATCACCTGCTGGTATTTCCGCCGATCCGCCTGGGCCCGCAGGGACCATACGGCGGGACCCTTGCCCCGGTTCAGCATCCGATACTGGATGCAGGCCCTGTCCGCCGCCCGGGCCATCTCGCCCCCCAGTGCGTCCAGCTCCCGGACCAGGTGACCCTTGCCGGTGCCGCCGATGGCCGGGTTGCAGGGCATATTCCCCACCGCGTCCAGGCTCACCGTCAGGCAGACGGTCTTCATGCCCATCCGGGCCGCCGCCAGGGCGGCCTCGATGCCCGCGTGCCCCGCGCCGATGACGGCCACATCATAGTCGCCGCCGTGAAACTCTCTCATCAGGTGCTCACCTCACCACATAAGACTGCTTGAACACTTTATTATACTATACAGCACACAACAGCGCAAGAGTGTTACACAGAAATAACCCATAGGTATTGTGCAATGTGCAATAAAAGTTTACAAAAGCTTTATACAGAATATCCAATTTTGCGCTTGTTATCCGGGCTGCCGCGGCATATAATAACACTGTAAAACGGAAGAAAGGAGCGTGATATCACCATGACGACAACTTGGATCTGGGGTGACCTGGATGACATGATCTTTGCCGACAGCGACTGGGAAGTGAGCCAGCGGTAAGGCATACCGATGAGGAAACCACGCGAAAGCGTGGTGATTTGCTTTTTTATGGGTGTTTTTCGACAGAAAACGCCTCCTGCACATAGATCGCAAAGCCTGATCCCCGCGCAGCAAAGATGAAAAGAGACGGCCAACGCCGTCTCTTATTTGTTATTTTCGGTTGCTCTTAATGAGATATTCGTGATACCTTAACGATATCTTAGCGTTACCTTAGCGACAATGTATGTTATAATAGCGTCATCAAAAGGAGGGGAGGGCGGCTATGACCGGTAAACAAGCCCGCCGGAGACAGTTGCTGCGGACCATTGGTCTGCGCTTTTCCGGCATGGATGTGCTGAAAGCACTGGGACTCTACCTGGTAGCCGTTATGTGCTGTCTGCTGCTTCGCAGCTTCGATATGCACAACGACACCAGCTACGTTGCCATGATCTTTCTGCTGGATGTGTTCCTTACCGCCTACTGGACGGACGGCTATCTGCTGGGCATCATCATGGCAGTGGTGGGGATGTTCAGCGTGGACATCATCTTTACCTACCCCTTCTGGCATATCAGCTTTACGCTGACGGGCTTTCCGCTGACGTTCCTGGTGATGATGACCATCTCCATCCTGACCGCCACCGTTACCAGCCGGGCCAAGCAGACCGAGCAGGTGCGCCGGGAGGCCGACCGCGAAAAGATGTATGCCGACCTGCTGCGCGCCGTGTCTCACGACATCCGCACGCCGCTGACCGGTATCGTGGGCGCCACCAACGTTCTGCTGGAGCAGGACGGCGGACTGACGCAGGAGCAGCGCCAGCAGCTGCTGCGATCCACCAACGAGGACGCCCAGTGGCTCATCCGCATTGTAGAGAATTTGCTGTCCATCACACGCATAAGCTCTGAGGAGGCTAAGGTCAAGAAAGAGCCGGAGCCGGCGGAGGAGGTCATCGAGTCCGCCGTGGCCAAGACCCACAAGCACTACCCGGAGGTGGATATCCGTGTCCATCTGCCGGATGAACTGATGATGGTGCCCATGGATCCCCTGCTGATGGAGCAGGTACTGGTGAACCTGATGGAGAACGCCGTCATCCACGGCGAGACCCACCATATCGACGTGACCCTGTCCAGCGAGGGCAACTGCGCGGTGTTCACTGTGGCGGACGACGGCCGCGGCATTCCCCAGCACCTGCTGCCCCGGCTGTTCGACGGCTCTGCCCGCAGCGACCGCAGCAGTGACGGCAAGCGCAGCATGGGAATTGGTCTGTCCGTGTGCCGCACCATTGTGCTGGCCCACGGCGGTGTGATACGGGGAGACAACAGACAGGAGGGCGGCGCGGTATTTACCGTGACCCTGCCCATGAAAGGAGAAAACGATGAAGATTAAAGACAAAGTCCTGATCGTGGAGGATGAGCAGTCCATCAGCAACTTTATCTCCATGATCCTCACCGCCAACGGCTTCGACACCATCATTGTCCGCACCGGCGAGGAGGCCCTGACCATGATCGCCTCCCATTGCCCGGACATGATCGTCCTGGACCTGGGCCTGCCCGATATGGACGGCATGGAGGTGCTGAAATCTGTCCGCAAGTGGTCCAATCTGCCGGTGGTGGTGGTTTCTGCCCGCAACCACGAGCACGACAAGGTGGAGGCCCTGGATTACGGCGCCGACGACTATCTGGTCAAGCCCTTCGGCACCTCCGAACTGCTGGCCCGCATCCGCACCGCCATCCGCCACACCCGCACCACCCTTTCCAACACCCAGATCGCCCAGTCCGGCAAGTTCGTCACCGGCGATCTGACCATCGACTATGATAAGCACCAGGTGCTGATGAACGGCGAGAACGCCGGATTGACCGTCAATGAGTACAAGATCGTGGCCCTGCTGGGCAAGTACGCCGGCAAGGTCCTGACCTACGACTTCATTATCCGGGAGCTGTGGGGGCCCAAGGCCAAGACCGACAATCAGATCCTCCGGGTAAATATGGCCAACATCCGCCGCAAGATCGAGCCTACCCCCGGCAACCCCCAGTAT
>ENA-OZHZ01001352-OZHZ01001352.1-human-gut-metagenome-genome-assembly--contig:-NODE-1352-length-9653-cov-4.312148_pt1 | contig 9653 bp, 6 predicted proteins | sample MGYA00244053_ERZ653699 | MGnify/ENA primary metagenome ERZ653699 (study PRJEB26926, sample SAMN06165200) | human gut metagenome | biome: ENVO:00009003; feature: ENVO:2100002; material: ENVO:00002003...
GATAACATGTAAACCATGTGCTTGCACAAAGTGTAAACCATGTTACTCTTGACACGAGCCCCTCCCCTACGAAGTGTCCGATGTGATATTTCAAATGCAAAACCATACAAGCACACTGATGATTGCAGTACGAAAAGCGAGTGGGATAGTGCGGTTTTGGGCAATGGCAGCTAACGACAAGAATATAAAAAAGCGGTCACAGCATATCACTGTAACCGCTTTTATTGATTATTGCTTTGTGTAACTTCCGCCGTTTTGCCGTCCTTTAAAGATATGTAGCGCTATTAAAGGCGGAATTTGAGGCGGCACATTGCCGCATTTTCGTTTGATTTGCCGTCAGCACTACAAATCATTCCCGCCGTTTTGCCGTCCTTTAAAGATATACAACGTTATTAAAGGCGGAACTTGGAGCGGCACATTGCCGCTTAGCCTTCGTATTCGGAGAATTTGGGAGCGTTGGCTATTACGTCGGCTTCAAGAGCCTGCGGTAATTGTTCGTAGTGGTCGAACTGAGCAGTGAAATGACCTAAGCCTCTGGTTATCTGACGGACAACGGTTGCAAGGTCGGTTATCTCGGACTGGGGCATCTGAGCGTCAAGCTCGGTCATACCCTGTTCTTCCTCACTGGGATTCATACCGAGAACAGTGCCTCTGCGCTTGTTGATGACCGTCATTATATCACCTGTGCTTGCATCATCAAGAATTACCTTTACAAGACAGATAGGCTCAAGCAGACAGGGCTGCGCCTGTGCAAGACCCTGCTTGTATGCGATATGAGCCGCCATTTTGAACGCTTGCTCGGAGCTGTCTACAGGGTGGTATGAGCCGTCAAGCAGGGTAGCCTTTAAATTAACGACAGGATAGCCTGCCAGTACACCGTGTGCTGTCGATTCTACAAGTCCCTTTTCAACGGCAGGGAAATAGTTCTTAGGAACACTTCCGCCGAAAACCTTTTCCTCAAATACAAGAGCATCGCTGTCGCAAGGCTCGAATTCAATCTTTACATGACCGTACTGACCGTGACCGCCCGACTGCTTCTTGTGCTTGCCTTCAGCCTGTACTTTTTTGCGGATAGATTCACGGTAGGCGATTATCGGGTCGGAAACTATTACATCCACACCGAATTTTGCCTTCATCTTTGAAATTGCGGCATCAAGGTGCTGTTCGCCAAGACCGCCTAATATACGCTGATGCGTTTCGTGGTTGTGGTCGTAGCTTAATGTCTTGTCTTCCTCGACCATACGCTTTATCGCATTGCTTATCTTGCCCTCGTCATTCTTATCCTTTGCGGAGATTGCCTTGAAGAAGCAGGGAACGGGATATTTTTCTGCGGCGAATACCGTTTCATCGCCTGACGCAGTGAGCGTATCGCCCGTGTTTGCGCTGAGCTTTGTTGCGGCTACTATGTCGCCTGCGTAGGCTTCAATCATATCCTCTGTTTTCTTGCCCTGCATACTAAGAAGCTTACCGGGCTTTTCAAGATTGCCTGTTGTGCGGTTAACTACTTCAGTTCCTGCGGCAAGAGTACCGTTGACTATCTTTATATAGCTGAGCTTGCCGACAAAGGGGTCGGCTACTGTCTTGAACACCTTTGCTTCAAGCGTGTCACGGCTCGCATACTGCACTTTTGAGCCGTCATCGCAAAGCTCGCCGTCTGTTTCATCGGGGCTTGGGAGCATATATATTATAGTGTTGAGCATCATATCAATGCCTGCGAGAGTGTCGCCCGAACAGCATACAACAGGTGTGATGTAACCCTTGTGTATACCGTCGTGAAGTCCCTTTACTATCTCGGCCTCGGTGAAGTCCTCGCCCTCGTTTTCAAAGTAGCGCATCATAAGCTCTTCGTCCGTTTCGGCTACAGCCTCAGCCATTGCGGCACGCAGACCTTTAAGACGGTTTTCCGACGCAGGCATGGGCACTTCGGTAGGTACGCCGTTGTCATAAGTATATGCCTTCATTTCAAGCAGGTTTATGTAGCTTTCAACGGTGCCGTACTTGTCAAAGGGAACTACTATAGGGCATATGGACGGACCGAACTGCGTTTTAAGCTCTTCAAGGCACTTGTAGAAGTTGCTGTTTTCTTCTTCCATACGGGTGACAACGAACATTGTCGCCTTGCCGTGTTTTACTGCCTCTCTGTAAGCCTTTATGGTGCCGACCTGAACACCGTCCTTTGCGGGAAGCGCTATTACAACGCTTTCTGCGGCGCTGATTCCTTCATAAAGTCCTGCGGCAAAATCAAACTGACCGGGAGTATCGAGAATATTTATTTTAACGTCTTTCCACTGGCAGTAAGCAAGCGAAGTACCGAGTGAGATCTTTCTCTTTATCTCTTCGGGGTCATAGTCGCAGACGCTGTTGCCGTCCGATACTTTGCCCATTCTCTCAATCTCGCCGCACTTGTAGAGCAGGCCTTCCGCTACGGATGTTTTACCGCTGCCGCCGTGTCCTGCGAGGGCTATGTTTCGTATGTTTTTGCAAGTGTAAGTTTTCATGGTTTTATCCTTTTATCCTTTCATCAAAAATTCGGATAAATACATTATATACGGATTTTGGAAAAAATACAAGGGATTTTTCGTGAAAAATGAAATACGGGTGTAGAAATGTCTTCGTGAAAATTGTGCAGTTTGTACAACTGTATGCTTCAGACCGATATTAAAACGTGTCGGGTCGGAAAAAATTGCTTTAAACTGTTGACAAATGCGGAGATGTATGTTATCATACAACTGTGCCAACATAGATAGTACAGTTAAAAAGAAAGGCGGTAAAGAATGTTTTCTTTAAGATTGCAGGGCGGCATTCCTTTGTCCGAGCAGCTTGAGGCGAGAATAGCGGAGCTGATAATCGGCGGTGAAATGGCTGAAAACGAAAAGCTGCCTGCTGTGCGTGAGGTTGCAAAGGCGCTTACTATCAATCCGAACACGGTGCAGAAAACCTACAGACAGCTTGAACAGAGAGGGCTTATATATTCGCTTCCCGGAAAGGGAAGTTATGTGGCTGAGCGGTCGCAATATTCATCTGCGGTGCTTGAAAAGGCAACGGAGGAGTTTCGCAAGGCTGTTGAGGACGGTGTGAAATCCGGCCTTACCAAAGAGATGATGACGGCGGTAATTGATAACGTTTTTAGTGAGGAGGAAAAAATATGATAAACGTGGATAAAGTGACAAAGAAATTTGATGATTTCACTGCACTTGATGAGATGACACTGAACGTCAAAAGCGGAAGCGCCTACGGTCTGCTCGGCTCGAACGGTGCAGGAAAATCCACACTGCTGCGTATCCTTGCAGGAATATACAAGCAGGACAAAGGCAGTGTAACGATAGACGGCAATACGATTTATGACAATGTCGAAGTTAAGCAGAAGGTGTTCTATGTGAGCGATGATGTTGAGCAGTTTGCGAATATGACACCTGAGGATATGAGAAAAATGTACGAGATATTCTATCCGACATTTTCAAATGAGAAATTTGCAAGGCTTATGAAAGCGATAGATCTGCCGCAGAACAAGCGTATGTCAACATTTTCAAAGGGTATGAAACGGCAGGCGGCGGTCGTGTGCGGACTTGCGGCATCGACAGATATACTTCTGCTGGACGAGGCTTTTGACGGACTTGATCCTACTATGAGAATAAGCGTCAGAAAAATGCTCTTTGACGCTATGACGGAAAACGAAAGCACAGTAGTAATTTCGTCACACAATCTGACCGAGATAGAGGAACTTTGTGACAGCGTGGGCCTTGTTCATAAGGGCAAGGTTATATTCGACCGTGAGCTTGACAGTGTAAAGGGCAGTATCCATAAGGTGCAGGTCGCATTTGACAATGCAAAGACGGCCGCCGACTTTGCGGGTCTTGAAATCCTGTCGGAAAACACGATAGGCAGTGTACAGAACTTTATCGTAAACGGCGACAGCGATGAGATCTGCCGTGTGATGCGTGAAAAGGGTGCGAAGTTCTGCGATGTGATACCGCTCACGCTTAATGAGATATTTATTTATGAGATGGAGGGACAGGGATATGACAGCTCAAAACTCGATCGCTGAAAAGAGTTTTTTCGGCAGATATTTTCTGTATAAACTCAGGACAAATTTCAACTATCTGGTTTTCAATCTGATCTTTGCGTTTCTGGGTATGCCGGTAATGGCGGTATGCCTTACATATACAGTAGGAAAAGTCAATGATATTGTGGAGGGAAGGTTAGCCGAGTACAAAACGTATGCACTTAACAATCTGGGAACGCTCCTTGATGCAGATACTTTCTTTATGGCACTCATATTCTGTGCGATTGCGGTCATGTCAATAATTACCGTTGTGTCGGTGTTCAGATATAATCTGAAAAAGTGCGACAGCGACCTGTACCTGAGTCTTCCGCTTACAAACAGTCAGAGATTTTTTGCAGATCTCGGTGTCGGCGCAGTGATAAGCGTTGTGCCTACCGTTATTATGGGCGGAATAGCATCTGTGGTGACAGCGTTGTCGGGAACAAAACTCAGCGACAAGATTTTTTCAGCTTCGGAAACGGATGGCTTCCTTTCAATCTGCCTCAGTTTTGTAAACGAAAAAACCTATCTTAAGGATATAGCGGGTATTGTATTCTTTGTTTTTATCACGGCGGTCACAGCTTTGGTATTCGTGTATCTTACTGCGGTGCTGATCAACGCCTGCACGGGCAGAACGGGCGACAGCGTGGTGTATACGATTCTTGCGATGATAGTGGCTGTGTTTGCAACGCTTGCGGTATTCGCTCCGGTATTTGCCGTGGCAGGTGAACAGCTTGACGGATATATGACGGATATATTCGGTAAGGTTCCTCCGCTCGGAACGGTGCTTGCGGCATTGATCTCATTCTTGATGCTTAAGATGAACGCTTATAACGATGTTTACGAAAATTTCAATCTGTTCAATATGTACAGCATAGACACTGTCATTGTTCTTGTTATATCGGCGGGTGTTCTTGTACTGCTGGCGTATCTTGCTAATAAATACCGCAAGGCTGAGAATACGGGCAACCATTTTGCGTTTGAACCGGCTTATCACATAATTACGCTTGCGCTTATAGCCGGTATAATCGCGGCGGCGGTCGGAATAAGCAACATGACGGTTCTTACTACGGATAGTCTGACACTGATAGTGATAATATCGCTGTGTGCGGTCGGCTACTTCTTTGCCGAGCTTGCATACGGAAGAAAGCTCAAAAAGATATGGCAGTCCGTGCTGAGATTTGTTATTACCGTTGTCGCATCGCTGCTGCTTTTTACAGTTCTCAATAGTTCTGGCTTCAGAGATCTGTTCTTCCGTGTCCCCGATGCTTCCGAAGTAAGCGGCGCAAGTGCATCATACAACATCGTTTACTGTGATGGCAATAACGATTATAAAACGATATACTTTGAGGACGAAGATAGTAAAAAGGCTGTTGTGGATTACAACAAGTTCCTTGTTGACAACAAGTATTGTTTCCTTGCCGGCGAAAGCTTTAAAGCCGAGCGGTATGAAAATGCAACTGTAAGTACCGTTAAATTCAGCTACAGGCTGAAAAACGGTAAAAAAGTGTACCGTACCTACAGGCTGGCACTTTCGTCTGAAAATTACGATGCTTACGCTAAAGCTCTTTATGAATTACGCCTTACGCTCTCAAAAACAGACTTGTATTATGATACCTTCAAGAAAACCTGTGACAAAGAAGGTGTAAATGAAGTGTATGTGTTTGAGAAGGGCGGAGATTATTACGGAAAAACGCTTGACAGAAATGTAAATCAAAAACTCTTCGAGGCGATAAAAAATGATTACAAAGCCGGCAAAAACAGCGGAAAGCTGGTTTACAGACTTGCCTTCTGCAACAATTACGATAATGTCGAATACAACGCATTCAGCCTTGAAATAAGAGAAAACTGCACCGAAACGATTGCACTGCTCGGTAAGTCGGAAATGACATCCCGTAAAGACAAGTTCTACTCGGAGGTAGATGCGTTTACGGTTTCCCTGAGCGAAGCGGATAAGGATACTTATACTCTGATGTCGCTGTTCAGCTATAATTATGACCCTATGGACATAATGGTAAGTGATTTCAAGTACAGTGATACAAAAAAGCTGATTGAAATGAGTACGCTGTATGATTATTATACTGATGGTGCCGCTGACATTGAATGCTATAATATCGGCTCTACATGGTGGTGGGTAGACGGTAATGCACATTTCTTTATTCCGAGAGATAAAACAAGCGACGCTGAACGTCTTATAAAATTACTGCTGATTTACCGTCAGCCGACAACAATCGGGTAAAGCAGTCAAAAACTATACCCCGTGCCGAGAAGGTACGGGGTATCGGTTTATTTTGCGAGAAACCGACATGCCACTTCAGCCGATGACGGAAAATAATCAATTTTAGCTAATTAACCTAAATTTTCGTGTGTAAATTGTGCTATTTACACAAAACGGTTTAGCTAAATTACTGCAATTTGTTTATTGACTGTAAGACTGCGGATTTGTTATAATATTATATGTAACAATTCGCAAAAACCCACTTTCGTGTGGGAAATTTACAGGAGGATCATAAATGAAAAAGTATACTAAGGCAATTGCCGGTGCAATGGCACTCGTATCTGCCGTTACTGCTTTCTCAGGCTGTTCCGGCAGCGGCACACCTGCCGCAAGCGGAGCAACAAGCAGTTCGACCGCTTCAACAACAGGCGAGACACAGAAGCAGATGTCGGAGAATGAAGGCGTACAGAGCGCTGTAGGCAATGTATCTGCAGCTGAGAACTATAAGGACATCAAGGTTGACACAAAGATCAAGTGGATGGCCTGGTGGGATATTCAGGAAGCATCTCCCGCAGTAGAGGTATTCAAGAAGCTCTACGGCACACCTGCAAACAAGCCTAAGGGCTATGAGTCGGTTGACGATGCAAACGTATTTGTAAATATAAAGGTTACAACATATGCAGACAGATACACAGGTCTTGCAAAGCTGGTACAGTCTGATGATTCGCCCGACTGCTTCCCCTTTGAAATATGCAACTACCCCTACAGCGTATACCAGAACCTTTTCCAGTCGCTCGACGGTATAATCGACTTTACAACAGATGACTGGGCTGACTATAAGGACGTTATCGACAAGTTCAACTGGGGCGGAAAGAATTACTGCCCGATTATGAGCCTTACTCCTACAAGCTACCTCTGGTACAGAAAGAGCGTTTTAGAAGAAGCTGGTCTTGACGACCCTTGGGAGCTTTATGAAAAGGGCGAGTGGACATGGTCGACATTCATGGAAATGGCAAGAAAGTTCTCCGATCCCGAAAACGGCAAGTATGTTCTTGACGGTTATAACCCCGAAGATAGCTTTGTCTGCACAACAGGTACACCTCTTGTAAGCCTTGAGGGCGGTAAGCTGGTAAGCCATATGAATGACGCAAACATTGAAAAGTGCATTGATATGCTTCGTTCATTCGATAACACACAGGAACAGCTCCGTTACCCCAGAGATACCGAGAACAGCTGGACACCCAGCTATAATGAATGGGCAGACGGCAATACGCTCTTCTTCGAGGACGGTTCATGGAGATATGAAGAAACATGGAGAAAGTTCAAGAAGAAAAACAAGTGGGAAGATGATGAGATAAACTTTGTACCCTTCCCCCAGATGGACGGTGCGGATACATATTATCAGGAAATGAAACAGGACGCTTATATGTTCGTTTCGGGTTCAAAGAATGCTGACGGTTATAAGGTGTGGATATACGCTAACCTGTTATCATCTAAGGACGAGGAAGTAAAGAAGGCCGGAAGACAGCAGTCTATTGATGAGTTCGACTGGAATGAAACACTTCTTGACAGGCTTGATAAGCTGAAGGATCCTGCTACATTTGAAGCGGTATTTGAGTTCAAGAACGGTATAGGTCCTGATATAGCCGACTCTACAACCGGTGAAAACGCAGTGGGTCATCTCACATCAGACGTTATAATGGGCGGTAACTCGTTCACTACAGTCCGTGACGAAAACAAGGGCGTAATTGAAGCAAGAATCAAGGAGCTTAACGCTACGGTTTCCTAAACCGAAAATCAATACAGATAATGCCGACGGCTTTTGCCGTCGGCATTTTTATATGTCAGAATACGCTTGCCGGCGTTATTTGCTGACGGGTGATATACAGCTCAATAAGGCGTTTAAGCACGGCGCATTCGGAATAAATATCGTCCTCGCCGTTTTCTGCAAATACTTTTATTCTGGCAAGGCTCATAGCTATTTCGTTGTCGCATTCGGTATCCTCTACAAAGATGGTATGCTGTGACATTTTCCGCCAAAGCTGTTCGGCAAGATCTGCCTTTTCGATGGCTTTTGCGGTGTCGTTTTTGTCAACCGCCTGTGTAATCTCATCGGCGGCAAGGTAGATCCTTCTTGCACAGGTGTCTGAATAATTGTAGCCGTAAAGGGCAAAAGCCACCATAGCTATGACTATTGCCGCACAGGCGGTAATTCGACCCATTTATTTATCCTCCGCTTTACATATCGGCTTTGTGCCGTATTTGTCATTGCTTTTAAGCACTGTATAAATGCCTTTGTCGGTGCTGTCTGTGAGCAGGAAAATATCCTTTATATTGAGCTTCATACTTTTTATTATTTCACGCAGTTTTGCTTCATCGCCGTTCCAGCGGCGAAGTCCGGGATAGTTTATTTCGCCGTCCTTTATAAGCAGGCAGGGCGGATCGCAGTTTGTCACCTGAACCCCGACGTCGCCGTTTTCAACGTTGCGATAACGGCTTTTCTGATAGAAGTTTATCTTGCCGGTGGTTTCCACTATTGCGTACTGCACCTGTGAAATATCGAATATCATACATTCACGCATTGCTTCCATAAGCTCGTCAACGCTGTAGCGAAGGTGCTTCATAACCTTGCGGTCGATTATGCCGTCGGTAATGATTATCTGAGGTGTGCCTGTCACAAGGCGGCGGAAGCGTGAATTCTTGAGCATGATAAAAGACATGAAAACGTCCATGCAGACTATCATCAGTATCGGGATAACTCCGTATATCATCGGGACGGTCGAATCCTCAAGCGACAACGTGGCGATATTGGATATAAGTATTGTCGTTACAAGCTCGGAGGGCTGTAACTGAGCAAGCTGTTTTTTGCCCATAAGACGCAGGGCGAATACTATAAGAATATACAAAAGCACGGAACGGATAATTATTATCAGCATATTTTCCTCCATTGACGGAAAAGATAAGTTACAGATCGGCTACACAGCTATTATCTGCTGATTATCTTTCAATATGCGAGGAACTTAAATGAGCAATTCAAAAAAACTGCCTGATTTATCCGAAAAATCGGTAGAGAGTATAAACAGCGGCGACAGCAGGCTTGCCGCAAATCTTAATATCAACTGTTCTGAGGTAAGAAGGCTGATGAACAACAGCTCGGATCTTATAATCAAGTATTTTTCGTCCGACGGTCACAAGATGGCGGTTATCACCTGCGAGGGTATGATAGGAAAGGCGGAGCTTGCAAATCTGATTTTCCGTCCGCTTGTATCCGCACCGCCGAAAATACAGGACGATAACGAATTTTTTACAAGGGTCTGCTCGGATATGCCGATTGCCGAAGAACAAAAGCAGGTGTATGATTATGACTCGCTGTGCCTTTATATAATGTCGGGG
>ENA-OZHZ01001357-OZHZ01001357.1-human-gut-metagenome-genome-assembly--contig:-NODE-1357-length-9633-cov-4.382021_pt1 | contig 9633 bp, 10 predicted proteins | sample MGYA00244053_ERZ653699 | MGnify/ENA primary metagenome ERZ653699 (study PRJEB26926, sample SAMN06165200) | human gut metagenome | biome: ENVO:00009003; feature: ENVO:2100002; material: ENVO:00002003...
AGCGTCAGATGTGTATAAGAGACAGCTGAATGATCTGAATAACGTTCTGCACGAAAAGGGACGGAATCGATGAAACAATCGCTGAGAACAGAATGCAGGCGAATGTGACGGGGGCGAGCACGGGATAGTAGGAGAAAAGCTTTTTCACCGTGCGCTTCAGCATGGCAAGATTAGCGGCGCCGTCGTTGGGGCGGCCGGACGCTCTGGAATTATGCCTCATTGCTGTCACCTCCGTTTGTCTGGGATTCGTAGACCTCGCGGTAAATTTCACTCGAAGCGAGGAGCTGATCGTGCGTGCCCATGTCCGCGATGCGGCCGTTATTCATCACGAGAATGAGATCGGCGTCCTGCACGGACGCGACGCGCTGGGCAATGATGATCTTCGTCGTCTCGGGAATGTAGGTGCGGAAGCCCTCGCGGATCAGCGCGTCGGTGCGCGTGTCGACCGCACTGGTCGAGTCGTCGAGGATCAGAATCTTCGGCTTTTTGAGCAGCGCGCGGGCAATGCACAGGCGCTGCTTCTGGCCGCCGGAGACGTTCGTACCGCCCTGCTCGATGTAGGTGTCGTACCCGTCGGGGAAGGAGCGGACGAACTCATCTGCCTGTGCAAGACGGCAGGCCTCAACCATTTCTTCGTCGCTTGCGTGCTCGTTGCCCCAGCGAAGGTTATCCTTGATCGTGCCGGAGAAGAGAACGTTCTTTTGCAGCACCACGCTGACCGCGCCGCGCAGCGCGTCAAGGTCGTAATTGCGAACATCCACGCCGCCGACCTTCACGCTGCCTTCGGTTGCGTCATAAAGGCGGGGAATGAGCTGTACGAGCGTTGATTTGCTCGAGCCCGTGCCGCCGAGAATGCCGACGGTCATGCCCGAGGCGATGTGCAGATTGATGCCCTGCAAGGCAAATTTCTTTGCCTGTGCGGAATACTTGAAGCTGACGTTTTCAAAGTCGATGGAACCGTCCTTCACGTCTGTGGCGGGGGAGGAAGGGGCGGCGAAGGCAGGCTCTTCCTCAAGCACCTCGCAGATGCGGAGGAAGGATTCGTAGGACATCGTGAGCATCACATAGATCATCGAGATCATCATCAGCGACATCAGAATCTGCATGCCGTAGGTCAGCATGGCGGAGAGCTGACCGACGTCGATGGTCGTGCCGCCGCCCGTGATAATGAGATTCGAACCGATAAAGAGCACAAAGACCATGTTGAAGTAGACGCAGAACTGCATCAGCGGACCGTTGAGCGCGACCACACGCTCGGCGAAGGTGAAGTCCTTGGCGATATCGTGCGAGGCTGCGGCGAACTTCTCCTTTTCATACTGTTCACGGGCAAAGCCTTTGACCACGCGCATCGCGCGGACGTTTTCCTCCACGGATTCGTTGAGACGGTCGTACTTGCGGAACACCGCGCGGAAGGCGGGCATGGCCTTGCGTGCGATGAGAAGAAGGCCGATCACCAGCACGGGAATGATGATAAGAAAGGTCGTTGCGAGCGCACCGCCCATGATATAGGCCATGATGACGGCAAAGAGGAACATCAGCGGGGCGCGCACGGCGATGCGGATGCACATCATGAACGCCATCTGCACGTTGCTCACGTCGGTGGTCATGCGCGTGACGAGCGAAGCGGAGGAAAACTTGTCGATATTTTCAAAGGCGAAGCCCTGCACGCGGGTGAAGACGTCGTGGCGGACGTTTTTGGCAAACCCGGCGCTCGCGCGCGAGCCGAACAGGCCGCCGAGCGCACCGCAGCCAAGCGACACAAGGGACATCAGAATGAGCACAAGACCCACGCGGACAACGCCGCCGAGCGCTGCGCCGTTTTTGATCTCATTGACGAGATTGGCTGTGAAAAACGGGATCAGCACCTCAATCGCGACCTCGCCGACCATGCACAGAAGCGTCAGGACGGTAGGCTTTTTGTATTCGCGGATACAGCCCATGAAGTGGCGGATCATTTTCATTGGCATTTGCCTCCTCTCTTGCGCGGCGGGGGACATTCGGGCATTTTCCCCTGCGCGATCATGCGCTTGCGCTGCTCGTCAAACGTATCGTGAATGGTGCGCAGCGCCTCACAGAACGGATCAAGTTCCTCCTTATCGAGCTGCTCGAAGAATTCGCGGTACTCCGCCGCGTCCTTTTCAAAGAAGGCGGCGATGTATTCGTCCGCCTTCGCCGTGGCGCGCAGACGGATAACCCGGCGGTCGTCCGGGTCGCTCAGCCGCTCGGCAAAGCCGCCGTCTACAAGCCGGTCAACGAGCTTGCTCATCTGCTGCTTGGGCATGCGGGCGAAGTTTGCAAGCTCTGTCATCGTCATCGTGTGGCCGCTGCGGCGCATCGATTGAATGCAGTAGTACATATCGAGGCTCACGCCGTCGTTGAGCATGCGCTTGAACGGACGGGCAAACCAGTAGTGCCACGCGGGGATCGTGTCGAGCAGCAGCTCCTGGATCTCGTTGGTCTGCATGTGGTTCTCCTTTCTTGAAAATACTTAGATAGTCAACTTAAATTGACTATCACTTTAAATTGACAGTGCTTAGGATACAACAATTAAAAACGAATTGCAAGAGGAAAATGCGCAAAAAGAGCGCAAAAAAACGGCAGCCTTTCACTGCCGTTTTAGGAAAATATGAATGAGGAATGCCGCGCGATAAGTCTGTAAGAGGTCGGTTTGGCGCCCTCAGCGATAAGTTTGTAATAAGAGGGTGGTTTGGATCCCTCAGGAGGTGAAAAGGGGAACGAGACAGTGCTCGTCTTGCCATCTACGGTGCTTTCGACCGTGAGGATCTGCGCAGACGCGTCCAGATGGCTGACGGCGCATGCGTCCGCGCTTTCGACGCGGATGGTTTTGTCGCCGTTGCGGCAATAATGCTCCGTGAAGTGCATTTCCTTGCCGCAGGTAAAGTCGGTGTAGCGGATCTCCTTGCAGGCGTCCGCCGCAAAAACGGGGACGAGCAGCGCAAGCGAAAGGACCAGTGACAACAACAGGGAAGGGAGCCGTTTCATGGTATCGTCCTCCTATGCTGATTTTTGATCGCTGACGGGAATGCTTACATCAACAGCATGGCATAAAGACAGGAAAATGGCAAGAAAAATTTGAATTCCATAAAAAATCCGGTACTTTGACAAAAATGAAGGCCAAAAATGGGGCAGAATCACGAGCAAGGCCCGCGCCGGAAAAGACGGCGCGGGCCTTCTGTTATTGCTTGAGTTTTACATTGTTTCTGACGGTGCGCTCACTTCTCGGGCGGTTTACAAGGCTTTGCAGTACGGCGCTGATCTGTCCCTCAGCGGCCTCGACCTCGGCATGAAACGCGCGGGCGGAGACGCGCAGCGCCCCGTGACCGAGGATAATGACCTGCTCGGGGCCGTCCGACGTTGCCACGCGCACGCGCCGCTCGCGGCGCAGCTCGTAGGTCGCGCGCTCGATGTAGGTGTCGGCGGTCTCCGCTTCCTTGGTGTAAACGACCTTGACGCCGTGCACCGTCTGCACGCTGCCGGGATTGCCCTTGACCTTGTAGGCATCGAACACCACGATGACGCGGCATTTGCGAAAGCCCTGATAGTTTGCAAGAATGTCGATGAGCGCTCCGCGCGCAGCGGCAATGTCCTGCGCGGCAAGGCGCTGCAGCTCGTCCCAGGCAAAAATAATGTTGTAGCCGTCAACGAGCAGATATTCCGTGTCCTCGGAGTGGATCGTCACGTCGTAGTGGTCGGCAAGCGAGGTGCGCGCGGGCTTTTTGCTCGGTTCGAACGCGCGGCGCTCTGCCTTGCCGTAGGTGCGCTCGAAGATCTCCTGCAACTCCTTGTCCGCTGCATACGCGCTGCCTGCGCCAACGCCGCGGCGCGGCGGGGGAGCGGATTTCTCATCGGTTTCCTCTTTGTCAAAGTGAATGCCGCTGTCGCAGTGGACATGCTGCGCGACCTCATTCCAAGGAATGGTGATGCTGCCGCCGTGGTCGCAGAAAACGGAGGAGGCGGGATTATCTGTGTCGCGCTCGGCGTCGTAGCCGAGTAAGGCGACGATCTCGTCCTGATTTTGGCAGGTCTCGTACCCGCGCACGGCGCAGGAGAGCTGTCCGCGGCCGCGGGTATAGGCTGCAACGTCGGTGAAATAGTCGCGCAGCGTGCGCACCGGCGCATAACCCGTGAGTACGGTGTTTTCCCCCACGCTTTGCGGGGGATCGACCGTTCCGCCCATGTTCTGGAGGTCGGTCATCGCGCGGCCGACACACTCGGCGGGAACTTCAAGGCGGAAGTCATAGTAAGGTTCAAGAAGCAGGCTTTCCGCCTGCATCAGGCCCTGCCGCACGGCGCGATAGGTTGCCTGACGAAAATCGCCGCCCTCGGTGTGCTTTAAGTGCGCCCGGCCTGCGACGAGCGTGAAGCGCACATCTGTCAGCGCCGAGCCGGTCAGCACGCCAGCGTGCTCTCGCTCCAAAAGATGCGTAAAGATGAGCCTCTGCCAGTTGAGATCGAGCGCATCTGTTGCAAGGTTTGACGCAAGCTGGATACCCGTCCCGCGCGGAAGCGGCTCGATAAGAAGCTGCACCTCTGCATAGTGGCGCAGAGGCTCGAAGTGTCCCATGCCGAGCACCGGAGATGCGATGGTCTCGCGGTAAACGATGCTGCCCTCGCCAAAGGTCACGGCGAGGCCGAAGCGGTCGAGAATACGGCGGCGCAGGATCTCAAGCTGGATCTTGCCCATGAGCTGTACGTGGATCTGGCCGTAGCGTTCGTCCCAGACGATGCGCAGCATCGGGTCCTCTTCCTCCAGTTCTCGCAGCTTCGTGAGCGCGCTGTGCGCGTCTGCGCCGTCCGGCAGGACAAGCTGATAGGTCAAAACCGGCTGCAAAAGCGGCGCGGACGCCTCAGCCTCTGTGCCGAGACCGAGTCCGACATAGCTGTGGCTGAGGCCCGTGACAGCGACGACGCTGCCAGCGCCCGCTTTCTCGAGCGTGCGGAACTTGATGCCCGAATAGAGGCGCAGCTGATCGGCTTTTTCCTGATAGTCCTGATTCTGCGCGCGATACGAAAGCGGTGCTTTCACGCGCAGCGCTCCGCCTGTGACCTTGAGCCACGTGAGCCTCCCGCCCTGCGCGTCGCGCGAGATCTTAAAGACCTTCGCGCCAAATTCGCTGGGATATTCCGGCGCGACCGTGAAACGCGCAAGCGCGGAGAGAAAATCCTCCACACCGTCCATCTTGAGCGCCGAGCCGAAAAAGCAGGGGAAAACCTTGCGGCTTTTGATCATTTCGGAGATCAGGGAATCGTCGATCGAGCCGCGCTCCAAAAGCGATTCAAGCGCCGCTTCATCACACAGGGCAAGCGCTTCGTCACGCTCCTGCGGCGGCGCGGAAAAATCGACGCATTCCGCGCTCAGCGTTTGCGTGAGCCGTTCCATCAGGGCGCTTTTGTCTGTTCCCGCAAGATCCATCTTGTTGATGAAGAGAAACGTCGGCACCTCGTAGCGCGCCAGCAGGCGCCAGAGCGTGCGCGTATGGCTCTGCACGCCGTCGCTGCCGCTGATGACGAGCACCGCGTAGTCAAGCACCGACAGCGTGCGCTCCATCTCGGCGGAAAAGTCAACGTGTCCCGGCGTATCGAGCAGCGTGAACTCGCGCTCGCCCACGGTGAGCATGGCCTGCTTTGCAAAGATCGTGATGCCGCGCTCGCGCTCGAGCGCATCGGTATCGAGAAAAGCGTCGCCATGGTCCACGCGCCCGAGCTTCCGCAGCGCGCCGGAAGCATATAAAAGCCCCTCGGAGAGGGTCGTTTTTCCGGAGTCGACGTGGGCAAGGATGCCGATGCAAATATGTTTCATAGTAAAAGCTGCCTTTTTATATGTTCGTATTGCATCTATTATGGCAGATTTGTCCCGAGGGTTCAACGATGTTTTTCCCTTTTTTTGTGTACGAACAAGTCAAAACGGGGAAACGTTAGAAAAGAGCATTGCAAGAATACAAAAAGCAGCACCGTTTTCGGTTGTTAACAGCCGAAAACGGTGCTGCTTTGATGCGTGGCGTGAGCGGCGGAAGATCACAATGCCGGCGGCTGATTCTGCACTGCATCGACAAAGAGAAGAGTCAGCCCGATATAAACGATGCAGGCCAGCGCCAACAGCACGCAGAAGAGCGTACAGAGAATGTATGCGGTTTTGTTGCCGCGCAGATATCTGCGGCACAGAGCAAGGCCGGCGCCAGTTAGAATCAGCAGCACCACAGCAAGCGAAAGAGGCATATTGCTCACCCTCCCTTACACGCCGCGGAATGCGTCGATCATATCCGTAAACCACTTCAGCTCGCGGGTGAAGCGCGCCCGCAGCCGCGCGGGATCTTCGCGCCCCTTGCCGCTATCAAAAAAGCCATGCCCGCTGTGAACGGCAAGATACAGCTTGCCGTCCGGATTGAGATTTACGGCGAATTTTCCAAAGGAGGTGTCCGCCAGCGTCAGGACGTGTTCGATCCGTTTGGGGGTCAGAATACGAAGGGCAGCCGCTTCATTGCCGCTTGTCAGGTTGAAGCGCTTGTCAAAGTCGTCATTTCCTGTTTTGATGGTTTTGACGCGAAGCAGCTTGCCCAGTGTATCCCTCGGCCAGATGGTCAGCCATGTTGGGAACTCCCGGTCAAGCTCGCAGAGCACCCACTGCCCGGCGTAGACCTCGTGCTCGCTTTTCTCCCACTGAGCGCTTTCCTCGCGCTGGAATTCGTCCACCTCCGTCAGCCTGACGGTGCAAAGCTCCGTGGTCAGACTTTGATAAGTCCCCCGGACATACCCGCTGCCGCTGCAATAGCTGTGGCTTGGCAGGGGAATGTTGGTATCTTCTGCGTTCAAAAGGGGAGAGGCGGGGTTCATCTGTACGTTTTCAAAGCAAGCGCCTATGATCTCTGGCGCAATGGCATTGAAGGCCCGCCCGTCCGCGTGCGCCTTGGATTTCCCCTGCACCGCCTGCCCCAGCGCGAGCACCACGCCGCCCAGCAGGGTGAGCACGATGTTGCCGCCCAGAAGGATACCCGCGATGGCAACCGCGCCGCCCAGCAGCGAGAGAAGTTTGCCGCCGAGCTTGCCGCCCTTGCTTTTGCGCAGCTCCTGCGCCAGCTGTTCATCTGTCATGGTTATGTTCTTTTCTTCCATATGCTTCTCCTTATTCTGCTGCGCCGGTCAAGGCGGGGCTTTCTGTTATCAGATCCAGCAGATTACCCATACCGGTCAGCGAGGCTGTAAACCATTTTCGTATCCCGTCGATGTCCCGCAGATCCAGCTCCTCCGGAACGCCTGCAAACACATACCGGGTGTTCAGAGCCAGCGCCAGATCGCCGTCACGGAGGATAAGGCCGCACAGCTTGGCACTGCGGGAAGATGCCTCCAGCTTCTGTACCAGATCACGAAGCTGCGGTGTGACCTGATCGTCCACCTCCCGGCCATCCGCCGTATGAGCGGCAAAGTGCTTCCGGAAGGCGGCAGGGGCGGTGATGTCGTCCTTCTTCCGCTCCTGGAACATGTCGTTCAGGGCGATGTCCAGCGCCGGGTCACAGATGGCCTTGCAGCGAACCACGATGCCGCGGAACAGTGTCTCGGTTCGGGTCATCCAGTTGTCGTTGTCGGGGCCGAACTTTTCCTCCACGATGCGGCGCAGCTCCACGTTGGCCGCGGAGAACCGCAGCCCCTTGTGCTCGCCCTCGTGGAAGTCCGTCACGGTACACTCTGTAAAGTCGACCGCCGACAGCTTTGCCGCATCCAGGTACGCCCAGTCGATGGGCAGCGTGGCCGGCTCCGGCTCCGGGCCGAAGGCTTTTGTCAGTTCCGTGCGGAAGAAGCCGCCCAGTTGCTGCTGCATCAGCGCTTTTTTCTTCTTCTGGGCGGGCTTGGCCACCAGCAGGAACAGTGCCACGCCGGGGAACGCCAAAGCGCAGACCAAAATGGGGTCACGCTGTATAAACATCGAAATACACCCGGCGATCACCAGCAAAACGCCCAGCAATATGCCGATGCTCTCCGTTCTCTGATAGTGTCCCAGCTTCTTTGACAGCTCCGCGTCCGTCATGCGCTCGATGCCGGACGTTTCAAAATCGTTTTGCTTCTTTTCCATTGCCGCTTCTCCTTTTAGTAGCAGAGACTGAAATACAGGCTGCTGTAAGGATCCACGGTATCAATGTCCATGAGGGCGGCCTCGGGCGAAATGCTGTCAAGCTGCATGCGCTTGGCACTGTCCTTGTAGCTGTCCGGCTGCGCCTCGGCGGCAAAGACCAGACCGTCGTACTCCTCGGGAAGATAGACGGCGTAGCTCTTGGTCAGGACCTGCGCCCAGTTACCCACGTTGTACTGCCAATCGGTCGAGTAGGCGAATTCAATGAGATAGCTGTTTCCCTGCCAGCTGACGGTGTGGAGATAATAGTTGTCACCGCGTTGGCTGTTGCCGTAGGCCGTTGCGGTGGTGAGCCACATGCCGGTGTAGAAGTCGTATAGCTCGCTGTCGGTATTGGTGATGTACTGCTCGGCGAAATACGGAATGGAGCTGTCCGGAATATAGCAGATGGCATCAAAGTGCAGCTCGCGAATGCCGTCGTGGGTGTAGTCGCCGTTTTTTGTGATCTCCCAATAGCAGTCGCCGGTGTTATAGCCGTCGCCAAGACCTGAGTAGCTGCAAACGCCGTCCTCCAGCAGGAAGGTTCCCATCTCCACGGCGGCGTTGATCGCAAGACCGTTTTGCGTGAAGTAGGGTTCGCCGGATTGGATTTCATCTGCCGGAAGGAGCGCGCCGTCGTCCGCACCGCCGCTGATGGAAACCGTGGAGAGATCCTCCCGGAACACATAGCGCTCGACCGGGTCCCAGATCCAGACCAGCTCAGTTTCATCGCCGTTTTCGTGGATAAAGCTTACCAGCACGTCGCTTTCGCCGTCGCCGTCGAGATCCTCAAGGAAAATGGCGTTGAAGGCCTGCTCCGCGTCGGGAATGTTCATGGGAAAGGACACACTGTCAAAGAGCACTTGCTCGGGAAGGTCGCGGTAGAAGGCCGCGCTGCTCTCACTCACTGTGACCAGCACGTCTACGCTCTCGCCGTCGTGGGTGATGGTGCCGCTTGCGGCCACCATGCCGCTGGTGCGCCAGTCCTCTCCCGCCACATCATCGGAATTGCCGCAGGCGGCAAGGCTCAGGCAGAACGCCAGCGCCAGCGCAGAGGAAACGATATGCTTCCATCGAATTTTCATCATTCTTCCGTCCTTTCTATCACTCCATCAGGTAGTAAGAGCCTTCGTCGCCCCATACGAGAACGTCCTCGTCCAGTTCAAAGACCTTGTACGACACACCATCGTACATCGTGGAATCGGCGTAATAGGTGCTCGCCTCGTCCGTCGAATAGGAGAAGGTGCCGCAGTCCATTTCCGCGCTTTCAGCGCCGGGCGCGCGCTGGTAAAAGCTCCAGTTGCCTCTGCCGTCAATGACAATATAGGTTTCAGCGGATAGGTCGCCGTCATAGTACCAGATGCCCTTGAATTCTGAAACGTTTCGCTGGCAGAGGTCGGAATCCCAGCTCCAATAGGAATTTGCATCGCCGTTCAGACGGCCGTTCCAGTCAGACACCTCGTCCTCCGGAAAATCGGGTGCATCGTCCTCTGTGAGACCTGTCTCTTATA